>ODAJ011782636.1_pt1 | contig 22399 bp, 16 predicted proteins | sample 1539241 | NCBI WGS metagenome assembly ODAJ01 (sample SAMN02144231, study PRJEB22623) | gut metagenome | biome: sheep rumen | host: Ovis aries | place: New Zealand | reverse complement strand
GGCCGGACTTCGTGCAAAACATATTTATGTGGTCGACAAAGCCGTGGCGGATGCCATCGGTCTCGGCATCGATGTGAAGAATTCCCAGGGTGTCATGGTCGTTGACGTAGGGTTTAATACCACCGAAATCTCGATTATTTCCATGGGAGGTATCGTTATTTCCAAAATGGTAAAATCGGGCGGTACCCGCTTTGACGATGCCATTCGTGCGGCCGTGAAGAAAGAATACCGTCTGTATATCGGCGGAAAGAGCGCGGAAAAGATCAAAATCGACCTCGAAATGTTAAAAGAAAACAACGAACCGGCGACCGTTTACGGAAGAGACGTTGCAAGCGGACTTCCGATGGAGCGTTCGGTCGATACGAAACTTGTGGATGCGGCTTTACAGGAATATTTTGACGTGATTATCGATAACGTGAAAGTAATTCTCGAGCGTACTCCGCCCGAACTGTCCGCGGATATTTACAAAAACGGCCTGTTTTTAACAGGCGGCGGCTCCCTGGTGTCCGATCTGGGGCTTCAGCTCGCAAGAGGAACCGGCCTTAAGGTTAACATGGCTGAAGAAGCAGGTAAAACCGTAATTCAGGGACTTGCCGAAATTATCCGCAACAAGCGCTTCCGCAGTGTTGCTTACACGATTGAAGGAATGGGAAAATAGTATATGTCCCCTTACGTACCGAAAAAACAGGAAAAGTTCTCGCTTCCTACCAAATACTGGATGATGATCTTAATCGCCGCCTGCCTGATTCTGCTGGTGGTTACTTTTCTGGTTGACATTCCCGAGAATCCCGCCGGTTTTGTGACCGGTTATACCATCGTACCGATGCAGAAGGGTATTACTTCCATCGGTTCTTATTTGGTTGACCGCAAGGAAATGCTGGTCAGAATTGCGGATCTTCAGAAAGAGAACGAAGAATTAAAGAACGAAATTACCGCACTGAACGAAGAAAACATCCAGTTAAAACAGGACAAATTCGAGTTAATCGAACTTCGTAAGCTTTTTGATTTAAATGAAATGGTTGCGGACTACGAGAAGACCGGAGCGACCGTCATTGCGGCGGGAACCGGCAACTGGTTTGATTCGTTTATTATCGACAAAGGAAAAAATGCCGGAATTAAGCGTGACATGAATGTTTTAGCCGGCGGCGGCCTCTGCGGAAGAGTGGTTGAAGTAGGGCCCAACTGGTCCAGAGTCATGGCAGTCATCGACGATACCTCCAATGTTTCCGCACAGGTTCTTTCCACCTCCGATCGACTGATCGTATCGGGTGATTTACAGTCCATGAAGGAGAATCACATCCGGTTCAGTGACCTTTATGACGACAAGAACCAGGTGGCGGTGGGAGATAAGGTGGTAACTTCCAATATTTCCGACAAGTTCCTTCCGGGGATTTTAATCGGGTATATTTCCTCGATCGAAACGGACCCCAACAATTTGACCAAGTCCGGTTATATTACACCGGCCGTGGATTTCGCCCATTTAAGCGAAGTCATCGTGATTTTACAGAATAAGCAGGTAGTGGAAACGGAAAAGTAAAGGAAAAAACATGAAGAAATTAGTCATGAACATCCTTTTGATCGTTATATTCTTTGTGCTGCAGACAACGGTTTTCTCCAGGTTATCGATTGTCGGTGTGGTTCCCAGCCTTATGGTGGTTTTAATTGCCGTTACGGGCTTTATGCAGGGGGACAAACCGGCTCTGATCATGGGCTTTGTCTGCGGTCTTTTGCTGGATCTTTTTACATTCCGGATTCTCGGAATGCAGGCTCTGATTCTGTGTCTGATCGGTTTCGTTACGGGGCAGTTCCACAACACGTTTTATCCGGAAGATTTTAAACTTCCGCTTCTTGTCATTACGGGCAGCGACCTTGCGTATTCGCTGATGATGTATTTCTTTGCGTATTTGTTCCGTGCAAGGTTCCATTTCGGATATTATTTTTTAAATATCTGCCTGCCGGAACTTGTCTATACACTGTTTGTTGCACTGCTTATTTATCCGGGATTTTTACTGCTTTACCGTTTTGTAATAAAAGGACGCGTAAAAGAGGCGTAAGGAGAAGTTTTGAAAGAGAAAATTCAGGAATTCTTTCACAACTTAATCACTTCCAGAGTACTGGTGCTCGGCATTGTAATCGCCACGCTCGCGGGCGTTCTGATTGCAAGGCTTTTTACGTTGCAGATTGTAAACGGCGAATATTATCAGGAGAACTTCCAGCTTAAAATCATCCGCAAACGTTCCATCGCATCCACGCGCGGCAATATTTACGACCGGAACGGCAACCTGCTCGGTTATAACGAACTTGCCTATTCCATCGTGATAGAAGATATTTTCGACGATGAGAATAACAAAAACCAGGCGATGAACGACGTGATCATGACGCTTTCCGATTTGCTTGAAAAAAACGGGGACAGCTTAATCAGCGACTTCGGCATTATTTTAAACGAAGACAATCAGTTTGAATTTGCCTACACGGATACGAAACATCTGCGTTTCTTAGCCGATATTTACGGGTATGCCACCATAGACAAGTTAAAATATGACGAACGCAACGCAACGCCGGAAGATGTTGTGGATTTTTTCTGCGCCAAAAAGAATTTCGCAATCGGAAGTTATCATGAGAATCCGGAAACCGGTAAGAAGGAATTTACTCCGAGGGAAGGATATTCCAACGAAGACATTCTGAAACTGATAATTGTGCGTTACAACATCGGCCTGAATGCCTTTAAAAAATACGTTACCACGACGGTTGCAACCGATGTCAGTGAAGAAACGGTGGTTGCCGTATATGAAAACGAGGATATTTTAAAAGGCGTTTCCGTATCGAAGGATACGGTCAGAAGATACAAGGATTCCGTATATTTTTCACAGGTTCTCGGATATACCGGCATGATTTCGCAGGAAGAATACGACCAGTATTACGATCCCGAACATCCCGACCGGTATACGATGAATGATTTCGTCGGCAAAACCGGCATGGAACTGTCAATGGAGCAGTATCTGCAGGGAACCAAGGGTGAGGAGGTTTTCTACGTAAACAATACCGGTAAGGTTTTGGAACGCGTCAACTATACGGCGCCCGTTGCCGGAAGCGATATTTATCTGACCATCGACCGCGATCTGCAGGTGGCGGTTTATCATCTGCTTGAGCAGAAAATCGCCGGTATTCTGGTATCGAAAATCCGCAACATCAAAGAATTTACACTCCCCGACGGGGCATCGCAGAGTAAAATCGTAATTCCCATTGACGACGTCTATTATCAGTGTTTTAACAACAACGTCATCGATTTAAAACGTCTTTCGAAGGAATATGCATCCGATACGGAAAAGGAGGTTTACAGCGCCTATCTGTCCAAGGAGGAAGCCGTTTTGCAAAGTGTGGAAGAGATGCTTCGAAACGGTACGACTCCGTATAACCAGCTCTCCAAAGAAAACCAGGTATATCAGAGTTTTATTATCGCCATGTTAAGTTCGGAGAACCACGGAATTATCGTGAAGGGGAAAGGCTATGAGGAAGACGCAACCTACAATGCCTGGGCCGTTGAAGAAACCATCAGCATGAAGGAATACCTGGAGTACTGCATTTCCAAAAACTGGATCAACACGCAGAACCTGGATGTGACCAAAAAACGGTATTCCGATTCGGATGAAATCTATGACAGCATCGTTCGTTATACGATCGAACACTTACAAAACAATACCGAATTCTCCAAAAAGATTTATAAATACATGATTGCCCAGAACCTGATTAACGGCCGCCAGGTCGAACTGATTCTCTGGGATCAGGGTGTTTTGAACATCGAGGAGAGCCGCATCAATGATTTGAGAAGAGGTGCGGTCAGCTCGTATGATTTTATGCTCGAATGCATTAAGAATCTTGAACTCACACCGGCTCAGCTGGCGTTAGATCCCTGCTGCGGCGCGGTGGTGATTACGGACGTCAATACAGGTGACGTGCTTGCGATGGTATCGTATCCGAGCTACGACAACAACCGCCTGGCAAATTCCGCCGATACGGCGTATCTGGCACGCTTAAACAACGATTATTCGAGGCCTCTTTGGAACTATGCGACGCAGTACCGTTCCGCACCCGGATCGACCTTTAAACCGGTTTCTGCGGTTGCCGGACTCGAAGAGGGCGTGATTGACCTGGATTCGATTATCTACTGTACCGGTACTTTTGATAAACTGACCGGAATTCAGCACAAGTGCTGGGTATATCCCGGCGGACACGGCGGATTAAACGTTTCCGGCGGTATTGCACATTCCTGTAACTGTTTTTTCTACGAAGTCGGTTACCGTCTTGCTAAGGATGAAAACAATGTTTACGATGCGAATCTCGGTACCGAACGCCTGGCAAAATATGCGGAATGGTTCGGCTTGACCGAAAAATCCGGCGTGGAAATTCCCGAAGCGGATCCGATTGTATCCGGCGTATATCCGGTTCCTTCCGCCATCGGACAGGGCGAACATGCCTATACTACGGTGGGACTTGCAAGATATGCGACCGCGATTGCCACAAACGGAACCGTTTACAATCTGACGCTGCTTGATAAAGTCGTTGATTCCAAGGGCAAAGTGGTGCTGGAAAATCATGCCGATATCAGAAATCATGTGGACCTTCCCGTGGAATACTGGAATGCGATTCATTCCGGTATGAAGAGAGTGGTGGAAGCAAAGACTTACTTCCATGAACTTCCCGTAACCGCAGCCGGTAAAACCGGTACGGCACAGGAGAGCAAGAAGCGTGCAAACCACGGTCTTTTCATCGGTTACGCGCCGTATGAAAGTCCGCAGATTGCAATGAACATCCGTATTATGAACGGCTACTCGTCCGACTACGCGGCTCAGGTGGCGAAGGATATTCTGGCTTATTACTATGACTTAAAGAACAGGGACGAACTGATTACCGGACAGGCGGATACCCCGGTTGCAGCGCAGGGAGGAGACTGATGAAGAAATATAAGTTCAGGGATTATAATTTCAGACTTGTCCTGATGCTCATCGGTATTTCCGTGATCGGTATTCTTGCCGTCGGCAGTGCGGACAAGGATTTGCAGCCGAAACAGTTTTACGGTTTTCTGCTCGGTTTCGGACTGATGATTGTGATTTCGTTTATCGATTACACCAAGATTCTGAAACTGTGGTGGATCATCTACGGAAGCAATATCGTTTTGCTTTTGTTGGTACGGTTTTTCGGCGAATCGCACTATGGTGCCAAGCGCTGGCTGAACATCGGAATTACAACGATTCAGCCCTCGGAAATGGCAAAAATAATGTTGATTCTGTTCTATGCACAGTTTATAATGGTATTTAGGGAAAAAATGAAGGACATACGGATCATTTTACTGGCCATAGGCCTTATGATTCCGCCTCTTTTCCTGATTTACAAACAGCCTGACTTATCGACAACAATTACGGTTTTTCTTGTCATGAATGTCATCCTGTTTGTGGCTGAAATCCCTTACAAATATGTGCTGGGATATCTCGGGGTCGTTATTCCGGCAGCGGTTTTGGCCTTTATCTATATTCTTCAGCCCAATCAAAAGCTTCTGGACCCTTATCAGCAGACAAGAATTCTTGCCTGGCTGCATCCGGAGCAGTACGAAATGGACGAAGCATTTCAGCAGCTGAATTCCGTTATGGCCATCGGTTCCGGGGAACTGACCGGAAAAGGCTTAAACAATAACGTCGTCAATTCGGTGAAGAATGCCAATTTTATTTCCAAACCGGAATCGGACTTTATCTTTACGATTGTCGGAGAGGAACTCGGCTTCGTCGGATCCGCACTTTTGGTTGCTTTGCTTTTGGGAATTGCCGTTGAGTGTTTTATCATCGCTCACAGATCGAAAGAAATATCGGGGCGCGTCATAGCCGCGGGCATGGGTGCTCTGGTCAGCCTGCAGGGAATGGTAAATATCGCCGTTGCGACGGGACTTCTTCCGAACACCGGCTTGCCGCTTCCTTTTGTATCGGCAGGTTTAACTTCGCTGGTCAGCCTGTTTATCGGAATGGGGTTCGTATTAAACGTGGGACTGCAGCGCAGGAATAATTATAATAATTAAACCTATTGGGGTGGGGTAGCAAAATGAACATTGCATTAATTGCGCATGACGCAAAGAAGAAACTGATGCAGAATTTTTGTATCGCATACAGGGGGATTCTGTGCAAAAACGAACTGTATGCAACCGGAACAACGGGGCGTCTGATTGAAGAAGTCACCAATTTGAACGTACATAAATATCTTGCGGGACATTTGGGCGGAGAACAGCAGATCGGTGCGCAGATTGAGCATAATCAGATTGACCTTGTTATCTTTTTGAGAGACCCTTTGACCGCGAAGGCTCACGAACCCGAAATCAGCAATGTGGTTCGCCTTTGCGATATTCATAACATTCCCATCGCCACCAATTTGGCGAGCGCGGAATTATTGATTAAGTCTTTGGACAGGGGAGATTTAGAGTGGCGTGAAATGTACAAATAAAGCCTTTCTTTTTCTAACTTCACTCGGCTGTATCCTTTTGCTTTTTACCGGATGCATGTCCGAACAATATTCCTTTGTTTTTAACCGCAATATGGCCTCCGGCTCCTACACGATGGTAAATGTCGCGGAAGTGAATGCTACGCTTTCGGGATATACCGAATCTATTTGTGTGGACTACGGGGAATACAAACAGTCCGATTCCTATATTCTTGCGGAAGCGGGCGGTTTTTTTGATATTACCGGGCAGGAAGTCATTTACGGCAAGAATCTGTATCAGACCATGAACCCGGCGTCCTTAACCAAGGTTATGACCGCACTTGTTGCGTTAAAATACGGCAATTTAAGCGATACGGTGGTGGTGACCGAGAATGCCATGGTAAAAGAGTCCGGTGCACAGACGGCGGGCTTTAAGGTCGGCGATATCATGAGTCTTGAACAGGCAATTAACATCATGATGGTCTGCTCCGCAAACGACGCCGCTCTGACCGTGGCGGAACACGTGGGCGGCAGCATCGGAGATTTTGTCAATCTGATGAATATGGAGGCACAACGTATCGGTGCGACGGGAACTCATTTTACAAACCCGCACGGTCTGACCGACGAAGAACATAAAACGACGCCGTATGATATGTATCTGATTTTCAACGAGGCGCTGAAAAATGACACCTTTAAGGCAATCATCAACCAGGTTGCCTATACGACACAGTATTCGGATGCGGCGGGGAACTTAAAGGATTTCTCCTCCGACTCGACGAATCTGTTCTTTAAAGGAACTTACGAAACACCGTCCGACATCATGGTTTTGGGCGGAAAAACCGGTACAACGAACGCCGCGGGAAGCTGTCTTATGATTTATGCGAAGGATTCAAACAATCACTATTATATTTCCGTGGTTATGAATGCGCCGGACCGGGAAACGGTCTATAAAGACACGGTTTCGCTGCTTGCACTCAGGTAAACAAACAGTGCTTAAAATTTAGTGAATTCGGTTGTCTTTTTGGGCGGTTTCCATTATAATTTAAGAGTATTTGAAAATGCTTTATGGGGTGTTTTACAAATAACTGAAATAACTGATCGGAGGGGATTGCAATATGATTCGTATGATTACAGGAAAGAACGGAAAAGGTAAATCCAAAGTACTTTTGGAGAAGGTGAACGAAGAAGTTAAGACAGTCTTGGGTAACGTGGTATATATCGATACCACAACAAAGCATATGTATGAATTAAACAACAAAATTCGTTTAATCAATGCTTCCGAGTACATGCTTGATACTTCGGATAAATTCCTTGGATTCCTTTCCGGTATTATTTCTCAGGATCACGATCTGCAGCAGATGTATTTTGATAATTTCCTGAAACTTGCCAACATCAGCATTTCCGAAATCGAAGGCGTAGTGAAGGAACTTGAACTTTTAAGTGACAAATTCGGTGTGGACATTTATATTTCCGTTTCCACTTCCGACGGCGACATTCCCGCTTCCTTGGAAGACAAGGTTTTGATCGCTCTGTAAAGAAACCTTTGGCACCAAGAGCCTCAGAAATCGCTTCTGAGGCTTCTTTTTTGAAACAGGAAATAATTTTTTACGTATAAAATGGCTGAACAAAACGGTAACGAACAACAGGTGAAGAGAAAGAAATATCACAAGCCGTTAAATTTCAATATCGGCATGGTGATTTTCGTCGTCATCGGGGCATATATTCTGTATTGCCTCGTTGCTTATCTGCGTTCGAATCCCGTGGCCGGTTATGAGGTAAAAATCGGCTCGTTAACGTCTCCCGCAACTTACGAAGGATTAATCATCCGAAACGAGGAAGTCATCAATTCCCCGAATGCAGGATATGTCAATTATTATGCCCGTGAAGGCGAGAAAATGGCCTGCGGCGATTTGGTCTATTCCGTGGACGGAAGCGGGGAACTGGCAGAGCTTTTAAAAACTGCCGGAGACGGCGCAAACAGCATGTCGGACGAAGATTTTCATCAGATCCGCGACGAAATCGTAACGTTCGCAAAAGATTTTAACAACAGAAAGTTCTACCCGGTCTATGATTTTAAATACAATCTGCAGGGTACGACGTTAAAACTTTCGAATCTGAATGTTTTAAATTCCATCGATTACATCAACACGGGAAGAATCGGCAATTCGGTGCAGATGAACAATGCTCCGAAGGCCGGATATGTGGTATTCTCGACGGACGGTTATGAGAATACGCTTTCCCAGGACATTACCGTGGATGATTTTAAGAAGGAGCATTACGAGAAGAAACAGTTCGTCAACAACGAGCTGGTGGCTGCGGGTGATCCGGTTTATAAAATCATCGGAAGCGAGAACTGGGACGTCATCATCCAGACCGACGAACAGACCGCTCAGGCATTGAAAGAGCAGGGAACCGTCAATGTAAAATTCTTAAAAACGCAGAATACCTGCTATGCGTCGACGGATGTTGTAAAGCACGGGGAAGGAACCTTTGTAATTCTGTCGTTCCGTTCCTATGTGTCCACATTTGCAACGGACCGCTTTATCAATATTGAAATCATGACCGAAGAAAAGACCGGTCTTAAGATTCCGAATACCGCAATCGTGGAGAAGGAATTCTTCTTAATTCCCGAAGAATTCGGTACGGTGCTCGATGAGAATTCCGATACGGCAACGTTCGGAATCCAGACCTATAACGACAAAGGTCAGCTTCTGACCAAGTATTACGATCTTGAAGTATACGAAAAGAAAGACGGCTATTATTACATCGACGCGCCGGAGATTGAACTCGGTACAGTGCTTGTAAAAACAGACAGTTCCGAGACCTTCGCGGCAAGCAGGAAGGGCACCCTGATCGGTGTTTATAACATCAACAAGGGATATGCGGATTTCCGTCAGATTACGATTGCTTATCAAAATGAGGAATATTCCATTGTTACGCCGAACTCCAATTACGGTCTGCGTGCATATGATTACATCGTGCTGAATGCATCGAGCGTAAAGGACGACGACATGGTATATCAGAAGATGGCAAAATAAAAAATCCCGGAATGCGGGACTGGGGCAGGAAAAAGATGGCAGATACAGCGGCGAATTATTTAAATGTGAAAAAGAATATGGAAAGGATTCTGGTATCCTGCGGCAGGAAACCGGAAGATGCCGTTTTGGTTGCGGTAAGCAAGACAAAACCCGTGGAAATGATTCAGTCGGTATATGATGCCGGATGCCGTGATTTCGGCGAGAATTACGTGCAGGAAATCATGGATAAGTATGAGAAGCTTCCTTCCGATATCCGCTGGCACATGATCGGTCATCTTCAAACCAACAAGGTAAAATATATCATCGATAAAGTATATATGATTCATTCCGTGGATTCCCTTCATCTGGCCGAAGTAATCAGCAAAGAGGCGGGGAAAAAGAATGTGGTTGCAAAGATCCTTTTACAGGTCAATGTGGCCGAAGAGGATACGAAATTCGGTACCACGTTACAGGATGCAAAAAGCCTTTACGACGAGGTAATCAAATTGCCGAATATTCAGGTCATGGGTCTTATGACCAGTGCACCATATGTAGAGAATCCGGAAGAAAATCGTCAATATTTTGCGAATTTAAGGCAATTATCAGTTGACTTATTCCGCGAAAATGTTGATAATAAAAGTGATGTTTTGTTGTCCATGGGGATGAGTAACGATTATACCGTGGCCCTTCAGGAAGGCGCCGGCATGATACGTGTCGGAACGGATATTTTCGGAGAACGAGTATATACTGTGTAGGAGGTAGGAAATGGCGTCAAAAGATGTATTTGAGAAGATTCTGACCGGCATCGGTCTGGATAACAGTGTAGACGATGAGGAATACGTGGATGCTTACGACGATGAAGAAGTCTACGAAGAGGAAGTAAAAGCGGAACCTCAGCGCACACCCAAAAAAGTAAAACCCAAATTTGTACCCGCAAGAAGATCTGGTTCCAGATCCGAGAAAGGAGACGAAATGTATAATATTCACAGAATGCATGCGAAAACGATTGAAGACGGAAAGCAGATTACGGAATACTTAAAGAACAAGACGACCGTAATCATCAATCTCGAGGGCGTTGATCTTGCCGTAGCGCAGCGTATCATCGATTACACCTCCGGTTCCTGCTTCGCACTGGATGCCAAACTGGAAAGCATTTCTTCCTACATTTTTATGGCATCACCCAATACAGCGAACGTTACCGCCGATATTTCCGGTGAAAATTTAAGCAGTCTGGATGTTCCCGGAACGGATGATGTAGATGATCTTTTATAAGGTTGTAAAATGTGTCCCGGCAGCATAAATGTCTGCCGGGATTTTTTATATATGCGCATGGCTGCGTAATGTATTTTCCTGCTTACGCAGGACGCAGCCAGCGCGCGAGTAGGGTGCGATAAATCCTCCCTACTCGATTATTTTGGAAAAGAAGGAAATACAGTGAGAGAAGTAATTATCGAAAAATCGAAAACCATTATTATTCCGGTCATAATCGGAACGAAGGAAGACCTTGCGGCAAAGGGATTCCGGATTGATGAAGTGTATGCACCGTTTCTTGAAAGCGATATGGTGCTTGCAAAAGGCGCCTTTTCAAACGGTTATCCGAAAGCGATATTTATTGATACCGGACTGTTTGCCGATTTTAACTCTGCCGGTTTTTACAATCTGATTGCGTATGCAATGCGTTTTGCCATCGAAAATTCCGCAAATCTTTACGGATACATCATCAATCATCTGTATGAGCTTTGCGATATGGAAACAGAGGCTTTGGAAGAACTGTTTGAGGAAATTTACAAAGTCCATAAAAAGATTTTAAACAACAAAACGAAAGAGGAAAGAGCGAAGATTTCCCTGCTTGAGGCGCTCGGAGAGTATTTTCTCGAAAAAGATCTGTTCCCTTCATACGACAGTGTTGCACTCGGATGTATTGCGGGTGCCAATTATTCCTATCAGCTGGGACTTCTGCAGACGGAGGATTATTACGAAATCCGCGACATGTTTGTGCCGTTCGGTCTTTCGATTACGCAGACAAAACTGGATAAAAAGACACTTTATAACGAGTGCCTTAAGTATTTAAACGAGAAATACGAACCACAGAACCTGCTTGCCTTAAAGAAAATCGGAAAAGCGTCCGAAACAGTCGATTTAGGGGCCTGTGAGGCATTTAATGAGAAAATGTTCGAGTCGGTATTTTTCGACGAATATTCGCGCGATTAGACGGGATATTTGGTGCTTCAGATATAAAGGGTGTTTCAGATACAAAAAGCGTTTCAGATATAAAAGGCGTTTCAGGCAAATAACGAAATGACGGATACGAAAAGCGAAGGAAAAAATTACAGATTCAGAATCGATTCAAGCGCTTCGGATGAGCGCCTGGACGTTTTTCTGACGGACCAGTTCGATTCGCTTTCCCGAAGCTACATTCAGAAGCTTTCGAAGGAAGGAAATGTTCTGGTTAACGAGAAGGCCGTAAAATGCGGCTATTCTTTGCGTGAAAACGATGTCGTATCCATTGCGATTCCGGATATGATTACGCCGGATATCGAGCCGGAAAACATTCCGCTCGATATTCTTTACGAAGATGAAGATCTGCTTGTGGTCAACAAGCCGAAGGGGATGGTGGTACATCCCGCGGCCGGCCATTATTCCGGCACACTGGTCAATGCACTGATGTATCACTGCAAAGACTCCCTTTCCGGAATCAACGGCGTAATGAGGCCCGGAATCGTTCATAGGATTGACCGGGATACAAGCGGTTCTCTGATTGTCTGCAAAAACGATGCAGCTCATAATTCCATAGCCGCTCAGTTAAAGGAACATTCCGCAAAACGGATATACAAAGGGATTGTCTGCGGACATTTAAAAGAAGAGAAGGGTGTCATCGATGCACCGATCGGAAGGGATAAAAGCGACCGCAAAAAGATGAGCGTCTATCCCGCGGGAAGTGTTAATATTCCGGGCGGCGGTACGGTCAAAAATGCCGTTACGCATTATACTTTAATCGAACCGTTAAACAAAAATTACGACTACGTGTCATTCCGGCTTGAAACCGGACGTACGCACCAGATTCGTGTCCATATGGCCAGCATTAACCGGCCGCTTCTGGGAGATTTAATCTACGGACACGATGATTCGTTTCATACGAACGGACAGGTGCTGCATGCCGAAGTCATCGGTTTTATTCATCCGAGAACGGGTGAGTACATGGAATTTGCCGCACCGATGCCGGATTATTTTACGTCGCTGCTGAATAAATTAAGATAGCCGAACCGATTAATACAGCCGAACCTGTTAATACAGCCAAACCAGTTAAAACAGCTGAACAAATTAAAATAAAGGGAATCGATCCGACTATGGTTGAATCAAAAAATTTTATTCTGGATAACGAAGGAATCGCAAAAATCACGGAAGAGATTGATGCCTGGCTTGCAAAGCAGAAGGTGTCAAAGAAAAACAGCATCCGTGCATCTTTTTTGATGGAATCCGTTCTTCTGGATCTTGAAAAAAACTGCAAAGAGCCGAAAGAAGCAACCCTGCATTTCGTCAAAACCTTTAACCGGGCCTGCCTAAAACTGGAACTGAAGGGACCTCAGTTCTGCCCGGACGACCGGAAAGACCGGCTGGACGATTATACCAAAGCACTTGCCCAGAACGTCGGATTTGAACCGAATATCATCTATAAAAACGGAGTAAACATCATTACTCTGGATATTCCGAAAAACGGTGTTACAGACGAAACCTTCATTATTGTTGCGGTTATTCTGTCCGTATTTTTGGGCCTTATCAAACCGTATATTCCCGAAAATATCGTCAGAATCCTTTCGGAGTATGTTTTCGCAAATTTCGAAATGCTGTTTATGAACCTGTTATATGTATTTGCCGGAATACTGATTTTCTTATCCATTCTTTCTGGCGTATGCGGGATGGGCAGTGTATCCGATGTCAACAAAAAAGGGCGGTATCTGATTTCGAAAACGATGTTAATCGGTATTCTTGAAACCGGTATTTTTGCCCTGGTTTTACTGCCGTTTTTTAAGATGACATTCGGAACTTCCGGCGGTTATGGCGGACTGCATGATATCGCCATGCTGTTTATCAGCATCATACCGAGCGATCCCGTCACACCATTTAAAGACGGCAATATGCTGCAGATTGCTTTTATCGCGCTCTTTGTCGGTTCGATTGTCGTAATGACCGGAAATAAAATCCAAACCGTAAAGGATTTTATCTGTCAGGGAAATGTGCTGTTTATCAATATCATTAATTTTGTATGTAAATTCCTGCCGCTTTATATCGTATCCGCGCTGACGTTATTGTTCTGGGAAAACGGCTTCGGCGGAATAGCAAATATCTGGAAACCGATTGTTCTTTGTATCATCATTAATTTCATATATGTTCTGATCAAGGTCCTGATTGTTGCGATACAATACAAGGCAAGTTTTTCTGTGATAATTAAAAAAATCCTTCCTTCCGTGGCTATCGGTGCAACGACCTGTTCATCCATGGCTGCGTTCGGAACCGTAATCGATATCAACAAAACGAAACTCGGTATTGCACCGGAATACAGTTCCTTTGCCACACCTTTAAAAAACGTGCTTCATATTACCTGCTCGGCATCCGGTTTTATTGCAACGATTTATTATTTCGCCGAATATTCCGGGACTCCGGTCAATGTCGGCTGGATTGTCGGAGTATGGCTGATTGTTTCACTGATTCAGCCTGCAATTCCTCCTGTATCGGGCGGTATGCTGATTGTACTGGGCTTAATCATGAAACAGTTCGGAATTCCGGGTGAAAATCTGGGAATTGCGGCAACGATGACTCTGATTATGGATTTTATCACGACGACCGCAAGAATCGCGGCAATCCATATGGAAGTGCTGGGAGAAGCAGGGCATTTCAAACTGTTAAACAAAGAGATTCTGAAGCGTAAGTGACAGATTTTATGAAAATGCCTAAATGGGAAAAATATATCAAACCGTAATGGTTATAAAATTGACACCATAAATAAACGAATATTTTACATCCGCAGCAAATGACTTCACCATCTTTATTCCGATGTTTTCGAGGCTGTCCGACTCTTTTTTGTACTCGTATTTTGCAAAAGGGTCTCGCTCTTTACTGCAGTCTTTTACCCTCATAATCATCTTGTTATTTCCGAATAAAACAATATGTACATCAATGTTTGGATTGTTTTCATTATTTGCTTTCTGATATTCCAGAATATTGAAAAGGATTTCTTCCAGAGCCAGGCTGCAATAACAGAACTTTTTCTTTTCGGCAATCCGGTTTTTGCAGATATCGCCAAACTCGGTGGATGCGTTTTTGGCATCTTCGACCGATCCGACATGATAATCATATGTTTCGTAATCCATATCTTCTTCATCAGGGATCATCAGAAGTTTATCCACAATACTTTTGTTTTTCCGTCCCGCAATCAGAGCAGCAATGATCACATACGAAACCACTATGACAAATTGAAGAGGAAAACTTAACCATATGCCCCTGGCGCCGAATCCTATACCGAGCAGATAAAAAAGCGGCAATGTTACGATGTTAAGAACGATAGAAATAGAATAGACAATCCGTTTTTTTCCTATTGCCTGAAAGTATGCGAGATAGTAGCACACGAATGTATTCAGGACATAAACAACAGCACTGCATCGCATAAGATAAACAGTCTCATTAAGAACATTACCGGAGACCAGAAAACCGAACATTTCTCTTGCAAATATACAGAGAAGAGCTGATAGCAGTGCGGAAAGAGTCAGCCCCTTTAATACAGAGTATCTGAAAATTTCTCTGAGCATCTTTTTGTCTTTTTCTTCAATCAGCATTGACTGAATCATACGGACGGGACTTATGACAGCCTCAGAAACAGATAAGAAAATAAACTTTGTCATCTTAAAGACTGAAAAAGCCGCCATTGCATCCGTCGTACCGACCCGGGCAATCAGATTATTGACAAATGTATTAAAGATAATAGAGGAAACATTCTTAAATGCAGACGGTGCGCCTTCTTTTATTATTTCTGTCAGATATCTCAGATCTATACTGAATTTTCCGCGTAAAAGTATTCCGTATTTCTTTTCAAAAAAATGAGTTCCGAGTATGATAAGCGCCACATAATAACTGATGGATGTAGAGTAGCCGATACCCTTAATGCCCATGTTTTCCAAAACAAACAGTATATTCAGGCATATATTTACAACTGTCATGATTACAGTTGTAATGTTTATCAGCTTCTTTTTCTCATCGAGTTGAAATAGCGGAATCATATACAGCGTAAGAAGTTGCGCAGGTGCACCGATGGCAAGAGAAAAAAGATATTCCATGGTAGGCTTAAGTGTTCCACCGTCACTGTTTGCACCAAACAGCCTGGATATGGGATCGGAACACACACAGACAAATGCTGCCAGAAGCAGAGCCAAAACGGCAATAAAAGTCAATGATGTATAGAAAATCTTTGAGACTTCTTCAAATTTATTCTGTCCGATTTTTCTTCCTATAATGACCTGGGAACCACTGGAAAACAAAAGAGAAATGCATTCCATGGTTTTAGTATACGGATATACAATGCCTATTGCCGCAAGCTCGGCAACACCCAGTCCTTTTGAAGCGATTACTCCGTCGCAAAGAGACCCTAAAGACCCCGCCAGGAAGAGCAACAGGGCAATGAGATATCCGCTGTTAAAAACACCGATCAGTACGGATTTATTTGCGTCTCTGTCAATACCGGCCTTAATCATATCCTTGACTTTATTCATTCCTATGACCCTTTTTGCTTTTTATACTATTCATTCTTCGAAGGTTTCTCGCGCCAGTTGCGGGATTCCTTAATTTCGGCATCCGCAGCCTTGGCATAGATATTTGTGGTCAGAATGGATTTATGTCCCATGCGCTTTTGAAGAGTCAGAATGTCCTTGTCGCTTGCACGGTAAAATTCCATGGCAAAAGAAGAGCGCAGCTTGTGAGGAGAAATGGAATGCGTTTTCTCCGGGATGGCTGCCGCAACATATTTTTTCACCATATTCTGAATCTCGCGGACGGACAGACGATTGCCTTCCAGTGTTACAAACAAAGCATCGTCGCCGTGAAAAATGTCGCCGCGGGCTTTCCTTTCATTCAGATAATCCGATAAGTATTCCGCGGATTCGTCGGAATAGTAAATCATCTGGATTTTATTTCTTCCTTTTCTCTGCACGACAACCGTATAATCATCGAGAGATAAGTCTTTGACATTGATGGAGTTTAATTCGGAAACACGAAGTCCGGTATCAAGGAACAGAAAGACAATGGCCAGATCGCGGATTTTATAATGCTCATGATAAGCAAGCTGTCCTTTGGAAAGGCCGTTCCCGTAACGGATGGTATGAAGAAGACGTTCCTGTTCCTCACGCGTTAAATAGATGACAAAATCCTTCTCCGGAAGACGGATTTTGGTCGAGCCGCTGACCGGATTATAAGTCAGTTTCCGCTGTGCATTGATCATATAATTAAACATTGCGGAAACAGCGGATTTCTTACGGGCTCTGGTTTTTTCACCGAGGCCCTGATCCTTCATCGTAAAAAGGTAGACATTGATGTCTTCGGCGGTAATGTGCTCTAAATCCTCCATGGTAATTTCCTTAACGGATTTGTCCGGGAAATAGGAATAATGATTTACCGCAAATTCCAGAAAATATTTGATATCCCTGGCGTAGGCGTTTTTCGTAGTCAGTGTATTCTCGGAAAGGCCCGTCATCAAATAACTGTGGGTGCATTCCGGCAGTTCGTTGATTAACGCGATATATTTTTGTGAATCCAAAAGCTTGTCTTTCATTGTAAATCCGGCTTTCTTATTATTTTTATCCTCTTAAGTATACCATTTTAAAAAAATATATAAAATATCCGTTTAAGTCCTTTATGGAGGAATTAACCTGCAGGGGAACAGGGACAGTTTTCAAAACCTTTCGGCGGAGTGGAATTACCGACCCCGAAAGCTATGGTAAAATAATAATTCTGTGGTAAAATATACAATATGAGAATCAGGAAAACATTGCTTCTTGAAGCAGTTCGAAATATCATAAACAGAAAAGTAGCCTTCCTTTCCATCATCACAATTATGATGCTTGGAGTAGGAGGGCTATTATGCATCTATAATCTCGGCGCTTCCATGAAGAGCCATGCCAATTCGTTTTACAGGGAGCATCATTATAAAGATCTGGAAATTGTGGCTTCCATGGGTATTTCTCCGGAAGATGTTGAAAAGATTCAGGATATCGAAGGAGTGACCGAGGTTGAGGGAGCATACCGGGCAGGCTGCTTTTTGGAGGTTGACGGACAGAGAATCAATGCGTCCGTGATTAATGAAACGAAAAAAATCAATACCGTCACACTGACGGAAGGGATAATGCCTTCCAAAGTAACGGAATGTGCCTTAAACCGGATGACGATGGATCTTCTCGGAGTGAAAATCGGTGATACGGTTACACTTACCGGTGTCAGTGTTCCCGACCTGGTAAAGGGTGAGCATTTTACCGTTACCGCGGAAGTGGTGCAACCGGAATACATCACCAAAAACGAATATATGATTCTTCTTCCCGACGAAGCCTTTGATGCGGATGCCGTGGAAGGACGCTATCTTGTGGCTTTCATCAAAGCGGATATCCCAAAGAATGTCAATCTGTTTTCTACTGCCGGTAAAAAAAGTATCCTCGTACTTAAGGACAGGCTCGAGGACTATGTTTCCACGCTCGGAAGCGAGCATACGGTTGAAATAAGAGAAGAAGCCAATACGCAGTTAACCGAGGCAAAAGAAGAAGCCAAAGAGGGCTTAGACGATGCAAAGGCGAAACTCGAAGACGGTCAGAAACAGCTGGAAGATGCCCTGCGTGAAAGCAGGGAAGCACTTAAAGACGGAGAAAAGCAGATTGAGGAAGGCTCCAAAACGTTAGACGATGAAGTAGCCAAATCCGAAAAAAAAATAAAAGATGCCGAGGAAGAACTAAACCGAAAACTCGGTGAGGCATGGCAGAAAATACAGGACGGAGAAGCAGAAGCGGACCGTGAATTCTCTTCGGCGAAATCCAAACTGGATCAGCTGGAAGGTCAGTACAAGGATGGAAAAACAAAGTACGAAGAAGGAAAAAAAGAGTATGACGATGCGGTAGAGGCATTTGCGGAAGCAAAAGAACAGCTGGATGATGCACATAAACAGATCGAAGAAGGGGAAGAACAGGTTCGGGATCAACTTTCCGAAGAAACTGCGAAAATCAAGGAATACATCGATATCCTCGATGATTTATTTAACAACGTAAGCGAAGGACTTGATGAAATCGAAGAGAAGATCCCGGAACTCTCCGGTTCCGAATCCTGGAACGAATTCAAGGCTCTGATTGCCGATAAAGATGAAATTGAGGACACCATCAAAAACGGGACACCAAAAGAACGGGAAGAATGCATCTCCGACCTGCTTGAACGGATGGACAGAATCTATGAGAATCTTCCCTCGAAAGAAGAAGTCCGCGAGGAACTTCAGAAATTATTTGAAAAAACCGCCGCTAAAATTCCGGAAAAATACGATGAGTTTAAGACTCTGGTCGATGAAATCCATAAGCTTTTAAAGGCGAGAATTCAGTATACGGTCGGACTGGTCAAATACAATCAGGAACTTGAAAAGGCGGACCTTCCGGGGGCGGAGGCAAAACTGAAGGATGCCGAAACCGAACTGAATAAAGCCCGAAAAGACCTTGATTACGGATGGTCCGAGTATTACAGAAAGAAAGCCGAAATCAATGCGCAGATTGCGGATGCGAAGGACCAGTATGAAAAAGCGAAGGCAGAGGGCGAAAAACAGATTGCCGATGCCCGTGCCGAATTAGAGCGCATGAAACGCAGCAAGAAAAAGGAAATCGAGGACGGCCGTAAGAAAATCGCCGAAGGATACGAAGAACTTGAAAAAACCAAAGCCGAGAAAGAAAAAGAGATTGAGGACGGCTGGAAAACGTATTACGAAAAAGAAAAAGAAGTAAACGAACAGTTAGAGGAAGCCACGGCCAGAGTGGAAACGCTGGACGATTATAATTATGTGGTCAATCCAAGAACCCTGACGGCTTCGTTTTTACAGCTGGATACATCCATTTCCACGACCTATGCTTTTGCCAGCTGCTTTATTCCGGTATTTTTACTGGTAGCGAGTCTGGTATGTTTTTCCACGATTGCGATTCTTGTGGATGAGCAGAAAAAACAGATCGGTGCGGTAAAGGCACTGGGATTATATAACCGCGAATCGGCATTTAAATTCATTTTATTCTCGTTTGGCGCAACGCTTATCGGAAACGGAGTCGGGGTGGGGCTCGGATTCCTGCTTTACCACATCGTGAAGGGACCGTTAATTTCCTCATACGCATTCGGATACATGCCCACGAAAATGGCATGGATTCCTTTCCTTGTGCTTTTTACGGGGACCTGTTCCCTTTCAGTAGCCATTTCGATTCTGGCCTGCAACAATCTGTTGAAATGTTCCGCAATCGGCTTAATCAACGGAAGCGAACCCGTGCAGAAGTCGATGAAAGGAAGAAACGACAAGGGCAGGGGAACGCTGTATTCCAGACTGATTCTCAACAACCTTCGCATGGATATCAAACGTGTGCTGGTCTCCATCGTGGTTATTTTAGGAAGCTGTTCTTTAATCGGTTTCGGTTATACGGTACGTTATGCATTCAAAAGCTCCATGTCCACACAGACGGAAGTATTTAACGATTATACGGTGCAGGTTGTTTTTGACGACGAAACTGCAAAGGATACGGATGCCGTAAAAAAACTGGTTACCGAAAAAGGCGGGTCTTTCCTTGAAAGCCGTTATACGGAAGGACTCATATCCATGCCGGAAGGTAACGAAGGAATGATTTTAATTACCGCGGATTCAAAAGAAATAGAATCCTATATTCATATTAGCAATGCTTTCGGTAAAACCGTAGAAATCCCGAATGACGGAGTCCTGATTCCGAAAAAACTAGCGGAACGTTTAAAGGGAGAAAAAGAAATCCAAATTCTGGATCAGAAACTGTACCGTTATAAGGCTTCGGTTTCCGGTGAGTATATCAATTATCTCGGGCTGGTATGTGTATGCAATCCGGAAGTATATGAAACGATTTACGGCAAAGAATATGAGCCGAATTCGCTTTATTTAAAACTTGGGAACATAAGCGCCGACGAAGCGGAAGCGGAACTTCTTAAGATTAACGAAAACCTTCGGATTCTTAAGACGAATCATCTGGTGGAAAAGGGTGAAAATATCAACCGGCTCTTCAACCTGGTATCCGTGATCTGCGTAATTCTGTCCGTAATTCTGACCTTTATGATTCTTGTGAATTTTACAAACATTCTTGTAAAGAAGAGAATGCGCGAAATGCTTGTCATGAGAATCAACGGATTTACCTTAAAAGAGACCATCGGATATGTTGCGAGAGAGTCGATTGCCACCACGATAATCGGAATTATCGTAGGTGTGATTTTCGGCATTGTATTTGCCTATGTCGCGGTCCGGTTTATGGAGAATTCACATATCATGTATGTCAGAAATCCGTATATCATGGCCTGGATATATGCAATCCTCTTTAACGCCGGATTTACTGTGCTTATTGATTTGATTTCCTTCCGTAAAATCGGAAAAGAGCCATTGACGGATATCGTAAAATATTAAACGTTCGAATTTAGAAAGCGGAGCAAAACCTTATGATTCAGAATCGTAAAAATCAGACAACGCTGATGTACCGGATTATGATGAGCCTTTTGGAGGTGGAAAGCCTCGATGAGGCATTGTCCGAATCACTGGACACCATTATGGATTCGTTTCAGAGTGAAGTCGGAGCCATCTGGATGTTGAATGAAAGAACCGGAATTCTTAGGTGCGTGTTATCCAAAGGCGAAATCGATTTATCGGAAATCACGGTGGAGAACGGAGTCGGTGCAGAGGGTCATACCACACTTACCGGAGAAAGCGTGACCAAACCGGTCATCGCAGGAGCGGCATCCGTGGACGGATGTATCTTTGACGAAGCCGGATTAAAAACGACGTCGCTGCTTTGCGTGCCTTTGAATACCGTTAAAAAAATCCTCGGCTGCGTCATCATTGCCAATAAAAAAGACGGCGAACTGTATACGGCGGAAGAACTGGATTTTATGGAAAAAATGGCTTCTCTGGCGGCCATGACCATCGAAGAAAAAGGACTGATTATTCCGGAAACCGAACATCACAGAACGATTATTTCCTTAAGGGATATCACAAAGGATTATAAATCCGGAGATTCGATTTTGCATGTGCTGAAAGGAATCAATCTGGATATCTACGAGAATGAATTTGTCGTGGTTTTGGGCGAGTCCGGCTGCGGGAAATCCACGATGATGAATATTATCGGAGGCATGGATTATCCGACGAGCGGTCAGCTTGTCATTGAGGGAAAAGATTTTTCGCATCCATCGGAAAAAGATCTGACGGAATACCGGAGAAACTACCTTGGATTTATTTTTCAGTCATACAATCTGATGCCCAATCTGACGGCTAAGGAAAATGTACAGTTCATAGCGGAAATCAGTAAAAATCCGATTTCCGTCGATGAGGCAATCGGCCTGGTCGGTCTTACGGATCGCGCCGGAAACTATCCGTCCCAGATGTCCGGCGGACAGCAACAGAGGGTTTCCATTGCAAGAGCTCTCGTTAAGAATCCGAAGATTATTCTTGCGGACGAACCGACGGCAGCTCTTGATTTTGTAACCGGTCAGGAAGTCCTTCGTGTGATTGAAAAGATTGTACGGGAGAAGGGGACCACGGTAATCATGATTACGCATAACGTGGAGATTGCTAAAATGGCACACCGGGTGGTGAAATTAAGAGGCGGAAAAATCTCCAGTATTAAGACAAATCTGAATCCTCTGAGTGCGGATGA
>ODAJ014738888.1_pt1 | contig 22419 bp, 15 predicted proteins | sample 1539241 | NCBI WGS metagenome assembly ODAJ01 (sample SAMN02144231, study PRJEB22623) | gut metagenome | biome: sheep rumen | host: Ovis aries | place: New Zealand | reverse complement strand
GAATTTATTCATATTTTGTGCTTTATTTCTATAGAAATTCATTTCAGCGTGCAAAATTATCGAAAAAAAATGGAATAAAACGCTTTTTACTGCAAAATATAAAGTATTTTTGCATCGTGAAACAAAAAAATAACATTTTTAGGAGATTCTTTCTCCTTATCGCGACATTTATGGCCGTCGTCGAGACGATGGCCGACAAAGTATATGAAGAGCAATATCTCTCGCAGCTGGACGCCGTCGAGGTAAGCCTGCTGACGTGCTCGCCCCACGAGGAGATCTACAGCCTGTACGGACATAGCGCACTGCGCTGGCACGATCAGAAGACCGCCGAGGACATCGTGTTCAACTGGGGGCTCTTCAACTTCGACAAGCCGTACTTCGTGCTCCGTTTCGTGTTCGGCCTGACCGACTACGAGGTGGGCGGCTTCCCCTACCCGCTTTTCCTTCAGGAATACAAGCACGTGGGCAGCAGCGTGACGGAACAGGTACTCAACCTCACCAATACGGAGAAGGCCAGGCTGAGAGACGCCCTTGAAGAGAACCTGAAGCCGGAGAACCGCGTGTATCGCTATAACTACTTCTACGACAACTGTTCAACCCGCCCGCGAGACATCATCGAGCGCAGCCTGGAAGGAAAAGTGGAATATCAGACGCGCGACGACTACCAGCCCAGCTATAGAGAGATTATCCGCGTGTGTACACGCAATCACCCCTGGGCCACCTTCGGCAACGACATCCTATTGGGCATGAAGGCCGACTTCAAGACCAGCCAGCGCGAACAGGAGTTTCTGCCGGCCAACCTACTCTACGACTTTGACCGGGCCCAGATCTATAGCGACGGCGATTATCGCCCTTTGGTAAAAGAACGGCGCATCGCCCTGCAAGGTGGCGTACAGGTGATAGAGAAGGATTTCCCGTTGAGTCCGATGGCCTGCGCCCTCGTGCTGCTGGGACTATCGCTGCTCATCCTCGCATGGGAATGGCGGTGCAAGAAAACCGTCGTGGCCTGGGACGCGCTGCTGATGCTGCTGCAGGGACTGGCGGGCTGTGTGCTCTTCGCAATGCTCTTCTCTCAGCATCCGACAACCAGCACGAACCTACAGCTGCTATTGCTGAACCCGCTGCCGCTGGGATTCCTATACAGCGTCGTCAGAAGGCGCAAGACTCACTGGTGGCCCATCCAGATTTTGCTGATCGGCTGCTTCCTGTTGGGAAGTCTCTTGCAGGATTATGCCGAGGGCATGCTGATTCTGGCACTATGTTTGCTGTTACGTAGTTGTATTCATCTCATCATAGAAAAGAAAAAGGCGTGAGAAACCGATATCTCTATATCACCCTGCTGGCTGTACTCGGCTGGAACGTCGAGACCCAGGGGCAGACAGGCACCAGGCAGGTACCGCGACTGGTGGTGAATATCACCATCGACCAGTTGCGCAGCGACTATCTGGAGATCTTTGCACCGAGGTATGGCAGCGACGGCTTCAAGCGTCTGACAGACCAGGGGGTCGTGTTTGCAGGAGCCTATCCCTTCGACCATCCTGACAGAGCCTCAGCAATCTCGACAATCCTCACGGGCGCCACACCTTTCTATCACGGTATCGTGGGGCTGCAGTGGATGGATCGGAGCAGCCTGAGGCCAGTACGCTGTACCGAGCAGGTCATGAAGCCCGGCATCGGAACGCCTGACAACCTGACCGTCTCCACCCTGGGTGACGAGCTGAAAGTCAGCACCAACGGACAAGCGAAAATTTTTGCCATTGCGCCCTATCAGGACGTCGCAATTCTCTCTGCCGGCCATGCAGCCGACAATGCCTGTTGGATGGACGAGCGGACCGGGCAATGGACCACCTCGCAGTATTACGCTAACGAAGCACCCAACTGGCTACTGAGTTTCAACGAGATAAGACGCTTGAACAACCTCTCAAGCAGAACCGTCTGGCGCCCCCTCGACGCCCCGCAGGGAACTGCTGACTTCGAGCACGTCATGAAAGGTGAGAACCGCTATCGGCAGTATCTGAAGTCGGCTCTCATAAATCAAGACATTACAGAGCTTGCCCTTCAGAGCGTTGACAACCTCACACTGGGTGCCGACAGCATCACGGACCTGCTCTGCCTGACCTACTATGCCGGCCTCTACGAGCAGAAGGCTGTGACAGATTGTCAGTCGGAACTTGAAGACACCTACCTGCGACTGGACCGTGCCCTGGGGAAGCTGATCTCAGATGTCGAGCAGAAACTGGGTAAAGGCAACGTGCTGTTTGTCGTGACCAGCACTGGCGAGGCAGAGAGTGACGCCACCGACTACACCAAATATCGTATCCCCGCAGGCACATTCTATATCAACCGTGCAGCCAACCTGCTGAACATGTATTTCAGTGCCCAGTGGGGACAGGCTCGCTATATCGAGACCAGTTTCGACAACCAGCTCTTCGTGAACCATAAGCTACTGGAACAGAAACGGCTGAACAAGGCTGAGTTCTACCAGCGTTCACAAGAATTCCTGAATGAGATGGCTGGCGTGAAGAGTGTCTATACCAGCACGCAGCTGCAGAATGCGCTCAGCAATCACCTGTTGCGGATGCGAAACGGCTTTTCGGCCCAGCATTGTGGCGACATCCTCATCGAAGTAGCACCAGGCTGGCGCCTGCAGCATGAAGACACAGGCAGCAACCGGCTGTCACAGGCTTCAGCCATCCTCTTCCCCGTCATTTTCTATGGCGGCGGACTCCAAGCTGAGCGCGTCAACACCACCATCACCACTGACAGGATAGCCCCGACGATTGCCAAAGCTATCCGCATCAGAGCCCCCAACGCCTGCAGTGCAGAACCATTGTTCTGATACGGCGTTTTACAAAAAAAGAATAAATTCTTTTGTTTTGCGCTTATTTTTTCGTACCTTTGCACCCAATTTGTTACAAATAGGGCAAAAAAGCAATTTTAGTCAATAATAAAAAATTAACATACAATGAATTTCAACAAGTTTTTAAAGTCGCTGTTCGGTGATAAGTCCACCCGCGACATGAAGCTGATCCAGCCACTGGTGGAGAAGGTAAAGGCCGTCTCACCCGAGATTGAGAAGCTGGACAACGACGCGCTGCGCCAGCGCACCAAAACCATCCAGCAGCAGGTACAGGACTCGGCCAAGGAGCAGAAAGCCCGTATCGACGAGCTGAAGGCAACCATCGAGAATACGCCCATCGACGAGCGTGCCGACATCTTCGCACAGATAGACAAGATTGAGAAGGAAGTGCTCGACATCTACGAGAAAGCCCTCGACGAAGTGATGCCCGAGGTGTTTGCCATCGTGAAAGAGACTGCCCGCCGCTTTGCGGAGAACGAGGAGACCATAGTGACAGCTACTGATTTCGACCGTGAGTTGGCTGGTGACCCCAAGAAGGACTTCATCACCATCGACGGCGACAAGGCCATCTATCACAACCACTGGACGGCTGGCGGCAACGACCTGAAATGGGAGATGATCCATTACGACGTACAGCTGTTTGGCGGCGTCGTTCTGCATCAGGGTAAGATCGCTGAGATGGCTACTGGTGAGGGTAAGACCCTCGTGGCCACACTGCCTGTGTTCCTGAATGCCTTGACAGGCAACGGCGTTCACGTGGTGACAGTGAATGACTATCTGGCCAAGCGTGACTCTGAATGGATGGGCCCGCTCTATATGTTCCACGGACTCTCCGTCGATTGTATCGACAAGCACCAGCCTAACTCGACGGCCCGCCGTAAGGCCTATCAGGCTGATATCACCTTTGGTACGAACAACGAGTTCGGCTTCGACTACCTGCGCGACAACATGGCAATCTCGCCGGCAGACCTCGTACAGCGCTCGCATAACTACGCCATCGTCGATGAGGTGGACTCCGTGTTGATCGACGATGCCCGTACGCCGCTGATTATCTCCGGCCCGATACCAAAGGGCGACGATCAGATGTTCGAGGAATACCAGCCGCTGGTGGAGAAACTTGTCGGCGTACAGCGCCAGTTGGCTACCCAGTATCTGGCTGATGCAAAGACGCTCATCACTGCCGGTAACCAACTGATTGAGGCCGGTAACAAGAAGGAAGGCCAAGAGAAACTCGATGCTGGTTTCCTGTCACTCTACCGCTCTCACAAGGCAATGCCTAAGAACAAACCGCTCATCAAGTTCCTCTCGGAGGAAGGTATCAAGAGTGGCATGCAGGCAACGGAGAACATCTATATGGAGAACAACAACCGCCGTATGCCGGAGTGCGTGGAGCCACTTTACTTCGTGGTGGATGAGAAACTGAACAGCTGCGACCTGACGGACAAAGGTACCGCTTGGCTGGCTAAGCAGGTGAACGACAACGAGCTGTTCGTATTGCCCGATATCACCTCTGAGCTCTCAGCCCTTGAGGCAGAGACGGGACTCACCGACCAGGAGCGCCTCGACAAGAAAGACGAACTCCTGAACCACTATGCCGTACAGTCTGAGCGCGTGCATACCCTCCAGCAGCTGCTGAAGGCATACTGTATGTTTAATAAGGATGACGAATACGTGGTGATCGACGGCGAGGTAAAGATCGTGGACGAGCAGACTGGCCGTATCATGGAAGGCCGCCGTTGGAGCGACGGTCTGCACCAGGCTGTGGAGGCCAAGGAGCACGTGAAGGTGGAAGCCGCCACACAGACCTTTGCCACCATCACCCTACAGAACTACTTCCGCATGTACCACAAACTGGCCGGTATGACCGGTACCGCCTCTACAGAGGCTGGTGAGTTCTGGGATATCTACAAGCTCGACGTGGTGGAAATCCCGACAAACCGTCCCGTCATCCGCAACGACCAAGACGACCGTGTCTATAAGACGGCACGTGAGAAATACAATGCCGTCATCGACGAGATCGTCAAGATGCGTGAAAGCGGACGTCCGACGCTGGTGGGTACAACGTCTGTGGAGATCTCTGAGCTGCTCTCAAAGATGCTCTCGATGCGTAAGATCCCGCACCAGGTGCTGAACGCCAAGCTACACCAGAAGGAGGCAGACATCGTGGCGCTGGCCGGACAATCGACTAACGGACTGGGTGCCGTTACTATCGCCACCAATATGGCTGGTCGTGGTACGGATATCAAGTTGTCGCCAGAGGTGAAGGCTGCCGGCGGTCTGGCCATCATCGGCACAGAGCGTCACGAGAGCCGTCGCGTCGATCGTCAGCTGCGTGGTCGTGCCGGACGTCAGGGTGACCCCGGTTCTTCTGTATTCTATGTATCGTTGGAAGACAAGCTGATGCGCCTGTTCGCCTCTGAGCGTATCGCCAACGTGATGGACAAGCTCGGCTTCAAGGACGGCGAGATGATTGAGAGTCCGATGATTTCGAAGAGCATCGAGCGCGCCCAGAAGAAGGTCGAGGAGAACAATTTCGGTATCCGTAAGCGCCTGATCGAATACGACGACGTGATGAACAAGCAGCGTACCGTCATCTACGAGAAGCGCCGTCACGCCCTGATGGGAGAACGTATCGGTATGGATATCGCCAACATCATCTGGGACCGTGTCGTAAATATCATCGAGAATACCGCCGACTATGAGGGATGCAAGGAAGAGTTTCTGCACGTGCTCTCTATGGAGGTGCCCTTCACCAATGAGGAATATATCAACCAACCACGCGAACAGCTGACGGAGAACGCCTTCCAGGCTGCCATCGGCAACTTCAACCGTCGCACAGAACGTATCCAGACTGTAGCCAACCCCATCATCAAGCAAGTCTATGAGACTCAGGGCCAGCTCTACGAGCGGATTATGGTGCCCCTGACTGACGGACGCAGGATGTACAACATCCCCTGTAACCTCAAGGAAGCATACGATACAGAGTCGAAGTCGGTGGTGAAGGAGTTTGAGAAGAGCATCCTGCTGCATATCATCGACGATTCCTGGAAGGAGAACCTGCGCCAGCTCGACGAACTGAAGCACTCCGTACAGAATGCCAGCTACGAGCAGAAAGACCCGTTGCTGATCTTCAAGCTGGAAAGTGCCAAAGTCTGGGACGACATGATCAATGAGATGTATAACCGCATCTGCTCGATTCTGACACGTGCCCAGATTCCCGAGATGCAACAGCAAGTGCAGGAGGCTGCCCCAGAACAGCGCACCCAGCGCCAGCAATACACCGAGAGCAAGCAGAATATCGGCGAGGAACAGCTGTCTGACCCGAACCAACAGGCTGCGGCTCAGCATGATACCCGTGCACAGCAACCACGTACTCCTATCACAAAGGACAAGCTGCCTGGGCGTAATGATCCATGTCCCTGCGGCTCCGGCAAGAAATTCAAGAATTGTCACGGAAAGGGCATTGTATAAATAAGAAAGGAATAGAGATGATTAGTATCAGCAATCTCAAGAAACAGTTCGGCGAGACCATCGCTTGTGATATTCCCGAGTTGACAATCAACGACGGGGATATCCTCGGACTGGTAGGCAACAACGGTGCCGGCAAGACGACGCTGTTCAGGATGTTGCTCGACCTGCTGAAGCCTGATGAGGGCGAGGTGGCCCTCAACGGCATCAACCCGGCGCAATCAGAGGAGTGGAAATCAACTACCGGAGCCTATATCGATGAGGGCTTCCTCATCGACTTCCTGACGCCCGAGGAGTACTTTGCCTTCATCGGCAAGATTACCAACATGACGCAGGAGGCTGTCGATGAACGCCTGAAGGACTTTGAGCGCCTGGCAGGTGGAGAGATCTTCGGGCAGAAGAAGCTGATACGCAACCTCTCTGCCGGCAACAAGCAAAAAGTAGGTATCATGTCGGCGCTCTTCAACCATCCTAAGCTGGTGATTCTCGACGAGCCCTTCAACTTCCTCGACCCGTCGAGTCAGAACATACTGAAGCACGAGCTGTCGGCCTATGCCCAGCAGACAGGAGCAACCATCTTGGTATCGAGCCATAACCTGTTGCACACCATCGAGATTTCCACACGGATTGCCCTGATGGAGAAAGGGCATATCATCAGAGACATCACTTCAGTAGATGAAAGTTCTAAGACAGAACTCGAGAACTATTTTGACAGAGGCTGAGATGACTGACTTCAAGGGACTCAAACGAAAAGTGAAGCACATGCCAGAGGGTCTGCCAGCTGTGAAAGTATCACTCGTCGGTGATACAGCCACACAGTTTCTGGCAACCGCTATTCGTGGGACAGGTATTGAGCGCGGTTACAATATAGACCTGTTTGAAGCAGAATACAATCAGGTAGAGCGGCAGTTCCTAGACCCGACAAGTGAACTGTATAGCTTTAATGCAGATTTCATCATTCTATTCCAGTCCACTCACAAATTAGGAGAGAAGCATAGTCTGCTGACAACAGAGGAGCAAGAACAAGTGGCAGACAATCGTCTAGCCTTTGTCACCTCCATCTGTGAGATGCCTGCGCTGTCCAACAAAAAAATCATCTGTCTTAATTATCCTGAGATAGAAGACACTGTGTTTGGCAGTTATGCTACAAAAGTAACATCGTCGCTGACCTATCAGACACGAAAGCTCAACATGGGACTGATGAATCTCTCACAGCAATATCCTAACCTCTTCATCTGTGACATCGCCGGACTACAGAACAAGCTGGGACGCGATTTCATGTTTGCCCCGAATGTATATGTAAGTACAGAGATGGTCTTAAGCATCGACGCCCTACCCTACGTGGCTTCTCGCGTAATGGACATCGTTGGTGCCATCGAGGGACGGTTTAAGAAATGCCTGATTCTCGACCTTGACAATACTCTCTGGGGAGGAGTTATCGGAGATGACGGACTCGAAGGCATACAGTTAGGACATGGGCTCGGTATCGGCAAAGCTTTCACAGAGTTCCAAATGTGGGTGAAGAAACTCAAACAGCGTGGTATCATCATCTGCGTTGCCTCGAAGAACAATGAAGCGACAGCCAAGGAACCCTTCGAAAAGCATCCAGATATGGTACTCCGACTTGAAGATATCGCTGTATTTCAGGCAAACTGGGAAACCAAGGTTGATAATATCCGTACCATCCAGCGTATCCTGAATATCGGTTTCGATGCGATGGTCTTCCTCGACGACAACCCTTTCGAACGCAATATAGTACGCGAGAACATCCCAGGCATCACCGTGCCCGAACTACCAGAGGATCCCGGGGAATATCTGGAATACCTATATGCCCAGAACCTCTTCGAGACAGCCTCTTACAGCAACGCCGACAAGGATCGCACGAAGCAGTATCAGGTAGAGGCTCAGCGCGTATCATTGTCGAAGACCTTCACAAACGAAGCCGACTTCCTGAAGTCGCTGGGAATGGTATCTGTCGTCAGTGGGTTTAACAAGTTCAATACACCCCGTGTGGCCCAGCTGTCACAGCGAAGCAATCAGTTCAACTTGCGTACTGTGCGCTATAGCGAGGCCGATATTGAATCGCTGGCTGCCGATCCGGAGGTAATAGACCTGAGCTTCACACTCGTGGATAAATTTGGTGACAACGGACTGATTGCTGTCATTATTATGAAACGGCAGGATGCAGACACCTTGTTTATAGATACATGGTTCATGAGCTGCCGCGTATTAAAAAGAGGTATGGAGAATTTCACGCTCAACACAATGGTGGAGCGTGCCAAGACCGCTGGTTATAAGCGGATTATAGGCGAATATCTACCAACCTCAAAGAACAAAATGGTAGAGCAGCACTATCCCCAACTAGGTTTCAAGCCAGTGGAAGGTGCCTCAACCGCTCTGTACGTATTGGAAGTAGATACCTACCAGCCAAGAGAATGCTACATTGAACCAAAAGAAGACAAATAGACACATTTTTATGGAAAGAAAAGAGATTTTTGAAAAATTGAATGAGATCTTCATGGACGTCCTCGACCTCGATGAAGTTGAACTAACCGAGGCGACCTGTGCCAACGATATTGAAGAGTGGGATTCTCTGAGTCACATCCAGCTGATCGTTGCCATCGAGAAGGCCTTCGGCATCAAGTTCACCTCACTGGAAATCATGAAGTGGAAGACCGTAGGCGAAATGGTAACCACGATGGAGGAGAAAATCGGATAGGCTATGCTGTTCAATACCATCGGTTTTCTCCTCTTCTTCGTTGTCGTCTTTATCGTCTATTATCTGCCTGTCAGCAAGCAGAGCACGCGTTTCCAGAATGCGTGGCTATTTCTGGCAAGCTATTTCTTCTATGGGTATGCCGACTGGCGGATGATCCCCCTGCTTCTCGGTGCCACCATAATATATTATCTCCTTGGTGCTTGGTTACGTCGCGAGATGAACCAGAGGCACACGGTGAAAGCCTCCAGGATAACGACGCTTGGCGTCGTACTCGGTGTTGGAATGCTCATCTACTTCAAGTATCTTAATTTCTTTGCCGACTCGTTTGCCGAACTCCTCCAGTCTGTCGGTTTTCAGGTCAGCTGGAGCACACTCAACATACTCCTTCCCGTCGGTGTAAGCTTCTTCACGTTCAAACTGATCAGCTATGTGATAGAGATACATCGGGAGCATATCCAGCCCGCCGACGATTTCATTGCATTCGCAGCCTACATATCGTTTTTCCCTACCATCCTCTCTGGTCCGATCGACCGTCCCAACCAGTTTCTGCCACAACTGCAGCGTGTCCATACGCTCGACTATCCGATGGCAGTTGATGGCTGCCGACAGATATTGTGGGGTATGTTCACCAAGATGTGCATCGCCGACAATCTGGCTATCGTTACCGATCAAGGTTGGGCGGACTGTGCATCCGCCTCTTCTGCTACCCTCCTGCTTGCAGCCCTGCTCTACCCTATTCAGCTATATGCTGACTTCGACGGCTACTCAAACATGGCTATCGGTGTCAGCAAGATCATGGGATTCAGCGTTGCCCGGAATTTCAACCATCCGTTCTTAGCCAGGAATATGGCCGAGTATTGGCGCAGATGGCACATGTCCCTCACCAGTTGGATTACCGACTATGTGTTCATGCCGCTGAACATCGCTTTTCGCGAGATTGGCAACTGGGGTATCGCCTTCGCTGCCATCATCAATCTGGTGGTAATCGGCCTGTGGCACGGGGCAAACTGGACCTACGGTGTTTTCGGCCTCTACCACGGCCTGCTGTTCATTCCTCTTATCTTCTCTGGAACCTTCGCCAAAAGGAAAAAGTTGAAGCCCGGTACTCACGGTTTGCCAATAGTCAGCGACATTCTGAAGATGCTGGCCACCTATGGACTGGTAGCCATCGGTCATGTTGTGTTTCGTGCCCCCTCCATCGGGGAAGCCTTCGGCTTTTTCAGCGGACTGTTCACAAACGGTTTGGGCATGCCTGCACTCGACAACTACGGCAAGCTCTATTGCCTCTTCGCACTGCTCATTCTGGCTCTGGAATGGGTAAACCGCGACAAAGAGCATGCCCTGCAACTGAAGGCTGACGGCTGGTTCAAGGTTCGCCCTCTGCGATGGGCACTCTACCTGATGCTGATTCTGATCATCATCACATTTACCGGCCATAGTCAGTCATTTATTTATTTTCAATTCTAAGGCAGATGAAACGATTTATCCTCAGTCTGGCAGGCTTTGCCTCCATCCTTCTGCTGATGATGGCCATCATAGAAGTAGGATTGCTCTACAGGCCAAACCTATATGCCTATAAGCGCCAGTATCTTGACCGTCATGCCGATGACATCAAAGTGCTGCTGCTTGGCAGCTCCCATATCGAAGAAGGCATCAAGCCCGAGCTGATAGGCGACGGTACTTTCAACCTGGCCATCTCAGCACGTCTGAACAAATATGATGCAGCCCTAGCCGAAATGTATGTGCCCCGCCTTAAGAACCTTAAGGTATTGGTGATGCCTTTAGACTACACAAACTTTTCTTTCGGACGTGTCAAAAAAATGAAAAATGCTCCTAAGGGCATAGATTTGTCCAGTACATGTAGTTGCATGCATACGAAATACATGGGTACACGCGTGGATCCCATCTGGTACTGGTCGGAGATACTCAACTCGAAACTCAACTTCATGTCACGCTTCTGGAACAGAGATGAGAAAGTGCTGCAAGAGTGTGACTCTCTGGGGTATATTGCCCTTGACATCAAGGATCGCCAGCCTGGATGGGAACACTATTCAAAGCCATCAGGCATTGATCCCACGATGCCGATAGACTCGGCACAATACAACGCCAAGTTTGCTGAATACGAGACGATTGCAAAGGTCACAGCCGAGGCCGGCATCAGGTTTCTCATTATCACCGCTCCCGTCAATGAGCACTACAAACAGGCTATGGACAGCACAATTACCAGCGACATGCTTAGATTTGTCGGTAAACTGAAGCAGAAATATCCCCATGTGGAGTTCTACGACTTCACATACGCCGATGGATTTGAGGCCGATGACTTTCACGACGCAAGCCATCTCAACGACCCGGGAGCCGTAAAATTCTCCCGTCTGCTGGCCAATGTCATTACCCCACCAAAACATTAGGAAATGAAACTCTCAGAACTGAAGACAGGCGAAAGCGGCATCATTGTGAAAGTGCAAGGACATGGCGGATTCCGTAAGCGTATCATTGAGATGGGATTCGTCAAAGGCAAAAAAGTGGAAGTTTTACTGAACGCTCCGCTACAGGATCCTGTCAAATACAAACTCATGGGCTATGAGGTTTCGCTGCGCCATCAGGAGGCAGACATGATCGAAGTCATCACCGAGGAAGAGGCCCACCGACAAGATGAGGTTCAGTCAGCATACGCTCCACACATCCACGAGGCCGACCATCAGGACGACTACCTGCAGCACATCGCCCTACAGAAGCGAAGGACCATCAACGTGGCTCTTGTAGGCAATCCCAATTGTGGAAAAACATCGCTCTTCAACTATGCCAGCGGTGCTCACGGGCACGTAGGCAACTACAGCGGTGTTACCGTCGATGCCTCTGAGGCCCACGCCTCTTTCTTCGGCTACGAGTTCAACCTCATCGATCTGCCCGGCACCTACTCTCTCTCCTGCTATTCGCCGGAGGAGCTATACGTCAGAGAGCACCTGACAGAGAAGACGCCAGATATCGTGATCAATATCATCGATGCCAGTAACCTGGAACGTAACCTCTACCTGACGACCCAGCTTGTAGATATGAACATCAGGATGGTGTGCGCCTTGAACATGTTCGATGAGTTCGGACGTCGTGGCGATCATGTCGATCTCAACACCTTGAGCACGCTCTTCGGCATGCCGATGATTCCTACATCTTTCAAGAGCGGCATGGGGGTCAAAGAACTGTTCAAGTCTGTTATCCAGGTCTATGAGAACACCAGCAAGACCTCCCGCCACCTACATATCAACTACGGTCATGAGATAGAAGACGGCATCGCCCATATCCAACAATACCTAAAGGCTGACGAGCATATCCGCCAACGCTACTCTACACGCTATCTGGCCATCAAGATGCTGGAGAACGACTCACACATCATCGACTATGTGGAGCAGCATATGGCCGAGGAGCACCGTGCAGAAGACCGCAAGCAGCTGATGGCAGCGCGCGTGAAGGCTGCTGCCCGTGTGCTTGAAGAGACGAAAACCGACGCAGAAACTGCCATCATGGATGCCAAGTACGGATTTATCCATGGAGCCCTGCAAGAGGCCAACTTCAAGACTGGGTCGAAGGAAGATACCTATCATACGACACATGTCATCGATAACATACTGTCGAACAAGTACTTTGGCTTCCCCTTCTTCTTCTTGATGCTATATGTCATGTTTGAGACGACATTCTCCCTGGGACAATATCCTATGGACTGGATAGAGGCAGCTGTCGGGTGGTTGGGCGACCAGGTCAGTGAGAAGATGCCGGAAGGGCCACTGAAGGCTATGCTTGTCGATGGTGTCATCGGGGGTGTCGGTTCAGTTATTGTATTTCTACCGCAGATACTGATTCTCTATTTCTTCATCTCGCTGATGGAAGACTCCGGCTATATGGCCCGTGCTGCCTTTATCATGGACAAACTGATGCACAAGATGGGCCTGCACGGCAAGTCGTTCATCCCGCTCATCATGGGCTTCGGCTGCAACGTGCCAGCCATCATGGCCACCCGCACCATCGAGAGCCGTCGCTCCAGGCTTATCACAATGATGATCCTGCCCTTTATGTCGTGCTCTGCCCGTCTGCCAATCTATATCATGATTGCAGGCACTTTCTTCTCACTTCAGTATCGCTCATGGGTGATGCTTTCCCTCTATGCTATTGGTATCCTCATGGCCGTCATCATCAGCAAGCTGTTTTCCTCACTGGTGATCAAGGGCGAGGACACACCTTTCGTGATGGAACTGCCCCCCTACCGCTGGCCGACACCTAAGGCTATCTGGCGCCACACCTGGGAGAAAGGCAAGGAGTATCTCAGGAAGATGGGCGGCATCATCCTCGTGGCCTCCATCATCGTCTGGGCGCTCGGCTACTTCCCCCACGACGAAAGCCTGCCTCGCGAGCAACAGCAGGAGCAGAGCTACATCGGGCGCATGGGCAAGGCCGTAGAGCCGATCTTCGCTCTGCAGGGTTTCAACTGGAAACTCGACGTGTCGCTCATCGCCGGTGTCGGTGCCAAGGAAATAGTGGCCTCCACCATTGGCGTGCTCTACAGCGGCGACGACTCCTTCAGCGACGATGATGAGTTCAGCGATGACTATGAGAAATACACCCATCTGCGCCAACTCATGCAGCACGAGGGCATCACGCCGCTCATCGCTTTCGCTTACCTCATATTCATACTGCTCTACTTCCCCTGCATCGCAACGATAGCAGCAATCAAGAACGAGACAGGCTCGTGGCGTTGGGCCGTTTTCGCAGCCTGCTATACCACCGTCGTGGCTTGGGTAGTATCGGCATTAACCTACCAGATAGGCTCACTCTTCGTATGACAATCAAGGATAAGATCATACTCGGCATCGACCCTGGTACCAATCTCATGGGCTACGGCATTCTGAAGATCAGCGACAACAAGCCACAGATGGTGACGATGGGTGTCATCGACCTGCGCAAGTTCCCAGATGCCTACCTGAAGCTCGGCCATATCTTCGATCGCGTGACTGGCATCATCGACGGCTACCTCCCCGACGAGATGGCCATCGAGGCCCCTTTCTTCGGAAAGAACGTGCAGTCGATGCTCAAGCTGGGACGCGCCCAGGGCGTAGCCATCGCCGCAGCTATCCACCACGGGGTCCCCATCCACGAGTATGCCCCGATGAAGATCAAGATGGCACTCACTGGTAATGGTTCAGCCTCGAAGGAACAGGTGGCAGGCATGTTGCAGCGCCTGTTGAAAATCCCAAGCGAAGAAATGGGCAAGTTCATGGATGCCACCGACGCTCTTGCCGCCGCCTACTGCCACTATCTGCAGATGGGGCGCCCGGAGAGCGACGTGAAATACCGGGGGTGGAAAGACTTCATCAACAAGAACCAGGACAAAGTATCTAAACGAAAAAACAAAGATGGAAACGATTAAGATAAACAAGGCCGTGACGAAGAAGCCTGAATGGGCTATGGCCGAACCTGTGGACTTCACCCTCAATCGTGGGGAGCATATCGCCATCGTGGGCAAAAACGGCGCCGGCAAATCGATGCTGGTGGATATCATCACCAGCCGCCACCATGCTTTCCCCAATATGGTGGAATACGACTTCGACGCACCCTACGACCATATCAAGTACATCACCTTCCGCGATACCTACGGCGGCGACAATGACCGCACCTATTTCCTGCAACAGCGGTGGAACCAGATGGAAATCGACGAGGAGACACCCACCGTCGGCAGCAAGCTCGAAGAGGCCTACCGTCTAGCAGGTGACGACACGCCCGAGCGTCGAGCCCTGCAGCAGCACATCTACCAGCTCTTCCATCTGGAAAACCTGCTCGACAAGTATATCATCCTGCTCTCAAGTGGAGAACTGCGTAAGTTCAAGCTTGCCGCCTCGCTCTTCACCGATCCACGCGTGCTCATCATGGACAATCCCTTCATCGGACTCGACGCGCCAACCAGAGACCAGCTGAAATCACTCCTGGCAACCCTCTCGGAAGAGCGCCAACTTCAGATTATCCTCGTACTCGCCAAAAGCGACGAGATACCCGACTTCATCACCCATGTCGTGGAGGTCAGGGATATGCACGTTCTACCGAAAGTGGCGCGGGCGACATTCCTCGAAGCGCGAGCTCCCTTCCCCACCCGCATGCTAACGGAGAAGCAACAAACACTTCTTGAACAGCTTTCAGCAAACATCGGTACACCAACCTCACAAGGCAAGGACACGCAGGTCATCGGGTTCAACAAAGTCAGCATTCGCTACGGTGAACGCACCATCCTCAAGGATCTGGACTGGACCGTGAGACAAGGTGAGCGCTGGTCACTCTCTGGCCAGAACGGCAGCGGCAAATCGACCCTGCTCTCCCTCGTCTGCGCCGACAATCCTCAAGCCTACGCCTGCGACATTACACTTTTCGGTCACAGACGAGGCAGTGGAGAAAGCATCTGGGACATCAAACGACACATCGGCTATGTGTCACCAGAGATGCACCGCAGCTATCGGCAGGATATCCCAGCCATCCGTATCGTAGCCAGCGGCCTGCAAGATACTATTGGACTCTATGCCAAGCCCAACGAGGCAGAATACGCCGTCTGTCACCAATGGATGGAAATTTTCGGCATCGGCCATCTTGCAGAACGCACCTTCCTGAAGATGTCGAGCGGCGAGCAGCGGCTAGTGCTCCTGGCGCGTGCTTTCGTGAAAAGCCCAGACCTACTGATCCTCGACGAGCCGCTTCACGGCCTTGACAACTACAACCGACGACTCGTGAAGGACATCATAGAGGCATACTGCCAACAGCCCGACAAGACACTGGTTTTCGTCACCCACTACAAAGAAGAACTGCCCGCCGTCATCGATCACGCCATTTTCTTGGAAAGGCACTGATCGCCCGAAGCGCTTCAAGTATGCAGTCTCAAGGCCAGAAAAGTCGATGACAGACGACAGAACAAGGCATGAAAAAACCGTACTCCGCATCATCAACGAAGAAAGACAAAAATTTGCGCCCTAACTAGGGAACAAAATTTTGCTAGTACACAAAAAAATTTTTCCTAGTAAGGCGGCAAAAAGGGGCTTTCACAGCAAATAGTAAAACTATTTAACACTACTTGCCTTCAAGAAGTGCAGCAGTACGCACACGGGAGAGCGTCTCGGGCGTCATCTGCAGATAGCTGGCGATATACACCAGCGGCGCACGCAGTACCAGTTGCGGCTGATTTTTCACCAGACGCTGATAGCGGTCCTGGGCACTCTCGAAACGTAGCATGTCGGCATGATGCTGGCTCAGGATCAAAGACTCTTCGAGAATCTTACGGTAGAGTATCTGGATGTTCACACTCTTCATAGCTACCGCCTCCAGGTCGGCTTTTGGCAAGGCAATAAGGATGGTGGGTTCCAGCGCCTTGATCTGAAGCTTCGTAGGCTGTTCGCGGAACAGGCTCTCAATACACATCACGATATTATTCTCCGTCGCCATATACTCCGTGAGCTCCTTGTCGTTCTTGAAATAGAACTGCCGTACCAGTCCTTTCACCACCCAATAGATGTTGGTGCAGGTATCTCCCTCTTTCAGGATAAATTCGTTTTTTGCAAACTTCTGTGGTACGAGGATACTCTCGAGTATATCGAGCTCGTCGTGCGTCATCGTACTGTAGCGCCGGGCCAGTTCGCGAGCCACATCTCTGGTTGTAATGCCAATACTTGCCATAATCTTTCTTGGGGGCTTTAAGTAGTTTATTTAGATTTTCAATCGAGTTTCAGTACAGCGAGGAAGGCTTTCTGGGGCACTTCGACATTGCCGATCTGCTTCATACGCTTCTTGCCGCGCTTCTGTTTCTCCAGCAGTTTGCGCTTACGGCTTACGTCGCCGCCATAGCACTTGGCGGTGACGTCCTTGCGCACCTGCTTCACGGTCTCACGCGCGATGATCTTGGCACCGATGGCTGCCTGGATGGCAATATCAAACTGCTGGCGCGGAATCAGCTCCTTCAGCTTCTCGCACATCCGGCGCCCGAAGGCGACAGCATTGTCCTGATGCGTCAGTGTAGAGAGGGCATCCACAGGCTCGCCGTTGAGCAGGATATCGAGCTTGGCCAGCTTCGACGGGCGGAAGCCATCAACATGATAGTCGAACGAGGCATAGCCTTTGGAGATTGACTTCAGCTTGTCGTAGAAGTCGATTACAATCTCTCCGAGCGGCAACATGAAGTGCAGTTCAATGCGGTTGCCGCTGACATATTGCTGGTCAATCAGCTCGCCTCGCTTGTCGAGACAGAGGGTCATAATCGGACCGATATAGTCGGCCGCTGTGATGATGGAGGCACGGATATAGGGCTCCTCGATGTGCTCGATCATCGTCAGGTCGGGTAAGCCGGAGGGATTGTGCACCTCCTTTACCTCGCCCTGCTTGGTGTAGCACATATAGCTGACGTTGGGCACGGTGGTAATCACGTCCATGTCGAACTCGCGGTCGAGGCGCTCCTGGATAATCTCCATGTGGAGCAGACCGAGGAAGCCGCAACGGAACCCGAAGCCCAATGCTACCGACGACTCGGGCATGAAGGTCAGCGAGGCATCGTTCAACTGTAGTTTCTCCAGCGAGGCACGCAGGTTCTCATAATCCGTAGGATCGATGGGATAGACGCCAGCGAAGACCATCGGTTTTACTTCCTGAAAGCCCTCAATGGCCGCCTTGCATGGATTGGCAACCTGTGTAATCGTATCACCGACCTTCACCTCCTTGGAGTTCTTGATACCGCTGATGATATAGCCCACGTCGCCTGTACGCAGCTCCTTACGGGGAATCATATCCATCTTCAATACACCTATCTCGTCAGCATCGTACTCCATGCCTGTATTGAAGAACTTCACATGGTCGCCCGCATGGATCACACCGTTGGTGATCTTGAAATAGGCGATGATGCCGCGGAACGAGTTGAAGACGGAGTCGAAGATCAGAGCCTGCAGCGGTGCCTTGTCGTCGCCCTCGGGATGAGGGATACGCTCGACGACTGCATTGAGGATATCCTCTACGCCCTCGCCCGTCTTGCCCGAAGCACGGATGATGTCTGAACGGTCGCAGCCTATCAGCTCCACAATCTCGTCCTCTACCTCGTCGGGCATAGCCGACGGCATGTCTATCTTATTGATGACAGGAATAATCTCCAAGTTATGGTCGATTGCCATGTAGAGATTGGAGATAGTCTGAGCCTGAACGCCCTGTGTGGCATCGACCACCAGCAGCGCACCCTCGCAGGCGGCTATAGAACGGCTGACCTCGTAGGAAAAGTCAACGTGGCCCGGAGTGTCTATCAGGTTCAGGATATACGTCTCACCTTTATAACTATATTCCATCTGGATGGCGTGGCTCTTGATGGTAATACCGCGCTCACGCTCCAGGTCCATATCATCAAGCATTTGCCCCTCAGTCACCTGAATGGTCTTGGTAAATTCCAAAAGACGATCAGCCAAGGTACTCTTACCGTGGTCGATATGCGCGATGATACAGAAATTTCTTATATGGTTCATCAATTATTCGTAATATTACAAAGTGCAAAATTACAAAAAAAACATAGAAAAACGGATATTTTTGCTTTTTTTTGTAACTTTGCACGCAAAAATAGCATTCGTTATGAAAAAGATTTGGACAATTGTAGTATTTCTGACTCTTTTAACAGCCTGTCAGGAGTCGCTGGAGGACAGATGTGAGCGGGAAGCGAAGGAGTACACCCGCCGTAACTGTCCGATGAAAATGGACAGCAACTCCATTCTCGACAGTCTTGTCTTTGAGCGCTCCACACGTACCATCCATTATTACTATACCCTGACAGGCTTTGCCGACAGGGACAGTGTGCTGGAGCAGGTGGACGCTGTCAATGTGCTGCGCAACGAGGTCAAGAACTCTACAGCACTCAGGATCTATAAGGAGAACAAATTCAACGTGGCCTACACCTACCGCTCGCAGAAAGATCCGAAGAAGATCAGGATGGAAGTAGTGTTCACAGAGAAGGACTATTAAACAAAAATCTCCCCCGTTATTCTGAGGGAGATTTTTGTTGTCTATATGTCTGGAAGGTACGCCAACTATTCGGCTATCTCCTCGGGCTTCATGTTCGTATAGACTGTCTGGACATCGTCGAAGTCCTCAAGTTTCTCCACCATCTTGTCGATGGTCTCACGCTGCTCGGGCGTTACGTCCTTCAGGTCGTTGGGGATACGAGTGAACTCTGCCCCAGTCACCTCGAAGCCGTTCTCCTCCAGATGCTTCTGGATGGCGCCGAAAGAAGAAGGATCGCCGTAGATGGTAATGCTGTTCTCCTCCTCGTCCTCATCAAACTCATCCTCCACACCATAGTCAATCAGGTCAAGGATCATCTCGTCCATATCCAACCCGTCCTTTTTCTTGAAAGTGAACACAGCCTTGTGGTCGAACAGGAAAGACAATGAGCCCTGAGTGCCCAGGTTACCATTAAACTTGTTGAACACAGAGCGCACGTCGCCGACGGTACGCGTGGTGTTGTCTGTCAATGTCTCCACGAAGACGGCGATACCGTGAGGACCATATCCCTCGTAGGTTACCTCCTTGTAGTCGCTCTGGTCCTTACCCATCGCATTCTTGATGGCACGCTCGATGTTGTCCTTCGGCATATTCTCGCGCTTGGCATTAGCAATGCACGCACGCAATGCCGGATTGTTCTCTGGCTCCGGACCGCCAGCCTTCACGGCAATAGCAATCTGCTTGCCGATCTTCGTAAATGTCTTGGCCATGTGGCCCCATCGCTTCAGCTTCGTTGCCTTACGATATTCAAATGCTCTTCCCATTGGATTACTTTTTAATATTTTAACTTTTTTACTATTTACATCTTTACGCTTACCTCAGTTCAGCACCAAGCTGTTTCTTGATGTTGGCAATGAGTTTCTGCATGATAGCGTCGATTTGCTTGTCACCCATCGTCCGCTCCTCATCCTGAAGAATGAAGTTCACCGCATACGACTTCTTGCCAGCAGGCAGCTTATCACCCTCATAGACATCAAACAGTTCAACCTTCTTCAGCAGTTTCTTCTCCGTCTGACGGGCTATCTGCTCGATCTGAGCGAACTCCACGCTATTGTCAACAAGCAGGGCAAGGTCGCGGCTCACAGATGGGAATTTGGAAATCTCAGTATAGAGCACCTCGTTTTTCTTGATGACCTTCATCAGAGCCGTCCAGTTCATTTCTGCATAATACACAGGATTGTCAAGCCCGAACTGCTTCAGGAGTTTCTTTGAGATGATACCCATCTCCACAAGTTTCTTGCCACCGCGGTTCTCGATAGTAAGGCCACTGGAGAAGATGTCATTGTCGGACTTCTTGCGGACAGTCATACCGGGCTTCACACCTATGCGGCGCAGGATGTTATCCACATATGCACTCAGTTCGAAGAAGGAAGCATCCTCGTTTTTATGAGCCCACGAACCCTCAACGCGCTTACCCGTCACCCAAAGGGCTGCATGATACTGCTCCTTATAAGCCTGCATCGGATCATCGTCGTTCTGTTTCTCCGGCGTGAAGGTATAGACATTACCGAACTCAAAGAAGCGCAGGTTCTGGCGCTTACGGTTCACATTGTGCTGTATGCTCTCCATACCGCCGAAGAGCAATGTCTGGCGCATCACATTCAAGTCCGTCGAGAGCGGATTCATAATCTTCACACAGTTAGCCTCCGGATAGGCATTGTGCTCTGTATAGTAGGCGCCCTTTGTGAGCGAGTTGTTCAGAATCTCATTGAAACCCTCACCTACTAGCTGCTCACTGACCGTATTGGCCAGTTTGTGCTTCTGGTCCTCATCGCCCTTGATGACGAGTGAACTCTTCAGCTGTGTCGGGATTTCCACATTGTTATAGCCATAGATACGGAGAATATCCTCTACAACGTCGCATGGGCGCTGCACGTCGACACGATAGGCAGGAATCTCGAGCGTCAGTGCCTCGGCAGTCTCGCTGAGCACCTTCATCTCCAGGCTCTCACAAATGGCCTTAATAGTGGTGTGGGGAATCTCCTTGCCCACGAGGTCGTGTACATATTTATAACTGAGCTCTACAACAGGATTCTGAATCGGTTCGGGATAGACGTCGCAGATATCCATCGAGACTTTTCCGCCTGCCAGTTCCTGACAGAGGATAGCAGCCTGTTGAAGGGCGTAGATTGTTCCGTTAGGATCAATGCCACGCTCGAAACGGAAGCTGGCATCTGTAGAAAGGCCGTGCCGACGGGCGCTCTTACGGATCCATGTCGGGTGGAAGTAGGCACTCTCGAGTACAACGTTCTTCGTGTTCTCATAGGTACCACTACCCTTGCCGCCAAACACACCTGCGATACACATCGGCTCCTCGGCATTACAGATAGCGAGATCGCGGTCGGAGAGCATATGCTCTACCCCGTCAAGTGTCTGGAACGGTGTTCCTTCAGGCATCGTCTTCACAACAATCTGATGACCTTTCACCATGTCGGCATCAAAGCAGTGCAAAGGCTGACCATAGGCCATCATGATGTAGTTTGTGATATCCACGATATTATTGATAGGACGAAGGCCTATAGTAGTCAGCTTGTTCTTCAGCCAGTCGGGACTTTCCTTCACCTCGCAGTCAGTGATGCTCACACAGGCATAGCGCTTACAGGCCTCCTGGTTCTCAATGCTCACGCTGACGGGCAGGTCGTGGTTGTCCACTTTGAACTTAGAACAGTCAGGACGATGCATCCTGGTCTCATAGCCATTGCTCTTTAGCCATGCGTAGAGATCACGGGCGACACCCCAGTGACTCAGACCGTCGGCACGGTTGGCAGTGATGTCAACCTCGATGAGCCAGTCGCTCTCCAGATGATAATACTCAGCAGCAGGTGTTCCTAACACTGCATCTTCCGGGAGCACGATAATACCTTCGTGGGAAGTACCTATGCCAATCTCGTCCTCAGCACAGATCATACCGCACGACTCAACGCCGCGAAGCTTAGACTTCTTGATGACAAACTCCTTGTCGCCATCATAAAGTACACAGCCCAAATCGGCCACAATCACCTTCTGACCTGCTGCCACATTGGGCGCACCACACACTATCTGCGAGGGTTCACCCTTACCTAAATCAACCGTAGTCACATGCAGGTGGTCACTGTTCGGATGGGCCTCACAGGTAAGCACCTTACCCACATAGAGGCCTTTTAGCCCACCCTTGATACTCTGTACTTCTTCCAATGCGTCAACTTCGAGACCTGTCGATGTCAGTGCATCGCACACCTGTTGAGCCGTCAGGTCGAAATCAACGTATTCCTTCAACCATTTGTAGGAAATATTCATTATACCGATTCTTTAGTAATTACTCAAAATTGAAATTTCGAGCGCAAAG
>ODAJ011751621.1_pt1 | contig 22430 bp, 16 predicted proteins | sample 1539241 | NCBI WGS metagenome assembly ODAJ01 (sample SAMN02144231, study PRJEB22623) | gut metagenome | biome: sheep rumen | host: Ovis aries | place: New Zealand | reverse complement strand
TCAGCGATGTTTTGCCGCAGCCTGTCTCTCCCATGATGGCCACCGTCTCCCCGGGGTGTACCGTGAAGCTCACATCCCGGAGCACCGGGTAGGTTCCGTCCGGATACTGGAAGGACACATGGTCGAAGACGATCTCGCCCTGCAGCCGTTCCTTCACGGGGATAGCATCCTCTGCATCCCGGATCCCCGGCTCGGAATAATAGATCTCCATTACCTTGTGGGATGCGGCGGCAAACCGCTGAAACTCGTTCATGATATTTCCCATCATACGCATGGGATTCTGCACTGCCCAGATCAGGCCTGCGATGGCCACATAGCCGCCCATGGTAAGCTCTCCCCAGATCAGGAACAGGCCGCCGGCAAGCAGCATGATGATCTGCATCAGGTTGGCAAAGCTTTCCACATACGGATAGTACTTGATCCAGACCATACCGGTCTCCTTGTTGGTATCACGATAATCCGTATTAGCCTCATCAAAGCGTTCCATCTCATAGTCTTCTCTGGCGAAGGCCTTGACCACCCGGTTACCGGCGATGTTCTCCTGGGCCACCGTATTCATATGGGCCAGACGCTCCCGGAGCTGTGCGTGCTTCGGCGCCACCGCCCTCTTAAACCGATAGATCAGCACAAAGACAAAGGGCGAGACCACCAGGATCGCCAGTGCCATCTTCCAGCTGATGATAAAGAAGAAGACCGCCGCTGCAAGGAACAGCGAGAAGGATTCGATCATTACCCGGACCACCCAGGCCAGCATATGCCGGACCGCATCCAGATCACCGGTCACACGGGTCATCAGATCTCCCGTCCGGTAAGTACTGTAGAAGGTCATATCCTGACGCTGGATCTTGTCATACAGGAAGTTCCGGATCCGGTACAGGGCCTTCTGCGAAACATTTTCATAAGCCATGCAGTCCGCATAAACGATGATGACGCGGACGATGGTCAGTCCCACCATGGCGATGAGCAGCTGATAGAACAGATCCATCCTTCCGTTCAGATTCTCTGCTGCATCCTCTCCCGTAAGGAAGAGATCCACCAGCTCACCGGAGAAATACGGTACCGTTAGCTGCAGGACGTTATAGACCACAGTCCCGATCATGGCCATCACATAGAGCCCGTGAGCTCCCCGGGTATTCTCCCAGAGCCACTGCATACGGGTCTGCGGGTATGGTCCCGGCTGCTTCTTTCTTCTATTCTTTCTTTGTTCGATAATCTCCAAAGTTTTTATCCACCCAACCCTGAATTCTGTCCTATTAAGATAGCATTTTTCCCTATGCAGTGTTATAATACCCCTATTAAAAAATAGAATAAACCTATCCTTTCTGGAGGAGATATTACATGCCTGATCTTTTTGAATACAGTGATCGTCTGAATGCTCCGGTAGAAGCTTTCTATTGTACTTCGGAGAAAATGCACCTGCCGGTGGGTGCTCACTGGCATTACTTTGTGGAGATCCTCTATATGGAGACCGGCTCCGTCACCGTAGTCTGCAACGGCCTCACCCAGCAGCTGATGCCGGGAGATATGCTGTTCATTCCGCCCCAGACCGTGCATTCCATCTCCTGGCTGAACGATCAGCCCTTTCGTTACAAATGCATCAAATACAGCCCCTCCCGGATCCGCCTGGTGGAGGACTATCTTCCGAATCTGAACATCCTGTTCAACGACCTGATGCAGCGGGAGGATCCGCCCTTTCGTTTCAGTGTGGAAGATTTCGACGGGATCTCTCTGCCCGATCAGCTGGAGGCGATCTTCTCGGAGGTACAGCAGCGAAAGTACGGGTACCTCACCTGTATCTATTCCCGGCTGACGGAGCTCACCCTGCAGATCCTCCGGATCTGGTACAACCGGGGGATCCCGCTGCAGACCGAGCCCATCACCGATGCGGATACCTATTCCATTCAAAATGTGGTGATCTATATCGACAAGCATTCCCATGAAAATCTACTGGTGGATGATCTGGCGAAAATGTGCAACATGAGCTACTCCTATTTCGCCAAGGTCTTTCATCGTCAGTACGGCCAGAGCTGCAAGCAGTACATCGAGTTTATCCGCCTCACCAAGGCCGAGAACCTGCTGCTCTTTACGGATCACGACCTGTCCGCCATAGCGGAGGAAACCGGTTTCTCCGACTGCAGCCATCTGATCCGCTGCTTCAAGCGGCTTTACCATATCACGCCGAAGCAGTACCGGTTATTCCACCGATAGCCTTCTCCCCTGCCCATAAGGAAGATGTGCCCGGCGTACTGCTTTCACCGAAAAACAGGGGGCGATCCAGATTAACCGGATCGTCCCCTGTTTTATTATATGGATCTGTCTCTGCAGTCAGGGAAGCTCATCGTATGGCAGGTTGTCACTTCAGCGCTCCACTCTCACTAAAGATATACCACCTTCCGCCGATCCACTGTCTTCCGGTCTGCATATATCCCTTCTCATCAAAATGGTACCACTTCCCATCGATCTTCTGCCACTGATTCTTCGCATACCAGCCTGCGGTATCCTGATACCACCAGCCCCGGCTGTTTCTGTGCCAGGAGCCCTTAGCTTCATAGGTCCAGGCTCCGTTTCTGCCAAGCCACCAGCCCTTTCGCCATTCCTCATGGGCCATGTATCCCTGCTCATCAAAATAGTACCAGTAACCATTTACCAGAAGCCATTGATTCTTAGGATACCAGCCGGAACCGTCCTGGATCCACCAGCCCTTTTTATTATGCATCCACTGATACTGCGTCACATCGCCCGGATACTCATTCACTGCCATGGCCGTTGCACGGAAGAACGGATCCACCGGTTCCATATGCGACGAAGCGATCACATAAACCGCTCCCCGGTAGGAGGCTGCCGAAACATTAAACAGCCGGTTGACCGACACCCGCTTCTCATAGGGGATAAACTCCTTGGATCCCCATTTCAGAAGGAAGGTGTCCGAGCCGGTGCCATTTACCTCCGTATCATTCGGCGGACCGATCAGAAGAATCCCTTCGGACACCGGAACTATAATCCCCCTCCTGGTGTATTCATCCTCCAGCCGGTCTCCCTCATATACCATAAACCGGGGAAGGGCGTCGGAGAGATCGGTATAGCCCTCCTTCTTCATCACACCGAAGGTCATCTCTGCGTAGTTATAAATGTAGATCTCACCGCTTCGGCCGGCGGCTATACTCAAATGCGCATTGCTCTCGGGAAGCGCGGCCTTCGCTCCCCCTTCCGGCGTATATTCCACACAGCCTTCAGTATTCACCAGATAGAGCTTTCCATCCGGATTCACCAGATACTGGCCCTTGCTGACATTCGTCGAAGAGCAGCTGCTCCATTCATCCCGACTTGGATCGTACCGGTATACCCTGGGCTCTGCATTTTCCGGATGTTCAAACACGCCATCCAAAGACTCTTTTGCTGCCATTCCCATGACCACAAGCTGTCCCCGGTATAAGGCTGCGGAAAGATCATACAGCGGTTCCGGAAGCGCTGCCCGTTCCTCCCAGCTTCCATTTTCCGTATCATACGCCCACATTTTCTTTGCCGCGGGCTGTCTCTCTACCGGTGTGCTGTATGGGATATGATAAAGCTTCCCATCCAATCCAGTCAGCACGCCGCTGCTGTCATGATCCCCAAGGGTTTCCAGGGTCTCCGGATATTTCAGGCTTCGGTCGAGCTCCAGCTCTGTTTCATACAGGGACCGGGCCTGATCTGCATAAAACGGCTTTCTCCAGCTCTTACCCGTGCTGTTTGTCACCGTGGCAAGCAGTGTTCCCGAAAGCTCCGGGATCCTCAGCGTGATCTCCCGGTCACTCCAGTCCGGGGTAAGCCCCGAATCTCCGGCACTGTCGTAGAGCAGCTGATCCTCAGCTCCTGCAGTCTGCTGACAGAGCTTCAGATTCCCGATACTGTCACCGAAATACCGTCCCTTAAGCGTAAGCGTCCCCTCCTGATACACCGCAGAGGTGACCACCGGAGCAAGCTCCACATCCGGTGCAAGATCTATCACCCCGGAGCTCCTGGTCAGGGTAGAAAGCGCAGGAGCTATTCGGACACTTGCCTTCACCAGGCTGGCCAGCTCCTCACCCCGGATACCGCCATGCCCTGCAGAAAGAACCGCCGCTATGCCGGAAACCAGAGGAGTAGCCATGGAAGTCCCGCTCATATACCCGTAGGGGACAGTCGAACGTCCAAGACCTACGGAGTCGATATAGACCTCCGCCGGATCACCGAAAGCATATACCTCAACATAGATCTTCAGGTCACTGAGATCCACTACGTTGCTGTCAAGCTTTCCGGAGCACGTAAACCAGTCATATCCGTCTCCGTACCCGGCGTAGCTGCCGTTAACAGTTTCAAAATCTCCCGTATCCTTGTTCTTTACCCAAAAACGGACAGTCGAATCTACACCCGGAGTATAAACGGATGCTCCGAAATAAAGAGGTCCATCCGCCGCTTCCCTCTGATCTCCCAGGGAAACCTCAAGCGTTCTGATGGCGGGATCTTCCGGCTTTCCCGGAACGATCCCTGCATATTGTCCCGTAAAATGCGGGCTCCCCTCTGCAGTTTTCTCGATCATTTCGTCCTTAAAGGTGACCTCTTCACCCTCCGGACCATCCGCCGCGGCGATCTGCATTTCCAAAGGATCCCCGTCCTCAAACCCGTAGTAGGCCAGATCATCCTCCGGTACAGCACCCGGAATATAGGTACCATGATCTGATAAAACCGTGGACAGGATATTCGTTCCCGGAGCAGCTATATCCACAAACTCCTTGCTGAAATTGGAATAATCTGCGATTGCATCTCCCTTTTTCGTAGCCCCGACGATAACTACATACGGATCATCCTGAAATCCGACACACATATTCATCAATACCCCGATATCCATCGTATCATTTCCGGCTGCAAAACAGGATACCACTCCGTACCTTTCCCCAAGATCCCGGACAACGACATCCAACGCACGGCTGTACTGCAGCAATCCGTAGGAATTACTGGTGATCCGGATATCGATCCCCGCTTCAATGGTCTTCTTCACAAAGGCAAAGGCACGAAGATTGTTAATAAGAGAAGTATTTCCGTCAGCAATGCAGTTCTGGATGGAAATGATCCTTACATTGGAAGCCGCACCGCTGATCCCATGTCCGTCCCATGCTGCACCTATGATCCCCGCACAATGTGTACCATGGTCGCCCCCCGGAAAGAAAACAAGCTCGTCCCCCTTGCTCTGCCAGGTGGCATTATAGCCATATTCACCACAGCCGAGGGTCTGCTGCTGTGCCTCGGAAAACCGATACATTACCGGGGCCAGATCCGGATTCGTGTAGTCCACCGGCTGATCGATCACTGCAACGATCACCGGTTCCCCTTCCATATTCGAACCCGTTCCGCCGAAATCCGGCACATGAGCGGAAGCATCCGGCCGGTCATCTCCCAGCTGGTCTGATGAAGCACTGCTCCACTGCAGGTCCGTCAGATCCGCGATCCGCTCATAAACCTGTGGATCCTGTTCGTCACCGGGCACGAACTGAATGGGATCTCCGGCAGACTCATCCGCCTCAGGATCCTCCACCGGCTGCCCCTCTTCCCCGGCCCGGTTCACTGTGTAATTCGGCTCGGCAAAAACCACCCGCGGATCCTCTGCCAGCAGATACAGCAGTTCTTCCGTAGTCTTCGTCGGATCCTCGATGATCTCGATGGAAATGCCTGACGCTGCCGTAAGTTCTTCCGCAGTCCCCGCATCATCTTCCACGGCCGCAAGCGCACTCCCCGCCGTTTCCGATATGCTGCAGTCGATCCCCACGACCACCTGACCTTCGACATAATCTCCTGCCTGAAGCAGCGCCGGGATATCCGCTGACCAGACAGCCGATCCGGCCGTCGTCTCCGCAGCATGAGAAACCGGCCCCGGAAGCACCATGCCGATCACCAGGGCAAAGCTCAGGATCAATTTGTGAAGTCGCATTTTTCTCGTCATTTCGTATCCCCCTTTTCATATATTTCAATCTTCCCATCTGAAAAATATATGCTTGATTATTTTTATCTTTTGAATTAAAATGCACAGAAAGAAGCGGTTTTTTATCGGGTGTCCCTCAATTCTTTGAGCCTCCCGGGTTACGCGCTTCTTTTTTTATATTGATTATATCATATAGATATAATCCTCTTCTATTTATTTTTACGACCAATGTGGCACAATAATCATTCCACCTTTTCACCCAAGGAAAAAGGACGCGGTAAATATGAATCTCAACCATCTGAAGATCGATGAACTGAATAAGGAAGCCATGGCGCTTGCCCGGAGCAGGCAGGACAGCCTGGCGAAACCGCCCCACAGCCTGGGGGTACTGGAGGATATTTCCGTCCGAATGGCAGGGATCACCGGGAAGCTGTATACCCCTGTGGATAAGCGGCGGGTACTGATCTTTGCCGCAGATAACGGCATCGTTGAAGAGGGCGTGTCCGGCTGCCCCCAGAGCGTTACCCTGTCCCAGACCATCAACTTCACCAGAGGAATAACCGGCGTTGCTGTATTGGCTGAACATTTCCGCACGGAGCTGGATGTGATAGATGTGGGGATCAACGCCGAGGCAGACTGTCCCGGGATAAGAAATGAGAAGATTGCCATGGGGACCCGGAACTTTGCCAAAGAACCGGCCATGTCCGAAGAAGAATGTATCCGAGCCATGGAGGTCGGGATCCGGGCCGCAGAGCGGGCGAAGTCGGATGGCGTGGATATCCTGGGGATCGGTGAAATGGGTATCGGCAATACCACCACCTCCAGCGCAGTGCTTTCCGCCATCCTGGGACTTCCGGCAGAAGAGACCACCAGCCGGGGAGCCGGCATCAACGATGAAGCCTATCGGAAGAAGATCCGAGTGATCGACGAGGCCATACAGCGTTACTTCCCGGAAGAAGCAATCCGGCCACAGGATTCTTCGGTCGCTTCGCTCCCTCAGAATGACACATTGAAAGAACTCCCTCAGAATGACACATTGAAAGAACTCACTCAGAACGACTCACTGGAGAACCTCTCTCGGAATGACACATTGAAAGAACTCCCTCAGAACGACTCACTGGACTCTCGGAATGACATACTGCATATCCTTTCCTGTGTGGGAGGTTTTGATATCGCCGCCATGTGCGGGGCATTTCTTGGAGCTGCGGCGCTTCGGATCCCCGTGGTGATCGACGGTTTCATTTCCGCCGTTGCGGCCCTGGCCGCTTATCGGATCGACCCTCTGGCAAAGGAGTATATGTTTTCCTCCCACGCCTCCCGGGAATCCGGCTATCAGCTGGCCATGAATGCCCTGGGTCTGGCCCCCATGCTCCTGCTTTCCATGCGCCTCGGAGAAGGAAGCGGATGCCCCATGGCCTTCGAGATCATTTCCGCCGCAGAGGACGTGATAAAAAATATGGCGACCTTTGAAGAGGCCGCCATAAATGATGATTATCTGGAGGGGATCCGGGGAAACCGGAAATTCCTGGGTGAAATATAGCTTGTCATCGCAACGCGATGGTCAGCTTCACCCGGTCATGGATCCCTGTCTTGTCATAAATACTGGAAATATAATTCTTTACCGTACCTTCGGAGATGTACAGCCTGTCCGCGATCTGCTTATTCGTAAGCCCTTCAGCCATGAGGCTGCAGATCTCCTTTTCTCTTTCCGTCAGCGGATCGGCTGCGTCCGAAAGCGAATTCAAAGCTTCTTCCTTTGCGCCGGAACCACTTGCTTCATAAACGTCCTTCTGCTGACCGGATCCCTCCTTGTCCGAACCGGGATCATCTCGAAGATCAGCGCCGGTTCCCCGGCCGCTCATCAGCAGGGTGAGCCGCTGCATCACCTTGGCATCCAGCACGGTGACGCCGCCCAGCATCTGCCGCACAGCTCCCAGGATCGCATCCTTTCCGCTGTCCTTAAGCAGATACCCGTCTGCTCCCCGGCTGATGGCATCCGTGATATTCTGGTCATCATAAAATGTGGTGAGCACCAGGATCTTCACCTCCGGATACAGTTTCTTCATCTCACCGATCAACTGGATTCCTCCCATGCCCTTCATGTTAAGATCCACCAGGGCAAGATCCGGCAGCTCCTTCTTCAGAAGCTCCAGCGCCTCCACTCCGTCATGAGCCTTCCCCATGATGGCGTAATCCTTCAGGGACAGGATGATCTCCAGACTGTCCAGAAGCATATTTTCATCATCGACCAAGAGTATTTTATGCATGATCTCCTCCTGTTTCCCCAATGATCGGAAGCTCAACCTCCGCCCGGAAGCCGTCCTCATTCCTGAAGCGTGCAAAGCCTCCGCACCGCTCGGCATAGGAAACGATCTTCTTCAGGCCGAAGCCCTGCTCCAGCCGGGCACCTGCATTTTCTTCGTTGTAATCGCTCTGCCCGTTATCCCGGACAGAAAGCCGGATATGACCGGAATCCCCGGTGAGATGGATATGGAACCGGTCTGCCTTCCCGTGCTTCACCCCGTTGGTGAGCATCTCGGAAAGAACCCCTGTCAGGAATTCCATATACTCGTGGGGGATCAGCATTCCCGCCGGAAAATCCTCCGGAACCAGGTCATAACGCCGCTCCGTATCCATGACAAATTCGTCCAGGATACTCTTCATCCCATCGATCAGATCCGTCAGGGGCACGTCCTTACTCTCCTCATCCAGGGTCCGTACCGCGCGGCGAATGGATTCCAGACTTCCCCGGATCCTCTGGTTGGCGTCATTCATTCGTCTACGGGCTTCCTCGGGCTTCACCTCATACAGCATATCCGCCGCGTCCAGGGTCATGATGGCTGCGGTAATGGTGTGCCCCACACTGTTATGGATGTTCCGGCTGATATTCTCCCGCTCCGTAAGCCGGGCATTCTTATCCGCCAGAAAGCTCTGCTGCGCCAGCTCCCGGTTCAGCTTACGCACATGCATCTCACTGATGGCAAAGGACCTGAGGCGCTGCTGCTCCGCCTGACGCTTCATCACCTCAGCATGGAGGAAATATTTCAGGAAGATCAGCAGGGCGTTTCCCAGCATTACCGCAAAAGAAAGCAGCAACTCCTTCGCGATCAGGTGACCGTCCGGATCACCGTGCCTCCATACCAGTGCATACACCAGATAAATGATCCCGGAAACCGCCGAGAACATACCGTATATCCAAAGCCCGCTCTTTCGTTCTCCCCCATCCTGCCCGGATCCCGCATCCTGATCCGTCCTCCACACAGCCAGCACCGAGAAGCATAAGAATCCGATCCAGGATCCGGAGAGCAGTGCAAATACCGGACAGAGCACTCCTTTCAGCCAGAAGAGCCGTATCCCCATGGAATCTGCGGTGATCACAACGACAAAAATCCCGGCTGCAATGACAAGTAGCTCCGGGAATTCTGTCTGAAATGCCGTTGCCAGCGACAGAAGGATCATGATGCAGTTGTCGATCAGCGGAAATATCATACACGAGGCCTCCGCATGTGATTGTATCAAAATCAGGAACGATAGACAATCGAGAGGAGAAGAATAATCCTCCTCCTCGTTCTTGCCATTCTATACAGGGAGATCAGAACTCCGTCACATCCGCCTTCCCCATCCGGCGCCCCTTGGAGATCAGCATGGGGATCATCACCGTAAGATTAGCGATGAGGAAGCAGATCAGTCCCAGCCAAGATACGTAGGGAAGGAACCGTCCATTGGGCCGATAATACAGCTCGTTCAGCAGGAAGGTCGTAAGGAAATGTACCGCCGAACCCGTCAGGATGGCGATCCCATCCATCAGAAGGAGCTCCTTTGCACATTTTCCGAAGATCCCTTTCTTCGATATACCCAGTGCCCGATATACAGCGAATTCATATACACGCTTCTGGTACTGTCCGTTCACTACGGAATTTACCGTTACCGCAAGGATCACGGAGAGCAGGAAGGCGCCTGCGATGAGGATCACCTTAAGGGGTGCCAGACTCCTTTTCACGGAATACTTTGACTGTTCATTCAGCTTTACCATCCGGCTGCCGATGAGCTCACGGATGTAGCTGTAAAGGGCGTCCCCCTCCATTTCCTCACTGTATACATAGGCCCTGGCCAGATTCGTTTCATCCTCCACCAGATAGAAGGTGGTAAAGCAGTCATTATCCAGCAAGGCATCCAGCGTATAGGTTCCGTTCAGTCCTTTATCCACCGTGGCGTCCACCGTATCCCCCAGCTTAAGGCCGTGGTTCTTCGCCATCGCCTCACTGATCACCATGCTTCCGTCCCGGATCTTCGAGAGATCGATCTCCAGTCCAAGCCGCTTAAACGCTGCCTCCATATCTGCTTTGGACTTAAAGACGAAGCTGGAGCTTCCCATCTCGATCCCGATGGTACAGATCCAGGAAAGGCCGCCGAAGCCATAGCCTGTATATTCCATCATCTTTAGCTTCGGATCCCTCCGGATATCCTCCAGAACTGCATGGAAGTCCCTGGAATCCTCATCCGTGGGCAGACACCCTACGGAAGCAATCTTCTCATCGTATTCGATATTCTTCTCCCAGTACCAGTCATTGCTGGCCAGGTAATTGCCGGCGATGAACATCAGCACGGTAAGGAACAGCATGAAAATGACCAGCGCCGCCCGGCCCTTGTTATTCCGTAAATAATAGGTTGCAGAGAATGGTTTCATGTTCGTTTCCTCCGACTTCAGGACACCTTGCTGACCATGCCGTCCCACATTTCCACGGTCATATCCACGTCCGTAAGGATGGAACGGTCATGGGTGACCACCAGGACCAGACGGTCCTTCGAATACTCCTTCAGGATCTTCATCACGTTAAATGCATTTTCATGGTCCAGAGATGCCGTGGGCTCGTCTGCAAAGACCACCTTCGGATCGTTGATCATGGCTCTTGCGATGGCGGTTCTCTGGCACTGCCCGCCGGACAGCTTCGCCGGCCGTTTCCCGAACTCCCGCTCAGAAAGGCCCAGCTTCTTCAGGAACTCCCGGGCCCGCTGCTCCGTCTCCCGGCTTCGATCCACGGCAGCAACCATTACATTGTCCAGCGCTCCCATATAGGGCACCAGATAATGCTTCTGGAAAACAAATCCGAATTCCTTTCTGCGCAGCTGCTCCCGTTCCACATTCGTGCAGGACGTTACCTCCTTGCCGTTATATCGGACGCTCCCCTCTGTGGGCTTCTTCAGGGTGGAGAGGCAGTACATCAGGGTACTCTTCCCGCTGCCGGAGGGGCCGATGATCCCCACCAGGCCGGTGTCCGGCAGATCCAGATCAAAGCCCCCGAGTGCATACAGCTTCTCATCCGTATCCGAATCATAGATCATACTGATATTCTTTACTTCAAACATGGAACAATCCTCCGTTTATCTCTGTTCATTCTGTTCTCTCCATCCGCCGGGGGGGGAGAGGACACTGTGATTTAGCGTCAGTCATCCATCAGGTCCATGGTCTTAATGTTATGGACCGTAACCAGGATCGGGATCTGCAGCAGTCCCACCACCGCGGCGAATGCAGCGGTTATGGTCAGAAGCTGCTGGGGATACCACCAGCCGGAGACCAGTCCACTGGAAGTGATCAGCAGCGGATCCAGGATTGCCATGGTGATCAGGGAGAAGATCCCCCCAAGCAGCAGGCCGGTGCCGAACATGATCCCCATTTCCCGCATGATCATACCGTAGATCTCCCGCCTGGAATAACCGATGGATGCGTACAGACAATACTCACCCACACGGTTTCGCATGAAGGAGATATATGCTACCATCACCGAAATGGCAAGGAAGATCATCACCACCAGAAGGAGTACCCGGTTCACACTGTCCGTGACCGAAATGACCTCGCTTTGCATGAATTCCTCATAGCCCGGACGATCATCCACATTATCCAGCTCCGATAACTGTACCCCCAGAGACTCTGTGAGCTTCCGGAAATCGGAATGCTCCTCATCCGTCAGCACCACGATCCACCAGCCCGTATTGTTGAAGCCGTTGGGGGTTCCGATACAGGCCCGATAATCATTTTCAATGGATCCGACAACCTTAAATGCCTTGCCGTAGGACCATTCCATGAACCAGTCTCCCATGGAAAGTCCCAGGTTCTTCAGGATCTCACTGTCACAGAGGATCTCCCCATCCCCGGAGGGAAGTCTGCCTTCCACCAGCTTCGCGTCCATATGCTCCAGGAATTCGGGGATCTTCTCCGGCTCCACCAGGGGGAATTCATATCCCGTCATTCCCAGCACCGCGTTGTAGTTGGCTTTCAGTGTCTGGGTATAGTATGCATCCCGGACACCCTCGGTCTTCTTCAGCTCCTCTATCAGCTTTTCTCTGGCGGCACGATAATCCCTGGACAGGCTTCCGTCCTCTGCCGTATAATCCGCCGGATCTATCCCCAGAGCCTGCGGTGTCAGATCTGCATAGGTGACATGCTTCGGCAGCTCCAGAAGCGGCAGCTTAAAGCTCTCCTCCGTGACCTTCAGCAGATAGTTCACGATATACATGGCCATGAAGGTAAGCGCCAGTGCGATGATCAGCACAAAGCAGGTCCTTTTGTTATTTCGTATGTATTTTGATGCGGATAATCCTGATCTCATTTTCCTACTCCTCCGCGTGCATCACTCATTTGCTGAACCTAATCTAACATACGCCCAACATGAAAAACAGTGACCGCGGTCATATCTTCCGGGAAGGAGGGTATGACTGCGGTCATATCGCTTTTCTTCTTCAGTTTTTCACGGGCAGTCTGTTCATCCGCAGCGGATACGGATAAATCCGGCCCAGAAATACGGAGCTGCAAATGGTCTTTCTTCCGGTTCTGCCAGATCCAGCAGATCCAGCTCCCTTTCGTTCAGGTGAAATGTACGTTCACTCTGCGCCTGAAGGGAATGAAGGATCTCCTTCACCTCCGTACCGGTATATCCTTTCAGTTTCTCCCGTGCTGTGTTCAGCGCTTCGGACAAAGATCGCTGCTCCAGCAGGAAGGCCCGGTAGAGATCATTCATCAGGATTGCCGCCGGTATGTCGGGAACCTCCCACAGGGAACAGATGATATTCTTTACCCCTGCAACCTCAAAGGCACTCCGCAGTCCTCTCAGTCCTTCTCCGTTCTGTATAAACCCGGCACCGCTGTTACATGCTGCCAGTACCAGCAGACGTACCCCGGACATATCCCGGGACAGTACCTCGTAGCCTGTCATGATCCCGTCACCGCATTCGGAAACCGGCGCTCCCTGCAGTGCATTTTCCGCGCCGGCCAGGATCAGCCCGCATCGCTGCAGCGGGTTGGGGGCATGACTGAACCAGGTTCCGTAAAACAGTCCGTCCCTCGTTCGTTCCTCCAGTCGGTCCCGGCTCTGGGGAAAGGCAAAACTATGCGTTGCAAAATGTACAATATCCGCCCGGATATCCTCCAGCTGCTTCTTATTGGCTGCTTCCCCTTCATAACAGATCACCTGCATTTTCGCAGATTCACCTATACGTTGTACCGCACTGCTCTCCAGTGCCGTTCCCGGAAGCGGTGCGATCCCGTTCCGGAAGAAATCCGCACCCGGATCACGGACGAAGCCGGAAGATACGACTTCCTTATCCGTACCGGCCGTCCCGTCTGCCTGTATATGAAATGCAGGATCGGCGATGATCATCATCTTCCGCTGATCCTTCTGCTCCGGCACGTTGTCTCTGATCCGCTGTACAGAGGAGAGATATTCCACGGAATCCACCATATCCATCAGCCGTTTTCCGTTCTCGTCCTCCAGAAGCTCAAAGGGCACCTTGCAGAGCTCACCCTCCGGGACGATGTACAGATGCTTCGCGTGATCTATCGATACCGCTGCCGGTAAGAGCAGTATATCCCATAGTGCCCTTTGTATACCTCCATCACCCGAAGCTTTAAGCTCTTCCGTATATTCCTTCACCACCTGATCGATAAACGTGGTTTTGTCCAGATAAAATATACGCGTCACCTTATTAAAATAAAGGGTCATATAATAATACCGGGCGTATGGGAAATCTTCGTTTTTTTCAAGGCCCAGGGAATCACCCACATAACCCTCTTCGTCATAGATCCCATCCGTATAATAAAAGCTTCCGAAATGAAGGATCAGGCTGCCGGAAGGAAGGTCGCGATCAAACACAAATTGGAGAGACTCCAGCTTCTCCTTTTTATCTGCCCTGGCCAGACAATGGAGTACTTCACCCTCCAACCGATGAATCTCCTGCCCGACAGTACTCGTCAGATGATCCAACGTAAAACCCGGGCACTCTGCCTGTTGTTGTTTTCGAAGCGATAACAGCCTGTCATATGCACTGCGGATATGATCATTTTCCCGAACCAGCCACCCGGCGGCTCTTACGGATATTCTTCCTCCCACGCCTGCCGCACATAAGGCAAGATCCCGGATCTCCCGGCCGATAAACAAACCCGGATTCCGCAGAGAATAAGAATGACACAGAGACATCAGATGCCTGCACACTCTGAGATAAACATATCGTTCTTCCTCATCATAGATCTCATAGGCTTTGATACACCGATCCACCATATACACACAGGCAAGCTCTACTGCCTTCATCCCCAGTTCCTTCGGCACAGCATCACCCGCACAGATCACGGAGGAAAGAAGGTTTACCAGTAATATGCCATCCTCGCCAAAGGGCATGGCTTCGCCGTTCAGCTCCATACTCTTTACATTGCGACAATTCTGCAATGCCTTAAGAAAATGATCCGCCGCTTCAGCATATTGTTGTTTCCGCTTATGATCCAGGCCGATCACGGCAAGGAGTGGTTTCCGGTTGATACGTAGATGATTGAGATTGAATAATTCACATTTTTTCTTAACATGATCAATATAGCTGTCATTGGGCCCGCTTCCACATAAACTATCTACCATTGCATAAGCCATTACCGAAAAATGCAGCAGCTCAAACTTCTCCGCCTTTGTTTTATTATAATAAGTAACGGCTTCCGATCTGTTCTTAAGCTGTGTATATATCGCCATGAGATAAGAATAGGTTTCCACCAGACTGGGGTCAGTTTCCTGATTCTTTTCATTTTCCTTCATATGCTCCAGGATGAGCTGTTCCCGTTCCCTGGCGAAGACCAACGCCTTATCATATTTTCCGAGACGATAGGCGGTTCGGAGCGCACCCTTGACCAGATCCCGGTTCTTCTCATAATCTCTCAGATCACCGTCCCGCTGCAGGGTCAGCATGACTGCCTGATCAAAAAAAAACTCGGCTTTACGATACTGTCCGGAATTAAACAGCTCCCATCCCCTGAGATCAAAGAACTCAACAGCATCGGGTAATACGGAAAGCATATCCAGCTGACCGGCGAGACTATCCTCCGCCCCGCATTTTTCCGCAAATCGATCATAGATCGCGGGCCAGATCCGTATTGTGGAACGATATCTTCGAAAGACATACTTTATCATAAACAGCAGCTGCGAACGTCCGTCATCCAACAGTAACCCCTGCTGTTGTTTCAGCTCACTTTCACCGAGGATCACCGGATACTCTGCTGTTTCCAGTTCCCGGAAAGCCTTTTCGATCTCAACCGAAGCTTTGGCGATCAATAACGGGATCTCTTTCTGTGACTTTGCATTTGATATTGTGAATTCATTCCGTTCATAACCTATACCGCATTTATTTACGACCGTTTGCAGATCATTCATTTTATCCGCAAGGTCAGTATACATTTGGATAAACGGAGCACCGTACATATCCTGTAACAGTTCTACAATCAACTCCGTAAGCGGTTTACATTTTCCTTCCGGATCCTTAGGCAGAATATATCTGACCAGATAAAGGGTGATATTTGCTTCCAGATCCTTCCAGGTTCTGCAGAGATAACCTTCCTCCTTCATATCGGGCCACTGTACGGTTTCCTGATCCACCGTACAGGACTCCCGCAGTCTTCCAAGCAATGACGATAACATCCCCAGCTGCCGGAGCAGCTCCGGGTCATGTGCAGAGCTCTCTATCCGGGTAAGGCAACGTCCCACCTTATTTTCATAATATACAAGACAGTACTTCAGTTCCTTCCTCATGGTTTCCGGAGCGGAAAACCAGGTGAGCTCCCGATAACAGATCTCTGAACGCTTAAGTTCATCCGTCTCCTTCTCCATCCACCGGGACAGCATCGCCTTTGCATCTTCATCCCTCCCCTGTTTATGAAGATGATCCGTATACAGGCGATAACACTGCCTTACCTCTTCCGAATATACGCCCAGCCTGTCCGCCAGAAGGAGTTCCCTCTCTGCATGCGTGGCGATCTCATCCTGCAGATTTCCGATTTCACAATACGACACGACACAGGTATAAACCCGGAGCAGTTCCTCCTCCGGGATCACCTTCTCCAGATCCGTATTTTGTCGCATCAAAGAAAGCGCCTGACGATAATTCGTCGCAGCGCTCTGCTCTGCTCCCTGCTTCCTGTATATATCTCCGATCCGGATCAGACCGAGTGTATATACATCCGGAGCTTCCTCTTTCACTTCGAAGACCAGTTCCCGCAGCACCCGCAGAGCATCTGTATATTTCCCTTTCTGTGACAGATGCTCCGCTTTCCGGAGCTGCTGTTTTATCTTAAACCCATTCACTGTATATCTCCCTTTGTATACACTAAAGCGTAAGTACAAATACCTGATAATCTCCCGGCTCCAGAACAATGGATTTATTCCCGTATTTTCCGTTCTGCATATCCTTCAGTTCATAGAACATGGGTTCCTCGTTCTGATCCATAATGACCAGACCCATGGGCGTGCTGTCATCTTCGATCCGTACCACGAATGCGTAGGTTGCTTTTTTCTCCACATGAAGTGCGAATACACCGTCCTGCTCGATGGAACATACACTGACGGTCTCTTCCGAAGCTCCGCCTCTTGCTGCAAATGACGGCGTAAAGAAGGCGTCCTTCGGAATATTCGGCAGAAGCGACCGGGTTCCCTCCAGCCACTTCGACAGCTTCTCCTTCACCTTCTGTTCACATCGCTCCAGCATACCGGATACGATCACCGCCACGGAAACCCGTTCCTTTTCTTCCGGCAGGGCCGCTTCTGCGATATCCACGGGAAAGAGTTGATTTAACGCCTTAAACCGTTCGAATATACCGTTACATCTGTCGCAGGAATCTATACGCCGGTCAAAGGATACGAACCAGTCCTCCTCCTCCGGCGTGATCTCCGTTTCTCCAAACTGAAGCAATCTGAGACAGTCCTCATACGTTATATGTTCATGTTTCTCATTTTCCATAATATTCACCCATACAGTATGCTTCAAATATACGGTTTAATCCACGCTTAAACTCTGTATATTCTTTCTTCGTTTTGTTTTCCACCATATTCTTCCAGTCCGTAAGATGTGTTCTTACCTCTTCCCCCCGGAATGCCACATCTCCGGTTCCTCTCTCCCGGATCCGATCAGACAGGATCTGCATATAATCGTCACACTCGGTTGCTTTCCGATCCGTTTCTTCCGCTGCTTCCGCCGCATCCCAGAAGAAGCTGTCAAAATACGCGCCGTAGCTTTCATTGATCTGTATACACAGTTCAGCTGCCGTATGATCCATGATCCTCTCGCCTGCCGTCTTCATGGCCTGCCTTTTCAGAACGTCACGCATCCTTTCGTTATATACATCCATATCCTGCCTGTATACCTCCGGGATCAATCGTTTTATTTTTACCGCATATTGCCTGTCCTCCAGGAACTGATAAAAACAGGTACGATACCGGTTATAATACATCTGGTATGCGATCAGCTTGAATTCATCCGCATTTCTTTCCACCAGACAGTCCATCAGTTCCTTTCCCGTGGGACGTATCCCTTTTACCGCATCCCGATTGGTCTGATTGATCCGATCAAAAAAAGACTGAAACTGAGCGGCGACATCCGATACAAGCCGGACCAGATCATTTTTCAGAAATTTATCCCGGGAAACCGCAGATGTTACATTTGGTGATTCCATCTCTGTATACTGATCCATATCCTCGGTTGCCTGTTCCACGCTTCCCCGTTCACGACCTGCGATCCGCTTCATATCTCCGATAAACTTCGGTGCGATATACTGGGTAAAGGTTTTTGTTCCCTCATTTTCCAAATGCTCTTTGTAGGAAATATAGTATCGTTTCGGATCGGAATCACCGAGCATATTCACTCCGTAAAACCTCTGCATGATCCAGTTATTCAGGAACTCGTCCGCATCACGTATCCCGATAAAGGATGCATACTGCCTTGCCTTCTTCTGAAAAAACGGATACATATACTCAACAAAGGCCTTCAGCTTCTCTTCAGCGTTTTCCTTATCCTCCAGTGCCAGATACGCTTTGATCATATCCGTGGCCATGGGCTCAAACTGCTTATAATAATCTTCACATGCCTTTTCGGAAGCCTTAAGCTTTTCTTTTTTCAGGAGCTTTTCGTACTCATCGATCTCTTCATTTTCTTCATACGTATCAAGCTCTTCGATGGGATCATGGTTTATCTCGGGCATAGGGATTACCTCTCCTTCAGTTATGGGATCTATATATCTCTATGCCCGATTGTATCAAAATCACAGGTTCATTTCAAAACCTTTTTTATGTCCTTCATAAGCCAAGCAGGGATGCTTCCTCGCTGCTTTGGTCCACGATCATGACCTTGCGGTTACATGCGGCGTTCTTCTCGATCCAGTTGCCCTCTGCATCGATATCCGTGAGATGCCAGGGATCCCGGAAGCCCAGTCCCACAGCCTGCATCCGTTCCGCCGGGATCCCCATTTCGATCAGAACATCCCGGACAACCTCTGCCCGTTTTCGGGACAGCTGATCGCAGAAATCCTCATTTCCGCTGGCTGTGGTCCCGATGATATAGACCGTATTCTCCGGATGCGCATTCAGCATATCCGCCACCTCCTGTATGGAGGCTCTCGCCTTCTGCTCGTCCGTGAATATCGCCTGATCACCCACAAACCGTACATGCGCTTCATCCAGCGTATAGGTGCGGATCACCTGCTCCTGCTTCTTCGGCTTGTCCACGATGATCTCAAAGACCTCGGTATCCACGGTACTGACCTTCGGCAGACCGGTGTAGGGTGTATGTGAGATGCTGTCATCGGTAAAGGTAACGGATTTTGCACCCCCGGCCTTAAGGATCGCTTCCCAGATGGAGCGGAGCTTATCCTTATCCTTTTCCGAAAGCGGCTGCTGAGGCGGTGCGGCTTCACCGCAGAAGGACCAGATCACATCCATATCCGTAAGATCCGGAATCTCCTTCATCTCCCGAAGCTTGTCCACGATCTCATCGATATTTCCGGCATACAGCAGACCGTTTTGAGCGTTCATACACCCGGCTGTGGGAATACCGGAGTCCAGGATCAGCATCGTCCGGCTGTATACAGCCGGATCTGCTGCACGCAGGCTCTGTGCTGCGATGCGGATCGCCTTCAGCGGATCCGTCTCCTCGGTCCTGGCCGCCAGACTGTGCAGTATTTCCTTCAGCTGAGCCGTATATCCCTCTGCCAGATCCTTCTTCTTCTGATCACTGAGTCCGCTGACCGAAGGTTCCGGTATGGAGGTTTCGAAGTCCATATACGGATTCCCGTCAACATTTACAAAGCTTACCCTTCCGTAGCTATAACATACATCATACAGCATGGAGCTTATGGTCTCCGCATTTAACGGGAGCTCATAGCTGTTGGAATGTACACCCGTGACCACTGCCAGCGCAAGCTTCTTTCCCGTTCCTCCTTCACCGCAGCCGGTGAAGGAGATAAGGAGCATCAGACTTACAAACACCAGATACATACGCTTCATCATATTCTTCTTTTCCATACGCATCAGCCCTCCTTAGGCATTCTGAACGCCGTGATCACCGGGGAATCTCCCCGATCTTCCCGTGTATCTCTGTGCAACATGGGATCCAGCTCATGACTGAGTCTGGTAATGGATGCAGGGTCCGAAAGATATTCCGTAAGATACAGCCGTGCCGTGGACTTCAGCACATCTGCTCTTGCCCGGATATCCAGGATCACCGTATTCATCAGCTCTTCATCCATATCCAGTTCCTCCTCCAGATCCGCATCCATGGTGGCCTGCGCTGCCTCAAGCTCAGCTATGGCTTCATCCAGCTCATGGAGACGGAGCTCCTTATGCTCGATCTGCTTCTGCAGTCGCTTCTCTGAAATAAAGGTAAGTACAAACGCCGTAAGGCTGGTTGCCAGCGGTTCCACCGATAACAGCAGGATGATGGCATTCTGCTTAAAGGTATCCGCCGTTTCCTGAACGCCCTGATCCCCGGCCAGATTCACCAGCTTCGCCGCTTCAAAGCCTGTATACATGTCCTTAAAGGCAAGACGCAGGATGACCGTGCCTGTATATAACACAAGAAATGCAAATATACAGATACCGCATAATATACGGGGCATCCTTCCCGTTCTGTATATTGCGTCATAGCAGCAGTAAGCCGCGATCATGGGCAGGGCGTTTAATACAAAGGACAGACCGATGGATAACGCCAGACCGATCCGCCAGTCCTCCACCATGGCCTTGTCCATCACCGACCACAGCACCACGCCATCCATGGCGGCCAGAACGATGGAGGCTGCGATCACGAATACACTCCGGTTCATCCAGGATCGTCCGCACAGATGGAAGGTTCTTGCGGACTCCTTGAAGCCCGCATAACCCTCCGGTTCCATTGCATAGATCCCGTCATAGTTTCTTGTTCTCTGATCCTGTTTTACTTTCTTCATTACCGGTCACCTCCGTCCTCTATGTCATAACAGGTTCCCTTATAGGCCGACTTCTTCAGCGCCTTCAGTTCCTGTTCACAGATGTCCCGTTCCTTAAGATACTTCTCCAGCTTCTTCTCATTAAAGACCCTGTCGCCCGTATGCATCCGGGTGAGAACCCGGCGGATCATCCGTTCATGCTCCTGCCGTTGCTGAAGGATCTGACAGATCGCTTCCTCCACAAAGGCCTCGATCTGATTGTCCATATAGTTACCGTTGAACATATCCGGTCCGGCCTTTTCGATATAGCTGCGGCAATACTCCGTAAAGGATGACTCCAGAGCTTCAAACGCCGGAGCTATACGGTAATCCACAGGGTGGATCCCCATATTCGGTGCATAGAGCGGCGCCTTCACCGTGGAATCCGGGTTAACCATGTCGATCAGTTTTCTGTCTTCAGCCTGTTCCTTAATCTTCTTCTTCACTTATCTCACTCCCTTTCTGTAATGCGATACGGATCGCATCGATCAGTGTGTCCCGGTTTAACATGTATTTATCTCTGCCCGGATAGGTTCGTTCCTGCACTGCAGGATAACCATCCACAGGCTCGGGACTGGTACTTTTAAGCCCTCTCCAGTAGCCGGAAATATGGGCATATACCACGTTCTGTGCAGCTTCGATGTGATGATCCAGCTTCTCATCCATGGTCTGCATATAAGCTTTGATCCCGGAAAGCTCCTTCATGATGGACAGGATCCTCTGGGCCCGCTGCTTCTTTTTTACCTCGATCATATACACCTCGCGTTCGAAGTCCTCGCCTTCACCCACAAGCTCCGATACATCCGGATCTGTTTCATTAAGAAGCTTGTCCATCTCCACGATAAGTGTATACGCCGCCTTGACACTTGGCTCCTCCAGGGAGATCACCCGGGAATATACACTGTCGATGTAGGTATTCCCATATCGTTCCTTGCAGGATACCCAGGAGGTGGTATAGCCATCTCCCATGCGGATCAGCTGGTTACGCTTTCCGTCCCTGATACCGATACGGCGTTCCAGGAAGATGAAGTGCAATCCACCGGTCACTCCTTCGATCTTCGGCGTACGCTCAAGGAATACGCCATCTGCAGTTACATGTTCCTGTACAGTTTTCTGCTTCATACGGCAGTCACCGCCTTTCTTAAAAGCCGCACCGTTGTTTCCACCGGTGCGGCAGTCTGTGGTTCAATATTTAGCAGGCCCGGTCCATCAGGTAGTCGTCGATCACCAGCAGCAGGTGCTGAACCATCCCGGTGAGCTTCTTTGCACAGACGCTCTGGGAGGCTTTCCCGACTCTGGCTGCCAGGTCCCGGTACCGCCATCTCCGCAGGTCCTCCAGATCTGCACCGTTTTTCAGGAGCAGGTAGAGCAGTCCGCTGCGGCGGTGGGTCATAATGTATTCCCTCTGTCCGGAGAAGACCAGATAGATGTGGAATCCGTTTGCGCTGTTTTCAACTGTAACCTTAACGTTTCTTGTTTTCTCTTTCATACGTGTTATCCTCCGTAGAATGTGTGTTGTTTTTACGCTTCTATAAGGAAAATGCACCCCGGATCCGTATTTTGCCCTTAATCCCAAAATTTTTTTAATTTTTATCCTTCAGCGGCGGAAAATATCTGTTCCAGCTCTTCATAGGAACAGCCAAACTCCACCGGAGAAAACGTCACTGCCTCCCACAGCAGCTCAAAAGCCAGCTGGTAATCCGACTCGGAGACCGTCCGGTCCTTCCACTGATATTCGCT
>ODAJ012172942.1_pt1 | contig 22451 bp, 20 predicted proteins | sample 1539241 | NCBI WGS metagenome assembly ODAJ01 (sample SAMN02144231, study PRJEB22623) | gut metagenome | biome: sheep rumen | host: Ovis aries | place: New Zealand | reverse complement strand
CGCATGATCCGCGTGGAGATGGGTCAGAATGACCGCGTCCGGCGTGATGCGGTGCCGGCGAAGGTAGCCGCTGAGCACGCTGCCCTCCGGTCCGGCGTCCAGCACGATGGCCTGCTGCTCATCCAGCAGAAGCGCGGCGTCCGCGTTTCCAGCACTGAACTGAATGTATTCCGTGCCCTGATGGACCGGCGGAATCAGGGACAGGGCGATGAGGCCGCAGGCGAGAGGCGCCAGGATGAGGCGAAGGCGCCGGGGCCAGCGGATCAGGATCGTGACGGACAGCAGCAGCAGCGCTACACCCAGCAGGGTCCAGAGGCTGGCGGCGGGGGTCCAGAGGGTGATATGCTCCAGACGGGAGAGGGGACGGACCACCTGCAGCAGCCCCTCGGTCATCCGGGCGGCCACCCAGGCCGGCACCCGCGCGATTCCCGCCAGCGGAAGGCAGAGCATCACCGCCCAGTCCACCCCGATCAGGAGGGAGGTGAACAGGGAGATGGGGACGCTCAGCAGCATGGACAGGAGCGGCAGGGACTGATAGAAATACAGCTGCGGCGCCAGAATGCCCAGCTGGGCGCCCAGGGCCACGGCGAACAGATCACGGATTCTCCGCAGCAGAGCGGATCGGGGCTCCCACACGCTCTGCACGGCAGGCAGCACCACGGTGATCCCCAGCACTGCGCCGAAGCTCAGCAGGAAGGAGGCGCCCGTCAGCTGCACGGGGGACAGCAGCAGCAGGAAAATCATGACGGCGCTGAGCAGATGCAGGCCGGACCGGGGCCGGGCCAGAATCCGCCCCTCCAGCGCCAGCAGCGTCAGCAGGGAGGCGCGGAGCACGGGCTGACCGGCTCCGCACAGCAGGCTGTAGGCGGAGAGCAGCACGGCGTACAGCAGAAGGCGCACCCGCTGCGGCAGGCGCAGCAGGCGGAACAGGAACGACAGCAGGCCGATCAGGATCCCGACATGGAATCCGCTGACCGCCAGAATATGCGCCAGGCCCAGACGGGAAAAGGCCTCCCGGTCCTCCGAGGGAATCATCGTCCGGGAGCCCAGCAGCAGGGCGACCGCATAGGCGCCGGCTTCCTCTCCCATGAGCTCCGTCAGGCGCCCGGAGAGGGCGGAACGAAGGGCCGCGGCGGTGCCCGCCAGGGAAAAGCGGCCGGGCAGCCCGGTTTCCAGCTCCGCGTTTCCGTAAACGCCGATCAGAATATGCCGCCGGAGCAGCGTTTCCCGAAAATCATAGCCGCCGGGATTATCCGCGCTCCCGGGATGATACACGGAGGCCCGCAGCGAGACCCGCCGCCCGGGGATGAGCTCCTCCGGAGGAGCATCGGTGTAGAAGGTCCACCAGGCGCTGCCGGAAACGGCGGCTCCGTCCAGCGTCACATCGGACAGCACGGTGCGAACCTGGCCGAGAACGCCGAAATGAACCTCATCGGCAATGACGCCGGAAACCGCATACTCTCCCTCGGCCGGAAGCGCCGGATGCCAGGCGACGCTGGCGGACAGCACGCCCAGGCACACAGCCAGGGTCAGGGAGCCGAGGAAACGCCCCGGGTTGCGCCAGATCAGCAGCACGGGAAGCACCAGCGCGCAGGCCAAAAGAGGCCAGAGGGCTGTGCTCACCCGCTGGCCGATCAGAATGCCGAGGGCCACGCAGGGCGCGGCAGAGGGCAGGAGCCAGGCGCGTTGGCGGGGCGTCATGGATTACAGCTCCCGAACCTCGCCGCCCAGATCCCCGATCACCCGGCTGACCTTTCGCAGCGCGGCGGCGGTTTCCTCATTTCCCCAGGAGGCAATCCAGAGGGAAACGGGCTCGGTTCGCTCGGACAGGCAGTCATACAGCGCGTCGGCATTCATGCCGTACCAGTCCGGCAGGCAGAGCATGGCGCGCAGGGCGGCATGCAGGGCCTCGGGAGAATCATACTGAGAACCGCTGAGCATCAGGGTCTGCATGGATCAAGTACCTCCTGAAAAAGAGTCGGAATCAGATGCCCCTTCCGGTGCGGATGGAAAAGGTGAGCATATAGGCGGCAAAAGCGCTTTCGACGGTGACGGTTCTGGAATCGTGGGCGGCCAGCAGGCGCAGCAGGGGAACGTCCACCCCCTGCGTGGCCAGATACTGATACAGAAGCACCGCCAGAATCAGGGCCGCGGGAATCCACAGCAGCCAGGCGAAGGGCTCCCGCAGACGGGTGGCGCCGGCGAGCGGCAGCAGCAGGGCCAGCATGACCCCCAGCACAGCGCCCAGCAGGAGGCTGCCCCAGAAGCTGTTCATGCCGGAAAGCACGGGAATCAGCAGACAGAGCAGGAGCAGCAGCCCCAGCGGGAGCAGAATCACGGTCAGCTTTCGGAGAAACATGAAGGACCTCCTTCCTCATCGGACGATGACGCCTCTTCCCGGCGCAATGCCTCCAGCAGCTCCAGATCCTTCCGGGAGAGGGAGGCGTGTGAGAGCAGATCGGGCCGGAACCGCAGCGTCGCGCGCAGGCTTTCTTTTCGCCGCCAGGCCTGAATCCGTGCGTGGTCCCCGCTGAGAAGCGTTTCCGGCACGGTGAGCCCCTGGAAATCCCGGGGACGCGTATACTGGGGATACTCCAGCAGGCCGTCGGAAAAGGATTCCTCCTCCGGGCTCTCCGCGCTGCCCAGGACCCCCGGAATGAACCGGGCGACGCAGTCGATGAGCACCATCGCGGGCAGCTCGCCGCCTGTCAGAATGTAATCGCCGATGCTGATTTCCTCGTCAATGCAGGTATCCAGCGCCCGCTGATCCACGCCCTCATAGTGCCCGCACAGCAGGATCAGGGCTTCCTCTCCGGCAAGCTCCCGGGCCAGGGCGGTGGTCAGCCGGCGCCCCCGGGGCCCCAGAAAAATGCGCCGGCCGCGGGGCAGCCGGGAGGCGGCGGCAGCCATCGCATCCACAACGGGCTGGGCGAGCATGACCATGCCCGCGCCCCCTCCGAAGGGGTAGTCATCCGTGTTCTTATGCTTCAGGAGGGAATAATCGCGGATGTCCGTCAGGGTGATATCCAGCAGCCCCTGCTGGACAGCGCGGCCCAGGATGCTGGCGGACAGCACGCCGGAGAACATCTCCGGGAAGGTGGTCAGCACCTCAATCTTCAAAGACGGCCACCTCCCGCAGACGGGGCTCATGGACGGTAATGCGCCGGGCCTCCGGATCCACCTCCGGAAACGCGTCCAGGAGCGCCGGGGCCATCCAGGTGCCGCCGTCGGGAGCGCGGAAGACCCAGGTATCCACGGAACCGTGCTGGAGCACGTCGGTCAGCACGCCCAGGGAGGTTCCCTCCCGGGTGACGGCTTCGCAGCCCAGCAGGTCCGCGATATAAACGGAGCCCTCCGCGGGCGGGGCGGCGTGGGCCCGGTCGATGAACAGCTGCCGATTGCGCAGACGCTCCACATCCTCCGGCGTGGCGCAGTCCCCCAGGGTCGCGTACACGATTCCGTCATGAATGCGGTGCACGGCGCAGCCGATGGGCGTGTAGCCTCCGTTCTCCTCCAGGTACAGGGTTTTCCACTCCGCAAAGCGGTCCAGATCCGCCGCGTAGGGGCGGATCCTGCATTCCCCGTGAACGCCCTGGGGACGGAGCACAACGCCGATCATCAGATAGTCCTGCATGCGGACAAACCTCCTGCTTTTCAAAAGGGTGAAACAAAAAGCGAGATCCGTTTTCCGGACCCCGCCATGATTATTCCTGAATCTCCACAAAAACAGGCTTGCTGTTCTTGGCTGTCGCAGCCTTGACCACGGAACGGATCGCTTTGGCAATGCGGCCTTGTTTTCCGATCACCTTGCCCATATCCTCTTCGGCGACATGCAGCTCCAGAATAATGGCCTCAGGCCCTTCGGTCTCAGTGACAGTCACCTGATCCGGATGATCCACGAGGGACTGCGCCACAAAGGTAAGAAGTTCTTGCATAAGGGCGTCCTTTCTTTCCGGAGAGAATTACTTCTCTTCGATGGCACCGGATTTCTTCAGCAGGATGCGCACGGTGTCCGTGGGCTGGGCGCCGACGCCGAGCCAGTACTGGGCGCGCTCGTTATTCACCTTGATTTCAGCGGGCTTGGTCATGGGATCATAGTAACCGATCTCCTCGATAAAGCGGCCGTCCCGGGGGCTGCGGACATCGGCGACCACCACGCGATAGAAAGGCTTTTTCTTCATACCCATTCTCTTGAGACGAATTTTGACAGACATTGTGAGTTCCTCCTAAACGTTCATAAATTAGAATATGGAATCTATGGAAATCATATAGCGGAGTATATGAGTCCACTCGGTGGGGAAGGGCGGGTGAACCGCCGGGCTTTTACATGCCGGGGAAGCGCATCCGCAGCCGGCCGCGGCCCTTGCTGTTCATCATCTGCTTCATCATCTGCTGGGCCTGCTCAAACTGGCGGATCAGCGTATTCACATCCTGCACGGTCGTGCCGGAGCCGGCGGCGATGCGCTTGCGCCGGGAGGCGTTCAGGATGGAGGGATCGCGGCGCTCCGCGGGCGTCATGGAGCGGATGATGGCCTCGGGCTTCTTCATGGCGCTGTCGTCCACATCCACATCCTTGAGGCTGACGCCGGGCAGCATGTTGAGCATGCTCTTGAGGCCGCCCATCTTCTTCATGGACTGCATCTGCTCCAGGAAGTCCTCCAGGGTGAGACGGTTGCTCAGGCCCTTGCGGGCGAATTTCTCGGCATCGTGCTCATCGAAGGCCTCGGTCGCCTTGTCAATCAGGGTCAGCACATCGCCCATGCCCAGGATGCGGGACGCCATCCGGTCCGGATGGAAGGGCTCGATGTCGGCCAGCTTCTCGCCCGTGCCGCTGAACTTGATGGGCTTGCCGGTGACCGCGCGGATGGACAGGGCCGCGCCGCCGCGGGTGTCGCCGTCGAGCTTGGTCAGAATGACGCCGGAAACATCCAGCCGCTCATCGAAGGCCTTGGCCACGTTGACCGCGTCCTGACCGGTCATGGCGTCGACCGTGAGCAGGATTTCCTGGGGATGCACCTCGGCCTTGATCCGGGCCAGCTCATCCATCAGCGCCTCGTCGATATGCAGCCGGCCGGCGGTATCGATGATCAGCACATCCCGCTGATAATACCGGGCATACTCGATGGCCTCCCGCGCGGTTTTGACGGGATCCTGCGTCCCCTTTTCGAAGACGGGGACATGCACCTGCTCACCGACCACCTGCAGCTGTTTGATGGCGGCGGGACGGTAAATATCGCAGGCGGCGAGCATAGGGCGCTTGCCCTGCCGGGTCAGGTATCCGGCCAGCTTGGCGCACATGGTGGTCTTGCCCGCGCCCTGCAGGCCGCAGAGCATGAAGATCGTCGGCACGGAGGGGGACCAGGTGAGACGGGCGTTGGTGCTGCCCATCAGCTCCGTCATTTCCTCGTTGACGATTTTCAGCACCTGCTGGGACGGGCTCAGGGAGGAGAGCACCTCCGTGCCCACGCAGCGCTCCGTCACCTTTTTAATGAAATCCTTGGCCACGGCGTAGTTGACGTCCGCCTCCAGAAGCGCCATGCGCACCTCGCGCATGCCTTCCTTCACCGACTGCTCCGTGAGCTTGCCCCGGCCGGTCATTTTTTTCAGGGCGCCCTGCAGCTTCTGACTCAAGCCCTCAAAGGCCATTGCTTTCCTCCTGTTCCAGATGAAGCAGCTCCGTCAGGAGCGCTTCAGCCCGGTCGTACTGTTGATGGTGAAGGGCGGAGAGCGCCTGCTCCAGCCCGGTCTCCATCTTCCGGAAGCGGGCGGCGACCCCCAGGGCGGCTTCCATTTCCTCCAGCTTTGCGGAGGCGCGAAGGATGGTTTCATGCACCGCCTGGCGGGAAATCCCGACCTCCTGGGCGATTTCCCCCAGGGAGAAATCCTCCTCGCAGTGCAGGGAAAGCACCTGCCGCTGCCGCTCCGTCAGCATGCCGCCGTAGAAAGCGGAAAGAAAAGCGAGATCCACCTTTTTCCCCAAATCCTCCCGCGGCATACCTCATCCTCCTGTCAGGCTTTTTCCCTGACAGGACGCCATTATACAGAAAAAAACGGGATTGTCAAGGGTTTTTCCCTGACAATCCCTGAGAATCGGGTTCTTCGGGCGGCTTCCGGAGGGGAAGGGGGCTCCCGGGCCGGAATCAGATGTCGACGGTTTCCCCGGTCAGCTTCTTCCAGAGCTCCCGGATCGTGCGCTGATTGGAGACGCCGTAGTTCGGATCGTACTTCTCGCATTCCTCCATGTTCCGCAGGAAGTGAACGCAGAGATGGCCGTTGAAATCGTTGTCGTCGATGGTGCCGCTCAGATGCGGCATGTCATGGGTGGCGCCCACGGTCCAGGTGCCGCTGGGAAGACGAACGTAGACGCCCTTCTGATTCCAGGTGTTTTTTCCGCCGAAGGCCTGCACCATGGTCTGGGTGTCGGCGAGGGTCAGCGGTTCCGCGTCGCAGTGGCGGCCCCGGGAGTACACCCGCAGGTGCCAGGAAAGCCCGGTCGCCGGATCGTAGATCAGCAGGGTCTGCTTGGCCTTCAGGCTGGGCTTGATATCGTCATACCAGTGCAGCAGCTTGATGTCGGATTTGTCGGGGGCGGCTGCGGCCGCCGCGGGCTCCGCAGCGGCCGGCCTGGAGGAGCCGGACACCGGATTCTTCACGGCGGTGGAGAGGACATCCTGGGTTTTCGCCCCGGCGACGCCGTCCCTGGTCAGCTGGTGATCCTTCTGAAAGCGATAGACGGCGGACTGGGTCTGCTTGCCGTATTTTCCATCCGCCGTTCCGGAAAGGTATCCCAGGGAAATCAGAGAGCTCTGCAGCTCCCGGACGTTCTCGCCCTCATCGCCGTAGCGCATGGTGACGCTCTGGGATTCGGCGGAGGCACTGTTTTTGCCGGAGCCGGAGGCCTGATTGGATCCGCTCTTTTCCTGTTCCTTTCCGGAGCCGGCGTAGAGCAGGGACTGGGTTTTCGCCCCGGCGACGCCGTCGGTGGTCAGCTGGTGATCCTTCTGAAAGCGATAGACGGCGGACTGGGTCTGCCTGCCGTATTGTCCATCCGCCGTTCCGGAGAGATATCCCAGGGAAATCAGAGAGCTCTGCAGCTTCCGGACGTTCTCTCCCTCATCGCCGTAGCGCAAGGTAACGCTCTGGGATTCGGCGGAGGCGCTGTTTTTGCCGGAGTCGGCGGCCTGCTGGGATCCGCTCTTTTCCTGCTCCCTGCCGGAGCCGGCGTAGAGCAGGGACTGGGTTTTGGCGCCGGCCAGACCGTCCGCCTTGATTTTATGCTTGCGCTGGAAGGCGCGAACGGCGTTCTCCGTGTTCACGCCGTAGATCCCGTCGGCGGTTCCGGACAGATACCCCTGCTGAATCAGCGCGGTCTGCAGCCGGGTGACCTCATCGCCCTCCATGCCGGGACGCAGGGTAGCTTCCTGATAGGCTGAAGCGTGCAGACATGCGGTGCAGAGCGCCGCAATGAGCAGCAGAAGACAGACGCGTTTGCATTTCATCAGGAGAACCTCCCATCCGGTTTTGATGTGAATCGACCGTTCACCCGGAGATGACCCGGCGGAAACAGGTTCAATATACCATATCTTGCGGATTATGTAAAGAAATTATTACAAAATCATGAAAACCGGCCTTATTTTTCTCATCTTTCCGAAACAATTTTTGGAAGGGGCAGGGGAATGTGCATCACGGCGTCTTGCTTTTTCACCCGGGATGAGATATCATATTTTGAATAGTTATGGAAGAAAGTGAGGTGGCAGCATGCTTGGGAAGGAAGCGCAGCCCAGAGGCCTGTCCTTTCTGGTGCTCATTGCGCTGACCGCGCTGGCGGCGGTGCGCGGGATTTCGGCGCTGACGCTGGCGCTGGCGGTGCTGCCCATTGCCGTGGCGGTGCTGGCCTATACGGACGGATGGATGGCGGTCGCCGCCCTGTGCGCCTCCGCGGGGGTTGCCTGCATCTGGCGGTTTCCCGCGCCGATGCTGGTGGGGCTGCTGCCCTGGTGCGCCCTGTGCGGCGTCATCGCCCTCGTGCCGCTGAAAAACCGCTTTGCGCGGCCGCTGCTCTGGGCGGGGCTGTGCGTGGCCGGATGGGCCGCCATGCTCGGGATGATGCTTTCCCTCTTCGGCGCCCCGCTGAATGAGGGCGTGGCCCGGGCCATGTGCGATCTGATTAACGAAAGTCCGCAGCGGAACACCATTCTGCTCAATGCATACAACGCGGGGCTCTCCCGGCTGGATCTGAGCGGTCCGCTGTCCTCGCTGACCTTTGTGCTGATGCCGGACGCGACCCGGCTGCAGCTGCTCTACAGCCTCCGGGTGACGCTGGAGGAAATGCTGCCCTCGGCGATGTGCAACGGCATCGTGGTTCACACGGCGCTGACGGTGCTGCTGTGCACGGTGCTGCCGGACTGGCGCCGCCGCCGGAACGGAGAAAAGGGCGTCTTCCCGCCGATGGAGGAGTGGTACATTCCCCGGGGCCTGGGCCTGGCGCTGCTGGTGCTGTGCGTGGGCTGGCTCTTTGCGACGCTGTCCACGGGCGGGGTGGAGGTCTACATGGGGCTGCTGTGCGTGGCCGTGTTCCGCGCGGCGTATACGCTGCAGGGAATCTGTCTGCTGCTCTGGATGGAGAAGAAGATGGGCATCCGCAGCGCGGTGCGCAATCTCTGGGCGGTGGTGCTGTCCATGCTTGCGCCCATTGTACCGATTATTATGGGTCTGATTGATCAGAGAAGAGATTCACGGCATCTGAGGCCGGATGAGGAGGGGACCATCGAATGAAGGTAGTATTGCTGAAGGATGTTAAGAACATCGGAAAGCGGGATGAAATTCTCAACGTCAGCGACGGCTATGCGAGAAATTTCCTGTTTCCGCAGAAGCTGGCCGTGGAGGCGACGCCCGGCGCCCTGAAGGAAATCGAGCGCAAGCGGGCCGCCCAGGACGCCCGGGAGGCGGAACGCCTGGCGGAGGCGCAGAAAAAGGCTGCCGCGCTGAAGAACAAGGTTGTGACCCTGGCGGTCAAGTGCGGCGAAAAGGGCCGGCTGTACGGCTCCGTGACCTCCGCGGAGGTGGCGGAGGCGCTGGAAAAGCAGCACGGCGTTCAGGTGGACAAGCGGAAGATCGAGCTGGGGGATTCCATCCGTGAGGTCGGCGTGCGGGAAATTACCGTCTGGCTGTACACGGGCGTAACCACCCCGATGAAGCTGAGCGTTGAGCCGCTGAAGAAGTAATACGGACCCGCTGCGGTCCACGGGAGGGGAAGACATGGAGGGTCAGGAGGATTATCGCGGAGTCCCGCTGCCTGCCAGCGTGGAGGCGGAAATCAGCGTCCTGGGCTCCATGCTGCAGGATACCAACGCGGTGCTTCGGGCCACGGAGCAGCTGAAGGCGGATGATTTTTCCCTGCCGGAGCATCAGGAGCTCTACGGCGCCATGCTGGCGCTGTCCCAGGCGCGCACGCCCATCGATCTGGTGACGATGCACGCGGAGCTGAGCCGCCGGGGAACCCTGGAGGGCGTCGGCGGGGATGCGTATCTGCTGCGCCTGATTTCCCAGGTGCCCACGACCGCCAACGTGCGGGCCTATATCGAGCTCGTCCGGGAGAAGGCCACGCTCCGGAAGCTGATTCGTGCCTCTCAGGGCATCCTGCATAACTGCTACACGCAGCAGCAGACGGTGCAGGAGACGCTGGCCGCTGCCGAGAAGTCGATCTTTGATATCGCCATGAACCGCTCGGAGGGGGAAGCGCTCAAGCCGCTGCGGGAGATTCTGGTCAACACCTACGAGGAAATCGAGAAGCTGGCGAAGCTGCACGGGCAGATCGCCGGCGTTCCGACGGGCTTCCTGGATCTGGACAGCCTGCTGACGGGGCTGCACGGGGGCGAGCTGATCGTGCTGGGCGCCCGCCCCTCGATGGGGAAGACCTCGCTGGCCATGAACATCGCCTCGTACGCGGCGCTGAACAAGGGAAAATCCGTCGCCGTGTTCACGCTGGAAATGCCGCGGGAGCAGATCGCCATGCGCCTGCTCTGCTCGGACGCGCGGGTGGACATGCAGCGGGTGCGCAAGGGCACCCTCTCGGATGACGACTGGATGCGCCTGGCCCGGTCTCTGGGCCCCATGGCCAACGCTCCGATGTATATTGACGATACGGCGGGCATTACCCCCAGCCAGCTGCGCTCCCGGTGCCGGCGCCTGATGATGGATTCCTCCCTGGATCTGGTGGTGCTGGATTATCTGGGCCTCATGCACGCGGATTCCCAGGTGGAAAACCGCCAGCTGGAGGTTTCCGAAATCAGCCGGCAGCTCAAGGCCATTGCCCTGGAGCTGAAGATCCCGGTGGTGGCCTGCGCCCAGCTGTCCCGCGCCAACCGGGACCGGATTGACAAGCGCCCGGTTCTCAGCGATCTGCGGGATTCGGGCTCCATCGAGCAGGACGCGGACGTGGTCATGTTCCTGCATCGGGAGGAATATTACAATAAGGATACGGAAGACAAGAACATCGGCGAGGTGATCATTGCCAAGCAGCGCTCCGGCCCGCTGGGTACGGTCAAGCTGGCCTGGCTGAGCGAGTACACCACCTTTGCCAATCTGGCCAGGGACGCCGGGCCGGGAGGGGACGCTCCCTTCTGATGATTCCATCCTTCGGAAAGGAAAACAGACATGGAGAATTACACGGTTTGCCAGCTGCAGAAGGATGTCCGCTTTGAAGGCTTTCTGCTGATCCGCTCCGCCGAAAAGCGGAAGGATTCGAAGGGCAACGATTATGTGGACATGAACCTGACGGACCGCACGGGAGAAATCAACTGCAAGCTCTGGAACTGGGAAAGCGGCGCGGAAGTTCCCGCCGGCGGCAGCGTGATCAAGGTGCGGGGAACCGTGCAGGAATATAACGGGCGGCTGCAGCTGCGGGTGGAGCGCTGGCGCCTGGCGGAGGACGGGGATCCGGTGGACATGAATCTGCTGGTGCCCTGCGCTCCCCGGGCCCCGGAGGACATGCTTTCCGAGATTCGGGAGGCGGTGGCCGCCTTCACCTCCGAGCCGCTGCGGCGCCTGACGGAGACCATGCTGGATCAGGCGGGGGAGGATCTGCTCTGGTTCCCGGCGGCACAGCGCATGCATCACGCGGAGCGATCCGGCCTGCTGCATCATACGACGGACATGCTTCGCGTGGCCCGGGGCCTGATTCAGGTGTATCCCTGGCTGAACGCGGATCTGCTCTTTGCGGGAGTCATCCTGCACGATCTGGGCAAGATGACGGAGCTGCGAAGCGACCGCTCCGGCAATGTTTCGGATTACACCCGCGACGGCCAGCTGCTGGGTCATCTGGTGCGCGGCATTACCCTGCTGCGGGAGGCGGCGGAGAAGGCGGACGTCCATGGGGAGCCGCTGGTGCTGCTGGAGCATATGCTGCTGTCCCATCACGGGGAGGCGGAATACGGCAGCCCGAGGCCGCCCATGTTCCCGGAGGCGGAAGCGCTGCACTGGATTGATATCATGGACGCCCGGATGAACACGATGAAGTCCGCCATGGATAAAACGCCGCCAGGCGCGTTTTCGGAGAAAATCTTCAGCCTGGACAGACGGGTCTATCATCCCCTTTATACGGAGGACGCGGAATAATCCGCAGGATGTAGAACAAGGAGGTATTCGCATGAGGATGAGCAAAAACGGAAAGCTGCGGCTGCTGGCGGTGCTGCTGACCCTGTGCCTGGCGCTTCTGGCCGGGTGCCAGGAGAAGGAAACCTTCCCGACCTCCGGCGAGGTGCTGCAGAATCAGTCGGCTCCCGCCGTTCAGGCGACGGACGCGGCCCAGGACGGGCAGGATGTCCTGTTCACCGGCGCGGTCGTCAACGCGGTGGACTATGACGACGGATCCTACGATCCCACGTCCGAGGAAGGCGGCGAGGGCGAGGATGTGGATTACATGCTGGCGCCGGTGACCGCCGCGCCGACCATGCAGTCCGAGTACGCGGGCGCGACCCCGGTGGTCATCGATCCCATCGACAAGCCCACGCCTACGCCCCTGCCGAAGCTGACCTTTGCCTATGCCACCTATGAGGCGGCCGCGCTGCACATGACCTTCGAGGCGCCGGCGGGCTGGACCGTGGACGATTCCCAGCCGGATGCCTACACGCTGACCAATCCGGATCCGTCCATGGATTATCCCGCCCAGCTGACCATCCGCGTGGTGCCGGTCAACCGGGTTTACTCCGAATCCGATCTGACGCGGGAAATCAAGGGCATGCTGGACACGGTTCACAGCGAGAGCTTCAAGAGCTTCAGCCCCTCGAACACGGCCAACCGGACCTTCCTGGGCAGCAAGGGCGTTTACGCCAACTATTCCGGCACGAATCTGAGCGGCGTGAAGGTGGCGGGCCGCATGATCGCCGCCTGCGTGGACAAGACGCTCTATATTCTGCATACGTCCTATCCCCAGGGCTATACGGAAACCTATGTGGACAGCCTGTTCCACAAATTTGTCAAAACGGTCAAGATGAACTGATCCCGAGGAATCGGGCTTTCTTTCGCGGCGCGCGCCGGTGTGGCAGCGCGTCGCAAATCTGTTTTCCGGAGGCATACTGAACGATGAGAAGAACGCTGCGCGCGCTGCTGCTGGCCCTGTGCCTGACTGTCTGCTGCCTGAGCCTGAACGGGGCCCGGGCGGAGGTTGTTTCCCTGGGCGTGACCCTGACGGGCCTTCAGACGGATGAAAGCGGGGCGGAGAGCATCCGGCCGCTTTCCGGCCGTTTCCGGGTTCTGCAGAACGGCGTGGAGGCGGGTACGCTGACCGCCAACGGCGGCGTCCTGACCCTGACCAGCCTGGAGCGGATCCGGCTGGAGCCCATGGTGGAAACGCTGCCGGCCGGGTGGGACTGGTCCGGGGCGGCGGTGGAGGTTGTGCCGCAGGGCGCGGGCGTGATGACCGTGCCGATCCAGGTTCGGGAGCAGGCGGCGCTGCCGGAGGCCACGGAGGTGCCGGAGGCGACGCCCGAGGTGACCGCGGAGCCCGCTCCCGCGGCGGAGGAAACGCCCGGAGAGGAGATCGAACCGCAGGCGGATATCGTTCCCCAGGCGGAGCCCGCTCCCGCGGAGACGGAAGCGGAGGATGAGCCGATCCCGGCCGCACCGGCGACCACGCCGGAGCTGCGGCTGACGGCCGTGCCGACGGTGGCTCCGACGCCGGAGCCCGTGCCGGCCGCGCTGACCGGGGGCGAGGGAACCGGCGCGGTGCGCGTGCTGGTGTTCAACGACAAAAATACCAACGGGGAGCAGGGGGCCTATGAGGAAGGCCTGCAGGATATTCCCGTCTATCTCCTGGCGGCGGAGGGGGAGGAAACCCTGGCCGTCGGCAGAACGGACGCGGAAGGACTGGTGCTCTTTGAAAACGTTCCGGCGGGCGACTGCCGGATCCGGGCCTTCATTCCCTCCGGCTGGGGCTTCACGCAGCCGGGGAAGGACGCGGGCCTGATCTGGAACTGCATGCCGGTCTCCGTTCTGGGCGAGGCGACCAGCGGTGCTGTTTCCGTCGCCGCCGGGCAGACCGCGGAGCGCGGCGTGGCCGTGGGCAAAATGATTCATGTGGGCGGCTTCTGCTGGCTGGAAACGGAGGCGGACGGCATCCGCAAGGCCGGGGAGCAGATGCTGCCGGGAATCCGCATCACCCTGGAGGGGCAGAAGAACGGCCTGTTCTATGAAACCACGACGGATGAAACCGGCAGCTGGCTGGTGGACCGGGTTCGCCCGGGCTTCTATACCATCACCGCCTGGGCGCCGGAGGGCATGATGTTCACCCGCTACAGCCGCACCGGCGGGGACAACCGCTCGATCTTCACCACGGAGGGGGTCACAAAGGCCTCCCGGACGCTGGATACGAACGACAAGGTTTCCCGGGACGATCAGAATATCGGCTTCATGTGGTCCTCCGAGATTGCGGGCCAGTGCTTCCTGGATCTGAACTACAACGGCCTGTATGACGAGGGAGAGCCGCCGCTCGCCGGCGTCAAGGTGACGGCGATCAAGCAGGTCAAGGACGAGGAAATTGCCGTGGCCTGGTCCGGAGAGGACGGACGCTACATCCTGCCCGGCCTGCGGGGAAATACCTACCGCGTGCGGGCCGTGCTGCCGGAGGACGGGGCGGACTTCACCCGCGTGGTGTCCGATCCCGAGGGCAATCATTTCCAGGCCCGGGTCGGACGGCGGGAAAACTTCTGGAACGATTTCACGCTGGGCGACGCCCAGCAGCGCACCGTGAACGTGGGCGCCATCTATCCCGCCTCCCTGTCGGGCACGGCGTATCTGGACGACGATTTCTCCGCCACCCATTCCGGCGCGGAGAAGACGGTCTCCGGCCTGGCCGTGTCGCTGCTGGATGAAAACGGCGCCGTGGTGGCGACGGATAAGACGGATGCCAAGGGCCGGTATCATTTCAGCGATCTGGTGCCCGGCAACTACAGCCTGCGGGTGAACGCACTGGAGGGCTATGCCTTCACGCGACAGGGCGAGGGGAACGTGGTGCTGAACCGCTCCCGGGGCGAGGGCTATTCGGAGCTCTTTTTCCTGAACCTGGGCGAGGACCGGACCGGGCTGGATATGGGCATGATCCATCCGGGCACGGTGGAGGGCACCGTCTTTGCGGATGCGAACGATAACGGCCTGCAGGACGCGGGCGAGACCGGCATGACCGGCACGGTGGTGCGCCTGATGAGCGAGGAAGGGGAGGCCTTCCGGGCGGAAATCGGCAATGGCGGAGGCTTCACCTTCGATGCGGTCATGCCGGGAAGATACCAGGTGACCTATGAGCTGCCGGAGGAGGCGGTGTTCGCCCGCGGCGCCGAAGGAGGCAATCAGATCGCCTCCGGGAGCCGGACGGGCGAAAGCGAATGGTTTGATTTCCCTGTGGGCGGTTATCAGCAGGCGCCGCTCTGCGGCGCGCTGACCCTGGGCCGGATTTCCGGCTCGGTGTTCTCCGATCCCAACGGCAACGGAATTCAGGAGGAGGGCGAGCCTGCGCTGGACGCGGTGACGCTGACCCTCACGCCGTCGCGGGCGGAGCTGGATGTGCTGACCGTGACCTCGGATGAGTCGGGCCTGTTTGCCCTGGAGGGGCTGCGGCCGGATGCCTATGCCATGACCCTGTCCATTCCCGCGCCCCATGTGCTTTCGAGAACGGACGCGGTCTCCCTGCCCTTCCGGGCGGGCTATCAGGAGCAGACCGTCTCCCTCGAGGTGGCGATGGGCGCCCGCTGGGAGAACCAGTGCCTGGGCATTGCGCTGCCGGTGTCCCTGAGCGGCCGGGTCTGGCTGGATGAAAACAATGACGGACGGATGGATCCGGAGGAGGCCACCCCTGCCGGGTGCGAGATCGTGCTGACGGACGAGGTGTCGGGCCTTCCCGTGGAAACGCTGCGGACGGATGAGCAGGGCGCCTTCGGCACCGGGCATCTGATTCCGGGCAGCTACGGCCTGTCCTATACCCTCCCGCGGAACACCCTGGGCGCCGGGGCGGGCGACAGCCTCTTCCTGCAGGATGGCGGCCAGATGGTGCTGCAGGGCATCGCGCTGCGGGAAAACGAATCGGCGGACGATCTGCTGCTGGGTCTGGTGAAGTACACCGCCGTGGGCGGCACGGTCTGGATCGACCGGGGCAACGGGCCGGAGCCCCTGCCCGGCGCCGTGGTATCCCTGCTGGATGAGGCGGGAACCCTCCTGCAGTCCATGTCCACCGGGGAAACCGGCGGCTATACCTTTGACGGGCTCATGCCGGGCACCTATCAGGTGACGGCGGATATGCCGGCCGGATGCGTCGTGGTGGAGCCGGGGGATGCGCGCCTGACGGGCAGCGTCCACTCCGTCGCGGAGCGGACGGAGGGCCGCCACGGGGAGTCCGCGGCCTTTGCCCTCCGCATGGGCGAGGATCAGCTGGCGCAGGACTTCGGCTGCGTGCTGCCCGGCCGCCTGGGAGACTTCTGCTGGGTGGATCTGAACGGGGACGGTCTGCAGGATTATTCCGAGCCGGGGCTGCCGGGCGTGACCGTCGAGCTGCTCCGGGACGGCCAGACGGTGGCCTCCACGGTTTCGGATCAGTACGGCTTCTATCGCTTTGAGGAAATCTATCCCGCGGTCTACACCCTGCGGGTGACGCCGCCGGCGCAGGTGCGCGCCACCGTCCGGAGGACGGATCTGCGGATCATCGCCTCCGTGCTGGAGGAGGCGGACGGCTCCGTGTTTGACTCCGTGGAGCTGCCGGTGGAAAGCGACCGGGCCAACTATAACGCGGATCTGGGCTTTGTGCTCCGGACGGAGGGCGTGCTGCCCGAGGGCCTGTGGCAGGGCAAAACCCAGGACTGGACCAGCTTCGCGGACTCGGAAAACTGACGGCATATGCCGATGGAAATGGGGATGACAGAGATGAACAAGGGGCTCGGGAAAAGGCTGCTGTGCGGCCTGCTGGCGCTGATGCTGCTGACGGGGATCGCGCCGGCGCTGGCAGAGGAGGAGGAAGCCGTTTCGGAGGCGGAGCTGGAGGAAATCCTCGCGCTGGATGAGGTGGATGAATCCGCCTATAACGTCACGGGCAAGGTCTGGCATGAGAAGACGAAGGAGGACTTTACCCCCTCCTCGCCCGCGCTGTACCGCGCCAAGCTGTCTTCCAAGTACAGCATCTTCGCGGAGAAGAGCATCGAATCCAAAAGGCTTTACAAGCCCACCAGCGACAGCTTCGTGGATATCCTCTATGTGGGGCTGACCTGGCTGATCACCCGGCACGGATCCGATATCGGCTACTCCAAGCGGGAATGGATTGCCAAGAGCACCATCGAGGCCTACGACCCGGTCAACACGCCGCCGCTCAACGCGCAGAAGCACGCGTATATCGCCACGACGGCGACCACCTGCCATGTGCGGAAAACCATGGATCTGAACACCAGCTCCGGCGACGATGGCAACAACTGGGTCATCCTCAAGCCGGGCACCCGCCTGTCGATCTGGCAGTTCTATGACGGCTGGGCCATGGTGAATTACATGCGCTCCTACGGCTATATCGACCCGAACGAGCTGACGGATCTGATCCCGGTTTCTCCGACGGACGAGCGCCTGTATGAGGACAGCCCGATCGCGGCCTACACCAGCTATTACAAGATGGTGCAGACGGAGACCAACATCAACCGGATCCATAACATCAAGATGGGCTGCTCCTATATCTCCCGGACGCTGCAGCCGGGCGAGCTCTTTGACGCCAACGCGATCATGGGTCCCTATAATCCCCGGAAGGGCTATGAAAAGGCGGGCGTGCTGGTGGAGGGAACCACCGTGGCCGGCTACGGCGGCGGCACCTGCCAGGTGTCCAGCACGCTGTACAATGTGCTGATTCAGCTGCCGAAGATCGATATTCTCTACCGGAGGCCGCACGGAGGAAACGGCGCCAGCTATCTGCCGATTCACTGCGATGCCGCGGTGGGCAATCCCAGCCTGAACCTGCGCTTCACCAACGGATACGACTTTCCGATCCGCATTGAGGGACATTCGAACGACGACGGCGCCCTGCTGATGCTGATTTACCGGGCGGACTGAGGGCCCGCCGGGACGGAAGAACCGAAGGAGGACAGGGATGGAACGGCGAATGGCATGCGTCAGATTCCCCGCGGCGGGGCTGGCGGTTCTGCTTCTGCTGATGCTCTGGCCCGGCATGCGGGCGAAAACGGAAGGAGTTCAGGAACCAATGGCGGCCTTGCATCTGACGCTGGCGGAATCCTATAAGAAAATCGGGGAAAACAATCCCCTGTATACCCAGCGCTTCGGGGCGGATCCGGGCGTGATGGAGTATGACGGCCGGCTGTATGTCTACATGACGGATGACGTCGTGGAATACGAGGTGACGGGCCAGGTCAGGGAAAACACCTACAGCAAGATCCGGCACATCAACTGCATTTCCTCCGGGGATCTGGTCAACTGGACGGATCACGGACGGATTCCGGTGGCCGGCCCCGGCGGCATTGCCGCCTCCTGGGCGAAAAACTCCTGGGCGCCCTGCGCGGCGCACAAAACCGTGGACGGCCGGGAGAAGTTTTTCCTTTACTTCTGCAACGGCGGAAACGGCATCGGCGTGCTCTGCGCGGACAGCCCCACCGGCCCCTGGCGGGATGAGCTGGGGCATCTGCTGATCACCCGGGAAACGCCGAACTGCGCGGACGTTCTCTGGCTGTTTGATCCGGCCGTGATGGTGGATGAGGACGGAACGGGATATCTGGCCTTCGGCGGCGGTGTGCCGGAGGGGCGGCAGGCGAATCCGGGCACGGGCAGAATCGTGCGGCTGGGTCCGGATATGATGAGCCTGGACGGGGACCCGGTGAAGCTGGAGGTTCCCTGGCTGTTCGAGGATTCCGGCATCAACCGCATCGGAGACCGGTATATCTACTCCTACTGCTCCAACTGGCAGACGGACGGCAATGATCTGGGACTGAGCAACGGCGCCATTCAGTACATGGTGGCCGACGATCCGCTGGGGCCCTATACCTATGCCGGTGAGCTGTTCCCGAACGAGGGAAAGTTTTTCGGCCTCTGGGGCAACAACCATCATTCCATTGCCAGCCTGAACGGCGAATGGTTTCTGTTCTATCACAGCCGGCCGGTGGAGCAGGCCATGGGCATCACCGGCAACTACCGCAGCCCCCAGGCGGATCGCCTCTTCCTGGAGGAGGACGGAAGCCTCCGCAGCGTGATCGGCACCATGGCCGGGCTCAGCCAGATCAGGCCCCTGGATCCCATGCAGGAGGTTTCCGCCACGACCCTGGCCAATCAGGGCGGCATCGCCGTCCGCATGAAGGACGGCAAAACCTGGGTCCATGGAGAGGCCGGCAGCTGGACGATGGTCTCCGGGGTTGATTTCGGAGCAGGCACGGAAAGGCTCCGGCTGCGGGTCGCCTCTGCCGAGGGAGGCAGGATTCATCTCGTGACCGGCTCGCTGCAGGATCCCATTGCCGCAACCCTGCAGATTCCCGCGGAGACAAAGGAACCGACGGACTTTGATCTGCAGGTGGCTCTGACCGGCGTGACGGATGTCTATTTCGTCTTTGAAGGAACGCTGGATTTTTACGCCTGGCAGGCAGAAGAATAATCCATGTCAGACGGCTCATGCGCCGCTCCCGGAGGGGAGCGGCGCATTTTGCTGCCTGATTGCATGTGTGGCGAGGCATATTTTTTAAAGAAATACATTGACAGGCGAGGTAAATTGTGATATTACATACTTACAGACCCTGAAATCCGGCCGGAAAGGGGTCTGCGGAAGAAACCCGGAATGACCGGGAGAACGGAGAGGTGAGGAAATGGCTTTATCAGCGGATTTCCTGCGCGGCTATACGGACGCCATCATTCTCCGCCAGCTGGAGCGGGAGGACAGCTATGGCTATCTGATCAGCAAGCGCGTTTCGGAGCAGAGCGCCGGCGGGCTGGAGCTCAAGGAGGCTACGCTGTATACGGCGTTTCGCCGGCTGGAGTCGGGCGGGCTCATTCGATCCTACTGGGGAGACGAGGGAGTCGGCGCGCGGCGCAGGTATTATCATCTGACGGAAGAGGGCAGGGCCCGGCTGCAGGCGGAGCGTGCGGCCTGGGCGGAAACGAGGGAAACCATCAACGAACTGCTGAGGGAGGAAGAAACATGAATCAGACGATCACCGGCATTGTGGATATGCTGTTCAAGGATATTGTGGTGACGGAGGAAACCCATGCGCTGCATGAGGAGCTCATGAACAACTGCCAGGAAAGATACGCGGATCTGGTGGCGCACGGCTTCAGCGAGGTCGAGGCCATCGACGCGGTGGTCGAAAGCCTCCGGGGCATGAAGGAGGTTGTCGATCAGTATCCGAAGAAGCAGGACCGCGCCAGCGAGCTGCAGGGAAAGCCTGTGGAAGCGCCCGCTCCCGCGGCCGGGCCGGTTCTGGAGGTGCCGGCCGCGCAGGAAGCCGGGCCGGTGCCGGAGGATCGGCGGGATCAGCGCTTTGCGGCGGCGGAGAAGATTTCCGTCCATCTGAACGAACAGAATGTGCGGCTCCTGCCCTCGACGGACGGATGGATCCATGTGCGCTGTGAGGATCCGGATACGATTGCCTGCAGCGTGGACCAGGGAAGGCTCAACGTTCGGGCGGAAACCAGGATCCTGGATGGGAAAAAGGCGGAGGCCTGGTCCATGAACGCCGAGGTGAACTCCCTGCGGGATCTGCTGAACCTGGTGGGGAAGGCCATCCGAAGCGTGGGCTTCCTGCAGCCCGCCGGCCCCTCGGTGACGCTGGAGGTGCCTCAGGGCCTGGTCCTGGAGGCGGAGCTGAATACCAAGAGCGGCGATATCGACGTGGAAAGGCTCAGCCTTCGGAGGCTGAGCGCCCATTCCGGCAGCGGAGACATCGATCTGCAGATGGAGCAGGCGGGTCCGCTGGAGTGGCTGAAGGCGGATACGGCCAGCGGCGATGTGGATGTGCGGGCGGACGCGCTGGAGGCGACGGTCACCAGCATCAGCGGCGACGTGGAATTCTACGGCAACGTGGGCACCGCACGCCTGAAGAGCGTCAGCGGCGATGTGGAGATGGAGGGCGGCCTGGAAAAGCTGGAAATGAGCACCGTCAGCGGCGACGCGGAGATTCATCTGACCGACACCCGGGCCCGGAGCATCAGCCTCCGGAGCACCAGCGGGGATCTGGAGGTGCATCTGTGCGAGGGCTGCGACAGCGTGCATTGCCAGTCCTCCACCACCTCGGGAGACCGGGATCTCAACTTTGAGGACGCGGGTCCCGGCGCCGCGCTGCAGGTGACGGCTGCGACGATCAGCGGAGATATCTGGATCGGGTGAACATGAAAGGAGCGGAGGAACCTGTCCTCCGCTCCCTGTTTGTTGTCGGGTTATTACTGGACATCCGTGACGCACTCGAAGGTTTTGCCCTCCAGCTGCTCATCCCCGGCGCCGGTGACGACCACTTTGCCCTCCTCGTTCAGGGCAAACACGGTATCCACATCCACATCCAGCACGGTTTCGCGGCTTTCCTTCTCATTCTCGTCGAAGACCACGTTTTCCTTGATCAGGTGCACGGCATGCAGGGTCTGATCCTCTTCGCTGTAGTCGCAGCGGTAGGTCCACTCCGTGCCTTCCGAGGCACTGCTGGCCCAGGAGATCAGCACCTTGAAATTATCCGTGTCCTCCAGGAAGATTTCCAGGGAAGCCCGGTCGTCGACCCAGACCGTGTCGCCGACGATGCTGTCCCGAATCCAGCCCTCCGCGGGCAGCTCAGCTTCGATGGGGGCAGCCAGCCCGAGGAAATCGGCCAGGGAGTCGCTCCAGGCAGCCATCACTTCGTTAATATTGGCCGCGTTCTCCGGGGGAATCGCCTTGAACATTTCCTCCGTCTCATCCGCGTTCACGAGGCGGAACAGATATTCCTTGCCTTCAGCCAGGAAGAAATCAAAGCGGATGTTTTCCTCGGGGAAGGTCAGCACGATGTACTCTCCTTCAGGCGCTTCCTCGTCGGTCTTCTCGATCTTCATGGCGTTCAGCAGCTCGACGAACATCTCGGGATCCAGCTGGGTGGGATCCATGACGTCATATTCGGTCGTGGCGAGGGTGTAGGGCGTTTCGGCCAGATTCGCGAGATGCGCGTGCAGCGGATCATCCTGCACGGTTTCCTCCGCGAAGGCGCACAGGGCGGTCAGGGTCAGTACCAGGCATACCAGAAGGCTGATCAGTTTTTTCATGTTTCAGGGCTCCTTTCAAAATCAGGCTTTTCATCTTCTCATGAGCTCCGCTCAGGCGGTCTCATTCATAGATACGAAGGAAAGGCACCGCTGGCATCCCGTTGGGGCCATTTTTTTTCAACTTTTTTTCAACTTTTTGAAAATGCGTCCCGGATGGCAGCCCTTCCGGCCGCTCTCTCCCTCGGTTGCGGGCATTTTAGCACAGAAAGGGGGCTCAAGTAAACCGTTTTTTTTCATGAAACCTTTTTTTTGTCTGGACAGACTGCCTCAGGGCCTGCTATGATGAAGGCAGAGATGTTGGCATGGAACAGAAAAAGACAGAGAAATCCAGAGAAAAGAGGATGCAGCATGAAAAAGACACTGACAATTCTCTGCGCGGTGCTGCTGGTACTGGTCTGCCTGGCGGCGAACGCGGAAGGCCCGGAACCCCATGGGGACGGAAACGGAATCGTATCCCGGCCGCTGCTGGGCACGCTCTACCGCTGGCTGAGCGGGATGGAGAGCGGATTCCGGCAGAAGCTGTCCTTCGATGACATCAGCAATGCCGTGGGCAAGTGGGGCTGCGTGATGGAAAAAAGCTCCGAGGACACCCGCGGAGCTTACTGGACCGACGGGGACGCGACGGTCACCGTGACCTTCCGCAACCGGGACGGCTTCTGGGGCGTCACCTCCATCGTTACGACGCTCAGCCGGGAGGAATATGAAAACCAGGATATTTCCTT
>ODAJ012185096.1_pt1 | contig 22461 bp, 18 predicted proteins | sample 1539241 | NCBI WGS metagenome assembly ODAJ01 (sample SAMN02144231, study PRJEB22623) | gut metagenome | biome: sheep rumen | host: Ovis aries | place: New Zealand | reverse complement strand
CGCATGATCATGGCCGGCGAGGAGTTCATGGGCCGCGAACCCTTCTCCAACGTGTATTTCACCGGTATCGTGCGCGACAAGATCGGCCGGAAGATGAGCAAGACCCTCGGCAACTCGCCGAACCCGCTGGACCTCATCGAGACTTACGGGGCCGACGCTGTCCGCATCGGCATGCTCCTGTGCTCTTCCGCCGGCAACGACATTTTCTATGACGAGGCGCAGATCAAGCAGGGCGCAGCGTTCTGCAACAAGATCTGGAACTCCTACCGGCTCGTGAAGGGCTTTACGGTGGACGAAACCGTCGCCCAGACGCCTGCAGCGGCCGCGGCGATCCGCTGGTTCGACGCCAAACTCAGCGACACGGTCGCCCAGGTAGAGGACCACTACCGCAAATTCCGCATCTCCGATGCCCTGATGGCCATCTACAAACTCTTCTGGGACGATTACTGCGCCTGGTACCTCGAAGCGATCAAGCCGGCCTTCGGCCAGCCCGTGGACAAGGCCACTTATGACGCGACCCTCGGTTACTTTGAAGCCCTCCTCAAACTCATCCACCCGGTGATGCCGTTCATTACCGAGGAACTTTGGCAGAACATGGAGGAAAGGAAGGAAGGGGAGACCATCATGTATGCCCGCACTCCCGCTGCGAAACCCTTCGACCCGCAGGTCCTCGTGAACTTCGAACTGGCCGAAGAGGCCGTCAACGGAGCCCGCGGCATCCGGAACCAGAAGAACATCGCTTCGAAGGAGACGCTCGAACTCAAGGTCAAGGGTGATTTCCCGACGGATGTGATTCCCGTGATCGAGAAAATGGGCAATGTCACCGTGGAGAAGGTGGCTGATTTCAGCGAGAAACAGGGAGTCGGATTCATGGTCCGCACCTATGAAATGTTCGTCGCCCTGAACGGTCTGGTGAATGTGGAAGAGGAGATCGCGAAACTCGAAAAGGACCTTGCCTACCAGCAGAAATTCCTTGCCGGCGTGCGCGGAAAACTCTCCAACGAACGCTTCGTCGCCCATGCCCCGGCTGCCGTCATCGAGAACGAGCGTAAAAAGGAGTCGGATTCCCTCTCCAAGATCGAAAGTTTGGAATCTCAACTTAAAGCGCTTAGGAATAGTTAATAAAACAAATTTGTTTAAGTAGTTAACATTTTTGTTATGACGCATTTTGAGGAATCTTTCCCCGTCCGCTACTACGAAACCGACCAGATGGCGGTGGTCCATCACTCCAATTACATCCGTTATTTCGAGATCGCCCGGAACCGGATGATGGTGGAGTGGGGATTCCCCATCGAACGGTGCGAAAAGGAGTATGGCGTGATGATTCCCATCGTGTCGGTCGAGTGCCGTTTCAAGCATCCGGCCCGGATGGGGGATGTCCTGACGGCTGTCGCGGAGATCGACAAGGTCCCCCTGGCGAAACTCGTCGTCCGGCAGGCGGTTTACAACCAGAATGGGGAAGTGTGCGCCGAGGGATCGGTCATCCTGGGCTTCATCGATTCCAAGAATTTCCATCCGGTCCGTTGTCCGGAAATCCTTACATCTATCATAGAAAACCATTTAAACGACAAGTGATATGATCATGATTTATCCTCTGGCACTGGGCGCCTGGGAGATTGTCGCCATCGTCGCGGTAATCCTCCTCCTTTTCGGCGGTAAAAAGATTCCTGAACTCATGAAGGGCCTCGGACAGGGTGTCAAGAGCTTCAAACAGGGCATGAACGAGGTGGAGAAGGAGATCAAGGACATCGACAAGGACATCGAGGAGAAGAAGTAGTGGCAGTCCAGGAAGGTGAAATGTCCTTCTGGGACCATTTGGACGTACTGAGGGGAACGCTGTTCCGCTCAGTGCTTGCCATTGCCCTGGTCGCTGTCGTATTCCTGGCCATCCCGAAGCAACTCTTCAAAGCCGTTCTCTGGCCCACGACGCGGGATTTTATCCTGTACCGGTGGCTCGGACTCGATTTCTCGATGGAACTGATCAACATCGACGTATCCGCGCAGTTCTTCGTCCACTTGAAAATGTCCGTCCTCATGGCCGTCGTGGTCGCTTTCCCTTATATTGTATACGAGATATGGAAGTTCATTGCGCCGGCCTTGTATGACAATGAGAAGAAAGCGGTCCGGAAGGCCTTCGGGATGTCGTCCTTCCTTTTTTACCTGGGAGTCACCGTCGGCTACTTCGTCGTTCTCCCGGTGTGCCTGATGTTCTTCATGAACTACCAGGTGAGCGATGCGGTCCAGAATACGATTTCCCTGGGTTCCTACATTTCCCTGTTCACCTCGATGGTGTTCCTGATCGGCCTGCTCTTCGAGTTCCCGACCGTCGTGCTGGTCCTCTCGAACATGGGCATCCTGACCCGGAGCCACCTGAAGGGATTCCGGAAGCAGGCATTCATCGTCATCCTCATCCTGGCGGCCCTCATTACGCCGAGCGATCCTTTCTCGATGTTCGTGCTGGCAATTCCCTTGTACGGACTGTACGAGTTCTCCATCCTGGTCTGCAAACCTGAAACCGAAGCCGATACCGATGATATCAGTCAATAACGTCACCGTGTCCTATGGCGGGTTCACCCTGCTGGACAACATCGATTTCCATATCAGCGAGACCGACAAGGTAGGTCTCGTGGGGAAGAACGGTGCGGGAAAATCCACGCTGATGAAACTGATCATCGGGGAGCAGTCTCCGACATCGGGCCATATCGAGATGCCTTCGGACCTGGAGATCGGTTACCTTCCCCAGATCATGGAGCATCACCGGGGACGGAGTGTCATCGACGAGGTGATGACCGTCTTCGACCATCTCCACGAAATGGAACGGGAACTGGAGCGGATCAACATGCAACTTGCCGAGCGGACTGATTATGAATCAGCAGAGTATGCGCGGTTAATCGACCGGTTGAATGAAATCAACGACCGCCTTGCGCTCGAATCGGGGGAGTCCCCGCGGGTGCAGGCGGAGAAGACCCTTTTCGGCTTGGGCTTCAAGGAGGAAGAACTGGACCGGAAAACGGAAACCTTCAGCCAGGGATGGAACATGCGCATCGAACTGGCGAAGGTCCTCCTTTCCCGTCCGGACATCCTGCTTCTGGACGAGCCCACCAACCACCTGGACATCGAATCCATCGAATGGTTCGAGGATTACTTGAAATCCTTCCGAGGCGCCGTCCTGCTGGTTTCCCACGACCGGAAGTTCCTGGACAATGTCACGAGCCGGACCGTGGAAATCCTGTTGGGGCATATCCACGATTATAAAGTACCGTACAGTCAGTACGTTACGCTTCGGGCCGAGCGGATCGCCCAGCAGACGGCCGCCTATGAGAACCAGCAGCGGATGATTGAGAAGACGGAGGACTTCATCAACAAGTTCCGTTACAAGCCCACGAAGTCCAACCAGGTCCAGTCCCGCATCAAGGCGCTCGAAAAACTGGACCGGATCGAAATCGACGAGACGGACGATGCGAAACTGAATCTCCGCTTTCCGCCGGCGCAGCGTTCCGGCGACGTCGTCTTCAAAGGAACGGACTTGACAGTGGGTTATCCGCAGAAAATCGTATTTCGCGATGCGGAGATCGAAATCAAGCGCGGCGAAAAAGTCGCCCTGATCGGCCGGAACGGCGAGGGAAAGACCACACTGATGCGGGTCATCATGGGTGAACTGGACCCGATTTCCGGCGAAGCGAAGGTGGGACACAACGTCCACATCGGCTATTACGCTCAGAATCAGGAGGATGTCCTGGACAAGAACGAGACGGTCTTCGGTACGTTGGACCGGATAGCCGTCGGGGAGATCCGTACGCGGCTGCGGGATCTGCTGGGCGCTTTCCTGTTCAAGGGCGAGGACATCGACAAGAAAGTGTCCGTCCTCAGCGGTGGGGAGCGTTCCCGGCTGGGAATGGCGAAACTGATGCTCTCCCCGTATAATGTGCTGGCCTTGGACGAACCCACGAACCACATGGATATCCGCTCCAAGGACCGGTTGAAGCAGGCCCTGCAGGCCTTTGACGGCACGCTCATTGTAGTGTCCCATGACCGGGATTTCCTGGACGGGCTCGTGGACAAACTCTATGAGTTCCGGGACGGGAAGGTGAAAGAGCACTTGGGAGGCGTGTCGGAGTTCCTGGAAAAGCGGAAACTGGAAAGCCTCCGGGAACTCGAGAGGAAGTTCGCCCCGGTTGAGAAGGCGCCGGTGGAAGAGCGGAAATCCCAGGGCCAGGAAGACTTCCAGGCGCGGAAGACCGTTTCCAAGGAAATCCGGAAGATCCAGAATCGGGTGGATTACCTGGAGAAGGAAATCGGGAAACTGGAAAAGCGGCAGCACGCCATCGAGAAGATCCTTTCCGCCCCCGGAAAGGAAGACGATGTGATGGAACTCACCCGCGAGTACCTGGAAAACAAGCGAAGCCTGGATGCCTTCACGGAAGAGTGGAGCAGCCAGATGGAAAAATTGGAAAACTAAAGCACTATGGATATGAAACGTTTGACTGACAAATTCTTGAAAGCGGTTATCGGAATGATTGCTTTCGCTGCTTTGGCCCTGCTGGCGCCGCATTCCCTGCGGGCTCAGTCCTTCTCTCCGAAACTGACGGACAAGCAGATTCCCGTCTCTGAATTCAACAGTCTCAATGTCTCCGACGACTTCGAGGTTACGCTGGCCCGGGGCGCCTATGGCGTCCGGCTGACCGTCGACGAGGAACTGGCCCCCTATGTGGAAGTGTATGTGAAAGCCAAGACGCTTTATCTCTCCTATGACGAGAAATCTGTTCCGAAAGAACTCCGGAAACTCTACAAAGGGCGCAACGGACTGACTCCGGTATTCCGGGTCACCGCCTATACGCCGGAAATCCAGTCGATTTCCCTGGCGGATAATGCTACCTTCATCGGGGTGGAAGAATTCCTTGCGTCGAAGTTCGAACTGACGGCCATCGGAAAGGCCCAGGTGAAGAACCTTGCCGTAACCGCCTCCTCCGCCAAGATCATCCTGAAGAAGAATGCACAGGCCGTGGTTTCCGTCAAGAGCGAACGCGGCGTGGAAGTGAATACGGACAACAATGCGAACCTGAAACTTACTTTCACGGGCGAGGAACTGGCCGTCAATGCGGAAGGTTCCTCGGTCCTGGTTGCAAGCGGCGATCCCTGCTCCATGATGAACGTCTTTTCTTCCGGCTCCGCCCAAGTGAGCATTACGGCCGATGCGGCCAAGGTGGACCTGACTACGGAAGGCAGTTCCAAGGTCGTTCTCACCGGTAAGGGCGACTCCATGACGGTCAAGGGAACTCGTTCCTCTTCCGTCGACGCCTATTCGATGCCCGTCAAGACGGTCGATGCCAACCTGTCCGGCGCTACGGTGACTGTCAATGTGGACAAGGAAGTGAAGGTTACGCTGGTGAGCGGCGCTTCCCTGTACTACAGCGGAACTCCGACCTTCCAGATCGACAAGATCGTGAAGTCCACGCTGGCTCCTTACGGGACGAAGTAATGCAATTCTTTGACAGCCATGTCGATACCCCGTCCCAACTGATCCGGCTTCGGGATCCGGGACTTGACAATGAATACGGGCACGTCGATTTTCCCAAACTCCGGCGCGGGGGAGTCGGCGGCTCCTTTTTTGCCCTCTATACACCGGCCGAAATGGTGCCGGATGCAGCGACGCGGTATGCCCTGGAAATGCTTTCCGCCGTCTATGACAGTGTGGAAAGATATCCTGATCTGGTTGCCTTGGCCTTCTCGCCGGATGATGCGGCCCGGAACAGCCGTGAGGACCGTGTGTCCATTTTCCTGGGAATGGAGAACGGGGCTCCCATCCAGGAATCCCTTCCGCTGCTGCGGACTTTCTTCCGGATGGGTGTCCGGTATGTCACTTTGACGCATAACGGGGATAATGCCCTGGCGGACAGCGCGGCAGAGGGGACCCATTGGCACGGACTCAGCCCTTTCGGAAAGAAGGCGCTTGCCGAGATGAACGCCCTGGGCATGATGGTGGACCTGTCCCATGCATCGGATGAAACCTTCTGGGATTGTATCCGGTATTCCCAGGCTCCGGTCATCGCGACCCATTCCTGCTGCCGGGCTCTCTGTGGTCACCGGCGCAACTTGACGGACGACATGCTCAAGGCCCTGGCCGACAAGGACGGCTATGTGGGGATCAATTTCTATCCGGCCTTCCTGTCCGAACGTTTCCTGTCCGACCCGTCCGATGCCGCCTTGTTCGACGAGGGGGAAAGGGTGGAAGCGGATTTCATTGCCGATCCTTCCGACCCGGTCCGGGTCCGTGCGTGGAATGCAATGCAGGACCGGCTCCGCAGTTTGTGGCGTCCTGGTGTCCGGGAGATTGTGGACCATATCGACCACGCCGTGGAAATCGCCGGGATCAACCATGTCGGAATCGGTTCCGATTTCGACGGAATCCTGGTTCCTCCGGAGGGATTGGAAGATGTTTCCATGATCGGAAAGGTCTTCGACGAGATGCGGCGCAGAGGTTACGCTGAATCGGAGATTTCCAAGGTCGCCGGGGAGAATCTGATAGCTGTTATGGGGCGGATTCAGGGGTAAACAAAAATGTTATAACGATAAACATTTTTGTTTTAATACTTGCCTATCAGATAGATAAATCTTCGAGTATCGTTAGTCTCAAAAAATTGAGGGCTTCAGCCGCAAAACGCTGGATATTGCGCTTTCGGTCGTGCCGGAACTGTTTTTTCAGGGTCTTCGTACCCTTCGGTCCGGCGACTCCGATCCATACGGTACCCACCGGATTGAAGGCGTCGCCGTCCGGTCCGGCCAGGCCGGTCGTGGACACGGCGTAATCGCTGCCGGTCACCTTCCGGACACCCTCCGCCATCGCACCTGCGACTTCGCTGCTCACGACGCCGGCCGTTTCGACGGTCTCGGCCGGTACGCCAAGTACATGCTCCTTGACGGATACGGCATAGGACGTGACGGACCCCAGATAGTAGGCGGATGAACCCGGTACCGAGGTGATCAGGTGGGAGATTTCACCCCCCGTGCAGGATTCCGCCGCGCTCAGGGTCTTACCTGCTGCCTTGAGCAGGCGGCCTACGGTCGCTTCCAGCGTGTCGTCCTGGTCGGAATAAACCTTGTTCCCCAGGATTCCCTTCAAGCGAAGGATTTGCTCTTCCACCCGTTTTTCCTGGTCTTCCCGGCTTCCGCCATAGATGGAAAGCCGGAGGCGGATTCCCGTCAGCGGATGAGGCAGATAGGCCAGGTGCATATCAGCGGGAAGGGCATCTTCCCAAGGTGCAATCAGTTCAGACAGAGCCGATTCTGCCAAGCCGTACACCATCAGGCTATGGTGCAGGATCGGTTCCAGGGGGTAGTGCGCACGGATGTCCTGCATGACGTCCGGAATCGCTCCGACCGCTTCGAAAGGAACCCCGGGAAGGGCATAGAGCATGGCTCCGAAACTGTCCTCAGGAAAACGGAAAACCATGATGGGGGCTGTTCCGAGCCGGTTCTCGATGACCTCGCAACGGTCGGGTACAAGAGCCTGCGCGCGATTGATCGCAAGCATATCCAGCCCGCGGCTGTGCAGGATGTCGTGGATGATGGCAAGTTGGCCGGCATGTTCCACGAAACCGGTGCTTCCGGAAAGTTCTGCCAGGACCCCTTTCGTGATATCGTCCTTTGTCGGGCCCAAACCGCCGGTCGTAATGACGATATCGCTCTGCGTGAGTTCATTACGCAGATTGTTCAGGATTTCATCCCGGTCGTCTCCGATAGAAAGCATGCGGGTGACGCGGATGCCGGCCTCTTCCAGGGCCGCAGCCAGCCGGGAGGAATTGGTGTCCACGATCTGGCCGATGAGAATCTCATTGCCGATCGTGCAGATGGATGCATGGATCATAGGGATTGGAAAGGATTGTCAATCGCCTCCAGGAGGCGTTTTGCGGTGGAGCAAGTGTTCTTTTCGAGGCCCTGGGCCACTTCCACCAGGCATGCCCCGGACTGCAAAAGGGCTACGGCCGCCTCAGGAGTCGTAACGGCGCCGGATCCGATGACGGGAAGACGGCCCTTGGTGTATTCCGCGGCCTGTTTGACCATCAGGATACCCGGTGCAATCACCCCGTCGATGCCGGACAGCAGGCAAAAGTCCAGGATCCGTTCCATCTGCTCACCCGCGTGACTGGGTGAAAAACGGACGAGGATGGGGATGTAGCGCTCGTAGCAGAGACGGAGGTTCAGCAATTCATCCAGGATGTCCACCCAGTCAGAAAGGTCGTCCAGGGATGAAAGTCCGGTCTCCTTGTTGATGTCCACGACAAAACAGTCCGCGAAGTCGTACAGGAGCGAATAGGTGCGGATGATGCGTTTCCGGGCCAGTTGTTCGTCATCGCCTTCGGCCCGGAGTTCGATCGCGGCCTTGATATCGGTTTCCCGGGCCTGGAGACGCTCTGCAATGACCTGCAGGGGTGTTTCACCGGGAATGATGCCCGTGAAGGCGAAACCGATGTCCCGGAGTTCGTCCAGCAGGTCCGCCTGCCGCTCCAGCACAGGGGCGACACCGACGGGATGCGGAAAGTCGATGCCGAAGACCGTCCGTGCCAAGGCAGGATGGTCTCGCTTGAAACACAGTCGGGTCCAAGCCTTGAATCCGGGAAGGTGGCGTTTCCATGCCAGCATTCTGGCAACTTGCTGGAGATTACTCATCGATCGTGTCTACAACTCGCTGTGCAAAGATAGCAAATCTTATTGGAACTCTTCGAAAGTATTGTCATCGTAGAAGACGAGAATCTTGGAAACGCGCCGGGGCGGCTGTTTCGGCGCAAATACGGGATTCTCAGCGATTGCAGGAGCCGTATCCTTGTACATGCGTCCTTTCCCGGTGAGCAGCCAGTCCATGCTGACCTGGGGATAATGCAGAGCCATGGCTTCCAGGAAATCGAAGCCCGGGCGGTTCCGGCCGGAGAGGATATGGGATATTCCAGCCCGGGCAACGCCGAGTGTGTCCGCGAGTTGGGACTGGGAGATGTTTTCCGCATCCAGGAACTGTTGAAGACGCTTGTCCATGGTGATGAATATTCTTTTTACAAAAGTAATCAAAGTGTTTGGAAACGCCAAATTCTATTCAACTGGAAGAGGGGAGTGAAGCATGCTCTATACACGGTTGACATTATTAAATTAAAAGATTAGATAAATATTATCTATCATCTGATTATTAATAATTTATGTGTCTATTGTCAAGAAATAGACATCAAGATTTGACGCGAATGCCTATTGTGTTGATAAGTTATCTATTGCATAACTTTCGTTTAATCAATATAACTATCTGATTCTTAATGCATAAAGTGTTTAATACTATTACCATAAAAAATGCTTATGATGGTATCGGTTCTGTTTGTGGATAACAGGGTGGCGGGTATAGCGTTGTTTACATTTGTAAACTGCCATATTGGATAAAATGCAGGATGTTCCGGGAGGAGATAACGTCTGTGCGTGAGATTTCAGAATTCGTGCGGAATTGTGTAACTTCGCGTCAGAATTGAAAAGACGCCTATGATTCCTGAAATCCATATCGAGGATTACAACTATCCGCTTCCGGATGGACGGATTGCCAAATATCCGCTTCCGGAACGGGATTCCTCCAAACTGCTACGCTACGAAGACGGCCAAGTGGATGAGTATGTCTTCCGTGAACTTCCCGACCTTCTCCCGGAGAATGCCCTGATGGTTTTCAACGATACGAAGGTCGTACCGGCCCGGATGCATTTCCAGCGCCCCACCGGCGCCCATATTGAAATCTTCTGCCTGGAACCGGTGACACCGGTCGAATACAATCTCGCCTTTGCGTCTACAAAGCGTTGCGTATGGAAGTGCGTCATTGGCAATGCCAAGCGTTGGAAAGACGATGTCCTGACGCTGTACCGCACGGAAGGAACGCCTGATATGGGCTTGGAAGCCAGACTGTTAAGCCGTGATGGGCAGACGGGGGAAGTGGAATTCACCTGGTCGGACGGATCCCCTTTCTCCCGTGTCCTGGAGGTTTGCGGGACCATCCCGATCCCGCCGTATCTGAACCGCGAGTCCGAGTCCATCGACCTGGAACGCTACCAGACGCTTTATGCCCGTACCAGAGGGTCTGTAGCCGCCCCCACGGCCGGTCTTCACTTTACGGATGATGTCCTCCGCCGGATCGACGCAAGGGGAATCGAGCGCAGGACCGTCTGTCTCCATGTGGGGGCCGGCACATTCCTCCCTGTTAAGAGTTCCCTGGTCTCGGAGCATCCGATGCACCGGGAGCCATTTACAGTGTCACTTGAGTTGCTTAAACTTATCAGGCATTCAAACAGAGAGTTGATCGCGGTTGGAACCACTTCGGTCCGTACCTTGGAATCCCTCTATTACGTGGGCGTTTCCTGCCTGGAGACCGGTGCTCCCGCCGATGTTCCCCAATGGGCTCCCTATGAGCGCGACTATCCTTATACGACGGCGGAGGCCCTCGATGGCATCATCGACTATCTGGAAAGGGAAGGAAAGGCGGAACTCAAAGTCGGCACCCGGATCATCATTGTTCCCGGTTTCCGGTTCCGGCTCGTGAAACGGATGGTGACGAACTTCCATCAGCCGGAAAGCACGCTGATCCTGCTGGTGTCCGCTTTCGTGGGCGGGGACTGGCGCACCATCTACGACTATGCGCTTTCCCACGGATTCCGTTTCCTCAGTTATGGGGACAGTTCCCTCCTGAAAGGAGCGGCCTGTTCCAGGCTTGACTGAATCTTCTTTTTTCGCTACCTTTGCAAATGTACTGAAACTGACCTGCTATGGATACGACGAACCCTTTCGAAGACATTGCTCCCTACAACGACGAAGAAGCGGCTGCCGCCCTGGCGAAAGTGGCCAACCATCCCAACGTACCCTGGATTTCCAAATATATCTTCTCCAATCAGCCGGAAACCTACCTGCGGGACATCCTGAAGCGCATCCATACCGTGGATGAATTCCAGAAGGCCGTGATGTCCTACGCCATCGAATGGGTGATCAAAACCTCGGTCAATGAGTTCACCTACGAGGGACTGGATAAGGTCAAGGCCATCCAGGGCCGGTATCTGGCCATGTCCAACCACCGGGACATCATCCTGGACCCGGCTTTCACGCAAATCATCCTGCACCGGAACGAGATGCCGCTCACCGAAATCTGCGTGGGGGACAATCTCCTGAAAAGCCGGACCATCGAATACCTGATCCGTTCCAACCGGATGATCAAGGTCATCCGCGGCATTTCCGCCCGGGAACTCTACCTGTCCTCCCAGATCCTGTCCAAGTACATCCGGGAAACCATTACGACCGGGAAAGGTTCCGTCTGGATCGCCCAGCGGGCGGGACGCACGAAGGACGGCATCGATGTAACCGAACAGGGGCTGCTGAAAATGTTCGACATGAGCGGTACCGGGGATTTCGTCCAGAACTTCCGGGAGCTCAACATCGTGCCGATCTCCATTTCCTACGAATACGAACCCTGCGACATCCTGAAGGCGCGGGAAGTCCTCATCAGCCGGACGCAGAAGTATGTCAAGACGGAAAACGAGGACCTGCACAGCATCATGATCGGCATCAAGCAGAAGAAGGGGAACGTACACCTGAACTTCGGCACGCCGCTGAGCGACGACGAAATCTGCGCCGCCTCCCTGTGTGACAAGAACGACCGCTATCAGCTCATCCGCCAGGCGCTGGATAAGCGCATTATCGGCGGCTACCGGCTCTGGAACACCAATTACATCGCTTACGACCTGGTGAACCAGTCCTTCAAGTATGCCGGGAAATACACGCCCGAGGAGGTCGAAGCCTTCAAGGCCTATACGGATCACCAGCTGGACCAGGTGGAACCCACGCTGGACCGCGCCGAACTCCGGGACATCTTCCTCCGAATCTACGGCAATCCCGTGTTGATGAAGGAGAAGATGGAGATCAATCCTGCTTGATGTGGACATCCATCTGCGGGAACGGGAAGGAGATTCCCTCTTCCGGCAGCTGCGTATAGACGGCTTCGTTCAGCCAGAATGACACCTCGAAATAATCGGAAGCCTTCACCCAGATGCGGATGAAGAATTCCACTGAACTCTCTTTCATGGCGCTCAGTACGACCGTAGGGTCCTGGGCGCCACGCGTTTCCGCATCCAGGATCTTTTCCTGGGTCCCGATGATCTGCATCAGCTTTTCCTTCACGGCCGCGGCGTCGCAACCGTAGGCGACATCCACGCGCAGGTCGATGCGCCGGACCGGATTCGCGCTGTAATTATTGATGGTCCCGTTGGACAGGGCGCCGTTGGGCAGGATGATGAGCTTGTTGTCAAAGGTCGTGATCTTCGTACTGACGATGTTGATCTCCTTCACCGTACCGGCGTACCCCTGGGCCTCGATGTAATCTCCGGCCTTGAAGGGCTTGAAAGCCAGCAGCATGATGCCTCCGGCAAAGTTCTGGACCGTTCCGCTCATCGCCATGCCGATGGCCATGCCGCCCGCGGCCAGCAGGGCGGCGAGGGAGGTCGTATTGATGCCCAGGGTGCCGATCATCACCATGATGAGGATGATCCACAGGATGGCCGTCACGAGACTCTGGATGAAGGAGGTCAGCGTCGCATCGGCCCCGCGCCGGGTGAAGGCCTTGGCAATGACGTTTTTGAACCTGCGGATGAGCCAGGCGCCGATGAAATAGATGACCAGGGCGAACAGGACCTTGATTCCGAACTTGATGAAAGAGGTGATCATCTCTTCCACCAGCTCCCGGGGCGGCGTATTCCGGAGAATCTCCATGATTTCCGCCCCTTTGGTGGTCAGGGAATCCGTCGAAAACTTCTGGGCGATCTGTTCGGCCTCCGGCGTTACGGTCTGAAGAAGATGGATAAGCATGCCGTTACAGGTTATGGATCAGATAGGCCATGTAGGCGGCAAAGATCAGGAGGAAGATACTGCCGTCCAGGCGGTCGATCTTGTCTTTCTTGCCGACGAAAGTCGCCGTGAACAGGACGATGGCGCTCAGCAGCAGGACGCCCAGGTCCACGAAGTTCATTCCGACGAAGGAAAGTGGATGGATGAGCGCCGATCCGCCCAGGATCAAGAGGATGTTGAACACGTTCGAGCCGATGATGTTTCCGAGGGCGAGTTGGCCCTTCTTCTTGGCCGCAGCAACGACACAGGTGGCCAGTTCCGGCATGGAGGTGCCGCCGGCCAGGATTGTGATGGCAATGAATTTGTCGCTGACGCCGAGCGCCTTGGCGATGGCCGTCGCATTGTCCACGAACAGGTTCCCGCCGATGATGAGGCCCGCGAGGCCGCCCACGATCATCAGGAGGGACAGCCAGATGCTTTTCATCGGGGCGGGATTCTCTTCCTCGTCCGGATGGTTTCCCTTGAAGGACATGACCATGTACAGGATGAACACGGCCATGAGGATGGCGCCGTCGATCCGGCTCAATCCGTCATTCCCGATACCGAAGAACGTCTTTTCCAGGCCCAGGACGACCAGGAGGGCAGTGACGATGATATTCACCGGGATATCCCGCTTCTTGTTGGACGGGGTGACGGCCATCGGAAGGATGAGGGCCGTGAGTCCCAGGATCAGAAGCGTATTGAAGATATTGGAGCCCACCACGTTGCCGATGGCGATGTCGGCATTGCCCTGGAAGGCGCCGATGAAACTGACGACCATTTCCGGGGCGGACGTGCCCATGCCCACGATCGTGAGGCCGATGACGAATTCGCTCAGGCCGAAACGGCGGGCTACGGAGGAGGCACCCTCCACGAGAGCATCGGCACCGAAGACGATGAGGGCCAGGCCCGCAAGCAGTAAGACGATGGTAAGGATCATAGTTGTTTTTTTCTTTTCAGGGCGCACACATTCTCCACATGCATCGTATGCGGGAACATGTCGACGGGCTGTACCGCCGTTATTTCATAATCACGGCACAGGATGGCCAGGTCCCGTGCTTGGGAGGCCGGATTGCAACTGACATAGACCATCCGGTCGGGGGCGGCCCGGAGGATGACGTCGGCGACGTTGGGATGGATGCCTGCCCGCGGCGGGTCCAGGATGATGACATCCGGATGCCCATGCTCCGCAATGAAGGAATCCACCAGGACGTCCTTCATGTCACCGGCGAAGAATTCGCAGTTGGTGATCCCGTTCGCGGCCGCATTGGCCCGCGCATCCTCGATGGCTTCCGGAACATATTCGATACCAATGACTTTGGATGCCTTGCGGGAGACGAACTGGGCGATGGTCCCCGTACCGGTATACAGGTCATAGACGACCTCGTTCCCGGTCAGGGCCGCGAATTCCCGGGCTACGCCGTACAGGCGTTCCGCCTGCAGGGAATTGGTCTGGTAGAAGGATTTGGGGCCGATCTTGAAACGCAGTCCCTCCATCTGTTCATAGATGGCTTCGTTGCCTTTGTACAGGATGGGGAACTGGTCCGCAATGGAGTCGTTCAACTTTTCGTTGATGACGTAATAGAGGGAGGTGATCTGCGGGAAGGCGGCTGCTACGGCATCCAGGAGGGCTTCCCGTTTCGGAGCATCCTCCCGGGCGAAACAGACGATGAGCATGACTTCACCCGCTTCCGTCGTCCGGACGAACATGTTGCGGAAGAAGCCGTGGTTCTCGCGGATATTGTAGAACTCGTAGCCGTTTTCGATACAGAATCGCTTGATGAACAGACGGATGGCATTGGACGGTTCCGGCTGCAGGTGGCACTGCCGGATGTCCAGGACCTTGTCGAAGAACTTGCCCACGTGGAATCCCAGGCCGGGGCGGTCGTTCTCCGGGATGCTGTCCGGATCCTCGCCGCGAAGCAGCCACCGGCGGGCTGATGCGCTGAATTCCAGTTTGTTGCGATAATAACGTGTGCGGAGTGAGGGGAGCGTAGGCCGGATCTCGGGCACATCCAAGTGGCCGATCCTGATGAGTTGGTCATAGACCTGCTGCCTTTTGGCTTCCAGTTGCATCCGGTAGGGGAGCGGCTGCCACCGGCATCCGCCGCATACGCCGAAATGCTCGCAGAAGGCCTCTTCGCGGTCCGGCGAAGGTTTCACCATCCGGGTGACGAAACCTTCCATGTAATTCTTCTTTTTCTTATAGACCCGGATGTCGACGATGTCGCCGGGAACGGCGAAATCGACAAAGACGACCATCCCGTCCACGTGGGTCAAAGCCTTGCCCTCGGCGGCGACGGCCTCGATGGTGACGTTCTCCAGTTTCAGGTCGACTTTCTTTTTGCTCATTCGTTTTTTTTCTTTCAACCTACAAATATACTCAAATTTCACGCATTCTGGAAATCTGCGGATGCAGGGGAGCTTTTCCTTTTCCATTAGTTAACATAATATAAATTGTGTAACAAATCTAAGAAGGGGAGCGGGAACGCTCTCATTTTAAATTTTATATGTATATTTGCGTAATAAAAGATACGTGAACAAACCTATGCCAGCAACCGTCAAGATCGTTCAAAGCCGGAGCGAACTCAAGGCTTTCGTCAAGTTTCCGCTGAAACTCTACAAGGGATGCCCGCACTACGTGCCCAGCCTTTTCATGGACGAAATGTCCACCCTGGATATGTCCAAGAATCCCATGGGAAAATATGCCAAGTGCGAGAAGTATCTGGCCTATAACGAAAAAGGCGAAATCGTCGGCCGTGTGGCCGCCATCATCAACGATATTGCGAACCGCGACTGGGACCATGCCGAGGTCCGCTTCGGCTGGATGGATTTCATCGACGACAAGGAGGTTTCCAAAGCACTCATCGAGGCGGTCATCGCGTTCGGCCGCAAGTATGGGATGAAACAGATTTCCGGTCCGTTGGGATTCACGGACTTCGACAACGAAGGATGTGTCGTGGAAGGATTCGACGACATCAGTTCTTTCAACCTCAAGTACAATTATCCGTATTATCAGGACCATTTCGAGGCCCTGGGCTTTGGAAAGGTCAATGACTGGCTGGAATACCGCATCTACGTGCCCGATCAGGTCCCGGAGAAGGTTTCCCGCGCCGCCGCCATCGTCCAGGAACGCTATGGGCTGCATCTCCGCAAGATCACCAAGCGTCAGGTGAAAAAGGAAAACTACGGCCGGATGATCTTCGACCTGATCAACCGTTCCTATGCCAACCTGTTCGACTTTACGGTCCTTCCGGACGACGTAATCGACAGTTATGTAAATACTTATCTAGGCCTGGTGGATCTTCGGTACATTACGTTGGTGGAAGATAAGGACGGCCGTCTCGTGGCCGTTTCCCTGACCATGCCGTCCATTGCCCATGCGGCCCAGAAATGCGGCGGATACCTCTTCCCGCTGGGCTGGTGGCACCTGCTCAAGTCCACCTACATCAAGCATGAGGAGGCCCTGGAGCTGCTGATGATTGCCGTGGATCCGGAGTACCGCAACCGCGGTGTTCATTCCATCATCTTCAACGAACTGATCCCGCAGCTCATCGAGGGCGGCTTCAAGTACGGAGAATCCAATGCGGAGATGGAATCCAACAATGCGGTCCAGAACCTCTGGAACCTGTATCGGAGGGATTTCAAGCGGCGTCGCCGCGTATTCAGCAAGGAGATTTAACGAGTTTATAGAAAGGCACTTAAACATGTCCGCCACCTCTACCCTGCTCCCTCCCCTTCCGGAGCGGATGCGTCCCGATTCCCTGGACCGCTATGTGGGCCAGCGGCATCTCGTGGGGGAAGGTTGCGTGCTGCGCAAGATGATCGAGAGCGGAAATCTCTCTTCCTTCATCCTCTGGGGTCCACCGGGCGTGGGAAAGACGACGCTGGCCCATATCATCGCTGAGACGATGGGCCGGGAATTCTATACCCTGTCCGCTGTCACGGCCGGCGTCAAGGATGTCCGCGAAGTCTTCGAGAAAGCCCGCGGTGCCGGCCTGTTCAGCCAGCGGGGCGCTCCGATCCTGTTCATCGACGAAATCCATCGCTTCAACAAGGCGCAGCAGGATGCCCTGCTCGGGGCTGTGGAGACGGGAACCATCGTCCTGATCGGTGCAACGACGGAGAACCCTTCTTTTGAAGTCATCTCTCCCCTGCTCTCCCGTTGCCAGGTCTTCGTCCTGAAACCTTTGGAGCGGGATGACCTGCAGACGCTGCTGGACCGTGCCCTCCGGGAGGATGTCTTGCTGAAGACGAAGGACATCCGTCTGGAAGAGACGGAGGCCCTGATGCGCTTCAGCGGCGGCGACGGTCGGAAACTGCTGAACGTCCTCGAGATCGTCGTGGACGCCTTTGCCGGAAAAGAACCGATTATCATTAATAATGAGGCGGTTACGGAGAGCATCCAGGAGAACATGGCAATGTATGACAAGGACGGGGAGATGCACTACGACATCATTTCCGCCTTTATCAAGAGCATCCGCGGCTCCGACCCGAATGCCGCCATCTACTACCTGGCCCGGATGATCGATGCGGGCGAAGACCCGCTGTTCATCGCCCGGCGGCTGTGCCTGTCGGCTTCGGAAGACGTGGGGCTCGCCAATCCGAATGCATTGCTTTTGGCGAATGCCTGTTTCGAGGTGGTTTCCAAGATCGGTATGCCCGAAGGACGGATCCCCCTCGCGGAAACGACGGTCTATCTGGCCTCCTCCCCCAAGAGCAACGGCTCCTACATGGCCCTGGAAAAGGCCCTCGCCCTCGTGAAAGAAACCGGCAACCTTCCAGTCCCCCTCCCCATCCGGAACGCCCCTACCCAACTCATGAAGGACCTCCATTACAGCGACGGCTACAAGTATGCCCATGATTTCCCGGGCCACTTCGTGGACATGGAATTCCTCCCCGAACAGATCAAGGGCACGGTCTTCTACGACCCCCAGCCCAACCGGCACGAAAACACCCTCCGCGCCTACCTCGAAGCCTGCTGGCCCAAATACTACGGAAAACATTGATTTATAGGGAGGTCTCCGGGGTGTCCGGGGGACTCCGTTCCGCTTCGCTCCACTTCGGCCCCTCCCAACGTCTCCTGCGTCCCGCTTCGCGGAACTTGTTTCCGTCGGGCCCCTCCCCCTATACTTGTCCGGGGGTGGACAAGCCCCCGGACACCCCGGAGACCTCCTAAAAAGGATATCCTACGCCGAAGTGGACGGCGTAATTGCCGCCCTTGAGCCAGTTGGCGGGGCCGAGCCAGCGGGAGCCGGCGGCGCGGACGGGGTCATAGACCTTGGTGCCCAGGTCCACACGGACCAGGATGAAATCCAGATTCACGCGGAGGCCGAGGCCCCAGTCTCCGGCGATGGTGTCGAAGGAGAAGCGTGAGCCGTCGAAGCCCTCGATCTTGCGCAGGTCCCAGACATTGCCGGCATCCGCGAAGAGGGCTCCTTCCAGTTTCCAGAACATCGGGAAGCGGTATTCGATATTGGTTTCCAGCTTGAAGTCGCCGGTCTGGCTCGGGATGAGGAAGTATTCCGTCCAGGGTTCGACGCTGCCCGGTCCCAGGGCGCGGGCCTGCCAGCCGCGCATGCTGTTCGCACCGCCGGCGTAGAACTGCTTTTCGAACGGGACCGTCGTCGAGTTCCCGTAGGCATAGCCGGCACCGGCCATGAAATGGAGGGCCAGCGCCTGCCCGTCTCCCCCGCCGAAACGGAAGGTCTTGCCCAGGTTCAGTTCGGCGCGGACGTACTGGGCGTAAGGGGTCTGCCAGATGGTATGCTGGCCGAAGGAGTCCTGCGGCATCGCGGAGTTGAACAGGCTCAGGACATTGCCCGAAAGATCCACACCCAGGCGGACGTAGTGATAGGCCCGCTTCGGAACGGTGGAAGCGTCCGTGGTGTAATAGAGCATCCCACCGACACCCATGTCAAAGTGGTCCGAGTAGGCGTTCATGAGGAACAGGTCCGTAGAGAGCCGTTCGAAGAAACTCTGCGAGATGTTGAACAGGCGGACGATATTGGCCTTGAAGGGATACAGTTCATAGAAGAAACTCCGGCCCAGGTTCCCGGAATAACCGAAGGAGGTCGTGATCATCGTCCGCTTGTATTCCGGCCGGTCCTGGTAGCTGAAACCCAGGGATAGGTCCGTATGGGGCAGGTTGGGGCCGCGGAACAGTCTGACGGGAAGGCCGAGGAGCCGGGGGAAGCGGAGGGTGGACGTTGCGCTGAATTCGGTGGAGCGGACATTCTCCTTGGGCTTGAACTGGAAGTTGCCCTTGAGGCCCAGGTTGAAGAGCTCTCCCCCGTGAAAGACATTCTTGTGGAAGTAATTGAGCTGCGGGGAGATACCGAAGAGGCCGGTGGAGTTCACCGAGGACTCGAGATTGGCCTTGAATCCCTGGATGCGGCCGCTCTGGAGGGTGATGTCGCAGTCCACGATATCGTCGAAGACCGGGGTCATCGCCACGTTCACGCCGTTGAAGACGCTCAGGTTGGACAGGCGGGAATAGGTCGCATCCACTACGCGGGCGCTGTAACGCATCCCGGGACGGAGGAGATTCAGGTCCTCCAGGACGGCGGGCCGGAGATTCACCTCGGCCGGGATGGACAGGGTGACATTGCCGATGGAGAAACGCCGGTGCGGCTTGGCTTCGTCCGGGGATTCGTTCCGGGGATACTCCAGGATCCGCATCGTCAGGTCCGCGGTTCCGTCCGAGCGGAGCGTATCGGCCTCGAAGACGTAGTAGTTCTTGTTGAATCCGTAATAACCGCGGTTCAGGAAGAACTGGGTGGAGCGGACGGTTTCGGCCTCCAGGGCCGATTCGGAGAGGTACTGCCCCGTCTTCACGGTCGTCCGGCGCTTGTCCATCTCGAAGTCCCGCTCGAACTCGTCGGAGTCCGGCACTTCGTATTTGATGGAGGAGATGGTGTACCGGTGGCCCGGGTGGATATAGTAGGTCACATAGGCCTTGCGGTTCTTGTACTCGACTTCGCTCCGGACGGTGGATCCATACCAGCCGATGTATTCCATGTGGCCGGCCATGTTGTCCATGCTCACCTGCACCTGCTCTTCGTCGAATACGACCGGTTCCCGTCCGAGGGTCCGGATGAGGTTGTTCATCCACGTGTCGGCCGTGTCGGCCCAGTTGTACACGATGACGCCTGGACTCCACCCGAAGAGGGCGTCGTTGGGTTTCTGGCTGATGTAGGACGAGAGGTCCGCCGGGCGGATGCCCTTCCCCTCCACCTTAATTTTGCTCCCGGCAAGCCGGTATTTTCCCGTGGGGATGACCCGGGTGGTGCTGCAGGAGACGGCCAGGACTCCGGCAAACAGAAGCGGAAGTATGGACCTATGGCGGAACATTCTTACAAAAATAACACTTTTTGCGTGTATATCGACAAGAAATGTCATAACTTTGCGCCATGCAGATTTCCAGGAACGAAATGAAACTCATCGCCTCCCTTTCCCGGAAAAAAGGGCGGGAGGAAACCGGCCTTTTCGTGGTCGAAGGGGAAAAGATGGTCTCGGAAGCTCTCGCTTCGGATTTCGAGGTCGTATCCGTGTACCGGCGCGACGAAATCGGCGAGGAGGCGATGGCCCGCCTGTCGTCCCTCTCCTCCCCTTCTCCGGTCCTGGCGACGGTCCGGATTCCGGCTCCGGTCCTGTATCAGCCGGAAAAGGGTCTGTACCTGGCCCTGGACGGCATCCGGGATCCCGGCAACCTGGGCACCATCCTCCGCATCGCGGACTGGTTCGGCATCGACGGGGTCATGGCGTCGGAGGATACCGTGGACCTGTACAATCCCAAGGTCGTGCAGGCGACGATGGGTGCAATCTTCCGCATCCCTTTCTTTACGGTGGACGTTCCCGCATTCTGCCGGAGCATCCGGGCCGGAGGCGGGCATGTGTACGGCACTTTTCTGGATGGGGAGAACCTGTATCAGAAAACGCTCGACACCGGGGCGGAGACCCCGGCCGTCATCGTCATTGGCAACGAGTCCAACGGGATATCGCCGGAAACGGCCGCCTGTGTGGGCGACCGTCTCTTCATTCCGCCCTATCCGGCGGATGATCCGGGTTCCGAATCCCTGAACGCCGCCATCGCGACGGCCATTACCGTGGCCGAGTTCAGAAGACGCGGATAACGGCGAAATCTTTTTCAGGAACGCTTAAGGTAGTCAATCCTTTTACGTTGATCCCGAGGTAGTTGTTCGCTTCTTCGGGAATGGTGACTGTGATGTTCGCCTCGGGGCCGAAGTTGGCGATGACCAGCCAGGTTTCGCTGCCGTCGCTACGGAGGAAAGCAAAGTGGCGGTCGGGGTCGAACCCCGTACCCTGGCAGTAGCCGAGATCGAAGGTCTTTCCTTCCCGGAAGGCCGGTTTACGGGCGAGTTGCAGGGCTTCGCGGTAACGTTTCAGGATGCTCCGCCGGTGCGGGTTCAGCCCCTTGCGGCTATCCGAAATGTACTTCCTGAGCGCCTGCAGGCTTTCCACCGTCCACCAGTCGAAAATGGTCGTACGGCCGTTCAGGCCGCTGAAAGGTTCGTTGTCCATGCCCCTTTCGCCGATCTCCTGACCGAAGTAAAGCATGAAGGGGGCCGTGTTCAGCAGCAGGGATACGCCCAGGGCGGCATAGCCCGCCTCGGCGCTGCCGGCGAAGAAGTCGGAGGCGACGCGCTGCTCGTCATGGTTCTCCAGGAAATCCAGCATCCGCGGCTGCAAGTCCCCGAGGAACTGCCAGTTCCAGGTCAATTCCCTGGCGCTGAGTCCGTTGCAGGTGACGGCCCGGACTGTGTCATAGAGTCCGGACTTGTCATAGAGGAGATCGAAGCCCACCTCTTCGACATACATCCGGTACTTTTCCTTCTCATAGACCTCGGCGATGAAGATGACCTGCGGGAACTCTTCCTTGATCCGGGCGATCAGCCACTGCATGAACTGCGGCGGGACCAGTTCCACCATGTCACAGCGGAAACCATCCACGCCCTGCCGGGCCCAGAAGCGGACGATGTCGTACATCTTGTCCCAGGTGGGCGTGTGGAAATCGCAGTAGTTGATCTTGACGGTCTCGTACCAGTCGGTCTCTCCCGGGCAGGGCGAGAAGCAGTTCCCGGAGGCCTTGGCGGGATACTCCCGGAAGGGTTCGCCTTCGCAGGGAACGGGCAGGCGCAGGGCTTCTCCCGGATAGTAGAAGAAGTCGTTCTCCGGCGCCCAGTGTACGGACGTGTCGTCGTCGGCCCCGAGGGAACGGACGCCGGGCTGATGACTCTGATAATCCCGTGCCACATGGTTCGGGACGAAGTCCATGATCATCTTCAGCCCGTGGTCGTGGGTCCTTTGCACCAGATCCCGGAACTCTTCCATCCGGCGCTCAGGGACGTCCGCCAGATACGGGTTGACGTCATAGTAATCCGTGATGGCATAAGGCGATCCGGCCTCCCCTTTCACGAACTGGGGGTGGGACGGGGTGCAACCTTCGTCGGCCTTCCGGGTGGCATGCCGGATCAGGCCCGTGTACCAGACGCAATCAACGCCAAGTCCCCGGAGATACTCCAGGGACTCGGTATCGATCGATGACATCTTACCGCT
>ODAJ012081369.1_pt1 | contig 22489 bp, 31 predicted proteins | sample 1539241 | NCBI WGS metagenome assembly ODAJ01 (sample SAMN02144231, study PRJEB22623) | gut metagenome | biome: sheep rumen | host: Ovis aries | place: New Zealand | reverse complement strand
AAAATGCTGATCGCCGGACCGTCAAAGGCCGGCAAATCCTATGCGCTGATTGAGATGTGCATTGCGATCGCAGAGGGCAGAAAGTGGCTCGGCTGGCAATGTGCAAAAGGGCGCGTCCTCTATGTGAATCTGGAGCTCGACCGTGCGTCCTGCCTTCACCGCTTCCGCGATGTCTACGACAGCATGAGAGTACCGCCGCAGAACATCGGCAGCATAGATATCTGGAATCTGCGCGGTGTGACAGAGCCGATGGACAAGCTCGCGCCGAAGCTCATCCGCCGTGCGAAAAAGGGCAATTATATCGCGGTCATCATTGATCCGATCTATAAGGTCATCACCGGCGACGAAAACTCCGCCGATCAGATGGCGCATTTCTGCAACCAGTTCGACAAGGTCTGCACCGAGCTCGGCTGCGCGGTGATCTATTGTCACCACCACAGCAAGGGTATGCAGGGCGGCAAGCGGTCGATGGACAGAGCCTCCGGCAGCGGCGTCTTTGCCCGTGATCCGGACGCACTTCTGGATATGATCGAACTCGATCTGACCGAGGACATTGTGAAGCAGCAGCAAAATCGTGAGGCGTGCCGGATCTGTGAACAGTATCTTGCCATGTGTGCGCCGAATGCGCTGAACAATGCCCCGCAGGATGATTTACTGAACCGCAATGCCGCCGTACAGCTCTGCCGCGATAATATGAGCAATGAACAGTATCAGGCGCTTGCAGCGGCGCTCCGTGCGTCTGACAGCTATGTTTTGCAAATGTCTGCATGGCGCATTGAGGGAACGCTCAGAGAGTTCCCGAAGTTTCCGCCGGTCAATGTCTGGTTCAAATATCCGCTGCATGAGATCGACATGATCGGCGTGCTGAAGGATCTGCAATCCGATGTGGAGCTGACAACACAGCAGCGTGCATCGAAAAACGGTCACAAGCGGCAGTCGCAGATCGCAAAAGCAAAGGCAGCGGACAAATCCGCCGAGCTGGTCAACACCTTTGATTCCTGTGCGGTGGACGGCAGAATTGGCATTGACGACATGGCGGAGATGCTCGGTGTCAGCCGTGACACGGTAGAGCGAAGAATCAAAAAATGCAGTGAACTGAAACTTGAAAACGGACAGATCATACGGAGCTGAAATCACCGCAAAAATCGCCGCAACTGGCTATATAAATATATAGAAATATTTGCGGTGCAAAATTGCAATGTCAATGGGTATAACCGCAAGCGGCTTCAAAGTCAGCCGCCTTGCGGTGAGTACCCTGCATTGACACCCGCGAACACAAAATATCGGAAGGAGTGAAAATGTGATACAGTTTTTTATGCCGATGATCCCGCCGACTGTGACAGCACAGGAAAAGGATCTGGCTGTAAACCGGAGGACAGGGAAACCGTATATGTATGATTCCGCAGAGATAAAGGCGGCAAAAGCGAAATTCATTGCACACCTCGCACAGCATAAACCAGACACACCGTATACCTGCGGTGTACGGCTGATCGTGAAATGGTGTTTTCCGCGAGGAAAGCACAAGAGCGGAGAGTATAAAACAACCAAGCCGGATACAGAAAACCTGTTGAAGCTGCTGAAAGACTGCATGACGCATTGCGGATTCTGGAAGGATGATGCATTGGTGGCGTCCGAGATCAACGAGAAATTCTGGGCTGAAATCACAGGTATCTGGATTCGTGTCGAAGAATTGGAGGCACAGAATGAAAACGATGCATGATTATTACGCTGTGATGTTTGATGCTTTTCTGGACGCTTTTGCATTCGGGAACGCGACAAGCATTGACATGGCTGTACTGTCTGTGACAATGCTCTATGACGGGAGGTGCTGACGATGATTGAATGCGTGAACGGGAACGGGCAGGGGTGCTGTGATATCTGCCTGCACATCAAAGGATGGCATCTGGAATGGTCATCGAGCCTTTACTATGTCAGAAACAAAAACGGGCTTTATTTGCGAAAGAAGGACAGATACGGCGACAGCTTCTCCAGCGATGATGAACTGCCGAAAGCGGCATTCTGCCACAAACACGCGAAAGAGGTCGAGGAACAGCGGATGAAGCAAACGGACTGGGAATGGGGCGCAGAGAATGCATGAGCTGATACCTTGCCCGGTTTGCAAGCGCAGCAGACCGAGTATAAAAACCGGGGTGATTGCCGGTATTGACTTGATTTGTGTTGTATGCGAATGCGGCGAAAGATCATTGCTTTACAGTTATGATTACGAAGCATTAAATCGGTCAACTCTTGACATTGCTTGTGAGATATGGAACAATCGTCCGCATTTCAAGAGAGAGGAGGCGAAAGATAATGCATAACAACACCTGCATCCGCTGCGGCCGCATCATCCCGGAGGGGCGGCACATTTGCCTGAGCTACGAGGGGCAGAACGAGATGCAGACGTTTCGGCAGAATACAAAACACGCGGCAAAGCCGATGCAGTATTTCCGCATCAAGGATGACTGCGGCTTTGTACACTATGTATCGACAGACCGGCAGGATCTGACCGCTGCAAGCATCGTTCTGCTCACACCGCATGTCCGAGTTGCGGCGCAGATCAGCGAGGAAGAGTATGAGGCAGCCGTTTTCAGGGAGGTGCATCAATGAACGCCGTGAACGAATGGAGCTGCTCCGAATGGATCTTGTCAGACGATCTGTTTCTTCACATCGGGCGCTATTGGTATCCGCTGCATATCACTCAGATCGTTGAATGTGTCGGTGAAGCGGTCAAGATCATTGTGGATGCATTTTCAAAACTCGCAGAAGCAATCAGACAGAGTATTCAGAACTTTATGGATTCTTTACCCAATATCTGTATTGCACGGGCCGATGGCGACGCCGAGCAATACGAGATGCAGCTTCGCACACGCTGGAAGCCGGTTCGTTTCATCCGCGCTGCCGACCGCCGGACAGATCGCAGGCCGCCGGTGCATCACATTCGCAGCGCTTTGCCGAACATGAACAGAGACCGCAGAAAGAAAAGAGAGGGTGACTGAAATGATAGGATATGATTCCCAGAGGCCGACAGATACACCGGAATACAGACGCTGCCCTGATTGTGGAGAAAGTGTTGACTGGGATACGATGATCTGGCTCAATGGCCGATGTACCTGTCCAAAATGCTATCAGCGCAGGAAAGCAGAAGAAAGAATTTCAGAAATGGAGGATACGCAATGACACCGAAAGAATACTTGCAGCAGTACCGCGATGCTGTTCGGAGAGCAAAAGCGGCGATGGATCATCTTGACGAGCTGCGGGCTATGGCTGAGCGGATCACACCAAATTACAGCGGCGGAGGCGGCACGCATCAGACCGGCGACCGGCTCGGCGCGGCTGTCGCACGGATTGTGGATGCGGAAAGCCGTGTCAGTGACGAGCTGGAACTGCTCGAAGCAACCGAGCGTGCAGTGATCGGCACGATCAATTCTGTGAAGGATGAGCGACTGCGCGGCATCCTCTATCGCAGATACATCTGCGGCAGAAAGTGGGAAGTGATTGCGGTCGATCTCAATATCGAGTATCGCTGGCTGCTGCGGCTTCACGGAAGAGCCTTGCAGGAAGTACAGAAAATAATTGACCATTGAAAGCCACATCGGAAGTGTGCTACAATTAGAATTGAGAAAAGCGGCGGAGCAGGATGAGCTTTTCCGGCGGTGCAGCGCGCGCCGCCCTTTTTATGCTCCGTCTGATTCTGATTGCGCCGAAGCGTCCGGTTCTCCTTGCCGGGCGCTTCTGTGTTATGGGGGAGTGACCCCCTGAAAGGGCAGCCCTGCACTACACCGCATCACTGCTCATTTTCTCTCCCGGAGGTTGATACCGTGGCTGAAAAAGGCATCGCATATCTGAAAAATAAGCTGACCGCGAAGCAGAGCAGAGTGCGGCTGCGGTACGGCTTCTATGACATGAAGAACCATGTGGACGACATCAAGGGCGTGATCCCGGACAGGCTGAAATGGATCTCTGCCTCGCTCGGCTGGTGCGCGAAGGGCGTTGACACGCTCGCAAACCGTATCGTCTTCGATGGCTTCGAGCATGATGATTTCGTGCTCGGCGATATTTTCCGCAATAATAATCCGGACATCCTCTGCGATGATGCTGTTCTCTCTGCGCTGATCGGCTCGTGCAGCTTCATCTACATCGGCAGGGACGCATCCGGTTATCCGACCATGCAGGTCATCGACGGCAGCAATGCGACCGGCGAGATCGACCGCGTGACCAATATGCTGACAGAGGGCTATGCCGTCTTGCAGCGTGACGAACACGACAAGCCGGTGCTGGAGGCATACTTCCGCCCGTATCGCACAGACTACTATGTCAACGGCAGGCTTGAACCGGGCATGACAATGGAGCACGATGCGCCGTATGCTCTGCTCGTGCCGGTTATCTACCGCCCGGATGCAAAGCGTCCGTTCGGACATTCGCGGATCTCCCGCTGCTGCATGGACACCGTCAAGGCGGCGATCCGGACGATGCGGCGCTCTGAGGTCAGCGCAGAGTTTTACAGCTTCCCGCAGCGCTATGTGCTCGGTCTGGAAGAAAACGCTGCTGAGATCGAGGGCGACGACAAGGTGAAAGCGGCAATGTCCGCATTCCTCGACTTCCGGCAGGACGAAAACGGTAATCATCCGGTTGTCGGGCAGTTCGAGCAGCAGAGCATGGCACCGTTTACGGAGCAGCTTCGCACGCTGGCGGCAGTGTTCGCCGGTGAGACGGATCTGACGCTGGAAGACCTCGGATTCTCGACCGGCAACCCGCCGAGCTATGACGCGATCCGCGCCTCGCACGAGAATCTGCGGCTGACGGCACGCAAGGCACAGCGCACATTCGGCACGGGCTTTCTCAATGCCGGATATCTCGCAGCCTGCGTCCGAGACAGGCAGACATACCGCCGCAGCGCGTTCCGCGAAGTCAAGCCGGCATGGATGCCGATCTTTGAGCCGGATGCGGCAACGCTCGGCGTGATCGGCGACGCGATCCTGAAAATCAATCAGGCGTCTGAGGGCTTCCTCGGCACGCGGAATATCAAAGCGATGATTGGCATGGAGAGTGATGCATCATGGCAATGACGCCGCTGCAATCCGTGCTGTGGGATGTCAAGCAGCGGATTGAGAATGACAAGAAGCTCTCAAAGCTCCGGCAAAAGGTCAACAGCGGCAAGGCTACATACGCAGATACCGCTGCATACAGCACGCACGTCGGCAATCTGCTCGGCGATACCTTTGCCCAGCATATTCTCTTGGTTTCGCCGGAACTGCGTGAAGCGCTGACAGTTGAATTGCTGCATGACCGCTATATGGACATCAATGCGATCATTGACAGGGTGCAGAAGTCTATGGACGAAGCGCAGGGGCTTCATCTTGCGCCGCAGCACTCTCCGTTTTATGATGATCGCGCCCATCAGATCGGCAGCGCGCTCGCTGATCCGACTGTGCCGGATGAAACGATCAAACGCCGTGCGAGAGCGGCAACGGCAACCGCAACAAAGTCGATGCACGACGACCGGATGAAAACCGAGGCGAAGTTCCGCAGCCGCGCCGGGCTGAACTGCTTTATCACGCGCAAGGCTGTTTCAGGCTGCTGTGCATGGTGTACGGCAATGGCAGGGCGATATGAATACGGCGATGAGCCTGACGACATTTACCGCCGCCATGATAACTGCGACTGCACCGTGACATTTGAGAACGGCAGAAAGCGGCAGGATGTGTGGAGCAAGCGGGAATGGGAAGCGCCGGAGCCGGGCGCGGGTGCTGGGGATCCGATTGTATTGACGAAGGAGCAGGCGGCTGCGGCGAGCACAGGAAAGGCGACTGTCCTAACGCCGGAACAGGCAAAGGCTTTGCAGGCGAAGCATGGCTTGACAAAGATTCAAAATGATGCTATAATTGAAACAGAAAGAGCTATGCACTTCAGAAACTTTAAGTCTGCTAGTGCATACATGGAAATGAAATTTGATCTTTCAATCAGTGGCTTGGAAACAATGCCGTTGGAGAATCTTAAAGCTGTAAGCGACTGTCTTCACAAAATGTATCGTGATATTCCAAAGCTTGAAGGCTTTATTGATCGAATTGTTTTGGCTGATATGCCTGACATCGCAAAAGCCACAGTCCGGTGGCATGGTGATGAGCCAGAAATACTGTTGAAACTGTCAAGAGATTATTTCACCTCCATGAGTATTTCTGAGATTGAAGATGCTATTCGGGCGGCGTGTAAGGAAAACATATTTTCTGCAAAGTCTGATCTGTACGGCATTTTCAAGCATGAATCCACTCATTTTGCTGAATTTTACATGACCTTTAAGAAGTACGGACGAAATGCAGAAGCAAGAGCGTCATTAAATCGGTATGAGTTGGCTTCGCAAATTGCTGATGAGGCGTTTCGGTTATGCGAATTGGAACAGACTGAATTGAATATTAAACGATTCATAAGCAAATATGCTAAAGAATCAAAAGCAGAGCTGATTGCCGAGGCGTATTCAAGTGAGGATACGAATGCAATTGTTCAGGAAATTAAGCGTGTTTTGAAGAAGAAATGGGGGATGTAAAACTATGATTATGCCGCCGAAAGAAATTATGGGTATTATTGATTTTGTAGAAGGATCTGTTATTCTTGTCGGCGAAGCGACCGAAGAACAGAAAAAGATTTTTGAAGAATTCAAAAAAAAGGTCGAATATAATTATCGTCATCGTTTTGAAGAAGATTAAACCGCCCTAAGTAATCAAGGCGGTTTTGCTTTGCAGCAGAAACCCGCTCCGGGAGTCAGAGCGGGGAGAAATGAGGTGAAACAAATGCTTGAAGAAAAAGCGGATAAAAGAACAATTCTCAGTTTCGCAATCTACGGAATTGATACCGCTATCATTGAAGCAGCAAAACTGCTCAGCGTAGACCGTGAAGCATATTCTGATCTCGGAATTAAAATCACACAGCTTTCAGACATTCGCAAGCAGGTCGGAGCAGAATTGAAAGCGATGGACGCTGAAAATCAATAACTGACTTTCTGCTCGCCCTTTGAATTTTCGTTCCGAATACGCTTTGCCTCAGCTTTTATGCGTGCGAGAGCGGCTGTGTAATGCTTCAGGTACTCTTCCGGCTTGCTTTCAGCAGACATCACTTTGCTGACATAGAGCATCGCGAGAGCTTCCTCAGCAGTATGAGGGAAAGACTTGATTTCATCCATACTTACACCCCCTTCCTCTCCCTTGCATATCTTAATCATAACGCAGACCGCCGGACTTGTCAAGGCGGTTTTCTCATACCTGAAACCGAAAGGAGTTTATCACATGGATGACTGGAAAGAACGGCTGAAAGCTGAGTATGCGCAGACCAAAGAGCGCTACGAGAAGCTGAAGGCATGGAACAACAAGCAGGAAGTCTCGCGTCATACTGCATATAAGCCGGTTTGCAATGAAGACGATGCCAAAGAACAGGCAATCGGTGAATACAGAGAAGAGCTCATGCGCAGACAGCAGGGTGCTATGGGTGAATACCTGCATTTTATGGAGCTGCGTGCATCATTGGATGGCATCGAGCTGTAATTTGAACTGAATATCGTCAAGCACTCTGCAAAGGGTGCTTTTTTCATGTCCGAACGCACGCTGAACGCACGCCGAACGCACGCGTGCGTTTCATTGAAAGGAGAACACCATGCCGAACGGAGCAAGAGCCCGCCCGAACCTGCGGCCTGACCACAACGGCCCGCAGCGGGCACAGTTCGAGTCGAACAAGAAGAAAATCTACGCGACGCAGAAGGTCTGCGGCATCTGCGGCAAGCCGGTTGACTTCCGGCTGAAATTCCCGCATCCGCTCTCTCCCTGCATCGACCATATCATTCCGGTTGCCAAAGGCGGGCACCCTTCCGACCTGAACAATTTGCAGCTCGCACACATGACCTGCAACCGGGACAAATCCGACAAGCTCGTCGCGCAGAAGCAGGACTTCTCCGGCGGCGTCGAGCTGATCTCGAACCGGCTGCTGCCGCTGACATTTGACTGGAAAACCATCTGAAAGGAGTTTGTGCATGAGCGATATTCGCCGTGGCAAGCAAACTCCTACTATTTCAGTGCGATTGCCGTATACCGAATCACTCGGTACAGAGGCAGTCGAACTCTACAACCAATCCGACCGCACCGCGCAGGACTGGCAGGCGCTCATGCTTGAAGACATCATGGCCGTCAATGCTGACGGGCTGTGGATCCACATGAAATACGGCTGGTCGATCCCGCGCCGAAACGGTAAGTCTGAAATCCTGATCATGAGAGCAATCTGGGATCTGCTGCATGAGCGACGATGCCTTTACACCGCGCACCGCGAATCAACTGCGGCAAGCGCATGGGAAAAGGTGCTCAGGCTGCTCGCCAAAATGGGCTATAAGGAAGACGAGGACTTCAAGGCGTACAAATCTGCCGGTCGCCGCAGCATCGAGTGGCTGAAGGACGGCAGCGAGGCTGTCATCAACTTCCGCACGCGGAGCAGCACCGGCGGTCTCGGCGAGGGCTACGACACACTGATCATCGACGAGGCGCAGGAATACACCGCCGATCAGGAGTCTGCGCTGAAATATGTCGTCACGGACAGTAAAAATCCGCAGACGCTCATGTGCGGCACGCCGCCGACCGCAGTTTCCTCCGGCGATGTGTTCCTCAAATATCGCAGGCGCTGTCTGACCAGCAAGGAAGAAGATGCCGGCTGGGCTGAGTGGTCTGTGCCGAACCTGACTGACGCACACGATCCTGAGCTTTGGTATCTGACAAATCCGAGCCTCGGCACGATCCTGACAGAGCGCACGATCCGCAGCGAGCTCGGCGACGATCAGGTTGACGATAATATCCAGCGGCTCGGCCTGTGGCTCCGTTACTCGCAGAAATCCGCGATCAGCAAGCAGGAATGGTCTGAGTACGCACTCAAAGAAAAGCCGACGCTGCCAAAGAAGCCGCGCGTATTCTTCGCGGTGAAATACGGGCACTCCGGCAATGTCTCCCTCGCCGCAGCATTCAAGCTCGATGACGGCAGGATCTTCATTGAAGCGATCGACTGCCGACCGGTTCGCGACGGCAACGCCTGGCTGATGCCGTTCCTGCGGAATCCGCACGCGGAATCTGTCGTGATCGACGGTGCCGGTAATCAGACGGTGCTTGCCGCAGAGATGAAAGACGCCGGAGTCAAGTGCAAGGCTGTGCTTCCGAAGGTGGCTGATGTGGTCGCTGCACACGCGCTGTTTGAACAGCAGCTGTTCGGCGGTCAGATCCGTCACATGGATCAGCCGGCTCTTGCTCAGGCTGCTACGAACTGTGAACACCGGGCAATCGGCTCGGGCGGCGGATTTGGTTATACCTCTGTGCTGGAAGGCGCAGACATATCACTTCTTGAAGCGGTATCTCTCGCGCACTGGCTTTGTGCCAATGCAAAGGAGCATAAACCGCAGAGAGTTTCATATTAACGCAACTACGCGGAAAGATAGGAGTTTTATTATGCCTGAATTCAAACCGATCGAAACACAGGAAGCGCTTGACGCGATCATCAAGGACCGCATTGAACGCGCAAAGAAATCTGCTGCTGACGAGACAGCAAAGAAATACGAGGGTTGGCTCTCGCCTGACGATGTGAAAAAGCACACCGATCAGATCGCAGCTCTCACCGAAAAGCTCAAGGAGAGCGATACCAAGATCGCCGACCTGACCGCCAAGAACAGCGCATACGAGATCGCCTCGGTAAAAACGAAAGTCGCGCATGAGGTCGGGCTTCCCTATGAGCTTGCAGAACGCCTCTCCGGTTCGACCGAGGAGGAAATCCGCAAGGATGCAGACGCACTCGCCAAATTTGCCTCGCATCCGCAGGCGACACCGAGCTTTTCCTCTGAAACGCCTGTCGGATCAAATGCGGATGCGGCATACCGTGCGCTTGCACACGACCTGAACGCATAAGGAGGGTTTATATGCCTAACAAGACTACTTCCGGTACTCTTTTCAAGCCGGAGCTCGTGACCGAAATGTTCAGCAAGGTCAAGGGACATTCTTCTCTTGCGAAGCTGAGCGCAGCTGAGCCGATGCCGTTTGCCGGCACGGATACTTTCATCTTTACGATGGACGGTGAAGCCGCTATCGTCGGCGAGGGCGCGCAGAAGCCTGCCGGTCCCGCCGCGATTGCGCCTGTCACGATCAAGCCGATCAAGTTCGTTTATCAGCACCGCGTTACGGATGAGTTCGTGCATCTCTCTGAGGAAAAGCAGATCCCGTATCTCCGTGCATTCGCTGACGGCTTCTCCAAGAAGATCGCACGCGGCCTGGATATTGCCGGCTTCCATGGCTTCAATCCCGCGACTGCAACGGCCTCGACGATCGTCGGCACGAACTGCTTCACCGGCCAGGTGACTGATTCTGCGCACATCATCACCTATGATGCCACCGCACCGGATGACAACATTGACGACGCTGTCGGCGCGATCCAGACCTCTGACGGCATCGTGACCGGTGTCGCAATGTGCCCGGCAATGGGCGCAGCGATCGGCAAGATGAAGATGGCGCATTCCAATCAGGCAATGTATCCGGAGTTCCGCTTCGGCGGCAATCCGGCGGCATTCGGCGCGCTGGCATCCGACATCAACAACACGGTCAGCTTCGGCACCGGCACGCTGCTCCGTGCAGTCGTCGGCGATTTCGCAAACTGCTTCAAGTGGGGCTATGCTGCGAACATCCCGCTGGAGATTATCCAGTACGGCGATCCGGACGGCCAGGGCGACCTTAAGCGTACCAATGAGATCGTGCTCCGCTCCGAGGCATACATCGGCTGGGGCATCCTCGATCCGGGCAGCTTTGCACTGATCCGCGCAGCGGCGGCGGCATCCGGAGACTGACAATGGGCACGGTGTATGCAGAGGTCAGCGACATTACCGCGCTCGGGCGATCGCTGACCAATCAACAGCAGGAAGCGGCGGAAGTCCTGATTGCAGAGGCTTCCGCCAAGCTCCGGCTGATGGCACAGAAATACAAGAAGAATATCGACGATCTGATTGCTGATCCGGTTACCGGTGAAGACTATGCGCTTGCTGTCAAGTCTGTGGTTGTGCAGGCAGTCTGCCGGGCGCTGGATGCAATCAACGATTCCGGCGCTGTATCTTCGGCGTCGGAATCGCTCGGACCTTATTCATACACATTTCAGTATGCAAATGCCGGGCAGTTGCTGTATTTCTTGCGAAATGAACTGAAAGATCTCGGCTTGATGCAGCAGAGATACGGCTTCTTGAATCTTTATGATCAGGATGGTGATTGACAATGATCATGGATGGAAATGTGCAGATCAAGGATTTTTCTGATGATGTCCTGCGCGCGCTGCATCGGCAATGTGAAGCAGCGCTGGAGCAGATTGGATCTGTTGCAGAACAATATGCAAAGAACATTGTCAATTCTTCCGGTCTTGTGGATACAGGCGAGCTGAGACGTTCGATCTCGCACGCAGTCAGCGGTACTGACGTTTACATCGGCACCAACAATCCGTATGCTGTATTTCATGAGCTTGGAACGGGCAGATTTACCAGACCGCATGCAAGCGTAAAATATGGCGTAAAGCCCGTGCATTTTATCAAGAAAGCTGCGGTCAATCACCGTAAGAAGTATCGCTCGATCATGCTCGATGCAATGAAGAAATGAGGTGCGCATGAGGATCCTGCAAAAGAACATGGAAGCATTTTTCCGGATGATCAAAAGCCGGACGCCGGACGGACAGAGCGGCAGTTCCGGTGCATGGACCGAAGGCGAATCATTCCAGGCGTGCGCAGTTCGTGATCAGACCGGCAGAACTGCTCCGAAAGCACAGAGTATTGAAAAAGGCGGTAAGCCGGATGCGATTGCCGGATATTCCGTTCTGACTGCTCGCTCTGTATCGCTTCCGTTTCATGCAGTTATCAAGCGACAGCGTGACGGTCTGATCTTGCGAATCACAAATGACGGTCAGGATGCACAGACACCGGAAGGCGCTCGGCTTGATCTCCGGATGGTCTCCGCGGAGGAATGGAGGCTCGTATGACAAAAACTGAATGCATCCATGCGTTTTTTTCGTCGTTCGGACTTCCTGCTTATGAGGAAAACAGTGTCCCTGACTATCTGGACGATGAACAGACGGTGGAAAATCATCCGCCGTACATCACTTACGAACTCCTGACGGATGATTTCCGCGGAGGAGCTGTGCCGGTGACAGTCCTGATCTATGATTATTCAGATTCATGGCAGATGCTGAATGAGAAAACAGAGGAGATTTCCAGAAGAATCGGAAGTTTTCTCCGCCTGACCTGCGATGATGGTGTGATCGCTGTAACAAAGGGCTCTCCTTTTGCCCAGAATGGAACGGATAAGGATGACCGCACCGGCAAATACAAGTATATCAACCTTGAATTCACATTTGTGACAAACTAGGAGGAAATATCATGGGAATTGATCTCTCGCAGCTTGAAACCCTGCGCCCTGAGCAGATTAAGGACATCCCGTTTGATACCGGCATTCTTGTCCGGAACTTCAATATCGACGATTTCCGCGAGTCGATCCTGAACGGCGCCGCCGCGCAGGTTACAAAGGACAGCTTCGGTGTCAATGTGCAGCGTGATCTGACCAATGTACTCAGTGAGCTGAACAATGTCCATTTCGATTATCTCGAGGGACTTGTCACGACGAAGATCACCACAACTGCGACATTTACGCTCGCATCTATGAGCGCTGACGATCTTGCACTTGCGCTCGGCTCTGCGGATATTGAAGGCGATCTGATCACGGTCCGGTTCGCAATCGAAACAGGCGATTTTCAGAATATCGCACTGATTCTCCCGATTCTGGACGGCGGGTTTGTAATCGCTGAAATTCCGCTTGCATACAGCACCGGTGGGCTGAGCATCTCGACGAGCAAAGCTGCCGTCGGCGGACTGAACTGTACCGTCACCGGCTACAAGTCGCTGGCAAATAAGCAGATCCAGCCGATCAACCTTTACCGCATTGCAGGCCCTGTCCGGACGCTTTCTGCAATCACCGTAACATCTGCACAGGGGACAGCAAGCGGCACAACAAAGCTGACGCTCACCGGCTATACACCTGCTGCATCGGAATCCTATGTATACAAGGTCGGCACCAATGCACCGACGATTGCATTCGGCGAGGTTCCTGACTATACATGGTCTGCATGGAACGGTTCTGCGGACATTACGGCTGCATCCGGCAAAAAGATCACGGTTGTTTCGATTGATTCGACCGGGAAAGCTGTCGCAGCCGGTACCGCAACAGTGACAGCGAAAGCATAAGGAGGATCAGGATGAAGACACTTGCGAACTGCACGCTTGAGGAGTTCCTTCCGCAGGCGTATAAAACCCGTGAAGTGTTCCATGCACTCTATCACGCTGTGGACATGGACGGGCTGAGAAAGAATTTCGCAGCACAGTATCGTGATGCTGAAAAGGCAGAGCAGGATGCTGTATCCAGGAATTACATCGCAGGGATTCTTCGCGCGCTGATGCTTGAGAACGCTGCAATGACAGTCGATGTCATTGCGGCGCTCAGCTTTCTCACGAGAGAGGAAGCCAACAAGCTGAAGCCGCGTGAAGCTCTTGCAATTATCACCGAATGCATCACGGATGAAAGCGTGATGTCTTTTTTTATCAATGCGGAGCGCTTGGCGTCCGACGGTACGGACGGTATCTATCTCATGTTGATCTGGGTGTGGCAAAGTGTCTCGGGCGTGCTTACATCGCAGAATGCATCGACGAACAGTGCGAGCGGGACAACCGTGAACTCATCTGCCGAAGCTACATCGGAGAATGTCTGAGGATCCAGACGCGCGGCATTATCCAGACGCAGTTGTTTGATTTGCTCTCTGATCGTCAGGATGAGAATGATACGCCTGCACCGTCACAGGAACAGACTGTGCAGAATATCATCGAAGGACTGAGCGCGCTGCTCGAACCAAAGCCGGAGGAATGCGATAATGAATTTATTTGATCTGTTTGCGAAGATCAGCCTTGACACATCCAGCTATGAAAAGGGGCTGGCCTCTGCCAAGAGCCGCATGTCGAGCTTCGGGGACGGGCTGAAAGGCGCGCTGGGCAAAGCAGGTGATGTGTTTTCCTCGTTTGCGAAAGGTGCTGCGAAGTCGCTTGCAGTGGTCGGGACGGGTGTTAGTGCAGCCGGAACGGCACTGACCGGACTTGCAAAGAAATCGCTCGAAGCGTATGCAGATTATGAACAGCTTGAGGGCGGCGTCAAAAAGATTTTTGGCGAAGATACTGCGAAAACAGTCATGAAGAATGCGAATGAAGCATTCTCCGCAGCCGGTCTTTCCGCTAATGCCTATATGGAGACTGTCACAGGATTTTCTGCATCACTGCTGCAATCGCTTGACGGCGATACTGAAAAAGCAGCGGAAGCCGCAAACCGTGCGATCATTGACATGGCAGACAATGTCAATACCTACGGCACAAGCATGGAAAGTGTGCAAAATGCTTATCAGGGCTTTGCTAAGCAGAATTACACGATGCTCGATAACCTCAAGCTCGGCTACGGCGGAACCAAAGAAGAAATGCAGCGCTTGATTACCGATGCAGCCGGCATGAATGAGGAAATGCATAAGCTCGGTGTAACAGTCGATGCAGATTCTCTGTCATTCGGCAATATTGTCAATGCGATTTCCGTCATGCAGGAGCACATGAACATCGCCGGCACAACGTCCAAGGAAGCAGCGACAACAATTTCCGGTTCGATTGCCAGTGCAAAGGCAGCATGGCAGAATTTTCTTATCGGCAGCGGCAGTGCCAAGCAGTTCACAGACGCGCTGAAAATTGCCGCTGGAAATGTGAAAGCCAAAGCGAAAGACATTGTCCCCGGCATGATCGAAGGCTTAACCGCGATCGGCGACGAGCTCGCACCGGAGATCCCCGGGCTGATCGAGGATCTTCTGCCTGTTGTGATTGACGAATCGTCGAATCTGCTTTCCGGACTTGCAGAACGCACACCTGATCTTGTGAAGACACTGCTGCCGTCTCTTGCAAGTGGTACGGTGGATGTGACAACAGCACTTGTCGGCGAACTGCCGAAGCTGATTTCTGCGCTGAAGGAGACTGCTCCGATCGTGGTAAAGACGATCATGGAGAAGAAAGGCGACCTGAAAGAAGCAGGAAAAGACATCATCAAAGCGATTTTCCCGGAAGATTTCAGCGGTGTAGCAGGAATAACGCAGAAAGTTGCATCTCTTGTCGGTGATCTTGCTATGAAACTGACTGATCCCGCGAATATCGCAAAGGTACTCGAAAAAGGACACGGCATCGTTCACGGCATTCTGGACGGCATTACATCCAAAGAAGCGCTCGATCAGCTGACGGATCCTGAAACCGGCGTCGTCAAAATCATTGAGAACATCGGCAGCGGGCTTGTCCAGTTTGCGGGCAATATGCTTGAGGATGCAAAAACCGTCATCCGGAATCTCGGAGACTATCTCAACAATGAGGAGAACAGAAAACAGCTCTTTGAGTCGGCAAAGGATGTGCTGACCAAATTCTGCAAGGGGCTTACCTCGCAGGACGCAAAGGACGCGGTTGGCGGGATCATCGTCGAAGCTGCCCGTTTTCTTGCAAACACCTTCGTCGGCGGCATTGACTGGGATGCGGAAGGCGGCGAGATCGCAAAGCGGATCGTGAACGGCGTGTATAACAATCTTTGGACAACAAGGCTCGGAACATGGATCGGAGAAAAACTGTCTGACAGTACGCATGGATTGGAGCTTGACTATTTGGCAGAAGATCCTGACAAGACTTTTACAGACTATCGCAAGGATAGAATCGACGCGGGCAACCGTGCCGCTTATGATGCAGTTGTTCCGTTTGATGCTTCAAAGCTGACCGGCGATGCACTAATTGCATATCAACATAATCTCGCACACGGCTATGCATCCGGCTTTGTAGTTGACCGTCCGACATGGCTCGGAGGGAATACGCTTGTCGGTGAAGCCGGTACGGAAGCGCTGGTTCCGCTTGAAAACAACACAGGATGGATGGACACTTTTGCCGATAAACTCAGTGCAAGGATGGGCGGCGGCGTTGTGATCGAACAGGTTATCATCAATGCGCCGTCCGGAAGAGCGGAGGATATTCAGGCAGCGTTCCTTGATACGCTCGATGAAGCCCTGAGAAACCGTCAGATCACACAGAGCAGAGGGGTAGGTGCTGTGGCATGGAAGTAACTTCAAAGGACTGGTTCGCGCTTGACGGCGTTTCTTGCAGCACGGTCGGACTTTACTGCGATACGCCGCCGGTGCAGATCATGGCGGAGCGCAAAGGCCAGAATTACTATGTCGGCAGCGATGAAGAAATTTACAAGGATGACGATTCGTTTTCGGATATCTCTTTCAGGTTCAACTGCTATGCATTCTTTCCGGAATCGTTTGATACTTCGGCTGTGTTTGCGTATCTGCAAAACAAGCGAAAGCTGACAATGAGCAGGAATGACGGCTATTACTTCCGAATCCGAAATATCCAGTGCAGCACATCCGAAAAGGCGGACGGCAGCAGAATCAAATATCAGATCACTGTGAAGTGTGCGCCTTTCCGCTACATAGACAATGAAGAAGCAGTCGTGATAAGCGGCAGCGGTGTAGTGACGAATGACGGAACGCGATACTGCAAACCGGTTTACACGATCGCTTTGTCTGCGAATTACGGGCAGGGAACGCTTACGGTAAACGGCCATCAACTGACAATCACGATACCGGAAAGCAATCCAGTGGCTGACGGAAAATTCATCGTTGACGCTGACATTGAAATGGCCTACGGCACGAACGGAAGCAACCGCACCATGCAGACGGCTGGAATCTTCCGCTTTCTGGCGGTCGGGCAGAACGCGGTAACGCTCGGCGGCATCTGTCAATCTGTCAGTATCAAAAGAAACGGGAGGTGCTACTGATGGCGACGGTCAATGTCACAAATCTTGCGGACTTTGTCGCGGCGGTCGCGGTCGCCGGTGACACTGTGGTCTGCCCGGAAAATGCTGACTGGGATGCAAACGGCACCTTTCCGGACGGATATCTCAGCAATTTAACGTGGAATGCGAATGTCAATGGCAACGGTACGACGATCCGCAATCTGCACATTTACGGACGTTTCCGGACTGATGACGAGTACAGGCGGCCGTACATAGACGCGCTGCGCATCGTCGATCTGATCGGCAGCGCGGCTTCCGGCAGCGGCGGGCTTTTTAACGGAAATTATCACATGACAAACTGCGCGGTCTCGGCCGTGCTGAACGCAAGCTATCACGAGATTGTGAACTGGTTTTACGGCTCGGATGCACTGCTTGCCAACAAATGCAGCTTTAACATCGACGCGGCGGGCGGCTTTGACACTCTGAGCATGGGAAAAACGCGGTACTGCCGCTTTGAGCTGCATCTTCCGAACAGCAACTGGTATCCGTACTACGCGTCGAACGAAAAGTGCGAGGAATCGGAGCTTGCGATCTTTGCGCCGAATGCCGGCGGGCTTTACTCCTGGCAGTTCCCCGGCTGCATCATTCACGGCGAACTGCCGAGGGCAACGGAACGGGCATCAAGTGGAGACTGGGAGGGCGACATGATGCTTTTCAGCACGGACGGCCTACCGAACTTCTCGCCATACGATACGGCGCACTGCAAGGGCGTAACCGATGCGCAGCTCCGCGATCCTGCATATCTCCGCAGTATTGGATTTCCGATAGCGATTGAGGGGTGATACTGTGTCGTGGTATGGTATTCCCGGCGAGCTGCCGCAAAACACAAATTTTCCGGAAGCCCCGGCGCGGGCGCTTTCTGATAAAAACAGCCTGCCGCTCTCCGCATGGCGGCAGGAAATGCTTGTGAACGATGATTTTCCGTATATCGCGCTTTTTGCGGATGTAGAACGCATTTCTTATGCGTTTTTAGACCAGCGCGACTATATCACTGTATACGATATGAAAACGGAAAAAGCTGATTTCATCACAAACGGCCTTGCGATACTGCATCCGTCGAGCGCTCCGATACATGAGATCATAAACGGAGAGTGGACGCTTACGGTCACACATCCGTTTGACAAAGATGGACGCTGGCAGTATATCAGGGAAAGCAACCTGATAAAATGTCAGGGGCAGCTCTTTACGGTGAAACGCGTCGAATGGCATTATGAAACGGCGTTTACCGGATATGTTGTTGCGACTTGCGAAGCAATGTTTTATCAGCTTTGTGATATGTGGGTATACGCGGAAAATCTGTCGATTGTCGCCTATACTTACTGCAAACCGGCGATTGATGCCTGTTTTGCAGCGGCGGAAACGCATGACGAATCTTACATGACGCGCTATGCCTTTGAATGGGATTCTGACTGGCAGTTCACCGGCGCATGGTATCCGACGATCAGCGGCGACGGCTGCACACCGGTCGAGCTTCTGCTCGGCAGCGGCGGAATCATCGACCAGAAGGGCGGCGAGCTATACCGCAATAACTTCTATTTCAGCATCAATCAGCGCATGGAAGGTGCGCTCGACAATGCCTTTGATATCCGCATCGGGCTGAATCTGCTTGGCATTGTGCGCACGGTGGACGCATCACAGCTATGCCTTTTGATGCGATTGAAGGACACGCGGACAGGCGCATGGGGCGCGGTCAGCTATGACGGAAGAGCATGGCCGTCATTCCAGTTCCCGCACAATGTTCCGAGATCGGATACTGTTACTTTCGGCGATGAAGCATACGAGGCAGTTGAAGCCGGAACGGTTGACATTTTCGATCTGATCTTTCCGGAGCTTTTCGCAAGGTTCGCGAAAACATCGACACCGGTCATCTGCTACGACGTGAATCTCAGAGATGTGAAGAACAATCCGGATTTTGAAGAGCTGAATCCGCATTATCGGTACAAGGTAGGCGACACAGGACGCATATATGATGAGAGGCTCGGAGGATCTGTCACGCTAAAAATAACGGAAACTGAAACGGACGGAATCACAGGCGAAGTCACGAGAGTGGTCTTCGGCAGCAAGAACAGTTTCACTCGGTCTGCGGGATATCCACAGATCAATCCCATTGAGCCGGACAGTGCTGAGGGTGCTATTCAGATCCGCGACAAAAACGGCTTGCTGCTGTTTGATGTGGATAATGATGCAATTATGAAAAAGGTGGTGTATGTATAATGGCAGACGGGAGATACTGGCTGTCGCATGATGCGCATGACGTTGACGATACAATCGACGAGGTTCAGGCGGCGCGGGGCAGTGAGGCGAGTCTGAGCGCGAGGCTGGCGGATATCGTCAGCGACTTCGACGCGGATCAGCTGCGGCAAGAGACCGCGATCGGCGCGGTCGCGGCGCTGGGGGCAAAGAATTTGTTTCCCATTACAGCAATATCGCAGACAATAGGCGGCGTAACATTTACAGTTAATGGCGATGGAACAGTTACCGCAAACGGAACTAAGACAAATAGTGATTGGTTTATCTTGTCAGAAAACAATCACCTTGATGCTGGCGCATATACACTATCAGACGGACTGCCTGATGACACAACTGGCTGTAGATTAATTATTGCACCGGAGCAGTCGTTAGGTGCTGCTATAATGACAACTACAACTGGCGTCAGAACACAAACGAAAACTTTTACAGCAGCACAAACCGGTTTGTACTATGCTATAAGAATCGCAAGCGGGGAAACCGTAAACAATCTCACATTCAAACCCATGATCCGCCGCGCTGAGATCACGGACAGCACCTATGTGCCGTATGCACCGACGAATCGGGAGCTTTATGAGATGATCCTCGCACTGCAAAGCGGTCGGTCGGTGCAGTCCTCCGCGGCATCGCTGATGCAGGCGGGGCGGCTCGATGCGGAGCTGACGGATGTGCAGGAGGTGACTGAAAATGACACCTGAGATCATCATTGCACTGATCGGCAGCGCAGCGTCAATCGTCACCGTCATCATCACCACAAAATCCGGCAATAAGGAGATCACGCATCAGCTGGAAACGCATCAGGCCGTGACCGATACCAAATTGCAGGCGCTGACCGATGAGGTGCGCGGCCACAACAATTTCGCGAAGCGGATGCCGGTTGTTGAGGAGCAGATCAAGGTCATCAATCACCGGCTGGAGGATCTGGAAAGGAGCGAACGCAATGGCAAATAAGATCAGATCACACTGGAAGGATATCGCGGTACGCGCCGGAAAGACAGCATTGCAGGCGTTTCTCGCGGCGATCCCGTTCACGGCAGCGACCTTTGAGGGCGGCAGAGCAGTGTGGAGATCTGTGCTGATCGGTGCGGTCGCTGCGGGCATCAGCGCCGGAATGAATGTGATCATCGCGGCGCTGTCGGATGATTATGTTTAAGCCGCGCCTTACCCGCCCGGAAGCGGGAAATCCGTATTACTGCCGCGGCAAATACGCCGTCGGCATCATCCCCGGCAGCCCTCTTGATGCCGGATGTGACGTGCTGGCTAACTGTGTCGGCTATGCTGCTGCTCGCTTTAATGAGATCATCGGGCAGAATTGCTTTGTGCATTTCCGATACGCGCCGGATCCCGATCAGTGGATCGCACGGGCGCGGACGGAGGGCTTGCAAACCGGCACGGAGCCGCAGCTCGGCGCGGTTGCGGTATGGCGGCATCATGTGGCGATCGTCGAGGAAATCCATGCCGACGGGAGCATCACCGCATCGGAATCCGGCTACGGCTGCGCGAATCCGTTCTGGACATCCAAGCGCAGCAGAAACGGCGGCAGCTGGGGCGGCGAGGGCTTCATCGGATTTATCTATCAACCGGAGGTGTCTATGAAAAAGGGTATTGATATTTCATACTGTCAGCCGAAAGTGGACTGGCAAAAGGTCACGGCAGATTTCTGCCTCATCCAGATCGGCGGCGGTGCAGTCCGCCGGCAAAAGGATACCATGTACGAATCGCACTATGCAGGCGCAAAAGGGCGCGGGATTCCGGTCGGCGCGTACTGGTTCACATGGGCGCGCACCGTCGCCGAGGCCGAGGAGGAAGCGGATATCTGCATCAATCTGCTGAAGGGCAAGCAGTTCGAGTATCCGATCTTTTTGGATCTCGAACAGGAGGCAATCTACAAAACCGGCAAGTCGAATGTCAGCGCGATCATCCGCGCGTTTCTCTCAAAGGTCGAAAAGGCCGGCTATTGGGTCGGCCTGTACTGCAATCCGGATGTACTGGTGCATTACTGCGAGGCGGATATCCCGAAGCGATACAGCATCTGGCTGGCGCAGTGGGATGTGTCCGCACCGACATACCCCTGCGGAATCTGGCAACCGAACACGGCACAGACAGCAGGATTTCCGGAGCCGGTCGATCAGGATGTCTGCTACATCGACTACGAGAGCCAGATCAAAGCCAAAGGGCTGAATGGCTACGGCAAGCCGCCGAAACCGCCGGAACCGGAGAAAAAGACGAAGTATGTCGAGCTCGCAATCGACGGCACAACTTATGCGGGTACACTCACCGAAAAATGAAACGAGCCGGCAGGGGAGCAATCCTCTGCCGGCTTTTCTGTTCGGTTCGACAAGTTTTTCGCATCGGTGACAGCTTTCGACAAAATCTTACAAAATCTCCGATTGACTGTCTGGCCGCCGTGTGGTATGATGTGAGTGTAGAACAGAGCAAGGAGAAAAATAGAGAAAAAGATGCAATTACCCTGCTGCGGCTTGCGGCGGGGACATTTTTTATATATCCTTTTGGCACTCGGCGGACGAAACACCAAATAGATATAATCAGCATCACAAATGATAAACGATCTCAATGCGACCGCTTGGCTTCATGAATATGATCTGTTCAACGAAGGTGCGCAGCACTTGGTTCTTGATGATCTCGCTTGCGCATGGGTCTGTGAGCGTTGTTAGGCTCGTTTCTACGCGGCCTATGAATGCACTGGTATCTGGTGCCGGTGCGACCTCTGCAAGCTCTGCACGCAGTGCAGAGAGCCGCTCTGTGATGCGCTGCTTGTTCTGCCTGTATTCGTCCAGTGTGTCGATACCAGCCTCGAAAGCTTCTCTGATGCGCTCCAGCTTGCGTTCTTCCTTTTCAATCAGTGCCGGGATCGGTGATTCAGCCGATTTCGGCACATTTTGTTTTATCACGCGTGAATCGAAATCCGGATCCGCCAGATCCTCGCGGATCTTCTCCATGACAGCCTGATTGATCTTTGTGACCGTCACCGCATGAGATACCTTGCACTTTCCTCTGCCGTAATTATGGCATTGCAGATAATGGCCGGCGGATGACATGATGAGTGTCGCACCGCAGTTGTCGCACCGGACGAGACCTTTCAGCATGAATTGTACCGGCTGATCCTGCCGGGCATATTTCCGGTACTGCTTCTTGGTATCGGCGCGCTTTGCCTGAACTGCCTCATAGATCTCCGGTGAAATGATCGGCTGATGCTGACCGTCCACGCATTCGTCCTGCTCATGATACCGGTCAGAGCGGCTGCCGGTCAGGCTGCGCCGCAGCTTCCCCGTATAGACCGGATT
>ODAJ011991571.1_pt1 | contig 22514 bp, 35 predicted proteins | sample 1539241 | NCBI WGS metagenome assembly ODAJ01 (sample SAMN02144231, study PRJEB22623) | gut metagenome | biome: sheep rumen | host: Ovis aries | place: New Zealand | reverse complement strand
AGGTATACATTCAGTATTAAATGTTAATTGATGTCCATTATATTTCATTTTATGCTTTGCATTTTGTTCTTTAATATATCCGAATACTGTTTGACATAATTTTGAATAATTATCATTAACATTACAAGTTATATTAAAAAATTCAGCAAGCTGATTAAGTCCATTTATACCAATAGTTAAATATTGTTTATCAAGATTTATAAATCCTGCTTTATAAACTGGTAATAATCCTGCATCATACATATCCCATAAAAGTTCATTATAAACAATATGGTATTTATATACACGCTCTAATATATCACCTAAATAATTACAGAACAGATTTATATTACTTAAGAAATCATCTTTTTGTAAACCATTCTTTTTAACTGTATTATACCAGTCTTGACCAATACGGTTTAAATTCAATGTTATAACACTCTTACTTCCTGTTTGAACCCCAAGATTTCCGTTTGTAAAATTAAATTCTTTTGTTTGAATTTTATTTTTTAAACGGCAGTTATGTGTTATTAATCCGTTTGGCATTAAAAAATATGGTGATACTGTTTCATCTAATATCTTAAAACAATAATAATCTTTTGGTGTTTCTAAATCAACATGAACAACTTTTGCTATAGAACGAATAATTATATTTTGTTCTCCAGAAACCATGTCATTTTTAAGATTAGAATCATATTGATATTCTTCAAATAATAATTCATCACCAGTTTCTAGCAAATATGCATGTTTTTCTATTATATCACCGTTTTTTGTTTTAACTGGAAATATATGATCAGGCGTTACTCTTATTACATCCTTCCATTCTACTTTTGTAATTTCAGTAGGAACAAAATAAATTTGTATTTCTTGAATAGCCTGTGCTTTTACAAATTCAGCATCTTTCCATTCACCTAAACACTTTCCGGTTTCTTTATCTATTGTTTCTTGATATACTTGAACTATATCATTTTTATACAAGTTATATGCATCTTCAATACTGCTATATGTGAAAGAACCTTCACCACCATTAGATTTCATATCATTTGGTGTAATATACATAACCGGTGTTTTTCCTTCAAAACAGCAGCTTGATAATGAATCTACTGTATCACTGATATATGTAAAGAAACTATGACCTCTTGCATATTCTTCCGCTACAAAATCTGCAGTTTCTTCATCTAAAAATTTACCGTCTTTATAAACAAGTGCGAAACTCTCTACGGGGAAAGTTAATATTGTTCTTAGACGTTCTTTATTAAACCATTGCATAAAATATTTTTGTAGCCAAGAAACAGATTCCCAATCAGGTCTTGTCCCGTTTTCATCAGGAAATATAAAATCACCAAACATTCCTTCAAAGAAAGGTTTATCAAAATAACTGAAGTTTACAAATGAACTTTGAGAACCCCTTGATGCTGCAGGTTGATTAATACTATAAATAATTTGCTAAAATAATTGTGTTATAGTTGAACCTATTGTTCTTGTTCCATCACCTGCTTTAATAGGATTAAATATATTATTCGCATAATTTTCTTCCTATTGTTTTAATTCTGCATTTGTTAAAGGTCGTGTTGCATTTTTAACTATTTCATCCCTTAATTGATTATATTCATCATTTCCAAAATCATGTGATTTAAGTTCATCTATTGTTGTACACCAATAATGTGTTTTATTTAATAAAGTTAATAATTTTTGTCCAGGCCTTATTATCCAATTTACATGTTTATAATAATCATCTCCCCATTCTTTTTGTGCAAAATAATTAAAATAAACAAGAACTTCTGAACATGCTACTGCACCTGCAAACTAAGCACTGACCGCAAAAACCAAATTTACAAACATTCCACAAAATGAATCCAAATTCTAAGGATGTGCACTTAAACCACCTATATTTTCAATACCTGAATTCAAAAACGGATACATTGTTATACTGCAGCAATTATGAACTAATATATTATTTAACGCAAATGTATGTGATTCTGTTGTTATATCATATATAAATTCATTTTGATTTGTTATAAATGCATCATTATCATCAAGTTTAATAACACTTTGTATTTTTGTTGTTCCAGAACTATTATATTTTGATGTATTTTTACTTGGTATTATATTTTTAAATTTAAATGAATTATTTAATTTTACTAAACCTTCTTTATATGTTGTATTAATACCCCAAATAGAATAATTAGTATGATACTATTTATTTTGTCCAAATGGTACAGTTTGTAATGTATTACCAACTGAATAGCCAAAATATTTAAGTAAAGCTCCAATTTGTAAAATAGCTGCTCTTGATGATAATCTATAATATATAGATGAATTATAAATTGTTCCGTCAGAATCAAGTAATCCTTCTAATATACCTAATGCAAATTGTTCATTAAATGTAAATATATTTGCCGGTAAAGTTTTACCTTGAGCTTTATCTTGAATCATAAAATAATCTTTTAATAAATCATAAATAGCTCGATTATTTATAAATAAATTATAACAATTACTATTATCAGATTTATATATAATATTACCAACAATATTTAAATGTGTAAATAATATATCATTTAATTTATGTAATACGGTTACATCTTTTTGCGTAAAATTTATATATTGTGTTGTATTTATATAATTTCCATCACCAATAAAGAACCCTAATAAATAACCGAAGTCTCTATCAATATTAATATATCGTTTTATAATTTGTTTATTATATTTAATAAATGTATTATAAACCTCTCCTTTTTTTAATATTAGTGATAAATCAATAATATCTGTTCCTTCAAAATTATATTGCGTATCTGTTTTATATTGATTTTTTCCTATTGAATCTATAGCACTTATAGTATTATCAATATTTTCTTTATCAATTATTAAAGGATGATTATCTGTTACAACTAAATCTTCACCAAATATTGTTTTAATTCTAACTAAATCCCTATGACGTTTTTTCTTGGTTAAATGTGTAACTTGAGACCATCCATTATTATCATATACATATAAATTTTCTGGGAATTTTTGATAAACTATATTATCTTTATCTACCAATATTTCTGGTTCTAATACTATATTATCATATAATAAATCAAATGGGACAATATATGGTTTATCATTATATTTTACATAAACTACTTCTTTTGCAGAATATGTATACGGAGATATAGCACCGGCGAAGCTAGATTCATCATTCTTATATATAATATGAGATTTTAAATCTTTTTGATATTGTTTAGCATTAAATTCAGGAAATAATTCTTTTAATTTATTTGTAATCATTCCTCTGCTAACATTAATATTATCTTCTTTATGTATTTCCGTATTCAAAACACTGATATTCTTTGAAGCAACATTAGAATTATCATCAATGGTTCCATTTGCTGTATTAGACGCATTTTTATAACGTTCTATAAAAAGTTCTTTTGTTTTTACCCAATCCCTGATTTGCTATTTTTTATTTCTATATAAAATAAATTCTTTCGCAACCAACGGATAATCATGTTGAAATAATGATGTTTCTATTTGATCTTGTATTTCTTCTACAGGTATACCATCATATGGCGTTATAGATGATATAATTTCCTAAATAATGTCTTTATTATACTTCTATTTGCTTGATTTAAACGCCTCACGAATTGCTCGCTTTACAAGCTAGACACTATAATTTTCTCGTAAACCATCTCGTTTTGTAACCTTCATATATTATTTTTAAATTTTAATTTTATTTTCAACTAAGATTATATTTTCGCTAAAATATAACATAATTAAAAAATTATAAATTTATTTAATGTCTTCTTAAAAAAATAGTGTAATTTATTTATTAAAAAAATATTTAAAAAATTCATAATTTTTCTCTTTATTATTGTATAAAAAATGTTAAAAAAGTTTATATATAAAAATCACTTAATTAAAATAAATTTAATTAAGTGATTATGTAAAATTAAAATTAAAAAAAATAAGAAATCTAATAAATCTATTACTATTAAAAATATTTATGATTTTACAATCCAATCTGCAACAGAAGTTACAAGAGGTGCTATTGTTTTACATCTGACAGTATATCCAAGTCCTTCTATCCATCCTTTTGCTGCCTGATAAACTTCATTTGACTTATATCTTGGATTTGGATTAATATCTATATCTATATATTTTGGTTTTGGACAGCCTGCATTCACTAAACGTTCTGCTATATTAAGACTTTCTTCTACTTCTTTTAATAATCTTGTATTTCTTATTTTTTCTTTAGGCGTTTTCCATCTTTTAAAAATACAGTGTCCACCATGTCCGGGATTATAAAGAACTATAACTGTTGAATATATTGTTTTATTACCTTTATTTTGTGAATCTGTCCCAACTAAAATTTCTATATTTACATCTTTATGTTCATTACAATATGTTTTTACATATTCTTCTACACTTTCTAATTTCTCTCCTGTAAACTTCTTAAACGTACATGTTCCTAACATAATTTTTTTAATTTAATAATTTTTTAATGTTCTTTCTAACTCTCTTTTATTGTCTTTTTCTTTAATAGTCTCTCTTTTATCATATGTTTTTTTACCTTTACATAAAGCTATTTCTACTTTACATAAACCCTTTTCATTAATAAACATAGATAACGGAATAATAGTAAATCCTTTTATTTCTATTCCTTTTTTTAATTTATTTATTTCTTGCTTATTCAATAATAATTTTCTTTGACGACGTTCATCATGATTAAATTGAGCTGCTATATCAAATTTACCTATATATGAATTTAAAAGAATAATTTCATTATTATAAATTGTACAATATGAATCCACAAGAGAAGCTTTCCCTTGTCTTATAGACTTTATTTCAGTTCCAACTAAAACAATGCCAGCTATATATTTGTCAAGCACTTCATAATTGAATAATGCTTTCTTATTTTTTATTATCATAATTATAAATATTTAAATTATTTAAAACTTATTTAAAATTATTTTTTATATCCTTTGCTAATTTGTATTTTTTGTATTTAGAACAATATCGTCTATCACTTTTACATGCTCCAGATTTTATATTATCTAAATCTAACATCGGACATTTTTCACAAGGAAAAACAACGGCAGATTCTAATTCATCTTTCATATCTGGATTAATTATAAGATATGACGATTCTGCTAATTGTTTTAATTTCTTGAATTGACCTCTTCTATATGCATTATCATATATTTTTTCTAAATATATTTTTATTTTATTCCAATTTACAGGTTTCATAATTTTATAAACATTTTTATTTTTCATTAAAACAATATTTATAAGGAAATAAACTGCCGATATAAACTATTTTTTTATTTAAATCACTAAATTCTTTAGATAATAAACGTTCATCTATAGGAGATGGTGTTCCAAATAAATCATTATATATAGAATTCCCATAAGTATTTTCAAATATATGATCTATAACAGCATATGTATCTACAACACCATTATTTGTTCCACAAATAGTTTCTGCATCTGGATCACAATTTTGTAATAATGAAATTAATTCTTTTACTTTCATATAATAATTATTTTATAATACTCCATTTTAAAATAAGTTCTTCTAATTCCAATAATTGTTCTTCTTTTAAATGATTTATTTGTATTTTGATGTTTTTATCTCCATTACTAAAGTCCTCATAAATAATGCAGTTCGGCTCTTTTTTCACTGTTTCATTTATTTGATTTTCTTCAGGAACACCTTCTTTTATTACAAATTTTTCTGCTTTAATAATACGTTTATTAACATTATCCCATATAAATCCGGCATTTGACATAACATCTAGTAAATATTGTATTTCATACTCTGTTGCTGGGTGATAATTTGTATTATTTAACTGTCCAAATCCTTTAAAATCTTCTGTTGTTTTATTTACAAATGAACTTACTGTTATTCCATCTGTGACTTTTGATAAAGCACAACCACCATAACATAAAATATCTGTATCATCTTTATATGGTGTTTCTAAACCTTTATATATAATTATATTATTTTCATCTGCTAATATATCTCCATCTTTGGCATGTTCTTTAATATTCCATTTATATAGATTATTTTCTAATATAAAGTCTATTTCTTCTTGTGTATTTGTTATATAACAAGTATCTGTAATGTCTTCTATCTAATATAAATTATTAGTTAATAATCTAAAATTAGTATATAATGAATTTAAATAAATCCAATCACCAATTTTAAATTTTGGTTTTCCTAATATTATTTCTTCAAAATATATATTAGTATCTTCTATATAAACTTCTTTATAATATGCATCTATAAGTTTGCCATCATTTTGGCATTTATAAAAATTGTCTTTTATAAATACATATATTTTAAACATACCATAATCTGTATCAACAGGAAACTAAAATGTTTTTAAACATTTATAATAATGTCCTTTTTTAAACATATTAAATCATTTTTATTTTTTATAATTTTAAAGATCTATTTCTATATTTTCAGCAGATTTAATATATTCATGACTTATATTTTTTAATCTGTTTTTTGAATTATCATCTACATCCAACTGCATTATAGATTCATTTATTAGCTCTTCTATTGTTAATTCTTTATAATCTTTTTCATCATCTATTTCTAAATTATGTTTAGATTTATTAACAATTATTTGTACTCTTTTTGCATTTGATAAATTAGCTATATCATAAATATTAGTCATTTTATATTTCCTTAAATCGATTTCATCAATAATAATATCATTATAATTATTATCTAAAAATTCAGATCGTTCTGTTGTTCCTAATTTAAGAAAATCTTCTATTTTAATTTTATGAAATATAGGACTATAATTATTTTCTGCAAATTTTATTTCTTTTGTCTTAAAATTAATAGTGTAAACACCTTTTGTATTTCCAATATCAGATCGCTTTAATTGATATGGTGAACCTATATAAATAACATTATTTAATTCTTGTCGCTTATGTATATGACCAGATAAAATTTCACCATTATAAACAGTAGAATCAACAGCACCTATAATAGTCATTCCATTATCAAATTTCATTTGAGAAATATCTGTATGCATAAAAGCATAATCAGTTTTTCCAGAATACTTCATTAAAACTTTATTTTCTTCTACATGATCACCCAAATAAGGAATAGCTATTATATTTGTTAATATTTTATTAGCTGACTTTATTTTTAATAATGTTGGTTCTTGAATAATTGTTATATTATGTATATTAGACAATGTTCTAAGAGATGTATTACCTTTATTTGTCTTTTTAGATAAGTCATGATTACCATTAATAATATAAACAGGTAATATATTACTTAAATCTTCAAAAATATCTATAGATAAATTATTAACATCAATATCTATAGACTTTCTATCATCATATACATCACCTAATACAAATAAACAATATGAACTGTCATTTTCTAATAATGTCTGTACATAAGGTATGAACCAATTATAAAAATAATTTTTTATATTATTCTGCCATTCTTCTGATGATGTTCGTATACCAAAATGTATATCTGCTAAAAATATAGCATTAGAATATTTAATATTTAAAGTTTCTATATTATTTTTATTATTATTTTTATTTTTAATATTACTATTATTATATTTCATAATAAACTTATTTCTTTATATATTTCTATAAAATTTATAAATTATAAAGAAATAAGTTTATTTTGTTTTTAAAAAATTAAAATTATTTAATCATATTTACAAACATGAATAATCTGTAATGTTTTCTTGAACATTACAAATATTACATTTTATTGTTTTTAAACATCCTATAGATGTTATACAAAAATCTATAGAAATATGTCCACCTATTGCTCCTGAATAATGATTATGTTTTTTTTCAAATTCAACAGCTTTCTGATATTCTTCATCTGTTAATTCAAATTTTTTTATCATAGAACATATATTTTATTTTTTAATTAAAATTTAACCGGATATTTTTCATCGATCCGTATCCAATTTACTTGACCTTGACAACCTTTAAAAATTATTTTCTTATGTTCTTCATCAATAATGAAATCATTTAAATAAAATTTATCAGTATTTCCAAAATCAACATATATATCATATTCAGATAATTTCTTAATCATAATTTTTAAAATTTATAAATTCTCATAAAGTAATGTCAAATGATTTTTCTTAATATCTATAGTTTTTTTCAAACCTAAAAAATTAATACATTTACCATTAAAATCTTGAAGATTAAATGCTTTTGTTATTAAATGAAGACCAGATTTAGTAGGCATTTCAAATATAATTTTTTCAGTTTTCACAGGTTCACATTCATTAATGAAATCTTTAATAATATCTACCATATCTAGATCTTCTTTATCTATATCAACAATCCATATATTATTTTTATGATCAACAAATTTACCAGAACATGATTCAAATATATTATAGAATTTCTTATAATCATGTACCGCAATTCTTCTTGCTGATTCTGCTAATGTATCTAATGCAATCTGAGACATTAATTTATAATTAACAGATGCATATGCACGTAATCTTAAAAAATTACAGATATTTTTTATTTCATCTTCATACTTATTAAGATCCTTCCAAGAATATATATAATAATTCTTAAAATGATAATTAGCTGCAGGCATATCAGGATTATCTTTGCCGCGTCTCATCAATTCAATTACATAATACTTATCAAGATTTCCTTTTTCATTATTTTCAGGAAGTCCACCCATTTTGATAATATAATCTTTATAATTTTTAAAATTATCTGTCATAATTATTTCCAATAAATATTTACATAATATTGTTTTATTTTAACATCACATTTAGTATTTGTTTTCATTTCAACTTCTAAATGTTGTTTTTTAAAGAATTCTTTAAAATATTTAACATCATCATTTTCTAAAATAATATATCCACTCCAACTATATAAACCTTTTTTAGCATTATGTTTTAAATCAGCTATTGTATTATTTATAAGTTTAGCATGAGATTTCTCCCATTCTTTTTGATTACTTGTATAATAAAGTTCTGTTAAATTAGATAATTCGGTATCTAACGATAATACATTATCTATATCTAATATTTGTTCTTTTTTATATTTAGAACATTGCCATATAGAATGATTTTTATTATGTTCATTAATTTCATCCCAATAATTATGAGAACAAAATATCTTTTTTATAAAATTAATTAGATTCATAATTTATTTCTCTTTTAACTTTTTTAAATCATTGTATAATCCAAATAATATTTCTTTATGTTTATTACAAATAAGATTATGCATGTAATATTCTAATGTTTGTATCTGTTCATCAGAAGGTTTCCAACTTATTTCTTTGCCTTGCTTTTCAAGCCAAGCAAATACATCATTCATAGGAATATGAGCAAACTCTGTATATTTGCCCTTTTCCTGAAGTGATTTCATTCCAGAAATAATGGCTTTCCTTATCCTCTCATCCTCACTCTCTTTGAGTTCAGGGAAAATAGTTTCAATTATAACATTGCAGGCACTCATAGACTCTGACGCTTTGTATAATGCTTCTGCTTTTCTAATAGCTTTGTCATATGCTTTTGCTTTTTCTTCTGTTGTCATAACACTCTAAATATTTTATTTTGTAATTTAATTAAATCCAATCACCAACTCTAAGCTTTGGTTTAACATATATCAATAAATTTCACTTCTCTTTTTGCCTTACAATCTCCATCAGCAAAACACTTTCCAGTTTCTTGGAATCCCTTGCAGTTCTTTTGACAGTAAGAATCGGCAGGTTTCTGTACAATTTTCTTCAATTCTTTCTTTTCTGTATCCCATTCATAACCTGCATCGTACATAGTTACAAAAAATCTTTCACATTGTTCTTTTGTGGCTGGATGAGATTGATAGTTATCATATAAACTATCTTTGTTTATTTCAAGAACATCTTCGTAGCTATAATAACAGTAACAATGTATATTATAGCCATCAATACAATTATCTTTAAATATTCCAATACCACAATCTAATTCAAGTATATCACCATCTTTTGCATCTTTAATAGTCCAAAGATGAGCATCATTTTCCAATGAGTAATGTGAACAAGAATATTCTTTGCCTTTATTTGTTTTATAAGTGTATGTATTATCTAATACTTTTACTATTTGAAATATAGTACCATCTTCATTATCTATGCACCAATCACCTACTTTAAATTTTGCCTCAACTTTATCAGTTGGTTTCTGCTTACCTTGTTTTTCAAGCCAAGCAATCATAGAACTTGTAGGTACATTATTAAGCAATTTATACCCACTTCTTTCGTTACATTTAACAAGTTCTATCAATACTTTCCTTATCCTCTCATCTTCAGATTCTGTAAGTTCTGGAATAAGGAACTCTAACGCTTCATTCAACATCTGCTTATTTGCGGGGTAATGACTCTTTACAATCTTAATTGCTTCATTTCTGTCCATAATCACAATATTTTTTGTAATTTATTTTATTATTTTTTCTTTAAGTGATTTAAGCCAATCTATTTCCACTTTATTTAATTGTAGATTATTCTCTACTTTGCTGATAATGTCATTCATCCAAGCATCATCATCATCTTCTTCACCCAAAACAGGTTGCTTAATATAATTTTTAACCAAATCGCACATTTCAGACATTACTTCTTGCTTGTGGGTTTCATGTTCATCTTCAATCTTCTTCAACTCTTTCTTTTCAGTATCCCATTGATAACCTGCTTCTTCCATTTTTTGGAACAAGAGGTCACGCTGTTCTTTGGTGGCTGGTTTTATCTCGCCATTGTACGCTTTTATGAACTCTTCATTAAGCATATGACATTCACTTCCTGTTTCAAAAAAACTTTTCGTTCTATCCATGAAGCAATACGAACTGAAAGTTTCATCATTAACTAATGTTTTGAAAATACAAGTCCACCCACTTTCGCAACAAAGCACATCACCATCCTTTGCATCTTGGATAGTCCAAAGATGGTAATTACTTTCACAATCTATGGTAAAACTATTATAGGTACAAGTATATATTCCACCTCTAAAATCAAGAACTTGTTGTACAAGTCCAGACTTATCTACAATCCAATCACCAATCTTAAACTTTGCCTCAACCTTATCATCAGGATTCTGCTCACCATAAATACATTCATCCACAATTTTATTGTAAGTTTCAGAATCTATACCAAGACTTTCTTCTGGAGTTATCATTTCTATGGTAGGTCTCTGCTCACCGTGCTTTTCAGATAATAGCTTGTCCAACTCTGAAAGTTCTATATAGTCACATTCAAATCCAAGGCAAGAACTGAGACTGTATGTATGTCCATACTTTATCAAATAGATTGGTTCACTTTCTCCATTTCCAGTAATACCATCTTTCCAATGTTTCCATATTGAAGTTTTTTGCTGTTTCTCACCTTGCTTTTCAAGCCAAGCAAGCGCCCTTTGAACCATCGGTACATTTATGTCGTTTTGCTTCATTGTTCTAATGAGATATTGTCTGACCTCTTCATCCTCTTTATTGATGATTGGTTTTTGCTTTTTAATCCAATCAATCCATTTTTCAGTAGCATTTGATTCAGGAATAGATGTAATTTGACGATTATTTAGATATAATATAATATCTTTTTTTATTTTTTCTACATATTCACCCTCACTCTCTCTGAGTTCTGGAAATATAATTTTAATAAAGTCCATAGGCGCCCCCCTTTTGCCTGTTAGGTAATAATGTCTTGCTTTTGCAAGAGCATCTTTGTATATCTTTTCGTAGTCCATAATTACTTATTGTCTTTTATGTTTTTATTCCTAATTATAATTGAAGGTTTATCTCCGAAAATTATGTATAAAAGGATAGCAAGCTCAAAAAAATGCTTAATATCCTCAAAGAAAAACTCGCATAGATATTTTACTATTTCCATATCTTAAATTCATTTAATTTCAATATCATTTCATAACAAGAATCCACAGCAGTTTCAGATGTAATATCTGGTAAATCATTATTAACTCCATAGCCAATTTCATCATACCAAATAGCAAACTCATCATTACCAATATCAATTCTCAAAACATTATAGTCATTAATGCGTTTAGGAATAACATTAAGCAATGCTGCAAGACTCCAACATGGAATCCTATCATAGACATGACTATATGCTGAATCTTCTACTTCTGAATCATCCTTCACAAAGGGAACTTTTCCAACCGGTACATTATCTTTTTTAATAAATATATATTCCATATCTGCACTTTCAAGCGGCAATATTTCTGCCAACCTTTTTGATTGTTCTAAATCTGTATAACTTTTCATTTTCTTTTCTTTTTATATATTTTATCTACAACCTTAGATGATAAATTCATAAACACAAATATCAATACTACATATATAATGACATTAACAATAAATAATAACATCATTATATCCATATTTATAATATCATTAGATTTAAGCTTATATGTAAAATACATCATTATAGCAAAAATCAATGAAGACACACAATAAGAAATAATTGCTCCTAAACACCCCGCCATTTCTTCATTATCATGTGGGGTTAAATCGGGAATATTATCTGGGTCATAAAATGCCCAAGGATTAATAAAAATAAACATAATCTTTAATTTTTAAAATGTTTCAGCATCATATCCCTGATAATCTTGCCAATCATAGTGATGTCCACAAGCAATACGAATATGGTGCCATTTATGTTTAAACCAATAGAATTTCAATACATAGATTTTAACCCATAGCCAAAATGGGCAAGTCATAAAATTAAAAACTTTCTTGAATTTCTTTGTAAATTCATAACAGTCTTCCTTATAATCCCAATGTTGTCCAGTTGATGGACTATCTTTAAGACATCCACCATCAACAAGTTTTTCAATGAGTGAATACTTATTTGCTTCTTTGTCAAAACATTCAATAAATCTTCTCTTTGGTGCTCTATAATAACAACTCTCTTTCTCAAGCTGCTTACAAATGAGCTTTAATTCGGAATAAGAAAAATACTTAAAGAATTTCATAATTTATAATTTTTAATTGAATAAAATCATTACTATTTAATAAATTTAACTTTTGTCATAAAGTTCCCAATATCATCTTTTGTAAAATCTCCATTATAATAGCACATATATAAACAATGTAATGTATCAAAAAATTCATAGTGTTCATTTGCATATTTAAGTACTTCTTCATCAAAATCTTCAGGATAATCATCAGTTTGTGGGTCATATTCTGGATGTTCATCTTGATACATTTCAAATGCCCCAACTAAATTTGATATAATTTCTCCACACCAATTATCCCATTGTTGAAAATCTGATTTAAACGCCGGTTTATGAGTAACATTTTTTCCCATAATAATTTTATATTTGTTATTGTTACTGCAAAGATAATACATTTATTTTAAATAAAAAAATTTTTATTGTAAAAAATATAAAATTTAATTATTTTTAACTATATTATTAAAAAATTTATTTAAAATTTAAAAATTACTAAAATATTTTTTAATTTAAATAATAATTATTATCTTTGCAGCAAATAAAAAATATAAATAAAATAAAATAAAATAAAATAATATGTTAAAAGTTTTAATATCATTTATATTATATTGTGTAGTGTGTATAACATTATTTGGACCTTTTATACTGATATTATTGGGTTTTTATAATGTATTTACCGCACATATTTTATCCGGAATTATTTTTGTTATTTTGGGTTTTATATTGTTAAGACTAATTAAGCCGATTTCTATATTATTTAATAAAGATTTAAAAATAATGTAAATATATTATGATTAAAAATATAGATACAAGTTATATACAGGATTCTGATGATAATGTGTATAAAATAATGCCTACACATTTTCTCAAGTTATCTCCTTGGAAAGATGGTGAGGATCGTCGTGTTATGGAAAAAGATATAAATGGTTATAAATATATCTCATATAAAAATGCATGTATGATTATTAATAGTCAATTTGCAAATACGGTAGAACAATGGAAATTTAACGGAAAAAACTATATAGCAAATTCTATAGGTTCTAATAAAAATATTGAAGAATATACATATTTGCTATCTACATTGCCTAATCATACAATAAGTATAACGTCTAATGATAATTTAAATGAATTAAAATTAGTAAGACATAAGGGAAAAATTTATTATATTATGATTATTAATGAATATCTTCCAAGAGTTCAGATGTATAATTTATTTGGAGAATTCTGTCAATGGTGTGGAATAACTGATTGTAAACCAATATTTTGTAAAGAAGACAAAAAGTATATTTAAATAAGATAAATAATAAAATTATAAAAAATATATAACAATTTAAGAATATATAAATAAAAGAGAATGTATTAAATACATTCTCTTTTTATATTTAATATTTACAATCAAAGAAATAATGTTTATCAGTCTATGTTAAATATATAAACATAATTTTTTGATCATTATCTATAGCACATACAATTTCTGATGTATCTTCTAATAAATCTTGATTTTTTAATTTCTATATAATATTTAATAATATTTTAGGAATTTTTCTATCACCATCATTTAATTTATTAATAACGTATAAAGGTGAAATAACTTTACATGTGTTTATCCAATTATACATTTGTGTTGCATCCCACATTTTATCTATATTTACTGTATTTACACAATTACCAAAATAATCATATGATGTATATACTGGTTCATCTTTTAATATTTCTGGATTATCTAAACATGCATCAAATGGTATATTATTAAGGTCTAATGATTCTTTTAAATAATTAAATTGACAAATTCCAAATTGAATATCATCTAATAATTCTGTTAACATTTGTAAATGTTCTTCTTCATCTGCTAATATTTCTTTACATTTAGCATTTGTTGTCCAATCTACATTTTGTGTTAATGCTATTAATTCATTATATGTTTCTATAGCATCTTTTTCATTTTCTATATTTGTTTTAAGAGACTAAATAACCGGAATTATATTTTTATCTTCAACTTCTAACCATATCGGTGTTCTATATTCATGTTTAGCTTCATCCCAACTATTAGGTGATAAAGTTATATCTTCTATAGTTCCTCCTAATTCATTTATTCTTTTCATTAACCAATATGCATGATCTTTTAATTCATCTTCTGCTAATTCATCATATGTTTTAACAATATCAGGTCTTAATGTTCCGGTTAAAAATTCTCTTGTAATAATATATCCATACCATGCATTAAATTCTTCTCTTAATGCATTTTTTAATTTATCTATAATTAAAGATTTTGTTGGAACTTCATCTATATATGTTTTAACAAACTGTTTAATATCTTTATTCATTTAAAAAAATTATATTTAATTTATTTTATTTATTATAATTGAAATATTTTACTTATAATAAAAATAAGGTAAAGAACATTATAAATTCTTTACCTTATTTATAATTATATTTTAATTTTTTTATTTTTATTTTTTTGTATATTTATATCTTATATTTAATATAGATGTTAATTCTGCGGTCTATATATGTAATTGGCTTAGATTCAAATTATTTATTTTTGTATGATATTCAAGGACTAATAAACCTATTAAAATATTATTTTTATCATACATTCCTGTATAAACAATAGCTTCTGTTTTCGGATCTTTAAATATTTGAACTAATGAAGGATTATCATCTTCTAATTTATCTATATCTGTATAAATTACTTGTTGTGTTTCTGAATTTAATACATCTGATACAACTTTTGCTATAGATCCAAATGGTAAACCTACTACTTTATGTCCTAATGGAGATAAACCTTTATCAAACCATTCATAGTTGCATGAATATTTAGCAAAAGGAATTCCTGATAAATTTGAATATGAATTATGAAATTCTAATATAAATACTCTTTGAGCATGATGTATATTCATAATATCTTTTAATGCTTGATTTATATCTTCAGCTAATGTCATACGTTCATTTAACATATTATTATGATTTTGTGCTTTCTCATCATCTTTATTAATTAAATAATTAATAAGTTTTTCTTGAGAATTCACTATGGTATGTGTTAATTCTTTGTTTTGTTCTGCTAATTGATTAGTAAGGGTTTCTCCAACTTTTTCCAAACCAGATGTTATATTTTTATTAAATTTTTTTGTTATATATTTAGCAACTATAAATAATCCAATACATAATGCAATACCTAATATACCCCACCAACCATACTGTTGGAAAATAGAGAAATATATGTCCATTTATTTTTTACTGTTTAATTTATTTTTTATTATTTATTCATTTTTTATTATTCAAAAAAATATAATATTTTATAGAGTAATAAAAGTGCATTAAAAACATGAAAATTTTATATAAAAAATTTCATGTTTTACATATAAATTTAGCAAATACATATATATTGACGTAAAGACATCGAAAGAAAAGCATAATAGTTACCATTAGGTTGTAAAGGTGACATAATAAAAGGGATAATCTCATATATGATTATCCCATGTTTATGTATAATGTATGTTGCTGTATATTATTATTATGCAGTTGCTGTTTGAATTGTCCAACCAGATGGAACACCAGTATTACCTGTAACATCCCATGTTGCGGCACTGTTTTTAACAAATGTACCTGTTGCTGATACACCACTTACCCAATTGTTTGTAAATGTTGTACTTGGTTCTGTGGTGAACATTGCCTTGATATAGTTAAGGTTTGTACAACCTCTGAACATATTAAGATAACAACTTTGTACCAATGTTGTAGCAGGTAATTCAGGTGCTGTTACAAGGCTTGTACAACCATCGAACATACCATTATAACAACCACTTGCCAATGTAGTTGCAGGTAACTCAGGCGCTGTTGTAAGACTTGTACAACCTTGGAACATACTACGATAACAACTACTTGCCAATGTTGTAGCTGGTAATACAGGTGCATTTACAAGACTTGTACAACCTTGGAACATACGTAGATAACAATTATCTGCCAATGTAGTAGCAGGTAATTCTGATGCCGTTGTAAGGCTTGTACAATTATAGAACATACCATTATAACAACCACTTGCCAATGTTATAGCAGGTAATTCAGGGGCTGTTGTTAGATTTGTACAGGCACTAAACATACCTTCATAACAATTACTTGCCAATGTAGTTGCGGGTAATTCAGGTGCTGTCGTAAGGCTTGTACAACTGCTGAACATACTCAAATAACAACTACTTGCCAATGTTGTGGCAGGTAATGAAAGGTTATTAGCATTTACTACTTTCGTGTTATTGTAGAACAACTGATAAAATGCATAGTTTTTTCCTGTAAGGTCTGTTTGCCCTTTGAAGTTATCACCAAACAACAACGACATTGCATTGCCTTGTACGTCAAAATTGCCTGTTGCACTGAATTTGCCAATACCATTACTTGAACTTGGCGTTAATGTACCTTTCCACATTATCTTGTTTCCTGCTGTCACGGTTGGACTTGCAGTGTCTGCTGCAAGGCTTGTCCATGTCTCACCATTATCCAATGAATAGTTAACAGCATTTGTACTGAATGTGAATGTTCCATCTTCAAGTGCGACAAAGGTTAGATATGTTTCCGCCCAGACCCAAGGATTATAATGTACCTCTTTGTTATCTTTACAATAGCTAACATTAGGTTTTATCATATCACTGCTTTGCGTATATGTCTAATATTCTGTATGTGTGTTGAAACTTTTTAAATAAATACTCATAATTTGTTAATTTATTATTTTTTTATAAATGTTTATTTTTTAAATAAATATCCCTACAAAGAGAAAAATACTTGTAGGGATATTGAATATTTAGAGATTATGTATTATATTATTTACAACAAATAAAAGAGAATATTTATAGTTAATTAAAATATAGAATTTTATTCTATATTTTAATTTTTACAGTGATATAACTGATGGCATACTACATACCTTTATTCCATATTCAAAACTGACATTTGGAACTGCTTTTTTCATTATATTTAATGAACCATTTATATCTGCATTTATTAATAATCCCGTACTTGCTTTAAATAAACCTCTTTTTATACGTTTACCTTTATATGTATCATGTTTTTTAATAATTTCATTATCATAAAAACTACATTTACTTGTATAACTTTCTTCCTATATAATTACATTTATACCTTCTAATTGACATTTATACAATGATAATTATCTTCATGACAACTTTGATGAGTCTTGAGTCAAGGTATATAATTCCCTAAATTTAATTATTTTATATTAAAATTTTAATAATTAATATTTAAAACAATTGAAATATATAAAAATGTATTAAATAGCCTAGGCCTGTACCTATTAAAGTTATTATTAAATCAATCCAATCAAATTTACCACCCCATAATTTATCTTTATATTCTAATGCAGCTGCAACAGAACATCCGGTTAAAATCGCACAATATATAGTGTTTGATAATAAACCTAATATAAAACCACCTATAAGATGTTTATAATGATTAGAGTCTTTAAAAAATTGTATTATATTTTTCATTTTTAAATATTTAAAATATTAAATTTTTAATTATAAAAAATTATACAAATGCAGCTAATACAACTGCAAATACTATACCAGTAACAGCACCTATAATAACATTTTTCCAAGACCACATGTATTCATACACAAGTTTTTTAATAACTTCTGCACACCATGAAAAACCTATAGATGCTAAGCTTCCAAGAGCTACTAGATTTGCATATGGTAATATATTACCACCCCATACTTCTTGCATAATTATAAAATAACAAGCTATTACAGTTAATATAATATTAAAATAAACACTTGTAATTAAATCATATACATTTTTCATATTATATATTATTTTAATTTTAATTATTTATCTGTTTTTAATTATAATAAAGTTTTATAAAATAAATTACAATACTTCTGGAATATATGTTATTGTATAAACCAAAATAATTATATTTGTTTTTCCTGCTTCCGAATAAGATTGAGGAACCTACGTAACAGATATATTTATAACTTTTTTATTTTTAATGAATTCATTTATTTCCTTATCTATTCTTTCTTGATTGTATAATGTTTCATATTCATCATGAGCATTCTGCTTTTTCATATGCATATTATCATCTGTACATGATGAACATACTTTAAACATAAATGTTTTTACTTTATTCATTTTTTAAATTATTTAATTTTTATTATTTTATTTAATTTGTTAATCATGATTATAATTATGATTATGTCCAAATTTCATCTTCGAATTTATCTACAAATTTATAGAATAAATCTTCTATATCTTCTGACATGTTATCTATCCATTCTTCTGATAATTCATATTCTTCTGCAAATTCAGATATTAAATCATATATATTTTCAGTTATATCAGGATTTGCTACATCTAAAGGAATTCTCTCTTTGTCTATATTTCCTAATGCTTCTTTAATATCATAATTATCAAAATTTCTATTATCGTTTATATATGATAATAAATTATCTAATATATTATCTGAATTATTTTCAACTATATATTTTTCATTAAGATGTTTTTTAACAATTTTTGCAACATCATTTATAATTGATTCATACATATTATATCTTGAATAATTATTAACTAATGATAAATTTACTGTTTTCATAATTTTCCCTGTTTTTGTTTTAAATGTTATTTCTGCATAACCATATTCATATCCGTTCCATTCAGATTCCATATCTTCACCATAACTATTAAATCTATCACCCCAATATGTATCAGATTTTAATTTAAGTTCTGCTTTCCAATTTGGTTTTTTAGTTTCCTATAATTGTTTTTTAAATAACTTACATTTTTCTGAATCATATGCTAACAAATATAATGTACCTCTATGAAATATGTTAGAACGTTTACCTTCTACTGATTGAACAAATATATCATTATCATTTAATGGGTTGCATTTTAATATATTTTTTATATAATTATTTAATGCTATAAATTCTTTACATGGTGGTAATTGATATGTTATAGATAATATACAAGTACCAAGTGAATCATGAAACCATCCATTTTCATTATGATATTCTTTGGTTTCTTTATATTTACCTCCAAGTTTACAATATTTATAAAAATTATATTTATAAATATCCTTTAAAAAACTTTCATTATCTGACCAAAATTTTTCTAATTTTTCTTCATATTTATAATAAATATCAGAAAAATCCAACTATATTATATTTTTATTTTTATTTTTTAATTTAATAATTTCTTCTTTAATTATTTTCTTAAACAAATTTTCTTTTTTCTATATTTGTTGTTCAGTTGATAACATATTTTATTATTTTATTATTTTATTATTTATTTTAATTTTAATAAATAATAAAAATAATAATTATTATTAAAATGAATAAACACATTAAATATTTAGTAGAAACATTATATAATAATTTTTTAAATGAATCATTTGAATCATCTACTATAAAATTATTTTATAAAAAAGCAGAAGAACTTATAAAATCTAAAAAAAATCCAGATAATTTATATTTAATTTTATCATTTGAAAATTATAATTATCCTTATTATATACATAGTTTAACCAATTTAAAAGAAGCTGCATCTGAATTTGGTTTTGGTAATTTTAAAGATGAATATTTATGGAAAGGCAATAAAAAAATATCAAAATGAAACAGGTATATATAATCAAGAAGAAGTATGTAAAAATTTAGCTATAACATCTAAAATATAGTGGAATAATATAGGACCTAAATCTTTGTCAGCATATTGTAAAAAAGTACCTACTGCATTTTTAGGAATTATTGAAAACGAAGATGATAATCAATATACTTGGATTAATAAAATATATTTTGGTGTATTTATAGATCCATAGAAAGGTAGCGATTTTTTAAAATATATGAAACAACATATAAATAAAAAAGATATAAGAAGAAATAATAAATATGATGCAAATTATCAATAGAATTTAGAAGAAAAAATAAAACAAGATAAAAATATTCAAGCGTTTTTAAAAAATGCGTCAAATGAACAAAAACAATTATTAATAGACACTGTAAATAAAACACAAAAAGGAGATTTTAAAATTTTAGCAGACACTAATTTTTGGGTTTTTAAAGAAACACCAAATAATATCAGAAAAGACATAAATAATATTTTAAAATCAAAAGATGATAAAAATGTATCATCTTCTTTAAAATTATACTATAAAAATTTTATAAAATTATGCAGGTATCATGTTATGTCATTATTATGTCAAACAAATGAAAAAACATTAAAAAATGATATTTGGTTTAATCGTTTAAATAAAGAACAACAAAAAGATATTTTAAATATTTTTAATAAATTACATAATAATGATAATGAATAACTATTAAATTATTTTATAAAAATTTAAAGGGATACAAAAAATGTATCCCTTTAATTTATTATTTATTAATAATCGTCTTCTGAATCATATTTATATTCTTCATATGGTTCTGGATTTAGAATAGAATCTTTAATAACATCTATAACTTTTTCTTTAATTTCATCATATGTTAAATTAAATTCATCACATATTTCTGTTTCTAAACCTTCAATACAATGATAAGCATATACATTCCATGTATTTTCTGATGATTTTTCAATATAAACAGACCACCAGAATTCATAATCTACATTTATACCAATCTCTATTGTTGTACCACTTTCATCATTTTCAACACTCATTAATTCAGCCTTATCTTTATATATATCAGGTAATTTTGTTAATTCTAAAACTGGATCAATAAATGAGGTTTCTTCATTAAGATGCCTTTTAACCACTTTAGCGACATCTCTCATTATAGACTCATAAAGAACTCTTTTATTATTTCTTTTTCTTATCATAATTTTTATGTTTTTTTTCTTTAATTATTAATTATAAAATTTAATAAAAATGATAAAAAAGAGTTATGTATTTGATTATATATTTATAATAAATTATGATTTATTAGTTATCAAAATTCATAATCTTCTATATTATCACTAAAATCGTCAGATCTTAAAAATTTAATATTTGGATTTTTAACAATTCTATCATATTTAGGATCAAAAGTTAATTCAGAACCATCAACAAAAGCAACACCAGTAATTATAATTTCACCGCCAGCTAATTTATATTCAACTAACATAAATGTTAATTGATCTTTATATTTTAATTGATTTGCAGTTGCTTTAACATTAGAATATAATTTACCTTTCTAAAAAGCTTTAATCTCAACTTTTTCACCATCAAGACTAAAATCCCACCAATTATTTCCACCATCAACAAATCTTGGCAGACCATTAGCATCTTTATCTAGTGTGGCTCCTATGAAGACACCATCATCATCATAAGCATTATGTGTAAATGTATATTTTAACACTTGTTTAATTTGTTCTTCAACAACGGAACCAGCAACTTTTGCTAATATTTTATCATCTTGAAGTATTTCACTGATGCTTAAACCAGCATAATTTATTTTGTTAAAAATAATACCATAAAATACATCATTTAATTTATCAGATGCATTTTCATTAAGACTCTTTTTAACAGTCTTAGCAACATCTTTCATTATTGACTCATAAAGAGCTTTATTAGAATTTCTACTTGAAACTCTATTTCTTAAATTTTTTCTTATCATAATTTTA
>ODAJ011566272.1_pt1 | contig 22573 bp, 25 predicted proteins | sample 1539241 | NCBI WGS metagenome assembly ODAJ01 (sample SAMN02144231, study PRJEB22623) | gut metagenome | biome: sheep rumen | host: Ovis aries | place: New Zealand | reverse complement strand
TCTCTTGCTTCGTTTACTGAAAGTTGACCGACTTTTTCGAGTTCGACAATAATAGAATCAATTTTCTCTTGAAGAGCTTTTTCTTTCTTGTCACATTCTTGCAAACGTCTATTTAGTTGATCGTTCTTTTGTTCAATAGCGTTTTCTTTAGTGAGCAAATTTGCATCTCTACGATCAATATTTTGCTCACGTTGATTTAATTTGTTTTCAAGATTAGCGTATTCTTGTTTTCTTTCGCGAATATCCTTTTCAGCTTCTTGCTTCATCTCCATGATTGTTTGTTTGCCATCGATTTGAGCATTTTTTCTAATTTGTTCAGCACGAATTTCAGCATCACGCAAAATTTTCTCAGCCTTATGTTGTGCATCTTTCGCCTTCATCGCTGGTAATAATTTGAGCAAGAAAAAACCAACGATAAGTCCCACGATTAAAGCAACAACAATGAGAATAATCCATACAAAATCTTTCATTTTTATTTCTCCTAAATATATGAATAGGTCAATCTATATCTAAAGATATAATCAACCGATAAATTAGATTATTACCTAAAACTACTCGATAGTAGATTTGATTATATATTTTTACGGTCTTGGACCGAAAATGAATCTATGGTAATAAGTACTTTCGTTAAAAGTACACAATCATTATATAGAAGTTGCTTTATAAATAAAACTGAAAATTTATTTTTAGGGAAATTAGATTATTTTTCTGCTTCGTCTTTTAAAGCTTCAACAATTTTCTTTTCAAGTTCTTCGAGAAGTTCTGGGTGAGTTTCTAAATAAAGTTTGAAGCTTTCACGACCGTTTGCTAAACGATTGCCTTCGTATTCAAACCAAGATCCTGTTTTCTTTAAAACACCAAGTTGAACACCGATATCTGCAATTTCTCCGGTTTTTGATATGCCTTTGCCATACATAATATCGAACATACATGTTTTAAAAGGTGGGGCAACTTTGTTTTTAACAATTCTTACTTTTACAACGTTGCCTTTAATATCGCTGCCTGTTCCAATTGCTTCTGAACGTCTAATATCAATTCTCACTGAAGCATAGAACTTTAATGCTTTACCACCTGTTGTGGTTTCAGGATTTCCGAATATGACACCGACTTTATCTCTTAATTGGTTAATAAAAATGACCGTACAATTATGAGTATTAAGAATACCTGCAATTTTTCTCATTGCCTTAGACATTAGTCTAGCTTGGAGACCAACAGTTTGATCAGTCATTTCTCCTTCAAGTTCAGCTTGCGGAACTAATGCTGCGACAGAATCAACAACAATAATGTCAAAAGCACCTGATGAAGCAAGCTTTTCAACAATTTCTAATGCTTGTTCACCATTATCTGGTTGTGAAAGAATTAATTCATTAATGTCGACTCCTAAATTTCTCGCGTAAATTGGATCGATGGAATGCTCAGCATCAACAAATGCGGCACGTCCACCCTTTTTTTGAGTTTCTGCAATCGCATGCAATGCTAAAGTGGTCTTACCACTACTTTCAGGTCCATAAATTTCAATTATACGACCTCGTGGATATCCGCCTATGCCTAGAGCATTGTTCAGTAATAGGCTACCCGATGGAATAACGTCCTCATCGACTTGAGGGCGTTGACCGAGTTTCATGATTGATCCCTTGCCAAAATTTTTCTCGATTTCAGCGAGGACATCATCAAGTTGATTTGTGTTATTTAATTTTTTATTCATAACATCTCCTCCTATTACTCAGTCAGGGGTAAATTTGAATTTATACGGGAAAAATTTTTTAAATTATTTTTAAATAGGCTAAATCTCGCATAGCGAGAACTGCCTCATTTCTAACCATATTTCTTTTTAGAGGTTTTTCAAACTCCTTAACAGTGGTTTCCTCTTTTGTCGCAACGCCAACATAGAAACATCCTACCGGCTTTCCTCCTGGTTCGCAGGTTGGTCCAGCATTGCCTGTAACCGAAACGCAAACATCAACATTTAAAAGTTTTCTTCCAAGTTCCGCCATTTCTTTCGCAACTTCTTTTGAAACAACTCCATACTTTTCAATAGTCTCACTTTTAACACCAACAATATTGATTTTTTCTTCGCAAGAATAGGTAACAACTGAACCCTTAAAAACAGCAGAACTACCGGGAATTTCCGTGAATTTTGCAGCAAAAAGGCCTCCAGTCATGGATTCGATTGAACCTAAAGTTAAACCTTTTTCTTTGTATGCTTTTAGGAGAGATTCCATTATTTTGAAAATTCCTTAAAAACTTTGCGATTTTGATAAATATAAATAATTCCACTAACCAAAGACATTAATGTCGCAAGATAGAAGAACCAATTTGAAATTTGAAGAGCTGGATGCCATTTAGAATCAAAGTAACTAAACGGCCAATCATTTAATAAAAGCATTGGAATAGCAATCATTTGTAGAATGGTTTTGGCTTTCCCGAATATATTTGCTGCGATAACGATGTTTTTCTTTACTGCAATAAGTCTAAGAGCATCAACAATTAAATCTCTCGCAATCATAAGAACCACGCAAATAGCGAGTATTGTTAGCATAAGCGAGTTATTGCGTTGTTCTGGTGCATATGCTTGTGGCACAAGTATGAAAATCATCATTGCATCATTTAGTAATTTGTCAGCAATTGGATCAAGGAATTTTCCAAGGTCAGTGACAAGGTTACATTTACGAGCAATTTTGCCATCAAGCATGTCAGTAAATGCAGCAATAATAAAGACACCAGTGAAGATAAGATAAACGATGTTAATCTTTGAATTTCCTATAGATTTCACGGAAAATTCAGGGATTAACGCCAAAACAAACATAGCAATAATCATTGCAAAAATTAGAACGATTCTGCTCACTGTAATCTTGTTAGGTAAGTTCATCTTTTTGTCTCCTTTTTTTGAGTGCCGACCCTGTAAGCCATGTTTTGTCTAGGATAATAATTTATCTACGGTTTCCCGTGCCAATCAGGATTCAATTCTCCCTCTTGACCTCCCCTACCAAAATTTGGGTTTCTCGCTTGTGGGGCTTGCCAACGTTTCATATCAGCGTTTCCGCTTGTTCGTCTCTGTGGTGCTTTATGGAACATCATCATGACCGAAGTTTTAGACTAGTTCCGCCATCACGTACTCCTACGTGCCTAGCGTTATTTTTTCCGCTAGCGCAATCACTACAGGCATCGCAGCCTGTGCGAGCATGGACTTTCCTCTAGCTAATGCTAGCAATTATCCGGGTCGGAAAGTGCTTTTTTAGGATTGATTCCTTTTCTATAAAGGACCCTTTCATAAGCAGAGATCTTCTGGATTAACTCGTAGTTATCTCCATTAATAGAACTTGCTTGTTTCAACGAGTCAAATTTCTTTTTCAAAGAAGTTAATTCAAAACTCAGAGTTTGAATTTGTTTCTTTAATTCATCATTTTTGGCAAGTTGCTTTGCATTTTCTTGGACAAGCTCATCAATTGTTGATGCCGTAGCAAGATAGTCACTAATGATTTTGTCAAAAGTTTCATCGACCTCTAAAGAGTTGTACCCTTTTTGGGCAGGACTAAACTTAATGTTTAGAATTGTTTTTGCATCGTAATTGAGTTTGTTTGCCATAATAAAATGCTTTTTAATTATAATTAAAATTACTGATAAACTCAAATTGTTTTTAAAAAACAAGTGGGAATTGTTATAATAATTCTCGCTATGCAAGCTTTAGAAAAGATTTTAAAAAATAGAAAATCTCTTTGTTTCATCGATTTAGAAGGAACACAGTTTTCACACGAAATGATTGCTATCGGAGCAGTCAAAGTCGATCTCCACAAAGATGGTTCTATTAAGAAAATCCATAAAGGCTACTACACTTTGGTGAAACCAAAATCTAGAATCGGCAAAGTTGTTACCGAGTTAACCGGAATAACAGAAAAAGATGTAAAGGAAAATGGAGTTCCTTTTAGAGTTGCATTGAACGGACTCAAAAAATATATGGGATTTTGTTTTAACAAGTGTTTGTTTGTTGCTTTCGGAAATCACGACTTCAGAATTATGGCTCAATCTCTAGCTCATAACCTTGACGTTAATAAAGAAGACGTAGAAACCGTTATTAAACATCAATTTGATTTAGCTGACTTCCTTAGCACCTACATCAAAGATGAAAACAACAATAATTTGTCTTTAGCAAATTTCTTAAAAATCTTTAACATTGAGTTTAAAGGCACTCAACATAATGCACTAGCGGATACGCTTAATACAGTTTATCTGTATGACGCTTTCCTTAAAAATAAAGAAATAGTAGTCAATGAATATCGCAAAACCTTAGGCATGTATCGACATCTTCCTGAGCCTATTCATTTGGCTATTGAAAAATTATCCAAAAAAGAAAATGTCTCAGCTGAAGAGTTCGAATCATATGTCAGAAATTCACTGAAATGATTAAGTACTCAAACGGACAAAATTTTACGAAAAAACCCGAAAAATCATCAAAATTCTCGATTAATTCGACTTCTTTTTCGCACTCAAATAGAGGAATGAATTTAGAAGAAGATATCAACCTAAGCAACGAATATTACAAAGCAAACGAATCGTGCTTAGTAACAAAAAGACCAACTCCTATTAATGTAGTATCAGTTGACTATACAAAAGGAGCAGTAATAACGAATGCTTATTTTGAAAAACAGTCGACAACTGACTATAACGGAGTTTACAAAGGAAGGTACATTGATTTTGAAGCAAAGTCGACACAAAAAACGTCGTCCTTTCCATTAGCAAACGTTTCCAAACATCAAATTGATCATTTAAAACACGTTTTGAAGCATGGAGGAATTGCTTTCTTTATCATTGAATTTGCCAAACTTGATCAGGTGTTTTTGCTTGACGCTTCCTATGTCATTGAATATTTTGAAAACGGAACAAGGAAATCTATACCTTATCAAGATGTTTTAGAGAATGGTCACCAAATTAAAAAAGGCCTTGCGCCTCGCTTAGATTATTTAGAAATTATCGAGAAAAACTACATGAATTCCTAGTGATTTTTGCAAAATTGCTTCAATTTACAATTTGCACATTCAGGTGAAAGTGCTTTGCAAAAATACCTACCGAACCAAATAATTTGATGGTTTGTTTTAACAACCCTTTCTTTAGGGATAATTGACATATATTTTTGTTCAATTTTCTCAACAGAATCTTTTTCGCATGCAATGCCTAATCGTTTTGCAACTCTTTGCATATGAGTATCAACTGCTAGAACTGGATCATTAAATAATTCGCCGAAAACACAATTCTTTGTTTTATTTCCAACTCCTGGCATTGCTAACAATGCTTCTGAATCATGAGGAACTTTTCCGTGATATTGGGTCACTAAAATTTGTGCAATCTTAATAACATTTTTAGCTTTGACTTGATACATACCTAAATGTCGAATTATGAATTCGACATCTGAAAGATCAGCTTTAGCTAATTCTTCGACAGTTTTATATTTCGAAAATAAAATAGCAGTCGCTTGGTTAACAGATTTATCTGTTGTTTGAGCGGAAAGCATGACTGCTATTAAAAGTTCATAATCTTTAGAATAGACTAATTCACAATGTGCATCTGGATATTTTTCATCCAAATATGAGAATAATAATTCAGTATTAATCATCTATCCATTTTGCCTTAGCAATTTTAAGTGTCTCTTCAATGTTTTTATCCCACTTATCACTTGCAGCACTGGCACCAGTCTTTGCAATATCATCTCTAGTTTGCCATTGAAGAAGTAGTTTATCGATTGATTTGAATGTTTTCTTTCCTTTGGAAACGCATTCTCTCATAGCATCAATAATTGTGTCAGCAGGATAGCCGTGTTGAATCCAATCGTCTATAAGTGAATTTTCAAGTGGAGATAAAGTTGTCTTAAATTCTTTTTCAAAAGCCTTTTTTACTGAATCGATTGCTTCAGCTTTTTCTTTGTTGTTGTGGTTCTCGTCATCAGCGGCCATTTCTTCAGTAAATGTTTTAAGTAACTTCTTTTGAAGAGGTTTTAAAGAAACCTTAATTTTTTTGCCAGTGTCAAATACCAAAAGGCCTCTTTCGATTAACGTAACAAAAATTTTATCTAGTTCTTTAACATCTAAGTTCATTTTCATAGATAAAAGATCTGGAGTGATTAAAGTATTTTTTTGTTGTAAAAGATGATCAATCATCAAAATAACAGAAAGCTCATTCTCACTTAGTCTTAGCTTCTTGTAATACTCGATGAGTAAATATCTATAATCGATAGCATCTCTTTGCGAATCTGACATATTGTTTAGTATTCTATAATAATCTTTTAATAATTCAAGAATTATTTAAAACTATTTATTTTTCTTTCTTCTTCTTTAATCTTATCAGGATTAAGTTTTTCAAGTAAATAACTAAGGTTTTCCATAGCTTTTAATGTTTTTTTCTCAATCACAAAATTAAGTTTAGAAGCAAATCTTTTTGCTCTTAAAATTCTTAAAGGGTCTTCTTTAATACGGGTTTCAGGGTCCCCAATGAAACGAATGACTTTATTTTTTAAATCGTTTAATCCATTAGAAGGATCATATATTTTTCCATTTATATCTCTATAAATAGCATTAATTGTAAAGTCTCTTCTTTTATAGTCTTCTTCTAAAGACTTAACAAATTTAATTTCGGTTGGATGTCTATAGTCACTATAACTTTCTTCTTTTCTAAAAGTTGTAATTTCAGCCCTGCCAAACTCTCCTTTGTATTTTATACAACCATATTTCGCAAAAGTAGAATTGATATCTGGCAAAAATTTGATTATTTCTTCAGGAGTTGCATCTGTTGCAAAATCAAAATCGTATACTTCAATACCGAGTAAAGAATCTCTAACGCTTCCACCAACTTCAAAAATAGAGAATCCATTCTCTTTAAATTTTTTATCTAGAAACGCGAATAATTGGTTGTTCATTTTAAAATAAAAGGTGCTCTATGAGCACCTATATATACTCGTCAAACTTATTTGTTAAGTTTAGCTTTTAAAGACTTCGAAGGTCTAAATCCTGCTGTATTGTTTGCAGGAATAATAATTGGTGCTCCACTTGAAGGATTTGTTCCTTTTCTTGGAAGTCTTTCTTTCTTATAGAAGACGCCAAAGTTTGAAATTTTAACTTCTTCGCCTTTAATAATCTTTTGTTCAATAAGATCCAAGAAGTCGTCAACAATCATTTCAACATCTTGTTTTGGGTAATCAGTTTTTTCGGAAACTGCAAGAACTAATTCGGCTTTATTCATCTTTTAATCTCCTAAATGAGTGCGATAACTAATATAGCAAAAAAAATTATTTTAGTAAACTAAACTCTTTCTCTTAACACAAGTTCTATAGGTGTTCCATCTAGATTAAAAGATGCTCTTAATCTATTTTCTATATATCTTAGATAGGAAAAATGGGCATATTTCGGCTTATTTACGAACAAAACAAATGTTGGGGGACAACTATTCGCTTGATTAACAAAATAGATTTTTAATCTTCCTCCATTGAAGTCTGGAGCTTCATTCATTAGTTGAGCATCTTGCACTACTTGATTCAATAAAGAAGTAGAAATATGTGTATCATAAGCCTTGTGAACCATGTCGATTTTATCAAAAATATTTTCTACTTTTGATGTTGTCTTAGCTGAGACAAAAACGATTGGAGCATATTCTAAGAATTGAAATTCTTTTCTAATCTTTTTTTCAAACTCGCTCTGTGTGTTTTGTTCTTTTTTAACTAAATCCCATTTATTCACAACAATGATAACGGCCTTTTTCTTTTCAATTGCATAACCGACAACATGTTTATCTTGTTCAATAATGCCTTCATTAGCATCAATAACAAGCAAAACAATTTCACTTCTATCGACTGCTGCTAAAGCACGAAGCATAGAATATTTATCAATTGATTCATAAATTTTGCCACGTTTTTTTAAACCTGCTGTATCAATAACAACATAATCTTTGTTGTCTCTTGTAATTTTTGTGTCTATTGAGTCTCTTGTTGTTCCAACAATATTCGAAACAATAACTCTTTCTTTCTTAAGCAAAGCATTCACTAATGATGACTTTCCAACATTAGGTCTACCAATAATTGAAAAAGTAATTGCATCTTCATATTTTTCTTCTTCAACTTTCGGAAGAACTTTTACTATCTTATCAAGTATATCGCCTATACCAATTCCGTGTTCTCCAGAGGTGGCGATAGGCTCACCTAAACCAAGTGAATAAAACTCTGAAATAGACATGAGCATATCTTGGTTATCTACCTTATTTACCGCTAAAATCACGGGTTTTTTCGTCTTAAATAACATTTTGGCGATAAATCTATCGTCCTTAGAAATGCCCTTCTTTCCATCGGCAACAAATATAATTACATCAGCCTCATCAATAGCTAATTGAGTTTGTACTCTAATTTGTTCTTGGAATGGTCTATCAGCGAGTTCAATTCCACCAGTATCAACAAGTCGAAAAGAACGATCTAACCATTCGGCAGTTTCATATAAGCGATCTCTTGTAACGCCTGGCTGGTCATCAACAATTGCGCGTCTTCTTCCAACGATACGATTAAAAATCGTAGATTTACCTACGTTAGGACTTCCAACAATTGCGACTACTCCTAAAGGCATTAAATTCCAACTTTCTCTTTAATGATATCTAATACGGCTTGAACAGATTCTTCGATTGTGAGTTTAGATGTATCTAATTCAATAGAATCTTCTGCTGGTTTAAGTGGAGCAAAAGCTCTACTTGAGTCAATACGGTCACGTTTTTCAACATCAGCGACAATCTCTTCATATGTACAAGGAATGCCTTTTTCTTGATTCTCAAGATAACGGCGTTTCGCACGTTCTTCAACGGATGCAATTTGGAAAATTTTTACATCCGCATTTGGTAAAACATAAGTCCCAATATCTCTTCCATCCATAACGACAGAAACTTTTTCTGCCATCTTTCTTTGAAGATCGACCATTGCAAGTCTTATATCCTTATAAGAGGCAATGTAACTAACGTTACCACTAACTCTTGGTTCTCTAATTTCTCTAGTAACATCTTTTCCAGAGCACATAACTTTGCCATCTGGATAAAGAGTGATTTCAACTTCAGGTATTAAAGCAACACAAGCTCCTTCATTTTGGCAATCAACACCTTTTCTTAAACAATATTCAGTAAAAGCACGATACATAGCACCAGTATCGATATATGTATAACCTAATTTCTTTGCTACAGCTTTTGAAACTGTAGATTTACCAGCAGCAGCTGGTCCATCAATTGCAATGACAACTTTTTTCATATTTTCTCCTAAAGTTAAAGTGAAATAATTACTAACGTTGCTATTATAACTAAGATAAATATAATTGCAATTACAAAGTAAAATATTTCATATTTTGTTAAGTTAATAACTCGTTTATTTTTCTTACTAACTTGCGAATTGTCGAAGACCTCATGAACAACCATTATATCTTCGTAATTAAGTTTTTCTTCAAGGTTATTCCCGTAAAGTTTATCAACTTGTTTAGATGCTTCACGTTTTTTTGAAAAACTCTCAAACTTCATATTCGAGATTTCTTCACGATAACGACGATATTTTTCAACACGAGTCATACGAAACCTTAATGAAAATATGTTATCACATAACCATATTAATTTTGTAGCATTTCAACGAATATTGATATTAATTACGGATTTGATATAATCTTACTAGCGGAGGAAAAAACCATGCCAAAAGTAAAAGTAAATCCAGAACTCTGTGGTTCATGTGGTCTCTGCGTCGGTTCACGTCCAGAAGTCTTCGAATTTGATGAAGAAGGCCATGCAAAAGCTGTCGCAGAATGTGAAGGAGAACTTGGCTTCGAATGCCCATTCGGTGCAATCGATGTAGAATAGTTCAACCTCTACTTATAAAAAATGACACCAAAGGTGTCTTTTTTTTATTGTTGTAATTTGTCAATGAATCTATGCACTGATTTATATGTGAATAATGTAAGCATAATTACAGCTGCATCTTTAATAGCATTAAATGGTAAAACTGCTAATAAACCATACGACCAACCAATATCTTTAATATTTGGATTTGCAGCTTGGCACATTCCTAATATTGCCTCTTTTGGGAATTCCATCACTTTCATATAGAATGGGATTATGAAGTAGATATTTGATAAAAGAGAAACGCTTAATTGGAATACAGTTCCAATTGATAACCCAATAACAACACCTTTAAACTTTCTGTGTTTTTTATAAATTATTGCAGCAGGCAAAATGAATGCTGAAGAATAGATCAAATCAGAAAGTTCCCCTACGCCTAAAGTACTAGTTAAAGGCAGCTTAATAATGGTTTTTATTAGTAAAACTAATAATCCGCTAACAGGGCCATATGCAAATGATGCTATAAAAGCTGGAATTTCATCAAAATGAAACTCTAAAAATGCTGGCATAAATGGAACTGGGAATTTAATAAAAATATAAAAGATTCCAGATAATGCTCCAAAAACTGCAACTCTAACAATTTGTTTTGTCCCAAATTTATATTTAGAATTCTGTTTTTCTTTAAAATAGGTTTTAAGGAAAACGAAAATAAATAGAACGATTAATATACCAAAGGTAAGTGTTTTATAATCCATAAAAAATGCCTCGTGTTCCAAGGCAATTTTAATTAAAAAATTTCTTCCATCCAGACTTTAACTGTCGCTTCTAGAATTTCACTAGATCAGCCTACTGGCTCGCGGAGTTTACCGCCGATCGGGAATTTCACCCTGCCCTGAAACAAAACTATTATATCACAATTTTATAAAGGTTGCTTAATTATTTCAGAATATCTTCTTGGATACTTCTTTAGGGTCTTATTTTTCTTCAAAATCCCCAGAAAAACCCTAGAATTTTTAGATTTTGGCAATAAATATTCGTACTTCTTATATTCATCAATTTGTAAAACTTTAAATGCATGTTTCGCATTGTTAATCTCTTCATCTACACCACTTGACTTGTATGCAATGAATAAACCACCAACTTTAACTTGATAGAAACAAAGCTCTAGTAAGACATTTAATTCTTTTACTGCTCGAGCTGTAACAATGTCATATTTTTCTCTTACTTTTTGTTCTTCGGCTCTACCTTGGATTACTTCAACATTTTTTAAACCTAATTCTTTAATAACTTCCCTGAGGAAAGTAACGCGTTTACCAGTTGTTTCTAGTAAAGTTACTTTTAAACTAGGTTCGACTATAGAAAGAGGAATACCAGGAAAGCCAGCACCAGACCCAACATCTAATAAAGTTTTATTTTTTAAATCAAAATATTTAATTAATTCAATTGAATCAATAAAATGTTTTTCTTCAATTTCATCTGGATCAGTAATTGCAGTCAAATTGAACTTTTCATTCCACTCCAAAAGTAAGCTTAAATACTTTTCAAATAAATTTATTTGCTCTTTATTTAATCCGAATTCTTCAAGTAATTTCATTTTGTGCTTCTCTTTAAGTTCAAAATTAAGATTGAAATATCAGCAGGGTTTATACCAGATATTCTACCCGCTTGTCCTACAGTCCTAGGTCTAATTTTATCCAATTTTTGTCTAGCTTCCAATGCAAGACCATGCATATTTAAATAATCTATACCTTCAGGAATTTCATAATTCTCAAATTTAGCAAACGAATTAGCTTCAGCAAGCTCACGTTTAATATAACCTTCATATTTAACTGAAATCTCAAATTGAGCAATTCCAATAAAGTCTAACGGTATTTCTTTAATTTCAGGAATCAAGTCGCAAATGTGTTCATAATGGATTTCAGGACGTTTAAAAAATTCAGTTCCACTAACACCAGCTTTAAGGGTTTCAAGCCCCTTACTCGATAAATATTCATTAACTCTTTTTGATGAGCCAAAATGAATTTTTTGCAGGATTTCCCGCGCTTTTTCGACATTTTTGTTCTTTTCTTCAAATGCTTTATAACGTTCTTCAGATATCAAACCGAGCTTATATCCATATGGAGTCAAACGAACATCTGCATTGTCGTGTCTTAGTAATAATCTATACTCGGCTCTTGAGGATAAAAGTCTATATGGTTCAAGTGTTCCTTTTGTAACAATGTCATCAATCATGACACCAATATAAGATTCATTTCTTTTTAGAATAAAAGGTTCTTTGCCTTGTACATATAATGCTGCATTAATTCCAGCAACAAGACCTAAACCTGCAGCTTCTTCATACCCTGATGTTCCGCAAATTTGGCCTGCACCATATAAACCTTTATATTTCTTAACTCTAAGAGTTAAATCATATTGAGTTGGTACTAAGGCATCATATTCGATAGCATAAGCATATTTTAAAAATTCTGCATTTTCCATTCCTTCTAAAGAATGAACCATCTTTTCTTGCATTTCTTCTTCCATCGCAGTTGAAAAACCTTGCAAATAGATTGATTCACCATCTTCAAATTCAGGTTCAAGGAATAATTGATGACGTTTTTTGTCTCTAAAAGTCATTACTTTAGACTCAATAGAAGGACAATAACGAGGTCCAACACCAGTCTGTAGCCCATTAAATGTAGCTGTTTTATCTAAATTATCAGTAATGAGTTTATGAGTTTTTTCATTTGTGTAAATTAACCAACAAAGAACTTGATCTTTGAGTGGTTTAAACGTTTTTGTTAGATAAGAAAAGGCATACATGCCTTCCATGCCATATTGGGGGGTCGCTTTAGAAAAATCAATTGAACTCTTTTTAATTCTAGGTGGAGTACCTGTTTTAAGTCTAAAAATCTCAAGTCCCATGTCTTGTAGAGACTTACTTAAACCAATAGATGGCTTTTCACCGTCTGGTCCACCACTTATAGATTTATGCCCTCTTAAAATGGCCCCTTCCATATATGTACCAGTAGAAATTACAACTGCTTTCGAGTTAATAACAGTGCCATCTTTCAAAATGACTCCGTTAACAATTTCTTTATCGTGGGAAATACCAGTGACTTCAGCCTCTAAAATCTCTAAATTTGCGGTTTTTTCCAGCAATTTTTGCATATAAGCTGGATATTTAGCCTTGTCTTCTTGAGCTCTTAAACATTGAACTCCAGGGCCTTTTCCGGTATTGAGCATCTTCATTTGTAGATACTCATGATCTGCTGCAACTCCCATCATTCCGCCTAAAGCATCAATTTCTCTTACAACAACGCCTTTAGCAGAACCACCTATTGAAGGATTACAAGGCATATTTGAAATCATCTTTTTATTAAGTGTGATTAAAAGAGTGCTTAAACCCATATGTGCAGATGCACAACATGCTTCAACACCAGCGTGACCACCGCCGACAACAATCACATCATATGATTTCATCTTTATCCAACGCTTCCTTCCATATCCATTTTAATAAGTTGATTTAATTCTACTGCGTATTCCATTGGAAGTTCTTTTGAGAATGGCTCAATAAATCCCATAATAATCATTTGGACTGCATCTTTACGAGAAATACCTCTGCTCATAAGGTAGAAAAGTTGATCTTCATTTACCTTAGAAACAGTAGCTTCGTGTTCTATAAATGAAGTGTTATTTTGCACTAAATTCGTAGGAATTGTATCGGATTTTGAAATATCGTCGAGAATTAAAGTGTCACATTCAACATGCGATTTACAGTTTAAAGCATTCTTCATATGTTTGACTGATCCACGGTAATTTGCAACACCACCATTTCTAACAATTGACTTAGAAATAATTGTTGAAGATGTATTAGATGCTAAGTGAATCATACGAGCTCCAGCATCTTGATATTGTCCTTTACCGGCAACAGCTACTGATATGCAAGTTCCTTTAGCACCTTCTCCAGCTAAAATACATGCTGGATATTTCATATTAGTCTGTGAACCAACGTTTCCATCAATCCACTCCATATGGCCATTTTCCATTACTTTGGCACGTTTTGTGACAAGGTTAACAATGTTAGTTGACCAGTTTTGAACAGTTGAGTATCTACAATGAGCATCTTTTAATACAACAATCTCTACAACTGCTGCATGCAATGAATCTTGTGAATAAATTGGAGCTGTACAACCTTCTACATAATGGACATCCGCACCCTCATCGACAATGATGAGTGTTCTCTCGAATTGACCAGATTTCTCATTATTTATTCTAAAATAAGATTGAAGTGGTTTATCTAACTTAACTCCTTTAGGAACATAAATAAACGAACCACCTGACCAAACAGCACCATTTAAAGCTGAAAACTTATTATCGCGATATGGAACAACAGTATTAAAATACTTCTTCACTATATCAGGGCACATTTGAACAGCCTGGTCAGTTGATAGGAAAATAACTCCTTTATCTTCAACTTCTTTAAGCATGTTGTGGTAAACAGCTTCTGATTCATATTGAGTAGTAACACCAGAAAGATATTTTTGCTCAGCTTCAGGAATACCAAGTTTCTTGAATGTATTCTTAATGGTCTCTGGGACTTTGTCCCAGTCTTTTTCTACTTTCTTAGAGTTTCTAGTGAAATATGTATAAGAATCAAAATCTAAGAAAGATAAATCAGGGCCAAAAGAAGGCATAGGAAGTTCTTTAAATGCCTTATAGGATTTTAGTCTAAATTCAAGCATCCACTCAGGTTCATTTTTTAACTTAGAAATTTCTCTAACAACTTCTTCAGTTAAACCTTTTCCTGTTGTGATTATGGATGTGTCTTTATCTTTAAATCCATATTTATATTCTTGTTCTGGTAATTTATTTTTCATGGTTATGTTTACAAATTATCTCATCCATTGCATCCCAACCTATGGTTGCACATTTAATTCTAGCAGCTTGTTTTGAAGTGTTCATAAATACGATTGCTTCATCAAGAACATTTTCATCATAAGGTTCTTCATGAATCATGTGGTGATATTGATCGATTATGTACTTAGCATCTTCCCAAGTCTTACCAATCATAAGACCACACATAATATCTGTAGAAGAGGTTGAAATGGTACAAGCAACACCATCCCAATATGCTTCTTTTACAACTCCGTTTTCGACTTTTCCATAAACATTAATATCATCAATACAATTTGACGAATGCATATGAATTTTCTCGAAATTCTCAGGATTTTCAGGGGTTTTCTTATATTGAGGGTTATCATAATGATCCATGATAATCTGTCTCATCATCTGAGGGTTAAGCAAAATAGGCATCTAAGAAATTACCTCCTTCTTTAAGTGCTTCAACTAAAGCATCCACATCTTCTTTTGTGCTATAAAAATATAGTGACGCTCTAACAGTAGCAATTTCATTTATTTGATGATGCAAAAGCTTAGCACAATGGTTTCCGCTTCTACACGCGATTCCTTTTGAATTTAATAATGTTCCTAAATCTTGAGCAAATACACCTTTGACATTAAAAGTAATAATTCCAGCTTCAGCATTTTCGTTATAAATTACAATATCTTTGACTTCTTTCATTCTTTTGATGGCGTATGCTCTTAATTCAGACTCGTATTTTGTAATATTCTCAAGGCCAATTTTCTCTAAATATTTTATAGCCGCATGTAGACCATAAATCCCAGCAATATTTTTCGTTCCGGCTTCTAATTTTTGTGGTGCTTTATGATAAACAATTTCACCATCTAATTTGAAAGTTTCGTTCATGCCTCCTCCAAGGATAATTGGCTCTGTTTCTGCTAATAATTCTTTTCTACCAAAAAGTACGCCAATTCCAGTAGGAGAAAGCATCTTATGACCAGAAAAAGCTAGGAAATCCACGGAATTTTGCTTAACATCAGTCTTTTGATGAGGGACTGATTGAGCACCATCACACACAACTAAAATACCTTTTTCATGAGCTAAATCACAAATAGGTTTAAGGTCTACAAAATAACCCAAAACATTAGTTACATTTGCAACAGAAATAACCTTTGTTTTTTCAGTTATTGCTTTAGATACATTTTCAAGCGTTAATCTGCCTTCTTTTGTTAGTTCAATATACTTAACTTTTATACCAATTCGCTTTTGAAGTTCAAACCAAGGCAAAACATTAGATGCATGTTCTGCAACTGTAATTAAAACTTCATCATCTTTCTTCAAATGATTAGCGAAATAACCAAAGACAACTAAATTTAAAGCTTCTGTATCTCCTGAAGTAAAAACAATTTCATTAGGATCAGCATTTATGAATTTAGCGACTGCTTTTCTTGTTTCTAAAATTTCTTGGTCTACTTGATACATTGTATCATAATCGCCACGACCAGAATTTGAGGATGTATGAGAATAATACATATTCTCGGCATCAATTACGCATTGAGGCTTAAATGTTGTTGAAGCATTATCTAAAAATACTAAGTTATGTCCTTGCATCTTAGTCTTATTTATAAACATTGGGAAATCTTTTCTAATTAAATAAGGATCAAACATTACATTGCCTCCTTAAGTGCATTTTCAATCATAGATTGAGTCTTTTCTGAAAACTCTTTTGATACAGGTTTTAAATAACCTAATGTAATTAATAATCTTGCTTCATCATACGTAAGTCCGCGTGACATTAAATAGAACATATGGTCAGAATTAAGTTGTCCTACAACCGCACCATGGCTTGCTTGCACTTCGTTCTCGTCGATTTTCAAAATCGGCGAGGCAACACCTTGAGCATCTTTATCGAAAACAATAATTTTTGCATTTTGTTTTGCGTTAGAACCTTTAGCTCCTTCAACAATATGGGAAACTCCGGAAAATATGATTTTGGAGCTATCTCTAGCAACGCCATAATTGTTCATAATTGAAGTTGTTTTGCCTGCCAAATGTTTGAAAGAAATATCAAATTCTTTTTGATCATTTTTGTTTGATAAAGTTGCTAATTGCCACTCACAATAAGCGCCTTCTTCTACTAAATCGATTTGACTTTTAACTTTTGCAAAATTCTTGGAAAAATCCGCAAAAATCACGGAAATTCCCGCATTTTTTCCAACTTTTCCACAAATTTTAATGTGACTATTTTCACCAAAATTAGCAAGCTTTAAAAGCAAATTTGAACCTTCTTGCAGCTCGATATTTAAATCAGAAAAATCAGTATACTCAAGTACACGTTTTTCATTTTTCTTTAAACAAATACAACTACTGTCCATTATTTACCTTTTAATGCTTCTTTTGTAGCACATGTTCCAATTGAAATAGAGTTCATAGATTCATCATCTTTGAATTCAATTCCTTCTTTCTTGAGCCATTCATAACCTTGTTCATCAATTTTCTTAATTAATGACTTATCTCCAATTTTGGCAATCTTTCCGTTTACAAGAACGACAGCTTTGTCAATGCGAATCAAGTCATAAAGTTTTGCGTAATGAGAAACAATTAAAAATCCGCGTTTCTCTTGTTCTTCTTTAATTACATTTGCAACAATCTGAATTGCATCAACATCCAAACCAGAATCTATTTCATCTAACATAACGATGTCAGGATTAAGAACTAACATTTGAAGAATTTCGTTTTTCTTCTTTTCACCACCAGAAAATCCTTCATTTAAATTACGAGTGGACATTTCAAATGGAATATGTACTTTTTTATACGCATTATCCATTAATTTGTAAAATTCAAATAATGATACTGGTTTTTCTTTATGGGCGTTTAAGGCAGACTTCAAAAAGTCAGAATTATTGACACCAGGAACTTCGCTTGGATATTGCATTCCTAAGAAAAGTCCTAATTTTGATCTCTCATCTACACTTAATTTTGTGATGTCTTTATCATCTAACCAAATATTACCACTTTTAATAGTGTAATTTGGGTTTCCCATAATAGTCTGTAAAAGGGTTGATTTTCCGTTACCATTTGGGCCTAATAAGGCAACGGTTTCGTCACTTGAAAATTCGATACTTAATCCTTTTAGGATTTCTTTATCGTTTACTGATACAAATAAGTTCTCAATTTTTAGCTTTGACATAGGCTCAATTCTCCCTTACAGAACGCTACTATTTTATATATAGAAAAGAGGTCAAATCAAATGAAATGATAAAAAATTATTCAAAAACGTTGTTTTTGCAGTAATTTCATAAACAACCTAAATCGTTTACCACTATAGACAAGTCTATGTATTTTTCGAAAAATCTTTGTTGTATTTATACATACAAGAGAATATAATTTTACTCGCATTATTGAAAAGGAGGCTAAGTCAATATGAAGAAATCTAAACTATCTCTTGGTATGATTGCTTGCTTGCTCTCAGTCGGTTCACTTGCCGGTTGTGATCCAGTAAAGTCTTCAGACAAAGGATATTTATTGTCTTACACTGTTGATGGAACCACCACATATAAAGTTGCGGATGATATTCTTAAAGAATACTATGACGATTCTGACAAATATCAAGCTATTTTTGATGCTATCTTCAAAGTTATCAAAAGGAATTACTTTAGTGTAGATCGTGGTACAAAAAAATATAACGGCGTAACAATTAAATTAGGTAAACCACAAATGACTAAAATTAATGCGGAGGCTGATAAAAAGGTTGCTATTGATAAGCAAACTGCAGAAGACAACGCCGACGCAAATGGCACAAGATACAAAAAGGAATTCGATGCAATTCTTTCGGAAAACGGTGTCAAAACAGAAGAAGAATTACACGCAAAATATGTTGGAGAAATTCAAGAAGAAACTTTCGACGAGAACTTCTATACATATTTCGTTGATGAAATGAGAGGAGACAATGCACCTTACAAAGTTAATCTCAAAACTCTTGGTAAAGACTTTGTTTGGGATGGCTATTTAAAGGATCAACATCCTTACCATATGTCACATCTCATGATTGAACTCGCTGATAAGAGCGACACAAATTATGCCGATGGCACAATTTCTGAAGACAATGCTAAAAACCTTTATACAGCAGTAAAGGAATTAAAGGATGCAAGTTCATTCCAACTTGCTGCTTATTCTTTAAGTGATGATGAAAGTTCACGTGCTAAATATGGTGATTTAGGCATCATGGATTATGACACAGGATTTATTAACGAATTCAAACTTGGCATTTATGCTTATGAACAATTCTATTTAGGTAAAGATGCTTCTGGCAAAGCTATTGATGCATCTTCATTTAGTGAGAAATACATTGATGCTGTTAATGAGTTATTCAATTTTGCTGATGATCATGCAGCACATGTTCCAACTGTTCCTTATTCAGTTTTCGAAGAACTTAACAGCTATTCTGAAGCAGAAACTGACGAAAACAGTAAACCTGTTATTGAAGGAGCAGATCTCGTTTTCCCAAGAAATGTTATCTATAACAAGTATTTAAATAGACATGCTGTTTTCTTTGTTGAAGGTGCTGATAATAATGAAGATACAAATGGTAACTTCAGAACAGTTTCATTCAATGGCGAAGAAAAAGTTGTACTTTGTGCAGATGATGATCCAACAAAACCTATCGTTTGTGTTCGTGGAAGCTCACAAGGAAAACAAGAAATTCACTTTATGGTAGTCAATCGTTCACCATTATCAACCTATGAAGTTGAAGATAAAGATTACTACAACACATATTATTATTCGCAAGATATGTACCCACACAAAGCTGATGGTACAAAATTAGACACATACACCAACTTTGTTGGTGATGAAAGAGATGATTCAGAACCAAGAGCTCAAGAAATTGCCTCAAAATTCAAATCTTTTGATTCTGATAAACTCAATAAGTACATCTTCCTTAAATTCATGAATGTCGAAAAACTTACTTTCGAAAAAGATTGTAAAGAAATTGAAAAAGCTCTTATGAACTGGATTCTTACATCTGTCGAAAAGAAAGAAAATGAAAAATCAGAAAATTGGAAGAAGACTTGGAATGAATATCTCGACAAATTAAGTAGAGAAAACGCTGAACGTAAAAAACTTATTCCTCAAGCATGTAAGTACGTTTTTAGTAAAGCCAATGAAGACCTTAAACTAGACGAAGTTTATCCATATGCTAACCTTACAGCTGAAGAAATAAGTGAAATTGAAACTCTCGCAGCTGAAATTATTGAAATGGATGTAAAAACATACTGGGAAACAACCAAAACTTCAGATGCGTTTAAGAAGGAAGGAGGTCTCTTCAACGATGGAAAAGCACACATCTAAAAAATTATTCGCGGGTTTACTCGCATTATCTGCAGGTTTCATCCTTGCCTCATGCGACCCTGTTTCCTCAGTTCCAACAAACTACAATAACCCAATTGTTTCATCTACTGATGGAAAAGTTGATATTGATGAGAATAAGATTGGAACAATCTATGACGCAGTTTCATCTGAAAAGAACGCTAAGATTATCAACGATATCTTAGAAGAAATCTGTGAAAAGAAATTTGGCTCATATAAAGAATTCAAGAAAGCCTCTGATGGTTCTGATGCAGACAAAAAAGCTTTCACAAATAAATACACCAAATATTTTGGTAAAGGTGAAGTTGCAAAGAGAAGATTTACTCAATTTGAACAAGATGTTAACGAAAGAATTTCAGAATATTTCTACAACGAAATTACAAATTCATCATATCAAGATGAAGAAGGTAGATTCGATGAAGAAAAATTCTATAACGCTAAACGTTATGAATTATATGATCTTGATAAAGTTACTTATGCTGACGAAGATGAGAAACTTACAAAATTTGATAGAAGATTCGTTGATAACACCATCCAAAAGAGCGAAGCTTACTCACATTTAAAACAAAAAGAACAATACGAGAAGACATCTGATCGTGGTTATATTAAAGAGAAAGTCTATCCAGACATTCTCAAAGATAAATTAGTCGAAGACTACGTTTATCGTGAAAATACAAACTCACTCGGACGTGCTTATGCTCGTAAAGTTAATATGGTTAAACTTCCTTACGAAGGCAAAGACTCATTCGTAAGAGATATCTCAGCAAAATTTGCTGAACTCCATATTGAGGGTAATGAAACAGAAATTACCGAAATTAAATTCGAACACCTTGTAAATGCTTATAAAGGTTTCGCTCCACATGTTCCAACTAAGGCAGAGCCAAACTTAATCTCACAATTATCAACTACTGAAGCTGCATTAATTAGTGGTTTTGCTGATCACAATGAAACAATTGAAGTAAAAGCTGCAGATGCTGCTCATTACAAATATCTTGATATTGTACTTGTCCCAGCAGGTAACTATTACGTCAAAACTAAACTTGGTAAAGTTTTAAAAGATTATCAACTTGCTATTGCAGGCGAAGATGCTGGTCGTTTCCCAACTCCAGAACAAAAAACTGCATTAGAATCATTCACAGGCGAAGGAAAATCTAAAGAATATGGATTATTCCAAAAAATTCTTTCTATTATGAAAGAAGACTACACAACTGATGGATGGCACGTTAAAGCTAACGGTCTTAGCGACCTCCCAAGTGCATTAAAAGATCGTATATTCAACATCCGTGTTGCAAGTTCAATTGATGATCCATCACAACTTGTCGCAGAATCAAAAACTGCGGGCACAATCGGACAATGGATGTATCAAGCTGATGCTGAAGGAAATCCAGATACAACTAAACCATTATCAAGACTTCCTTATTTAAGAAAGATTAATGGTCGTAAGTTTGTTATTCCTGCAAAACCATCATACAAAGTTCAACCTCAAAACTATGTTTATGACGATGTTTCAGGTAAATCTGTTACCATTTGCCAAGTTCTTGAAGCTCCATCAACCGCTAAACTTAATCCAGATGTTAAAACAGTTTACGATGATGCAACAAAAGAACTCTTATCAAGACAAATCGCAAAAGTCCTTGGTACAAAAGATTCTTATATTAAAGATGCTTACACCGAAGTGCTTAACAAGTACGAATTCGCATTCTATGATAGTTCATTATATGACTACCTCAAGAGCGAATATCCAGATTTAGACATCTTTGATGAGGATTAAAAACAATTAATCATAGGGAGGCGACTGCGCCTCCCTTTATTATAGGAGTTATTAATTATGGAAAATAAAGATTGTATATTTTGTAAAATTGCCGAAGGAATTATTCCTTCACATAAAGTTTATGAAGATGATGATGTCTTAGCATTTCTAGACATTTCACAAGTTACTCCTGGCCATACACTTGTAATTTCAAAAAAGCACTACTCCAATTTCTTAACTACCGAAAAAGATGTAATGCACAAGGTTATGGATGTCGCCCAACGTATAGGACAGGCCCAAATTTCGATTTTAGGGGCAAAAGGAGTCAATATTTTAACGAATGTGAATAAAGAGGCAGGCCAGAGTGTTTTCCACTTCCACGTGCACGTTATTCCGCGTTATATTAGAGACGAAGGATTCCGTATCGAAATGAAAGAGAATAATAAACTCTCTGAATTATCTCTTCCAGCGATTGCAGACGAGATTAAAAAAGCTATATAAATCTTAATAAAAAAGAATAATAAATATCATTGTCAGATAAATTAAATTTCTTTTTAATATAACTACCGTCACCGGTACTTAGTGCTGAATAGGCCAATCGGGGCGGCTTTTATTTACAAAGAATTGACAGTTTGTTTATTTTATTTTGAAATAATATCAATAACCGGTATGTAGTGCCTTTAGGTAGATCGGTTATTTTTTAATGTTGACATTTAAGTTAAGTTAATATTTAATATTTACAACGCCACCGGTACGTGGAGCTCATTAGGCTCATCGGGGCG
>ODAJ014733691.1_pt1 | contig 22578 bp, 16 predicted proteins | sample 1539241 | NCBI WGS metagenome assembly ODAJ01 (sample SAMN02144231, study PRJEB22623) | gut metagenome | biome: sheep rumen | host: Ovis aries | place: New Zealand | reverse complement strand
GAGCGGATGTGGCGGAATTGGCAGACGCGCCGGACTTAGGATCCGTTGCCTTCGGGCGTGAGGGTTCGACCCCCTCCATCCGCACCAAAAATGCAATTAGGAATTAGAAATGCGTAATGCGCAATGATTTGAGCGGGAGGCTAGCTAACAGTTAAGATAAAGTTATAAAGAGTTATAAAACACTGTTGATTTTTTGAAAGTGTGACGAAAATGCTAAAGTCGTTTAAGGTTATGTTGGTGCCGAACAATCGTCAGCGGACGCGATTATTTCAATTCGCGGGGGCGGCTCGCTTCGCTTACAACTGGGCACTGCGCAAGGAAATTGACGCCTACGAAGCGGACGAAAAATTTATCAGCAGTTATGATATGACTAAGAAATTTACTGTACTTAAGAATTCGGGCGAGTATCCGTGGCTCAAAAGCATTTCAAGCCAAGCAACCTTTCAAGCGGTGCGTGATTGTGCAGACGCTTACATAAAATTTTTTAAGAAGCAAAGCTTGCGACCGAGATTCAAAAGCAAACGTCGCGGCGACTTCAGCTTTTATCAAGCTACAGACAAAATCAAAATCACGACGACACATGTCAAGCTTGAAGCAATAGCGACGAGCAAACGCAAAAATCGTCAACGGTTGAATTGGTTCAGACTTGCCGAGCATGGACGAATACCCGTTGGCGTGAAATATTTTAATCCGCGAATTACTTTTGACGGCTTAAACTGGTGGTTAAGCGTAGCGGTTGAATTCGCTGACCCGAAGCCCGCTGAAAATTGCGGCGAAGCTTTAGGCATTGACTTAGGCATAAAAAATTTGGCGACGTGTTCGGACGGCACTATTTATCCGAACATTAACCGGACTTCGACAGTTCGCAGATTGAAGAAAAAATTGCGGCGACTACAGCGTGCAATTTCGCGTAAATATGAGATGAATAAAAATACCCGTACGTTGGCGGGGAATTTAAGCCTGCAGAGCGTCATGTCAAACGAAAGTAGTTTAGACGAAATCGGACGCACTGAAGCAGGAATCAGGCAGGCAGTTGTTGCAACCTTAAGTCCTGAGCAACGGCAACGCTCATTCTCGCGTAAGTACGAGATGAATAAAAAGAAAGGAGAGAGTTACAAGAAAACGCGCAACATTATAAAGAGTGAACAAAAACTTTTACGAATTCATCACCGATTGGCTAACATTCGGCAAAATTATCGGCACCAAATCACGAGCAGAATTATCGGACGAAAACCAAATCCGATAATGCTTGAAGATTTGAACGTGCGGGGCATGATGTCGAATCGGCACTTAGCAAAAGCAGTGCAGGAGCAAGGTTTTTACGAATTCAGACGGCAGATTGAGTATAAGGCGGCGTGGGCAGGTTTGCGCGTCGTTATCGCCGACAGATTTTATCCCAGCTCAAAAAACTGTATTGCTTGCGGACACGTGAAGAAAAATTTGCACTTGTCCGAGCGGATTTATCACTGCGAACATTGCGGCAATGAGATAGACCGCGACTTACAGGCGGCGATAAATTTAAAACGCTACGCAAGCTGATTGGTTGAAAAACTACCCGTACGTTAGCGGGAAAGTTAAGCCTGTGGAGCGTCAAAAAAAACGCAAGTAGCTCCGGCAAAAGCGGACGCGGCGAAGCAGGAATGAAACATAAGAGTTTTTATAACTTTTTATAAGTTTTCAGTAACGGGAAATTTATGAAATGGCTTTGTCTGGTGTTGGCGGCTTATATCATCGGCTCGATACCAGTCGGCTTGATTTTGGGCAAGCTGATTTGGAAAAAAGATTTGCGACGATTCGGCTCGCACAATATCGGCGCGACTAATGCTTGGCGCGTTCTTGGTCAAAAAGCGGGCGTCTTAGTTTTCATTCTGGATTTCTTGAAAGGTCAAATTGGCGTCTTGTTAGGTTCGTGCATAATCGGAACGCCCAGCGCAATGGTTATAGGCGGTTTCTTCGCGATAGTCGGTCATATAATCCCAATCTTTGCAGGTTTCAGAGGAGGCAAGGGCGTCGCGACGGGTCTTGGCGTCTTGTCGATTCTCATGCCCAAAGTTATGCTGATAGTCTTCGTGGTGTGGCTTATACTTACATTGCTCACGCGCTATGTATCAGTCGGCTCAATCGTTGCGGCGGTTCTTACGCCAATACTTGCGGCAGCCTTCCAAATGCCTGGACCGTATTTCGCATTTGCGCTTGCGGCGGCAGTAATTATCGTCTGGCGTCACAGGGAAAATCTTAAACGCCTTAGAGAAGGTCGCGAAAATAAATTTTGAAAATCAATCAGACAGATAAAAAATATTTCCCCTGCCTAGCGTAGGGATTTTTTTATGTAAAATTTTATGGTACAATCTGCGGAGAAAATTTTTGCGGGAGGTGCGAGCTTTGGACGAAATACTAAATTATTTGATAGTGATTCTGATGACGACCGGAGTAATATTCGGCGGGAAAGCTCTTTGGGATTGGAAAAAAAATCGAACGCCGCAACTTGACTTGAAAGAATTGGAAGCGGAGCGGGCACAATACCTTCAAGAAAACTTTGACAAGGCGACGACTGATTATAATTTTTTAGCGGAGGCTATAGAAAATATTTCCGACCGCGAACTTGTCAATCAGTTGCGACAACTTCAGCACACGGCGAAAAATTTGCTGAATCACCTTGAAAGAAATCCGGAACGAATCGCGCTGGCGTACAAGTTCATTGATTATTATCAAGACCGCGCCGTTAAAATCGTCAAGCAGTATCAGGAGCTTGAGGAAACACATTTGGAGACGGATAAAATTGAAGATTTGAAAGCCCGCATGAAACAGACGCTAGCCGCCCTTGATGAAGCTTATCAAGCTCAATTTGAACATGTTCTGAATGACCAAATTATTTCAGTCGATGCGGAATTGACGGTTATGGAGCAACAGCTTGACGCGGAAGGCATTGAGCGAAAGCCAATCGAAGTCGGCAAGGTTGATAAATATGGCAACGTCCGCATTGATACCGATTTACTTGACCGCCCGATTGAGCTTGAGCCGCAAAGAAAATTTTTCCCGCAAGGTATGCAAAGGCGGCGGCGCGGCGAAGTCGACGCAAGCCCGCTACCTTTACCCTTTCCGGAAGAAGAACGCCCGCAAATTATTCAAACAAAATTGATTCAATCGGCGTTGGCAATTTTTCTCGGCTCGTTCGGGGCACATAAATTTTATCAAGGCAAAACAATTCAAGGCGTGTTATATTTCCTGCTGTCGTGGACAACTTTGCCAATGTGGATTAGTATGGCAGAAGGAATTCGCTATTTGTTTATGCCCGTTGAAGATTTTTATAACCAATACATAAAGGACAAGAGGAGGAATAAACATGGCAGATATAAATCTTAATGACTTACTGGCGAAGAAAAAAGCTGATGATTCACAAAGTCAAGCGGTGACGCCCGTTGAACCCGCTAAGGAAATCGAAAAGGTTACTCAACAAGTCGAGACGCTCACGCCCGCCGAACTCGCTAAAGTTCAATCAATTAAGGACGGAATAGACTTTATGAATTCAAGTATGCCGCTGACTTACGGCGCACCCGCGCAAAAGGAAATTGCGCAGTTTTCCGACAGCATACTTGCTAAAGTTCGTTCTAAGGATTCCGGCGAAGTCGGCGTTTTGCTAAACGATTTAGTCGGCAAAGTCAAAGGTTTCGACGCGACAAAAAAGAATAGCAGTTTCCTTAGCAACTTGCCGATTATCGGTTCGCTCGTCAACAAGGCTGATGACATTATGCAGGGCTACGAAAAACTTTCCACGCAGGTTGAAAAGATTCAAGCCGGTCTGGAAAATTCCAAAACTAAAATGATGGAAGATGTCGTTATGTTCGACACGCTTTATCAGAAAAATCTCGGATACTTTAAGGACTTGCAACTTTATATCCGCGCAGGCGAAGAAAAACTCGACGAAATGCGCACGATTACTTTGCCCAAACTCCGCGCTCAAGCGTCCGAATCGGGCGACCCAATGGCGGTTCAAGTCGTCAGCGATTTTGAACAAAGCGTCGACCGTTTCGAGAAAAAAATTCACGACCTTAAAATCAGCAAGACCTTAGCGATTCAAACCGCGCCGCAAATCCGCTTGATTCAGAATAACGACCGCGTTTTAATCGACCGCGTGCAGTCGGCGATTTATCACACGATACCGCTTTGGAAAAATCAAATGGTTATCGCGCTAGGCTTGACGCGCCAAAAAGAAGTTATCGAACTTCAACGCGCCGTCACCGACGCAACTAACGACCTTTTAAAGCGCAACGCAGAAATGCTCAAACAAAATTCAATCGACACCGCAAAGGCAAATGAGCGCGGCATTGTCGATATTGAGACCGTCAAAAAAGTCAACGAAGATTTAATCTCGACGATTGAAGAAACGCTCCGGATTCAGTACGAAGGACGCCAGAGACGGCAAGCGGCAGAAAAGGAACTTGTTGCGATTGAAGGACGATTGAAAGACGCGCTCCTTAAAAACGCTAACAGAGCTTGACAATGGCAGAAGAAAAAAAAGATAGAGCCTTCTTGCAAGGACGAACGACTAAACTTGTTGTGACGTTGCTGTTGCTAATGGGAGTAATTGTCGCCCGTTATGCTTGGCTCCAACTCGTGCAGGGTAACGAACTTTCCGAGAGAATGCGCTGGCAAGTCGGGCATGATTATTCGGTTCAATCGCCACGAGGTGCAATCGTCGACAGAAACGGGCGCGAACTTGCCGTAAGTACGATGACTAAATCGCTTTTTGTCGACCCAAATCACGTTGAAGACGCCGCGCAGTTAGCAAAAGATTTAGCCCCGCTCGTCGGCAAGACAGAACAAGATATTTTAGATGACATAGCGGTTGGCGGCGGTTTTTCGTGGATAAAACGTAGGCTTGAGCAAGCGGAATATGAAGCGATACGCGCTTTGATTCGGGAGAAAGGTTACGCGGTTTGCTTAGGTTTTCGCGACGAGGCTAAGCGATATTATCCAAATGACGTTTTGGCTGCAAATGTTCTGGGCTTCGTGGGCACCGACGACAAAGGGCTTGAAGGAATAGAGCAAGCTTGGGACAGATATATCAAGGGCGAAGTCACGGAATCTTTTATTTACGCTGACACGCGAGAACGCCCGATTCTGGAATCAATTTTCGCGCCGCATGGTTATCAGGGCGACAGGTGCAAGACAATTCAGCTGACGATTGATAGCGCGATTCAATTTATCGTCGAGCAGGAACTTGATAGGGCAATGGCGGAAAATAGTCCGCTGGCGATAACTTGCATTGCAATGGACCCGCGCTCCGGCGAAGTTTTAGCAATGGCGACGCGCCCGACTTACAATCCGAACAGGTTTTGGGATTACGACCAAGAAGTTTGGAAAAATCGCGCCGTCTCCTACATTTACGAGCCTGGTTCAACTTTTAAAGCGGTAGTTGCGGGCGCGGCGTTGCAGGAAGGAATTGTTGCGCCGAATCAAATTTTTGTAGATCCAGGCTATGTCATGGTTTCCGGTAAAAAAATTCAGAACTGGAACGGCTTAAGCTTTGGCACGGTGACTTTCGCCGATGTCGTCAAGCAGTCGTTGAATACTGGCTTTGCGCTTGTTGGATTAGATTTAGGCGCGAATAAATTAATCAGTTACGCCAGACTTTTTGGTTTCGGCGAGCCGACTGGGATTGAACTTTCAGGCGAAGAAGCCGGCATTTTATATACGCCCGATGAAATGGTTGATTCCGATATCGCGACAATGGCTATTGGTCAAAGTATCGCGGTGACGCCGATTCAGCTTATAACGGCATTTTGCGCGATTGCTAACGATGGTATTTTACTTAAACCGCATATTATTAAATCGATTAAAAACGCGAACGGCACGACCTATTCCGAGACGCATATTGAGGAAGTTCGGCGCACGATTGATTCAGCGAGCGATAAAACTTTAGTTGGCTTGCTTGAACAGGTTGTTGCAACGGGCGGCGGCGGCAAAGCCTCTGTTCGCGGCTACAGGATAGCGGGCAAGACCGGCACCGCGCAAAAAGTCAACGAATATGGCGACGGCTACAGCGACGGGAAATATATTGCGTCGTTTTGCGGTTTTGCGCCGGTTGAAAATCCGCAGGTTGCGTTGCTTGTTATAATTGATGAACCCTACGGCAGTTTTTACGGTGGACAAATTGCCGCGCCGGTTGCCAGCAGAATTTTTGCGCAAGTCTTCCGCTATCTTAGGATTGAGCCGAGCAACGCGCCACTTGGCGTTGACTCTGACGAATTGAGTGCGGAAATTGGCGAAGGCGATGCTTCAATTCAAGGCATGGAGCGCATAGAAAGTCCGAAAGAAATTGAGCCGAAACCTCAACCGCCAAAAGAAGAACTTGCACCCGAAGTCGCTCGCGTGCCGAGTTTTTACGGCAAAAGTATTCGCGAATCTGCGCGGCTTGCAAATGATGCGGGCATATCGTTTGAAGCTGAAGGCTCCGGCTTTGCAGTCAGTCAAAGTATCGGCGCGGGCGAACTCGTCGACAAGGGTACAACAGTTAAAGTTCAATTCAACCCATAACAAAAAGCACCATTCAATAAAATGAGCTTGGGAAAGGCTTTTCTACAGGAAAAAATCGAGAAATACAGGTAGAAAAAATCAAATTTATTGAAGGAAATCAAAGCAAAAAGCCCGCAATTAACTACTTCTATGCGGGCTTTGTCTATGTTCTGAAACGCCTCGAAAGGCGATTTTTTTTTGCGTTTGACAGAAATTTTTCGTCAAGGTAGAATCATTCACGCTTTGCAATAAAATTTTTAGGGGAAAAGTGGTTTCGATGTCCGATTCAAAGAAATTTTTGGCTTACGCGGCACTTTATTATTATCTGAGCGAAGTTTTTTACATAGACATAGGTCAACCGGCGGCTCCGCAGTATTTTTTGCCGCCGATACCGATAATAATCGCGCTTTTATGGCTGATTCAGTATTCGAGCGGCGAAAATTTGTTTTCGCGGGCGCATTTGCCAAATTTATTAACCGGATTCGCTTGGAGCGCGGCTTTTCCGCTATTTTTTACCTGGACTTATCAGCGGCAATGGTTTATGTCGCTAATTTATTACGATTTCGCGGTTGGAACGGCGATTTTTATATTTTTAGCCTCTGCAACCGTTATTTTGCGATTTCCGGCGATAATTTGCGTGCTGAACCTATTTTTTTTGCTAATTCCGCTAGTTGAGCTGATTTATTACTGCATAACGTGGCATTGTCTGTCGCCGGCGTCGCTTATGGCGATTTATTTGACTAATTGGCACGAAGCTGGCGAATTTTTACGCGCAATGATTGGAATTCCGAATTTAATAATAATCTGCGTAGTTTTGGGAGTGATTTTGCGATTTTTTTACAGAACGCATAAAAAATTCGTCGCGAAAGTCATTTTGGACAGGAAAAAACTTTTCGCGGCGATAATTTCATTGATTGGGAGTTTATCTGCGCTGATTTATTACGTTCCTCAAACTTCAATGGCTGGATTATATAAAACTGTGACGGATTACGCCGAGCAGACGCAACTTTACAGCAAAAATCGCGCTGAACGACTTGCAGATTTAAAAATTTCGGCAAAAAATGATTTGAACGGCACAATAATTTTAGTTATCGGCGAAAGTGCGAGCCGCGACTACATGCACGCATATAATCCGGATTTTCCGTTCGATAATACGATTTGGCTTGAAAGTAAGCTTGAAAAAAGATTACCGGTTAAAAATTTGCCTGATGATGCCAAAATTAATCCCGATTACGAAGAAACGCCGGAAAATACGCCGAATTTAACGCCAGTCGACGGCGATTTTATAATTTTTAGCAATGTTTATGCCTCGTGGACGCAAACAGTGCCTGTTTTACAGCGCGCACTGACTGAACAGAGCCAATATAACGACAAAGAGTTTTTTGAATCGGTTTCAATCGTCGATGCGGCGCGAAAAATGGGTTATAAGACATATTGGTTTAGCAATCAGGGCAGATACGGCGAATTTGACAGCGCGATAACATTAGTGGCGAAAACTGCGGATATTTCGGAGTGGACGGACGATACTTTTGATTTTTCGGAGCTTGAGGACGAAATTTTATTGAAATTCTTCGATAAAGTCGACCCGAACGAGAAAAATTTCATAGTTTTTCACTTAATGGGCAGTCATATTTATTATAACAGCCGTTATCCGCGCAAATTTAAGAAATGGGAGACAAAAAACGGCTCTGGCATGATGTTAGCCGCGCCGAGCTATGCAAATTCGATTTTATACACAGATTTTGTCCTGTCGAAGATTTTTGACTACGCAAAAGCGAATTTGAACCTGCAAGCGATGATATATTTTTCGGATCACGGCGAGGACTTAGAAATTTCGCATAATCCGGACGTTTTCCGCTTTGAAATGCTAAGAATTCCAATGTTCATGTATTTTTCGCCGGAATATAAAGAAATTTTCCCCGAAAAAGTCGCGACGTTGGGAAATAATCGGGGAAAATACTTTACAAACGATATGTTTTACGATACATTTTGCGGAATAATCAATGCGAAGTCGAATAAATACGACGCAGGGCAGGATTTTTCGTCAGAAGAGTATAAATTTACGCGAGAAACTTTAACAACAATGTTAGGGCAGCATAAACTTACAGAGGATACGTTTTCAAAGTGATTGGGCAATGATCGCTGCCGAAAATTTGATTTTCAATGGTGGCGTCGGCAATTTTTTCGGTCAAACGCTCGGAAATAAGAAAATAATCGATACGCCAGCCGGAATTAGTGAGTCGAGCCTTGCGAAGATAGCTCCACCAGGTGTAAGCACCGGTTAAATTTGGATTTCGCTGGCGGAAAATGTCAACGAAGCCGGAATTTAGCAAATCGGAAAATTTTTGGCGTTCTTGGTCGCTAAATCCTGCGTTATGATGATTTGAGGCGGGATTTTTTAAATCAATGGGATTATGAGCAACGTTAAAGTCGCCGCAGACGATAACGGGCTTTTTTTTATCCAAATTTTCGAGATAAGCGCGGAAAAAGTCTTCCCAAGCCATTCTACGTTCGAGCCATTCGAGATTATGAGAATTTGGGACGTAAACATTGACGAAAAAGAAATTTTCAAAGTCGAGAGTGATAACGCGCCCTTCGGAATCGAAATTTTCGATGCCAATGCCGCAAGAGAAGTTTTTCGGCTCAATTTTGGAGAAAATCGCGGTACCGGAGTACCCTTTTTTATTTCCGTAGTTCCAAAACTGATTATAGCCGTCCAAATCGAGAATAGCTTCGCCATTTTGCATTTTAATTTCCTGCAGTGCGAAAATATCGGCGTCGAGGGCATTGAAAGCGGGCATAAAGTCATTTTTTAGGCGCGCGCGCAGCCCGTTGACGTTCCAGGATACAAATTTCATCAGAGATGGCGCGTTGAAAAATAGAAAACGCGCCGTTCACTTCCTTTCTTTTTGAAATTTTGTTACAATCCTCCGCGAAGGGAGGTTAAGTTCTTGTATCTGACAGTCAAAAACCAAATCGCAGGAATGTCTGTCCGTGAGTATCAGACATTACGTCTGCTGTGCCGTCTGTCTAAAAATCTTTACAACGAAGCTCTTTACAGCGTCCGCAAATTTTACTTCGCTGAGAAAAATATCTCAACTACGTAGCTAACTATCACGTTTGTAAAGACAGCAAAAATTACAAATCGCTAGGCACTGATATTGCCCAACAAACGATAAAAGTTGTCGATAGAGCCTTTAAGTCATTCTTCGCACTCGTAATTAAGGCTAAGTCTGGTTTATATCAGTTCAATCAAATTCACTTGCCGCATTACTTTGATAAGGAAGATTTTTTCTCGCTGATACTGCCGGCGACGCACGTCACATTTAAAGGCGATTTTTTTATTTTGCCTATGTCACGCGCTTTCAAGAAAGAACATTGCGAGCTGAAATTTAGAGTTCCTCCGAACATCGACATTAAAACGATTAAAGAAATCCGAATCCACCCGAAACATAAAGCTCAATTCTTCGAGTTGGAATTTGTTTACGACAGAGAGGTGATTAAAGCTAAATTAGAAGCTGGAAAATTTTTGGGAATTGATTTAGGGCTTGATAATCTTGCAACGTGTGTGACAAGCGACGGGTCGGCGTTTATCGTCGACGGGAAAAATCTCAAAAGTTACAATCGCTTGTTTAACAAAGAAAATGCGAGATTGCAAGCACTGAAAGATAAGCAAGGTATCAAGGGATTAACGCGACGGCAGTATTTAAACTTACGAAAACGCAATCGGCGAGTGAATCACGCACTGAGCGTTTCGGCAAGACGAATCGTCAATTACTGCATAGAAAATCGAATTGGAAATATCGTCGTCGGTTGCAATGCTGGCTGGAAACGAGAAATTAACATCGGCAAGCAGAAAAATCAAAACTTCGTCCAAATTCCGCACGGCAAGCTACGTGAAAAACTCAAATATCTATGTAAACTGTACGGGATTGTCTACGTCGAGCAAGAAGAGAGTTATACGTCAAAAGCTAGTTTTTTTGATGATGACTTTCTGCCAACCTATAACGCTGACAATCCACAAAAGTACAAATTCAGCGGCAGAAGGATTACTCGCGGACAATATAAAACGGCGACAGGAATTGTATTGAATGCTGATGTGAACGGAGCATTAAATATTTTGAGAAAATGTAGCCTGATAAGCTTAACGGCTTTACAGGATAGAGGTTGTGTAAACCAGCCTCGACGAATTAGAATTTTTTAATTGTCGAAAGCCCCGCCTTTAGGCGTAGGGCTGTTTACAAAATCAACCTTTCGTATAGAGTTAGGGAACATTTTAGCAGGAAAGAGGGAATTTTTCACCCGTGCACAGCGCGAAATAGTTTCAGAAAATTTTAATGCGCAAGTGATTGACAAAGAATAGGAAAAAATTTAAACTAAACGTGCGAGTCGAACCCATATTGAAACTTTAAAAGGGGGTTGATAAGAAATCGTCTCGAAAGGTCGCAGTTGAGCAAGCTAGCGACACCGTTTCACAAACGCCGACGCAGATTGACTTAGAAAAATTTTCAAAGTGCGCATTGCCCCCACAATGGCTCGGCGAAAACTTTTTTGCGGAAGAACTGCTCGGCATCGGGAAATTAATTGATGAAAGGAGTATAAAAATCTATGGAAGGAAGACTTTTTTTATACAGCAAAGCTACACCCCCCCCACACCGCGTTCCGAAGCCGCGTTTGTCTTCGACCTCCAGCGTTTCGATGACCCGCCCGCAAGCGAACCCGCACAAGCAAATAATGAACTGTCGGACACTCAAGTAACAGAAGGCGACAATAAGTCTGTTTTCTCTTGCGTAATCGGCGGAGAGACTAAATACGGCGCAGTTTCCGACTTCACGAGCGAAAATTTAGCGAACGCAACCGCGATTAAGCTTTTGGGCAGCTTTACAATGCCTGCTGGAACCAACGAAAATAATCATGGAACAATAACAATTCCAGCTGACAAAAGCGTCACGCTTGACCTTAACGGACAAACTTTGACGAAAGAAGACTTTGGCTCCGCTTTTGTGATTGCTGACGGCGACCATACCTTTGAAATCACCGACAGCGCAACCGGCGGCAAGATACTTCATACCCTCGACATTGTTGGAACTGAAACTGATAATGAAAACATAGTCAAGGCGCAAAAAAAAGTCAGATACAATGATGCAGCAGCCAGCGAAAATAGCTCAGGCTACAAATACAACACACCTGTTATCTGCGTCGGTAGCGCGACGAGTGGTGCGAACAGTACAGGTAACGCAAAAGGTGCCACATTTAACATGACTGGCGGAACTATTCTAAGTAACACCTCTTGCGTTTCGGGCGGCAATAAAAGTAACATTAGCATAAGCGGCAAATCTAAGTTGCAAAGTTATATGTCCAGTGTCGTTTATTTAGGTAATAATGGCTTAGGCGGACATATTCTCAGCGTGATGGGCGACGCTCAGCTCATAAGCGGCGCAAATTTCGAGGGTACTGAATTAAAGGACACCGATATTCCAAGCGCGTTCGATAGTACTAAAGTAACGTCAACAAAGAATTCAAACCTGCCCGCAATCCAAGTCGCTGGTAACTTTGTGCAAAAAGAAGGCACAGAACAACTTAGCGTTACAATCAGCGGCAACGCGGTCGTTGAATTCAGAAACAACGAAACTAACCTTCTGAAGAAGAACAATGGTGATTATGCTGGCAGTCCTTCAGCCGTTTACGTTGGCGGTACTACTAAGCTTACCATTGAGGGCAACGCAAAAATCACTTCTGGCGGCACGGGCGTCGAAATGCGTTCGGGCGACCTCGAAGTCACGGGCGGCACTATCACAAGTACGGCTACATCATATACAACTCATTCGGCTGATTCTGGTACAGCAACATTTGGTGCGGCAATCGGCATTGCTCAGCATGGAACAAATAACAAAACTAATCGCCCAGTAACTGTTAACATAAGCGGCAATAACACCAATGTTTCGGGACCGAACGCGCTGGCTGTTTCCAATCCGCAAGGTAATACAGATAAGGATAATAATAAAATCACAGCAACAATCGACGGCGGTAATCTTAAATCGACAAAAGCAGTCGTTACTGGTGATACTAAAAAGTCCGGTAACGCCGTTTTAGCCGATAACTGCAATGTTTTCATTACAGTTAATGACGGTAACCTCAACGGCAACGTTAGCGTCTCTAAAATTGCAGACGCTGACGAAAATACTCAAAAAGCAACTGTTATTGTGGCGGGCGGCACCACCACTGGTACTGTTAAGGTCGTCGAAGTAGGTAACGAAGGCGAATCTACCCCAACCGACGCTACAACGAACCTTAAAGTTATGGGCGGCAAAATTTCCGATACAACAAGTGCCAAAGAGTATAAAGTGGCTGGCGTTGAAATCAGTTCGGACGGAACAGTTACTGAAAGCACGAAAAATGGTTGGTCGTTGACTTCTGACGCAAATGGTAAATATATTCATCACTACATGTTAGCCGGAGATACTGCTACTTCTCTGCTTGCCGTAACTTTGGGTACTGCTACCGATTCTGTTTACCTTAAATACGACGGTACTAACAAGCTCTTTGGTATTCCCTATTCCGCCGATAAAAAAAATTACGCATGGGACGGCGGCGAGGAAGGCGACGCCAAGAAAGGTCGTTACTTAGCGCAACAAACTGTTGTTGGCAGTGCGGCTTCAATTAGACCTATGACGACGGGCGTTAAAATCACGGGCACGGGCTTTATCGGTAGCGATATAGTTTCGCTCACGACGGCGAGTGGTACTGGCACTTTAGAATCACTTGGCGTAGTAGTCGACGCGACGGACAATCGCCTTGCTTACATTATCGGCGGCAAAGGTAAGGATTCAATCAAGGCTGGCGACAGACGCACGACGCTTGACGGCGGCGCAAATGACGACACGTTAGACGGCGGCGACGGTATCGATACCTTCTATTATTCGGCAGGCAATGACGAAATCAGAAACTATGAACACGGTACTGATGCTGTCAGCATTACGGGCGATTTTACGCCTCCGATTGATTTTACTAAGGCGACTTTCGGCGGTAGCAACTTCATTTTCACTTTTGGCGATGATGACAAGAACAAGCTGACTTTCCGCAATACGTCAAAAGTTTCTCTTGTCAAAGGCGACAAAGTTTATACCTACGAAGGCAACACCGGCGGCAATCTGAATTACATGGCGATTGAAGGCGAAGGCATATCGCTTGGCACAGGTTACAGCGGGCGTTTCAACGGCGCGGCTACCGCTAATGCAGATTACAAGACGATTAACGGCGCAAGAGTCAACAGCGCAATCCGCATTACCGGCAACGACAATCCTAATTTCATAGTTGCGAGCAGCGTAGGCGGCGGCACGCTCGAAGGCGGCGAAGGCAACGATACGCTTATGGCTATTGCTGGCGGTGCGAGCACGGCAAGCTTGAGATTTGAAGGCGGCGCAGGCGATGATTCTTTAGTCGGCGGCGAGGGTTATAACCTGTTCGTCTACACCGAAGGCGATGATAAAATCAAGGGCTATCACGGCAAAGATTTAGTAACCGTGAGAGGCAACGCCGCAAATCTCGAAACTGCGGACTTCGCTTTTACCGAAAATGATATTAAATTGGGCTTTGGTACCGGCGACAGTCTGACTTTCGAGGGCGGCGCAACTGTTGAAAATGGCGTTTCGGTTCAAAGCGGGAAAAATCTCTACGTTTACAAGAAAGACAGAATCGCACGCAACGACGAAGTTATAACGTTGACTTCCGGCTTTGCGGATTCAATTTTCTCGGCGGGCACTTACAATACGATTAACGCGGTAAATGTCACGCGTGCTAATGGCGTTTCCATTTCGGGCAACGACAATAACAACGTTATATTCGGAAGCAAGCAAGGCGGTACGCTCTTCGGCGGCGCGGGCAATGATAAACTCGACGTGACCGAAAGAGATTCTGGTAAAACTTTTGTTTTCAAATATACCGAAGGCAAAGACACGGTCAGCGGCTTTGTTGCGGGCAACGACAAGTTGGATATTACAGCGAAGCGGCTTGGTGAAATTTCTAAGGCAAAATCTAGCAAAGGCGATACCCGCTTAGCGTTCACCTTCAATACCAGCAAATCCGACGTGCTCACCTTCAACAGCGACGGCGACGAAATCGGCAGAGTTTCGCTAAGTGACGATAACGGCTTCCTCACTAAAGACGGCGTTGTCAGTCTTGGAAGCGGCGGCAATAGACTTGACTTGTTCTCAAGCGCAAAGGGCAAAATCGATTTGACGGATACGCTTTACAGTGTAAGCGGCGGAATTGCGTCGGTTAGTGCGGCTGACGTCGCAAAACAAAGCGTAACGCTAATTGGGGCTTCTGTTGAGAGCGGTAGTTCTTATACTTTCGCCGGAAATAACAAGAAGAAAGACCAATTCGAGTACAACGGCGGCAACGTCACAATCAGCGGCTACGAAGCGGGCAAAGACAGACTCAACCTCAACACGGCGGCACTTACCGGATTTACTGTCGGAACTGATAATACAAACGTTTCGCTTAGCGGCTTGGGCACTGGCGAAGTTGTTGTTCTTAATGACATGAAGGAAAAGGAAGTCTTGTTGCACCATGCGGAAAGCAAGCGCAATTCCTTTACAAAAATGGTCTTCAAAAAGGACGGCGTCATTCTCAATAAAGAAAAACGTCCGACAGCAGCAACTGTATATTCCGGAACTTATAATGCTTCGGATGATAATAGCGTTAAGAAAATTTTCGTAGCGGACGGCGCGTCCAGTATTGCAATAACGGCGGGCGGCAAAAATAAGACGACGCTTGACGCGAGCGCATCTAATGGCAATATCAGTCTGACAGGCGGCGCGAAAAATGATAAGCTTATCGGCAGCACGGCCGCGGCTGATACTTTCGTTTACACTGCGGGCAAGGACATTATCCAAAACTACAGCTCCAATGACCAAATTTCGCTCGGTAGCTTTAAGGATAACCTTTTGAATTCCAAGATTAGTGCCGGTAGTCGTTCGATTAAATTCAAGTTCTCGAACAAGAACTCGTTGACGATTAAGCCCGCAAAAGGCTCAACTTTAGGTAGTGCGCTTGATATCAGCGACACTCCAAAATATACTTATGCGAAAAACGCGGTAATAAGCGGCTCCAATGCAAGCTTGACGAGCGAATTTAGCGGCTCTTACAGGTTGAAGAACAGCGGCGTTAATAACGTTGACGGCTCTTTGGTCAAGAAGAATTTGACATTCAAAGGGACATCGGACGCTGAAACGCTAGCGGGCGGCACGAAGAAGACAAACTTTAAAGGCGGCGGCGGCAATGATAATTTAATCGGCGGCTCCGGCAATGATGTTTTCTTCTATGCAAAAGGCGACAGCGGCAACACAACTATCGCTGACTTCGACTTCACGAAAGATAAGCTTAAAATCGCGGGCGGCACGATAACCAAAATTACAGTCGATAGCGGTGCTATTGAATTTGATATGAATAACGGCAGGAAAAATTCCGCTAATATCGGCTCGTTCAAAATCAACAGTTCCGCAACTTACACGGGCGTCAACAAAACTCAAGGCAATTTCGACCCGAACTCAACGCTTATCAAGGCGAACAACACCTACTACTGGTTTGCAGAAGCGGCAGGCACGGACGCCAGCGGCGAAAGCTATGCTCAAGGTGCTTTAATCACTACTGTAAGCAAGGTCTCGAAATCTCAGGTAAGCGATTATGCTGTAATCGATTTGGGCTACTCGTCCAACTTGATTAATGCGGGCGTCGCTACTAAGGTTTCAGGCACGTTTGAAAAGTTAAAACCAAGCAATAGTGGTGGCGGCACAAATTAACCGACATTGAAACTGACATAAATAAAATTGACAGTGGCTTTGACCTGTGCAGAGAAATTTGCGCAGGTCTTTTTTATCATAAAAATTTCCGATTATAAAAGGGAAAATGATTATTGCGTCGAAGTTTTTAAACATGAGACAGGTACTAGGCGTTTTCGCCCAAAATTGGAAAATATTCTTGGCAATAGCGGCAGTCTTATCATTGCAACTGATTTCGGCAGGACAGCTCAAATTATGCGGAGCAGTTCTGATAAGTGCGCTGTTAAATTTTTTTTATTTCCTATCGACCGCCGCTCGACTTGAAACCGCAATGAATGCTCCTGCTACGCAAGCTAAAAAAATTATGTTAATCGGATTGCTCTTGCGGCTCGGAATGGTTTTCGCAGTTTTGGCGGTTGCCGTTCACATTTCCACAGAACTTTTCTTGTCAACGGCAGTTTGTTTCGGCGTCTTCTACTTCGCCGCGCTGTTTATCCTGGCTCGCTCCGAACTGAAAAGAAAATTTTAGTCCGGAAACATTTATCACAGCAAAAAAATCTGCGCGTGATATGATTGCGCATGAGATAAAGGGGGTGTCATTGTCCCGAAAATTTTTTACAGAGGAGGTGAGATTTGAATGCATGAAATTGGTGTCCGCGAGACGGTAAATTTTCTCGGCTTGACGTTCAACATTGAGACGCTAAAAATGACATGGCTAGCAATGGCAATCGTGATAATCGTCGCGTGTCTTGCCACAAGGAATTTAAAAGCTGTCCCGCAAGGCTGGCAAATTTTCGTTGAGATGATAATCGAATGGCTACACAGTCAGATTGATGCAATGATGGGCAAACGCGGCAGAATGCTTGCGCCGCTAATCGTCGGGCTGTTTATGTTTTTGCTAGCCAGTAATTTAATTGGGCTGGTGCCTTTAATGGCGTCGCCAACTAACGATTTAAATACGACGTTAGGACTTGCGCTAATGGTTGTCGTTATCGTTCATTGTCTTGGACTTTATTTTAAGGGCGGTCATTATATCGCGCACTTTTTCCAACCAACGCCGGTCTTCGTCATAATCAACATGATTGAAGAAATTGCAAAGCCGATAACGCTTGCTTTCCGTCTATTCGGAAATATTCTCGCGGGCGAAATTCTAATTATCGTTCTGCTCAAGCTGATGCCGATTTGGATGCCGATACCTTCTGTTTGCTGGCTGGCGTTCAGTATTTTTATCAGTTGCGTGCAGGCGGTTATTTTCACAATGCTTAGCATGGCTTACCTTGCCAACGCGGTTAGGGAAGACCATGCCGAGTAATTCAAGAACTTTTTTATAACATTGAGGAGGATTTTTAAAAATGGAACATGCGATTATGGTAGCAGCAGCACTTTTGGGCGCAGGTATTACAATGGGCTTGGCGGCAATCGGCGCGGGCGTCGGTGACGGCTTAGTCACTAGCAAATTTATCGACGGTATTACGCGCCAACCCGAAGCGAAAAATACGCTTTTCACCAACACGCTTATCTCCGTCGGCTTGATTGAGGCTATGGCGATTATCGCTACGGTCGTTGCGCTCATTATGCTCTACGCAAATCCGCTTCTCTAATGCGTATGCGCAATGCGTAATGCATAATGCGTAATTAAAGAGGTGATTTGTTTTGATTGAAATTAACGCAACGATTATCGCGCAGATTCTCAACTTTCTAATCTTAGTCGTTATCTTGCGTGCGGTTGCTTATAAACCTGTGGCGCGGCTACTTCAACAACGCTCCGATAAAATTCGCGACACGCTCGACAAGGCGGAAGCCGATAGAAAAGCCGCCGAAGAAACCTTAGCGCAATACAAAACGCAACTTGCCGACGCGCATAAAAAAGCGCAGGAGATTGTTGAAAAGGCTAATCAAACTGCCCGTCAAGAACACGATGCCGCAGTTGCTGAAACGCGCAGGGAAATTGAGCGCATGAAACAAACTGCGCAAGCCGAAATCGAAAGCGAACGCAATCGCGCCTTTGCTGAAATGAAGTCGCAGATTGTCACGTTGAGTTTGGCGGCGGCGAGCAAAGTCGTTTCCAAAAATCTTGACACTAAGGAAAATGATAAGCTCGTCAACGATTTTATTTCCGGTCTCAACAAAGATATGTTCGCAGACCACTTTTGAAAAGTGGACAAACAGCGGACGCGATTTGCTGCCCGATAATTTAAACGTTGTCGCCGCGCCGGAACGCTCCGCTGCGCTTCGCTAGTTTCGTAATTTTGATTTAAAAGGTGGTGGTTCGGTGCTTAATATCCAGCTTGCCTCCAAATACGCTACGGCGATTTTCGAGATTGCTAAGGAAGAAAATAACCTTGACGGCTACGACAAAGATTTAGCTAAAGTCCGCGAAGATGTTTTCTCCATTCCAGAGGCTGTGAAATTTTTTCAAAATCCGCTTATCCCGCAACAGGCGAAAAAAGATTTGCTTATCAAAGCTTTCGACAAAGAAATTTCCGCAACCGTCATGAATTTCTTAATGCTCCTTGTCGACAAGAAAAGAATCGGCGTCTACAACGAAATTTATGACATTTTCACTTCGCTTAAGAATAAGGAACAGGGAATTTTAATCGCGGACGTGACAAGCGCATTTCCCCTTAGCAAGAAACAACAAGACGCGCTTACCAAAAAACTTAATAGCTTGACGAAACGCAAGATTAAAATTCGTCCGCATAAAGACCCAGCGATTTTGGGCGGATTAATTGTTAAAATCGGCGATAAGCTGATTGACGGCTCGGCGGCGGGTCGTCTACGTGCTCTACAAACTGCAATGAGGAATTAGGAATGAGGAATGTGAAATTAAAATCCGCTATCAATTCCTAATTCATAATTCCAAATTCCTAATTGCTTTTAAGAGGTGAAGTCTTAGACATGAAAATAAATCCTGATGAAATCACTGCAATCATTAAGGACCAGATTAAAAATTATAACGTCGATTTGAATGTTGACGAGGTCGGCACAGTCATTGAGATTGGCGACGGCATAGCGCACATTCACGGGCTTGATAAGGCTATGTCGGGCGAATTGCTCGACTTCGGCGACGATATTTTTGGTCTCGTTCTGAACCTTGAGCAGGATAACGTCGGCGCGGTTATTCTCGGTCGCGATAACGAAATCAAAGAGGGCGCGACAGTAAAACGCACCGGCAGAATTATGCAGGTTCCCGTTGGCGAAAATATGATTGGGCGCGTCGTCGACGCTCTCGGACGCCCGATTGACGGCAAGGGACCTATTCAAACTAGCAAGGCGCGTCCGGTTGAGTTTAAAGCTCCTGGCATTGCCGACAGAAAATCTGTTCATGAGCCGTTGCAGACCGGCTTGAAGGCTATCGATGCCCTTGTTCCGATTGGTCGTGGACAGCGCGAATTGATTATCGGCGATAGAGGTATCGGTAAATCTGCAATCGCTATCGATACGATTATTAACCAAAAGGGGCAGAATTGTATTTGCGTTTACGTGGCGATTGGTCAGAAGGCATCGACGGTTGCCCGCGTCGTCAAGACTTTGGAAGATCATGGCGCAATGGAATATTCAATCGTCGTTGCGGCGACTGCTGCCGATTCTGCGCCGCTTCAATATCTCGCGCCTTATTCGGGCGTCACTATGGCGGAATATTTTATGTATGAAAAGCACGGGCACTGCCTCTGCATTTACGACGATTTGACAAAACACGCGGCGGCTTATCGTGCAATGTCCTTGTTGCTTAGGCGTCCGCCCGGTCGTGAAGCTTATCCTGGCGACGTTTTCTATTTGCATTCAAGATTACTCGAACGCGCCGCAAAACTTAGCGATAGACTCGGCGCAGGTTCAATTACAGCCCTTCCGATTATCGAAACGCAAGCCGGCGACGTTTCAGCTTATATCCCTACGAATGTCATTTCCATTACTGACGGGCAGATTATGCTTGAGACTGACTCTTTCTACAGCGGCATTCGTCCTGCAATAAGCGTCGGCTTGAGTGTCTCGCGTGTTGGCGGCAGTGCGCAGATTAAAGCTATGAAACAAGTTGCGGGCACAATGCGTCTTGACCTTGCGCAGTATCGCGAACTTGCAGCATTTGCGCAATTCGGCTCCGACCTTGACAAGGCAACTAAAGCCCAGCTTGACAGGGGCGCACGTATGGTTGAGACGCTTAAACAGTCGCAATATTCTCCGCTCGCCGTTGAAGACCAAGTTTTGACAATTTACACGGCGGTTAAAGGATTTTTGGCGGATATTCCCGTTGACAAGGTCGTTACCTTCCACGCCGATTTTATTAAGTTCATGCACGCCAACCACCCCGACATTGGCAAGAAAATCGCCGAGAAAAAGAAACTCGACGATGAACTTGAAGCCGAAATGAAAGCGGCAATCGCGGAATTTAAAGAAACTGTTACCTATAAGGTTGCGGAATGAGGCGGTGGGGTAAATGGCAAATTTACAACACATACGCCGCCGAATCAAAAGCGTTAAAAATATCCAGAAGATAACAAACGCAATGGACATGATAGCGCGTTCAAGATTCAATGCGGCTCGCGAAGCGTTGCTGAAAAATCTTCCCTACGTCGATAAAACTAGGGAAATTATGCGGCGCGTCATGGGGCAAATGCGCGGGCAGGAATACGAGCACCCGTTCATTAAAACTCGCGAAGACCTTATCGCCGAACAGCAAGAAGGCGCAGGAAAATTTTTATTCATAGTGATTGCGTCGGATAAAGGGCTTGCCGGTTCGTTTTCAAGCAACGTCCTAAAAGAGGCGCACGACACGATTGAATACGACGGCACCAGCGAAAATACTTCCCTTGACGACGACGGCGAAGAAGAAAATTTCCACAAGAAAAATTTCGACGCGCTAAAAGGTATTAAGCCGACAGCTAAAAGAACGCCTAAGCAACAACGGCAAATGACGGCGACGGGCGGTATAGCTAAGGCGACGGGGCGCAGTAGCGGCACTAAAACTTCAAGCGGCGGCGGCGAAGTTCGCGAATATCACGACGCAGATTATATTGAAGGCATTGAACTAATCACGGTCGGCAGGAAGGCGACGACGCATTTTAAACAGCGCGGCTACAACATTATCAAAAGTTATCACGGAATCAGCGAGCGTCCGCAATACAAATACGCCAAAAAAATTACTGATTTAGTTATGGAGCGGTTCGCAAGCGGCGAGATTATCGACGTGACTTTGATTTATACACAATTTAAATCGGCGATAAGTTGCGCACCCGATGACGTGACGCTTTTGCCGATTGTTACCGATGATTACGTTAAATCCAGCGCAAATCTTAAAGAGGAATACATTTACGAGCCGGACGTTGTCTCGATTCTAAACGACTTCTTGCCGCGCAGAATTGCTACTAGGATTTACGGCGCAATGCTGCACTCCGCCGCGTCGGAATTGTCTTCGCGTATGAACGCTATGAGCAACGCAACCGATAACGCACAAGAACTCGTTGGGCGTCTCAATCTGTTTTATAACAAAGTTCGTCAGGCGGGCATCACTAACGAGATTAACGAAATTGTCGGCGGTGCCAACGCGCTCGAATAAAAAAGGAGTTGAAACCATTTGGCGAAAGGAAAAGTTGTTCAGGTTATCGGTGCGGTCGTCGACATTGAATTTCCCGTCGGCGAACTTCCCGAAATTTTGAACGCAGTAAACATAAAAGGCAAGTCAGGCAACGTTGAAATTGACCTTGTCGCGGAAGTCATGCAACACTTAGGCGACGGCGTCACCCGTTGCATTGCTATGAGTTCAACGGACGGACTTGTTCGCGGCATGGAGGCTGAAGACACCGGCGCACCAATTACGGTTCCGGTCGGCGAAGAATGCTTAGGGCGCGTCTTCAACGTCTTGGGGCAAACCGTTGATAACAATCCAAAGCCCGTCGGAAATAAAAATTGGCGTCCGATTCACCGCAAAGCCCCCAGCTTTGAAGAGCAAGAAACTTCGACGCAAATTCTTGAAACCGGTATTAAAGTCGTCGACTTGATTGCGCCGTATTCTCGCGGCGGTAAGATTGGCTTATTCGGCGGCGCGGGCGTCGGCAAAACCGTTTTGATTATGGAACTTATTCACAATATCGCGACTGAGCACGGCGGTTATTCGGTCTTTTCGGGTGTCGGCGAAAGAACTCGTGAAGGCAACGACCTTTGGTCGGAAATGACAGAATCAGGCGTTATCGACAAAACCGCGCTTGTTTACGGGCAGATGAATGAGCCGCCTGGAGCGCGTATGCGCGTCGGCTTGACGGGCTTGACTATGGCGGAATATTTC
>ODAJ014741294.1_pt1 | contig 22591 bp, 22 predicted proteins | sample 1539241 | NCBI WGS metagenome assembly ODAJ01 (sample SAMN02144231, study PRJEB22623) | gut metagenome | biome: sheep rumen | host: Ovis aries | place: New Zealand | reverse complement strand
AAAAAATGGAGGGTAGACAATCTGTTGCCCAATCCCTCCATTAAAAGATTAAACTTGCTCAGAACAGTGAGGATTAACTTAACAACCTAGAACAGTCCCCAGAGGCTGCACAACAGGAGGTCAAACATGAGTAAGCTCTTCTCTATTCCGTGTATTAGTTCTGTCTTCATTTCTTATCGATTTAGTTCTGGCAAAGCGGCAATCCTTTCAGCAATTCCCAATAAGGTCGTATCAGCAGGAATGCTGTCTGTTGCCAGTCTCACATATATCCTATATCTCGAGAGAGAGTCTGGAATGTTAACAGCATAACTGAGCGACTGCTTCAGCATATCATTGTAAACCACAACCGAGTCATTACAGAAAAAATGACCAGAAGCAACTTCGATGCTATCATCTGCTATAAAACGCTCAGGATCATAATTCAAAACCGGGTTGCCATACATGCACACACGAACGTCAGCGATGGTTTCCCCATTCAGGAGGTCTGTAACTTTTATCTGGCCTCTATCATCATAGTCGCTGCCGTGGCATGCGAAATGGTTCTCAAGGATTTCCCTCACGCTATGCTGCAAATCCCCCTTGATGGCAGGTTCATTGACAAACTCGTTATTGAGAACATCATAGAATCGCGTGTACCCATCTTTCTGCATGGAATACTCAAATGACCATCTATAAGGAGTACTGAAACCTCCCCCGATGTGCTCAAATTCAGGTTTGAGCAACAACCCATAACGGTCGCGAAGCCCATACAGTTCACCAGAACTGTCTGTAATATAGAATATACCTTTGAATGGATTCAAGTAATAGAACCCGCTTCGTGCATAGTTAATACAGGCATATTGATTGTAACCAATAGAGTACGATGGCAGGATTACTCCCAGATACAAGACGGAACAGATAGTAAGCAAGAGGTTTTGGGTATTCTTGTACAATCGAGTTCCGACAAAAGTCACAAGTCCGAAGCTGACAAGCAACAATGATGTCCTCCAGACACCAGCCAGCAACTGTCCATACCAGAAGATAACCATGCTGACAACGAGAAGCCAGAGATACTCAGATTTTATGCGTAGGCAATGGCATAATAACCAATATGTGAAGGGAACTGAAGTAATGCATACTACCTGGCACAAAGGGGGTGTCATTGACATTCCTGTCAAGAACGCCAAAAACATGACGGCAATGACCGCAGAACAGGTCATGGTAAACCGATCGTGCCATAATATCCCGCCCAACAGCTCTTTCCACGTCAAATCTGTGCGACGCAAATTCCCCAAGGAGAACAATAGACACACGAATGGGGCGACATATATCCAGAGAAGCAAAACTATCCCTATAATCAACCTAACAGCCTCGCTATATTCAAGGTGTGTCAGGTAAAAGAAATACCTTGGTATCGTTCCCACGCCCAGATTTTCGGTATAAGCCAGCAAGCCTGCCAGTACAGCAAACAAGGCAAGAGGCAACCATGAGCGTTTCTCTTGAAAGTATAGGGAGAATGACACGACAAATCGCATCATTACTCCCAGGACGGCGAAGGCAATGGCCGGGTAATACCAGCCATCCCTTCCACCAAGCAGACTGAGCATCCATAAAGAGCAGATGCTCAGGTCAAGCAACAACAGCTTCGTTTTCATATAGACGACTCTCGTTTAGTTGGCAACAGCAACGGTATCAACTACTTCTATGATGGAATCTTCTTCCTCTTCAAACGCTGAACTGAACATGGGTTCCAACCTGTATAAGTCCACAATCCAGTCCACTGTCCGTGCAAATATCGGGCCACACATCCCACCTGCACCTGCACTTGCAGGCAATCCTTCTTTTTCCAGTACCACCATGATGGTATAGAGCGGATTCTCGGATGGGAAATAGCCACAAAGTTCCATTCTACGATAGCTATCAGTGAGATTGAATGTACGTCCACATGCAGCCACCTTGACATAATCCCGACCAGCCTTGCGCATAAGTCCCTGCGAAACGCAGTTTTCAAGGCCCTTCTGTAATGTTTTGATATGCTCCAGCTGAGCAATCTGTTCCTGAATGACGTTACCATATTCGCCCTCAGAAACCAACTCAACCATTTTTCCCCCGCTAGCAACTGCATTGTAGAAAGCCAAAATACCATACGCACAATTTGGCCATCCACCATGATATGAATAGATCAGGTCGTCGAATGCTGATGTGTTCCCGCCAAACACCCGTTCCTTCGCCATCGTGAAGGCTATCTGGGAACGTACTTCCAAAGCCCGCTCCAAGGAGATGGTTCCATATCCTCCACGTCGCCAATTATGGTCACGCACTTCTCCATACACGCCAGCACCAGTGTCATACACGTGCTCTGGAGTCACCTTGCCGGATGACAACAAAGCAAGGTAGGTGGAACCACATTCCATCACACTCTGTTCCTGGTTATAGGTATCCTTATAAGGAACGAAAGAATCTCCCTTACGCTCATAAGCCACATTTGCAATAATCCTTCCCGTCTTAGTCTCTACGACATAGACCATGCCCTTTGACCATAGCCTGTATTCACCCCAATCTCTTTGTAGAATGTCTATGATTCCTTCTTCCAGAACCGGGTCTCTATGCCTCATAGCAACAGGTTCTTCGCTTTTGGAATCAGCAAGAGTTTCCAATCGTTCGATGTCCTTTTCAGATAGATTCAAGTCGCCCCCGTTGCGATGATATGCCAACAGCCACCTGGCACCATTCCTGGTCAGGCATGCTTTCTCATCAGCCTTCATATAGTAATATGCGGCTAACTTCTCATCTTTCAATGCCTGATTCTCTTTGCCAGTATATATCTTAGCGAGGGAAGCATTGGCAATAGGCAGTTTGTCTGCCAAGGTCTTGAGTGTGGCGATGTCTGGTCCTTTATCTTGATGCCAATTGGGAACACACAAATAAAGATTGGCAAAGCCACTGCTTTTCTCTGCAGCAATCTTCAGAAGCCGTTCACCTTCTGTCTTGTCACCTTGTTCAGAAGTAATAATGCCCTTAACGGTATAACCTTCAAGGCAATCTTTAGCAATCAGAACTTCTGCCATGGCAAGTGCCTCCTCATACTTCTTGCCCGAAAACTTCTCCATCGCATCAAACACCTGTTTGTATGCTGACCCGTCAGGCAGCCCCTGTAGGTAGTCCTCCATCCGGCTGATGCCACCATACTCATCCGCAAGCGAGACCATAGCCACCATACCGATGAAGTCCTGCTTAACCCCTATACCGTCGCGATAGCAGTCGGCCAACTTTACGTAGGCTTCGCCATCTCCCCAGCGGGCCTTTTCCATAAGTGCACTCACGTCACTGCTTACAGAAGGTTCTAAGACTGCATCAGCGACTTCCTCCGCATTGAACTGATCCGAGCAACTGACAAGAATCATTCCCACAACAAATAACAAATACTTTCTCATACTACTTTATTCTTTCTTACTGAAACTTTTACCACTTTATTTTACGACAACTCCTCCATATCATTCCTGAACACGGTGCGGACAACACCAAGCAGTTCGAGGGACTTTTCGAGATTCTGCGTTAATGACTTCTTGCCACTGTAGAAGAACTCGCACGTCGCCGTGACATGCTTGAACGTCTGGTCAACATAGACCTTGGCAAACTTCAGTTCACGGGTCATCTTGTTACAGACCGCCAGAGCCAGCGTTTCCTTCCCGTCCTCGATCTCATGGAATTGAGGAAGCATCACAGAGACGTACTGCTCGTCTTCATCACCAGTCATCACATAAATGGTCTTTAACTGGTAAGCGACCCTGATGTCGCCATCCTCGTCAACCTCCGGGCAATAGCCCATCTTCTCTTCGAGCGTTGACATAATCAATTCTTTCTTCGTCATAGTCTATCCTTTCTTTATGCTACTTCACCATCATTACTCTCCGCTTCCTCAGTCACATCGGAACCGCCCTCGCTGCCACTGTCGCCATCATCATCTTTGGATTTGAGCAGACGGTGATGGAGGAAGAAATGGCCAGCCTCGATGTGCAGGATCATCCTCCGAATCACCTCCTTCAGATCTTCTCCACCACTGATTTCCCGCTCATAGAACAGTGACATGCCGCCAAAAGCCTTATATGCCTTGACATACCTAAGCGTGGAGTTCACCTTCTCCATGGCCTCGGTGAACACCTGTTCGTCAACATCGTCCGGTTCCAGTACACATGGGAGGGCAATATTCAGGAAGTCCTCGTCCGCATCGTTTGGAAAAAGCAAGAAATGCCGTCCTTCGTAATGGAAACCATAGGCGGTCCCATCCAAATCCTCCACCTTAAATCCTAAGGCTTTGAATGCTTCTAAAATCTTTTCCTTCATAGTCATATCGTTTATACCTTATACATGAAAACCTATCGTAGCCTGCTGACATCCGGCATCCTTGGGAGAGAACTCACTGCGAACCTTTTCAAACTCTCTCAAATCGCGACTACTGACCGAGGGCGACTTGTGGGAAATAGAGTCCTCCAGCAGGGTCTGAGTAATGACCTTATAGGGTTTATCCTTCTCCTTGATACTGGCATTGAACATCTTTCTCGACGCGACCTTGACAATATAGCTGATGTCGCTGCAGTTATAGCCTTTGGTCAGGTCGGCCAGTCGCTTGAAATCGATGTCCTCTGCTGCCGGCAATTTTGACAGTTCCAGACGGAACAGGCTCTCGCGGGCAGTAGTGTCCGGCATATCTATGTAGATGAGCTCGTCAAAACGGCCCGTCCTGAGAGCGGCACGGTCTATACGCTCCGGGTGATTGGTGGCTGCAAGGACATAGATGCCCTTCTCTGCGGCATTGTTCAGCATACACAGGAACTCATTCACCTCGCCATTTTGGTAGTTGCGGTCATCATTGGATCTGCGGGGTACCATCGCGTCGATCTCATCAAAAAAGATAAGTGTCGGAGACTTTCGCTCAGCCTTGCGGAACACCTCGCCAATCTTCTCCTGTGTCCCGTGCACCAGGGTGGAAGCCAGGTCATCAGGCACAATCTTCATGAAGTTGATACCCACCTCCTCGGCCATCTTCTCTGCAAAGAAGGTCTTGCCGCATCCGGCAGGCCCATAGAACAACAGACTTGGCGGTGTGATACCGAAAGCCTTGGCACATTCCTGATTGTTCAGGACATTGATAAAACCTTCTGTCACCAACTGCTTCAGTTCGTCCATACCTGCCACGTCCTGAAACCCACGGCACGACTTCTTGCCTGCCTCCTTTGTCGGTGTCTGCGCCTCCGTTGCTCTCTGGGGCGCCTTCACCTCTTCCTTTGCTGTGGTCTGGCTTGTCGTCATCTTGCGGAGCCACTCCTTTTCTGCGTTTGTTCTTGCATTCATCTTATTAACCTCCTAATTTGTTCCTTCTAGAATAGGGATAGCGCAAATTCCCGTTTCCTATCGGGATATATGAACTTTTTCTATCTCATTCCTTTCATCATGTTCACTTATTTCACTTTATGCTCTATCCGATTAACCTCTTCAACTTTCTCAATGGCAGCAATCTGAGATATGATAGCCTGCAATTCTCCGATGGAATGGACGCCAAAATTGATGGTGCTGTTGACGATATTATCAACGGTCTCGGTATGAAGCGAGTCAATAGACAAGTTGAGTTGCTGTGTGATGCAGTTAATGATGTCGCTCAGAAGGTGCTTTCTGTCGATCGCCAGAATCTGGATGGTCACAGCATAGAGAGTGTCTGGACTGTCCTTATAGTCAACGGACACAATGGAATCGCCATGCTGTGAAGCCAGACCGATTGCTATAGGACAGTTGCGCTTGTGCACAGTAATACTGCCGTCTGCCTCCTTGAAACCGATAACTTCTTCCCCAGGGATGGGGTGGCAGTGAGAGCAGAAATGGTATTCTGACTTTGGCAGCTTGGCAAAGTAGCGCTTCAAGAAGCCCTTGGCCTTGTACGTCAGTACATGTTCGCTCCAATCTGTCTGTGGTCGAATACTGGGGTCAGTAGCAATCTCCACAATATCGCCCCGATGGAGTTCCGTTTTGATGGAGCAGATCTGCCCATTGACGCGAGCATAGTGCGCATGTTCTCCTATATGGCTGTGAATCTCAAAGGCAAAATCGAGTGCTGTAGCTCGCTTGGGGAGATTGACGGGTTTCCCCTTAGGCGTGAACACCATAATGTCATCATTGTAGAAGGTAGTAACCACACCTTCTATGTAGCCACCCTCCATCTGATGGAACTCCAGGTCTCTCAGCACCGTGCGGAACTTGTCAATCCACTGGCCTACACTGTCTTCACTACGCTCGGCAACAACACCAATCTGGTTGTTGCATACCATCCGCTCACTGCTGATATGCACCTCTTCCCAACAGCCAAACTCTGAGAGAAGTTGCACGTGCAGACTCTGGTATCCATTTTCTTTCGGTGCATCAATGTAGTTGATGGTTCCGCAAGGCTTCTCGCTGAACACATTAGTCAGGCGAGCGTATATCTTCAGAGCCAAGTCCTTCTCCAGCTTCACTTCCTCACAGGGGAAAACAATCTCCACGACATGACGGAACGGGATGTGATTGAAATCATCGCCCGTCTTTTTCATCTTGCGCCAAATGCTGTATGGGGCACGGTAGGATGCATTCACCATTGCGTCAATCCCCTCTTTTGCCAGCACTTCGCGAACCTTATCCATGAAACATCCGAGCCGTCCCTCATGGCTCAGTCTGTCCCTCTCAATGAGTCTGGCTATCTGCTCATACTCTTGGGGACAACGATAGCGGAAGCTCAGGTTCTCCAGTTCAATCTTAGTATGATACAGCCCAAGCCTGTTGGCCAGCGGGGCATAGAAGAAGTCTGTTTCTCCAGCGATCTTCATTTGCTTGTGGGCCGGCATACTCCCCAGTGTCCTCATGTTGTGCAGACGGTCGGCAAGCTTAACCAGCAAGGCACGGATGTCATACTTGATGGAGTCGAGCATTTGCTTGAAGTTGTCCACCTGTTGTGATACCACATAGTGGTCCTTGCTCTGCTTCGTCACTACACGGACAAGGAAAGCCACATCATCCCCGAAACGCTGCTGGATGTCGTCCATTGTGTAGTCAGTATCTTCTACCACGTCGTGAAGGAAGGCAGCTATAACCGGGTTTGCTCCCAACATCAGCTCCTCCGCAACAATGGTTGCCACTGCTATGGGATGGATAATATATGGCTCACCCGACTTGCGTTTCTGACCATCATGGGCTTTATTGGCCAGTTCAAAAGCCGCACGAATCCTTACCACATCCTCTGCGGACACTCTCTTCTGCATCACAGTGAATACTCTGTTTGCCATCTCCATCACCTTCTTGTTGTCATTGAGGACTTCCGTCCTCTTCCTCCTTCTTGCAAGGCATAACTCAAACGAGTTTGTGTTCTGCTCTTGCTTCGTGCGTCGGTTCTGCATCATAATCGTACGTCTTTTGTCGTTCTACATCTGTTTTCTTTCTCGTATATGAACAGAGAACAGCCAAAGTAACCAAATCTATCATGAAAAAAGGAAAAGGAACAGCTCAACCTCCGCATAAAGGTATTAAGCTACTCCTGCTATGCACCCTAAAGGGCGCTACTGTCAACTCACTTATAATCCGCCAGACAGTTTCAATGCGGTAAATCTGCGAGGCGTCTTCCATCCCGGAAGCCCATCCTCAGACTTGACGACCTTTCACCAAGAAAGACATCGCTCGGCACGGATTAATCCGTAACCAGTGTCCATCCCCGATGATTGGTGAGGAAGTCGATTCTTCCCCATGTCCGAATGCCGATTAAGGCATCCTTAGACATGCGAAGCGTCTTCTTTTCCTCATTCACCTTCACCCGTCCTGTACGGGCAAGGATTCTCACGTCATGGCTTTCATCATGTTTCTTTGCCATGTTTCAACAACTATTCAAAAGATCACTTACAGACTTCAATTTCAAGGAATAATAAAACCCTTACTTTTGTTTTCTGATGCAAAGGTAAGGGTGAACTGTGCAGTTTTTGTGCGTAGATGGAATATTTTGACTCTGGAGGATAGGCTTTGTCCTTATATATGGTGCTTCTGCTGCCGTGGCAAGGAACTCGACGTGCTCTACTTCTGAGTCCGTGTCTCTCGTCACGCCAATCAAATCCTGAAAGTATTCCTTGGGATGAAACCCCTTATTGCTTAGGTAGCGTTCTCCTTTGGGAGCATCGGAAATATCCTCTATGCGGTCTAAAGCCAGATTGGACAGAGGTACATCCACAAGATCATGCCTCCTGCCAAATACAAACCACCTGTTTCGGAACTCCTTTAATATATAAGGTGAGAAGCAAAACATGGTGGCTTCTTCGGAGCGGAAGGATTTATAAGTAATCTTTATAGCCTCCCTACCCATAATAGCATCATGCAAATCCGAAATGTATTCAAGACCACGAAGCCGCTCATTGCTCTCCAACAGGATGACGGGTTCTACCTTGTAACGCATGGAGGCAACATAATCCTCCAACCTGTTTACCACATCCTCTACGCCGTCAAATCCCTTGAACGAACTCATCTGCTTAAGCAGGTCTACAGCCTCGGACAGTTGTGCCATATCCTCTGCTGATATGGGTATCTGCGTAATGCTATAGCCATACTCATCATACTTGTAGTACTTCTCGTCTACTACCTTTATTGGGGCATAATAGCCAAGGGCCTGCGAATAGCGCATTTCCTGAATGTCGTGCTGGATGGTGCGACGGCTCACTTCGCCATAGCCATTCGTCTCATATAGGGCATCGTTGCAAGCTTCAATCAACTCGTCAAGCGTCACCTTACGCCCTTTCCGAAGCATACGGTCAATGGTTTTATAACGTAAAAGCGTATTCCTATTTATTGGCATATCCTTACATAGATTTTTGTTTCTATCAACTACATGACATCAGGGAAACCAAGGCGTTGCAATTTCGCAAGTAGTTCCTTCTCCGTGTCAGTAATCTCTATATAATAAATGACTGTAATGAGTTCGGGTGTATTGTCTCTATCAAATCGCCTCATTCGAAGGAGCCTCAGTTGAGCCAACAAGTCCTCTATCTCATTTGTGTTTCCACTAGAATCATATTGGAATATGGTTTTCACTTCTGCTTTTACAACTTTTTCGAAGCGGTTTTTTATATAGTAAGAACTAAAAACATAATCGTAATGAGACTTGCTAAAGCACAAGCCGGTTTCAATGAACATCTTTCTAGCCCAAAGGTCATAATCTTCTCCTACTGCATGCCATTCACCCATTTCAACACGCTTTACTATACGTCCTCTATATAGGATTTTTACTTTTTCTTCTGTTGTGAGTTCAGACCAGCCAAGGCATGTAGCACACATTGCCATGTCTTCCTGAATAAAGCTATCAGTGTGACTTATTCTATCAATATCTAAAACCATACTCCTATTTTTCAATAATTATTGACTACAAATCATTTCTTGCTCTTTTCTATAAACTCCCCCACTTTATCCGTATGGATGCATTTCCTCATACTCAATGTCCTCAATGAGTTTAGGCACTTTCTTCATGAGATCATCCAACAACTGGGCATCCTGAAGGCGTGTCAGAATGTCTTGAGTTGAACCATACCCCATCACACACTCAGCGCCATAAGGACTAGGATGATTGACTGCACCCAATTCCAAATATCGTTTATCCTCATGGCCTGGCACTCCCACATTCGACACCTTAAGAATCAAGTGGGACAGCCCAATATGCATACCCGACACATCTTCTCGCTCATACACTACAGGGAAAATACCTTTTTGGGGCACCTTTTCTTCTGTTTGCTTGCGTAATCCAGCAATCATTTTCTCTAGTAAATCTTTCATACTTCCTAACATCTTAATCAAATTATAGTTCGCTCCTTACTTAATTCCTTTATAACCTCCTTCCGCTTCCTGAAAGTCTCAATGGGCATCGGTTCTTTCCCATCGCGGTGGGTCATATACTCATACATACCATTGAGGGCTCGCATAATTTTGTGGGTGTCAAGTCCCTTGTCCTCCCTATACCCCCGAATAGGTGGAGGTGCAATGCCCTTATCTACTGCATAGAACACCCAGTAGAGACATAGTGCGATGTCTGTCCGGTGAAGTCCGTGCGCACATGCTATGTAGAAATGACCTTTGTCGATGAGGGCACACAGCTCAGGGAAGTGGTCTGCCATCTCATTTTCGAGCTTCCCACCACGAACCACAGGATATCGGTAGTAACTGATGCCAAACTCCTCACAGCGTTTACGATATGCATCTGACTTGTAGTCAGCTCTCAAGTCGATAATCTGCCGTAAGCCCGCATCCACCAACGGCCTCCATGCGTAGTACTGTCTGGCTGACGAGAGAGTCCTGCCACGTAGTCCACCATATACCGGTGCCAAATCGGGTATGTTTAACGAGAGGATTTTCTCCATGTCCATGCCTCCTAGACTATTCTTTTCCGTAGCATTATACTCCTCTGTAAGAGTTTTCCTCTCTTCAGATGTCGGCATACGGTCAGATGTCTTGCTCACATGCCACCCGTCACAGAAGAGGCACTTGTAAGTAACAAACCTAACACCATATTTCTTCGACATTTTAAGTGCATTCTCCTCTGCATCCACCTTCGTCGTGTATGCAGCCTTGACTTTCCCATCGCTCCGCCTCGCATGAGCATAGATAGAGAACACTCCCCATGCAGACCTGTCCACAACCATGTTGCGGAACCAGTCTGGCCGATTCAACTGGTCTTTGAACCAGAGGCCAATGTATCTTGGCTTTATCTCCTTCAAACTCGTCAATACTGTATTCATCCTTGCGTCTTTATCGTTGATGTTAATAGTGAGGGGAAAGTAACCATCAATCTATCGGATTATACCAGCCGCCATTCAACTTTTCCTGCTTCGCTGGCTTCTGGAAGGGTCATCTTACCCATCATTTCCTCAATGACCGACTGTGGAACAGCATCCTCACGGGAAAGGTTTCTTTCTAGCAATGTCTGCCAATCCGTTTCGAGATATACAATACGGACGTGGGCATGATAAGTCTCGAAGAGACTGATAAGCGATTCACGCATCTGAGAGGTAATATTGGTAGCATTCCATACGAAGGACTGATGCCTGCGCAGGTATTCCTTGGCCTGTTCGCGGGCTATGTTGGCGACTTTGCCTTGTGGTGCCGTGGGCGAAATCTTGTTGGCACTACGGATGTCATCCAATGAAATCATAGGCAGATCGGGCACGTTATGCTTGATCCAAGTGTCCTTACCCGTTCCTGGCAGTCCACTCATCAGAACAACCTCGCCCCAACAGTCATCATATAGCTCCTGGTCTTTCCATACGTCACGCCCAGCAAGGAACGCCCGTCGTGTATATGCTGATGGGAAAGGATAGCAGCCGTCAAAGCAGCCTTCCTCCTTGGCAAGTTCCTCACAAAGCGCAATCTTGTCGAGAACCTCCTGCTGGTCATTACACTTCCGTCCTAACATATCTGCCTTGCAGAGCATACAAAGCAAGCGAATAGAGAAGTCAGGAACCAGCAAACCGTTTGCGGCCATCCTGTGCAGTCGCAACTGAGGATTCTTCCGTTCAATGGCAACAGGTGGAAAGGAATGATAACGAATCAGCAGACAGATGGCCTCACGAATCTCCATGAGTTCTTTACTGCCGCACAGCCCATACTCCCGCCACAGCAGTTCACGCGCCATGTTGCTCCCTGTCTGAGCATGGTGTGGCGTGTGCCAATCACCGTCAATATACTTTGTGGTGTGAATCTTACCAATGTCGTGAAGCAATGCTGCAACATAGACGATATGCTGCCGCCGTTGGTTCAGTTCCTTGTATTCAGGAAGCCGCTTCAGGGCATCGCAAACCGTCTGGGTATGCACCAGCACATCACCTTCCGCATGATTGACAGGCGACTGCGGAGTTTTGCGCAATTCTTCTTCGTATCGTCCGAGTGCTGTTTGTTCTATGTTGTTCCAATCTATCATCTACACAAACAATTCTTCCATCTTCTTTGTTATTCTGTTGGGTACAATAGGACGGTCGAGCCAATGCGATTGTGATTCCTCCACCGTCTGAAGGAAGGAGGCGCGGACGTACTTCATTCTGTCAACCACCTCGCCGTTTTCCTCTACCTTAATATATATGCCCTCCATCGTCCGACTACTGTCAGTCTCACGACACACGCGGTCAGCATCCAATCCCAATTTCTCAGCATCCTCACGTACGTGCTCAATATGCTGAGCTGAGATATAATTGGAATTGCCCAGAAATGCCAGAATCTCCTCTGTGGAGCGGAATGTTCCTGTGGCCAGAACGGGAACAGAGCATATCGGCAAGTCTTTCAGCAATTGGCGGCGAGATGGAGTATCAAGGAACTTTCCCGTCTCACGGTCCAAGACATCGAACTCCATGAAATAATGGGGCAATAGGTCATAATAGATACTATGCTTGGCATACATCCATTCGCCATACATGATGTATCGATGTCCCAACACCTCATACAGACGTTCTTTGTGCACGGCTCCCCACTGTTTCAGCAGGTCATAGTGCCGTTCACGATAGCCGCCAGTCAGAAAGTGCCCACGACTTTGTAGGCGTAGCTCCCCGTCATCGGTAAACGAGACAGCTGAGTTAGCACCGTCAATCTTTTCTTCCAAAACGACGTTCCGGCCTACAATGTCACCGAAAGGCCGCTGACGCAAGTCTTCATCGCCAGGCTGCAAACGCGACCCCTGAATATGAGGGGTACGCGGGTATTTGATGATTGTATCTTCTATCTTCATAACACTAAACTTTAGCGACCATTACTCTATGATTAGTCACCGACATGAATTTCACCTCCCTGCATCCGTTCTCCAAGAAGAGCCGTTTCAGGTCATCATTCGAGAAGAGGTGAATATGCTCCGGATTGTCATCCGGCTTTGACGGCACCGACACGATGACGTAATTCCTTGCCAGACGAATGGCATTGTGCACCACTGCCTCCGTATCTGGAATATGCTCCATCACCTCCAGCATCGTCACCACATCAAATGACTTATCGGGTGCATCCCATGTGCAAATATCCTCCTGTAGCGGATGCAAATTGCTTATTCCTCCGTCATGAAGACATTGCAGAAGTTCCACCCGATGTGTTAATATATCAAGACTCGTCACCTCCAACTTAGGAAAATCTCTAAGTAGTGGAAACAGGAATACACCCCTTCCGCTACCCACATCCAGCAGTGACTTGCACAATCCTGCGGGTACAATCCCTTGTAGGAAACTCAACACCACCTGAACTCTCGGCAAGTCTTCCTTTACCTTGAAGTAGTGCATCTTCAATTCTGGTGCTTTATTCTTGTCCTTATATCTATTCCCATAACCCCGCCTGTATGCTTCAGCGAGATATGTCATATATTGCTGCTCCATATATATTCTCACCAACCTTCTACTTTTCTCCTAATAATTCTAAAGTTCTTTCATCCCTTTCTCCATCAAAGAAAGCGTCAAGCACCTTGGCAAATACATCACCAGGGGACAACGCATCAAACAAAGTCATACTCGACCTAACTTTCAGGGCATCTATACCTCCAAAGATTTTATTCACGGGTGTACCTTTATGTTGAAGCAAAGCATTCGATATTTCATGAATACGATCGTTAAGAGTATAGTTCAGAAGATAATCTTCCGCTTCATCCCAATCCTCTATACCATAAAATTCAGACATCCTACTAAACCCAAGACCTTTCATCTGTGGAAATATAAACCAGATCCAATGGCTCGTCTTTCTTCCATTCTTTACTTCTTCCAATGCCTGTGCATATCCATTATAGACAGCATTCTGAGCTTCAAGGAATCTCTTGACGTCTTTCCTTTGCTCGATATTTCCATTAGTAGACGTTTTCCGTCCTGATTGTTTCTCGCGTATGAACTTAGCAATGAAGTCACGTTGTTCTGTTGTCTCAGGACTATCCCTATATGCAGACTTGGGGCAAGCCGAAAAGAGCTGTTCCAACTTAGCCATCGTTTCATCATAACTCAACTCACACAATTCTCCCAGAAGACACCCTACAATAAGTCCCGTGCGGCCAACACCTCCCCAACAGTGAATATACACCTTCGCCTCTGGATTTTTGCTGACTATCTTGATGATACGCTTCACCAGTTTACGAACTTCATCCATACTCTTTGGCACAGAAACATCCCTAATGGGAAACCTTTGATAGGTTGCACCATTGTATAGCATTTCGTCATACGGTGCAAGTTCACCTTCCTCGGTCAAGTCTATAAAGTGAGTGATCCCAAAAGACTCAAACTGCTGCAGCTTTACCCGGCTACTTTCTTCATCTTTGTTCCGAGGATATTCACCTGCATATATTTGGTTAGTCACCCGATAACTGGTCTCTATTGGTCTTCTGTTTTGAATCCTTTTCTCAAAATTCTCCATAATAGTGCGGAGATCAGCAGGCAGATAGTGTTCAAACCGTTTGGCAAGTGCATCGTCCTCCTCAATGTTCTTAGCAGCATAAATGGAACACGCAATCGCAGCTATCGTATCAGAGTCACCACCAATAGAGACAGCATTACGAACACAATCCTCCAATGAGGTGCTTTCAAGGAAAGCAATGATGGCTTCCGGCACACTGCCCTGACAACTGACATCAAACTTATAATCAGGACGAATATCGTCAAGCGTCCTTTCCAAATTGTAGCCATATTTACGAGGAATTGAGTCTCTGATTCTTCTTTTTGCTTCGTCAACGTCTGTTGCTTCTCTACAGATGAATACACATTCCGCGACAACCAAGGCACCCTTCACCCCCTCTGGATGGTTATGGGTTACTTTAGCCGTTGTATTTGCCAGTTCAAGTGCTTCCTCTAAAGAATTGGCATAGAGAGCCACGGGACTAACACGCATGGCAGAGCCATTGCCCCAGCTGTTGTATGGCTGGGGATCCTTTGACTGTAACCATTCCCTGAACCTGCCACCATAGCCTGCCTTAAAATGTCCCCGTCCTAATTTCTGCATACACTTAATAAGGTGGCTCTCGCTGTGCGAAGGGTCTTCAAGCAACCACTTCGCCACAGCAAGGGTCATCACACTGTCATCGGTGTAACGAGTCCCAGGCCTTTCCAAAAGAAAGTCCTTGGTCTTGACATTGTTCCATTCATAGGCACTTCCTACAATATCTCCAAATATTGCTCCTAACATAGTATTCCTTTTTTATCGTTATACATATTCTCCAAACATACTATAGCGGGCATACACATCTTTGAGTACCGTTTTTCTTTCTATGGTTTCCTCTACAGGGAATAGTGGGAAATGAGGTATAATAATTCTCCCGTTATCATTTATTCGCACACAGAGCCGAAATATGGGTTCCACTAAATATCCATGAGCTTCCAATTTCTTTAAGTCATCAATAACTACACGCTTTATACTATCGGGAATTCTCTTATGAAGATTTTCAATAAGATAACTGGGACAATCTACAATATTCTCACCTATATTACCTGGTATCATAGTAACAATTATCATATTACTCCCAGTTGTAAAATACTCTATTAATTGGGGAAATGTTGTCAACTGAAGACCATTGGCAATCTCATGATCCTTAACAAACTTTTCTCCTGTGTTTGGGCTGGTAAGATTTATATAGAATTCTTTATACCGGTATAGAACATAATTTCTCACTTCTATACGACCCGTTTCTGATGCATCTCTTAATAATTTACGTTGATCTTCTCCAGACAAGCCTTTAAGTGTCTGGATGAAATTATTGAAGAACTCATCATACGCCCATTCGGTATATGAATATCGCTTTCCGATTACTTCGTTCCTGTTATCGAAACCTTTCTGTGACATAGTTAAAAACTCTTATTGAATTATGGATATTAGTTTCTCGAATTCCCTCTTCAAGTCCTTGTAACGGTTGAGACCTTCTGTATATTCAGCAGGAATTGCATTATACCCGAACCGTGCACCAAGAATTGCTCCAGCCGGGGCACCATTGGTATCTGCATCCCCACCTTCATTGACGATAGCCACCAAGCCATCCACAAAGTTCGTTGGATGCCACAATGCCCAAAGTGCAGCCCCCATCGCTTTAAGCGTATAGCCACGCTTGCGCTTTTCGTCAAGCATCAGACAAGCAATGTCTGAATCTGTAGCACGTTGTACATAATACTCTATGCTATCATCATATTTCCTACCTAGTTGCATCACCTCATCTGGTGTCATGGTATAATCGTGATAGACAAGTTGGTGTATAACCATAGAGACAATCACTGACGAACCGACACATCTAGGGTCATAATGTGTAAGCCTGCAAACGTCAGCAGCCATCTCTTCCACATTCCCTTTCAAGACTCCCATTACAGATGTCCTCATAACTCCACCGTTGCCTGCCAGAGTTCTTCCTGATTCCTCCCATACAGATTTAGAGACTCCGAGTGGGTCTGTCCTATAAAGTGGATTCCTCAGAACCGATGCTGTCTGCAGACCCACATCAGCTGGACCATATTCAAGCCAACGTCTGAAGAACTGAGCAATGTCCATCAAGTCGTAATGACCCTCCTTGTTCAAAGACCACAGAATACACTCCATCATCTCCGTATCGTCAGTATAGTCACCAGGCTTGAATCCGCGACCGATGCTGTAGCTTATATCATCATAATGACGTAAGCCATTCGGATATCTTTTCGCCACACTTTCTTTGTCAAGGAACTCAGCTCCCATACCCAATGCATCGCCTACCGCCTGTCCGAAGAGACAGCCTAACACTTTATTCCTTTTATTCTCATCCATATTTTAGTTCTCTAATTTATTATTCAAACTATCCATATCTATAATCCAAGTGATGTCCTCAATATCCCAAGCGCCATCTTTGTCGATTGTGGAAGGGCCGGATATTTGATGGACCAGGGGATACTTTGGCATAGACACATGACAATATCCAACTGTGCATCTGCGAAACTTCCGGCTTTTCCACTTCCTGCTGGGTGCAAGACAATATCATACTCCCATACTTCATACTCATGACTGGAAGGGTACATATAGCCTACCACTCCCAAGCCGTTTACCGAGATGTCATACACCACCGATTCATTGCGGAATGCTCTTTTGAATTCAAAAATCGAATACCATACCTTACGAGGATACGGACTATCCTTGAAGCCTTTTACCAGTCCATTGAGACTGTCCATATAGCCTTTGACATCTGGCAGACTGTCAGCATGGTCTACCTTATAATTGACTATTGCATTAAGTATAGGCAAAGCCTTTGCCATGTAATGGTCATCGCCTGCTATCCTTTGCCTGAGTTCCAATGGATACAAGCCACAGTTGCTGCCAAATGCCCAGTAGATACAAAGTGCAATCTTTGAACTGGTACGCCCGAACATATAGAAATGCCCTTCACTCAGCAAGTCAGAGAAATCATAAAACTTCTCCACTATATTTGCAATGGTCGCCGGATCGTTATGAATAGGATAGCTAAAGTACCTGATGCCATACTCATCACAACGAGCCCTGAACTTCTCTGAAGGATAATCATACCGTAGGTCGATAATCTGAGAAATTCCAGACCTCCGTAGTCCTTCCCACACCTCTTTGGGGCTGTCCTGGGATAGTTTGTCTCCATAGAATCCCCCATATACGCTGACCATACCTTGTAAGACAAGAGGAAGCGCATCGCGCCATCTCTGTCGTTCATACGACTCTATCAAATCTTGTAGCCCTCTAAGTTCCTTATCCATAACTCTTGAATAATTGTAATCCTACACCTTTATGATATAACGATTGTCAAGTTATCATATTTCTATCATCCGTAATCATCTAAAACTCCAATCTAAATCCTTTTGATTTCATCTCCTTGTATTTGTCAGGATTGAACCTGTAGTGAACGGGAACTGTTCTCGCAGCATCTTTGGGGCGATCACCCGTCTCTTCCAGAATGCCCAGCTTCAGCATCTTGTTGGCGAAGTTCCGGCGGTCGAAGTGGACTTCCAAGATGGCCTCATACAATGCCTGCAACTGTGACATGGTGAAGACATCGGGCAGCAGTTCAAAACCAATAGGTTGGAAGTGTATCTGCTCCTTCAGACGCTTCAGGGCCATTCGGAGAATCTTCTCGTGGTCGAAGGCCAACTGCGGTACATCGCCAATGGGGAACCACTGTGCATTTCTTGCGTCATCACCGCCTTTCACGGCTCCTTTCTGCACCAACGCATAGTAGGCAATGGTAATGACTCGCCCCCGTGGATCACGGTCCACATCCGAGAAGCAGCCCAATTGCTCCAGGAAGCCCCTCTCCACGTCAAACTCTGTCTCTTCTTTCAGTTCCCGGAGTGCACCAGCCTCCGTAGTCTCGTCCATCCTCAGGAATCCACCAGGGAAGGCCCAGCGCCCCTTATAGGGTTCAATTCCTCTTTCTATCAGAAGCACTGACAGCCCTTCCTTCACGTCATATCCGAATATCACACAGTCAGTAGTTACTGACGGACGTGGATACTCATACGTATAAACACCTTTCGTCGTTTCCATTACTCTAAACACTAAACTTTCAACTCTAAACTCTCTCTAAGCCAATCTCTCACCTCCATCAAGGCACAGCCCAGCAAGTTTTCTCCTTGCCATTGGTCAACAGAGCCTTTCATAGCAGTTTCCCTGTCAAGTCCGATGCCCCAGATCTTGTCGTATGGGCTGGCTTCCGCCAAAATAGCATCTCCTGTTGACAGCAGGAACTCCCTGATGTCTGCATTCTGTCCAAACTTCGCCTTATTACCTTCCACCACAATGTCGTATTTCTTGGCATCCCATGGTTCGGGAACAAAGCCGCGAACCTTCCTGCCCAGCTTCTTATAATCGTGAGGATGGTACGACTCCATGATTTCACGAAGCACCTCCCCGTCGCCAAACAAGCGTGCCTTACTGGCCATCATATACTGTTCGGTGGTGTGGTATTGCGTACCGTCCACTTCAAAATAGCAGTCATACCACTGGCTAAAGCATGCTGCCGTCATCTTCTTTGGATTGGGTGTGTGGCCCCAGAAATAGATAATCGCCGTGTCCGGCTTACTGCGAACAATCTCTTTTATCTTCTCAACTGTGTACATAACTCTAAACTCTTAACTTTTAACTCTCAACTGTATTTATCTCCTTATCTCTTATGTTCATGATGATTCTTCCTAAATGGTTCTCACCTATCCAGCTATACAGGTCAATGCCCCAGAAAGTCTCTTGCTTGTTGTTGCCATTGACAAGTATGCAGTTTCCTGTTTCTAACAGCTTCCGTATCAACGCAGGATTCTGTTCAAACTTGGCCTGAAGGATGGACTCCATAATACTTATCTGAGCTTCTTCCCAACCTGCGTATGGTGTCAGATCCTTCCCTTTCAAGACGGCCTTGTCCGTAGAGCATTCTGCAAAGACCTTCCGTTCCTTCTCATCTTTGCACTTGGAGGCTTGAAAGGCCGCTTCAGCACTCCTATATTCCAGTCCTTCCCAGACTATATGGCAAGGGTATCGATTACTCAGAAAATCATACTCACCTTTGAACCTATTGATGGTATCAGGAAAATCCGCTGGGGTATATTCCTTGAACAGCTCCCATACTCCTGGACAGAGCAAGTCACTGCTGCTCTCTCCCCGCAACATCCGTTCTCTGACCAATGACGAACTGATGCCTTCTGTCCCCTCTGGCTGGGGAAGAATTACCATACGGTCAAGATAATTGGAAAGTACTTCATCATCCCTTATCGACTGCTCCAGTGCTGCACCCTCCCTTGAATACAGCACAACCTTGAAACCGTCCAGGAACTGCCTCTTCTTGGTCAGACTGGCAAGCAAGTCGAACTTGTCTGCTCCCATCACGAAATAGAGTTCTGCCTCAGGATTGTCTTCCTGAAGGGCCTGCAATGTCGGCATCGTCCTTGGCTCTATGGTGCCTATTTCTTTCTCGCACACCTGCAAGCGGCTGTCATCAGCACACATCGACTGAAGCATTCTGACGCGCATCTCAGGCGACAGAACCACAGGAGGATGACTGTGCCGCATCTTGCGTTTTAGATATGCATCACTGACGGGAACAAAGAAGCCTATATCAGCACAAAGAGCATCAACAGCCTCCATCATCAGCCTGAGATGTGCTGATGTCGGAGGGTTGAAACTCCCACCCATAACTACTATCCTTTTCTTCTCCGTATTCATATATTGCGTAATTTTGACGCAAAGATACGAATAATATCTGAAACCGCCAAACTTTTTTGCGTAAAAATTACGCAAAACAATGTATTTTGCCTGGAAAAGCCAAGTTAGGCTCTCATCTTTACCTTTTCTTCAGCCTCCTTGCGCATAGTTTCCTGCTCCCTACTGTCTATGATGGCCCTGAACTTGACAAGAACATTCCCTTCGGTATCGATGAATCCATAGATCTCTATCTCTTCGTCATCAGTCATGCCATACCCATCATCATCCTGATAGTAGCGGCCATCGGGATTTAACTGCCAATCCACTTGGGCCACCCCATTACAATACCCTCGGATAAATGTTGGAAAATGAATGGAGAGGCATTGGGCCACCTCAACCACATCTTCAGGCAAATCCTTTAAGGATTCAAAATCGATGTCGTCAGTCGTCACGGTGACAAGACGTTCATGACTATCCATAAACTCAAAAGCCGTCTTGTCATTATGGTTCAACACAAAGCGAGGCTTCCACCATCCCCAGATGACCTGATATATGACAGCCATACCTTCGCCCAAGACCTCAGTCTTATACAGACCAGATCGGTATCTCTCGGCGTTAAGCAGCAGATAGAGTTTCTTGTCAACACTCAAATCGCCGCCCATCTTACTCAGTTTCTTGTAGATGCTCATAGCGCCAAAATTATATTATCTCTTCAAAAGCCACTTCACTAACGGGTTGACGACATCTCCTAATTCCGCAGGCATAGCGTCCAGCGAGTTTTTATTCGCGACGACGCAAATACAATACTGAGGATTCTCTACAGGGAACAACCCAGCAAACTGAATCTGCTTCCCCACAGGTTGCAACTTCTCCTTGTCATCCGCTGTATAAATGTTCTCTGTTGTGGCATATCCGTACCAGTCCGTATCAGCCGTCAACCATGCCAGATGGGGTGATTCTGTCCTATCAACTCGCAATACATCCTTCAGGTTCATCAGGTTCGTATCGGTAAATACATGCTCCTCGACATTCACGCTGTCAGCCTTCATCGTCGGAATAATCATCGTACCTTGATGAGCCAGACTATTATAGCCCACTACTATGATAAACGGACTGGTTGATGGATTCTCTGTATCAGTCAACTCTTTCCATTTCCTCTCTGCCACACTACTTCGGTAACCGTTCATAATGACCTGACGCATCACTTCATCATTAACTGTCTTAATAGCACTTCGATATGTCATTGTTCCGCAAACGCTGTCCAATGACAGACTGTCATTCTCCAATGCCATCACCATATGAAACGGTTTTATCAATGAACCGGAACACGAATGCACAAGCAGTTTTCCAGCTTCATCCTTCTCTGTGTCTCGATCCAGCCTTACCCATGCTTTTAACCGACCCGACTTAGCATCAAGGACAACCATCTGAGCATCCTCCATCTGTTCCTGTTTCAGAAGCTTTCCCAACAACTTCGTCGCTTTCTTCGTTATCTTCTTGTCTATAGTAGTACACTCGTCCAACGAATACAATTCATCCGGGTCATCCATCCAAATGGAAACGACATTATTGGTTGGCTCATAGACACTGACTATACCACGCTGATGCCCTTGGTAGCATAGAACATGCTGATGTTTGCGCTATCCTCAGCCACCGTCTGCTTCGAGAGCCCCAAGTCCCGATATTCTATTTCCGTGATGTTTTTGTGCAAAACTAAGTCATAGATTCCCTTCTTCCCGTCCTTCGTTACGATAGCATACTTCGGATTGTCACAAAAGTCAACCCACTCATATTCTTTGAGGTCATACTGAGAAAGGTTCTTCTGCCAGTCGTTGGCCTCATCATTCAGATAGATCGTGTCGTTTGCAGTTCCCCCATCGTCCGTATAGTAGGTTTCTATTATCATATCCTCATTAGGATCCACCTCGATGCTGTCAACAGTCTCCGTCACTTCCTGTGCTGTCATAAGGGTTGGCACCAGCAATACTGCCAGTACCAACCAATTCCTGAAAAACAAACTCTTTCTCATACCTATTCTTATTTTACAATTTCACCTTTTCCATTCACAATCACTTTATCACTATTGGAGACCTCGCACAAGTACAGGTCGTAGCCTATCGCCTCGATGTTCTTATAGAGAGGCATCGTCACAACGTGCCCATCTGCACTCATCAGCCCTTCGTAACCGTCACCCGCCACGTATGCCCTCATCTTTGCATTAGCTGCAGGATGATATGCTTCGATAGTAGTATCTACCACGTTACCTTCATCATCAGTTGTCTTGTCGGTGCGGTACATAACCTCTTCCTTATTGTATTCCAACACTCTTACATCAGAAATATAAAAGTCATTGATTAGCTCTCCTTGGAGAGAATATTTCCTCATGGTATGATCAGCAAGGGTCATATCCACCATCCCCTCACATACCCACATCGAGCACTCTGTCAGCGGAATGATAGTCTTC
>ODAJ011940551.1_pt1 | contig 22593 bp, 19 predicted proteins | sample 1539241 | NCBI WGS metagenome assembly ODAJ01 (sample SAMN02144231, study PRJEB22623) | gut metagenome | biome: sheep rumen | host: Ovis aries | place: New Zealand | reverse complement strand
AAAGCGGCTTTATTCCTTGTACGCAGTCGTGTGCATGCCCCGCAGGGTTATAGTAAAGGACATTTTTAAATGTCGTTTACTATAATTATACACTTCATAGAGTTGCCTGACAAGTATTATTTCAAAAAACTTCTTAAAACTATACAAAAACCGCTTAATTCCGTTTTTTATAAAAAATTTGACAAAAAAACACAAAAATGTTTTACATTTGTCCGATTTTGCGTTATAATGATAACAGAAAAATTTTTTCAATCAGGAGGAGCGATAAATGGGCGGTTTTTTTGGCGCAGTTGGCAAAAAAAGTTGTAATTTTGAATTATTTTTCGGTACTGACTACCATTCACATTTAGGCACAAGACGTGCGGGACTTGTTTTTTATGACGGAAAGGATTTTGACCGTTCAATACACAATATTGAAAACTCACCTTTCAGGACCAAATTTGACAAAGATATGCAAAATATGGACGGTTTTATGGGTATAGGCTGTATATCGGACTATGAGCCCCAGCCTCTTATCATACGTTCACATCACGGTACATATGCAATAACGACCGTAAGCAAAATAAATAATAAGGAAGAAATACTGACCACACTCTTTAACAACGGCAATACTCATTTTCTTGAAATGAGCGGCGGAGACATCAATTCCACAGAACTTGTGGCAGCGATAATCAATCAGAAGCAGAACCTTATCGAGGGTATTAAATATGCGCTTGACGTTGTCGACGGTTCTCTTTCGCTGCTTCTGATGTCACCGAAAGGCATATACGCGGCAAGGGATAAATACGGCAGAACACCCGTTGTTATAGGTCGAAGGATAACGCAGGACGAGGAGAACCCCGTTCACGAAGATTACGAAGAATACTGTATCTCGTTCGAGGATTTCGCATTCCAGAAACTCGGTTACAGTACATACAAATCACTCGGTCCCGGTGAAATAGATATTGTTTCGCAGGAAGGCGTTAAAACGCTTGTAATGCCCGGCGACAAAATGAAGATATGTACTTTCCTGTGGGTATACTACGGTTATCCGTCAAGCTCGTATGAGGGTGTAAATGTTGAATATATGCGCTATAAATGCGGCGCCTGTCTTGCAAAAAGGGATAATGTAAAGCCGGATGTCGTTGCGGGCATACCCGACTCGGGTACGGCACACGCCGTTGGATATTCAAATGAGTCCGGTATACCGTTTTCAAGGCCGTTTATCAAGTATACTCCCACATGGTCGCGCTCATTTATGCCGACTATACAGAGTAAGCGTAATATGATAGCAAAAATGAAGCTTATTGCCGTTGATGATCTTATCAAAGACAAGAGCCTGCTGCTTATTGATGACTCCATAGTAAGAGGCACGCAGCTGCGTGAAACTACCGAGTTTTTATACGCAAGCGGCGCAAAGGAAGTTCATATAAGACCTGCCTGCCCTCCCCTTATTTACGGCTGCAAGTTCCTTAACTTCTCGCGTTCATCCTCCGAAATGGACCTTATAACCCGACGTGTTATAGCCAAACTTGAGGGCACTACGGAAGTTACGGAGGAAATATTACAGCAATATGTAGATCCCGACTCCGAGAAATACGCAGAAATGATAGAGTGCATCAGAAAAGAACTTCACTTTACATCATTAAGATACAACCGTCTTGACGATATGCTCGAATCCGTGGGCATACCCGTTGAAAACCTGTGTACATACTGCTGGGACGGCAAGGATATTTCGGATAATAAATAATAGCACATAAATAATAGCACATAAAAAGAGTGAGTTTCTTTCGGAACATCACCCACGTAATAGAAAAGAGACCGATGCTCACAACGCATCGGTCTCTTTGTTTTATGGAAACGCTGATTACTGCTGTTTTTTTGCTATAAGAACCGAAAGGCTTTCAAAGAGTTTTTCGGGTTCGACGGGTTTTGAAAGGTGTGCATCCATACCTGCTTGTATGGATTTTTGCACATCCTCATCAAAAGCAAGGTCATGTTTAGATACAGCCGCTTTATCGTAGAGTGTAGAAAGGTTTATTGCAAGGACTGCCGCAAAAACCTCATTATTCACAAGCAAAAGCTGACAATAGGCTGCAAGGCGTAAAATCTTTCCGTCTTTGTTGATATGTTTATATATTTATTTTACATAAATATTATAAGCAACACTTTTTTATAATTCATTGTAAAAAATATGTTGGCATTTTGTAATAAAAGTGTTATAATTATATATGATAAGAATTGTACATAAAAACAAGGAGCAATTTATATATGAGTGCAAAAATAAGCTTTGTATCGCTGGGCTGCGATAAAAACCTTATAGACAGCGAAATAATGCTTGGACTTATTGACGAGAACGGCTATATCATCACCGATGATTTTTCGGAGGCCGATATAATAATAGTCAACAGCTGCGGTTTTATAATGAATGCAAATCAGGAAGCCATAGACAAGATACTTGAAGTTGCTGACAACAAAACAGACGGCTGCTGCAAAGGAATAATAGTTACAGGCTGCATGGCGCAGCGTTATCAGGATGAGATATTTGAGTCTCTGCCCGAAGTGGATGCCGTTGTCGGCACGGGTGATTTTGAACATATAGGAGATGTTATTAAGGCAATTCTGGACGGTCAGAAACAGATAAAACTTGTGACAGACCGTGACCATACGCTTGACGAAACAAACAGCTACAAGCGCATAGTTACAACAACAGGCGGCTTTGGCTACCTTAAAATAGCGGAAGGCTGCGACAATCACTGTACATACTGTACTATCCCGTCGTTAAGGGGGAAATACCGTTCAAGGACAATGCCCTCACTTGTACGTGAGGCAGAGATACTTGCCGAAAAAGGTGTTCGCGAACTTATACTGATCGCGCAGGATGTTTCTCTTTACGGCAAAGACCTGTATGGTGAGCAGCAGCTTCATACGCTTTTGAAAAGGCTTTCGGAAATAGAAGATATAAAATGGATAAGGCTTTTATATTGCTATCCGGAAAACATCTATCCCGAACTTATCGAAGAAATGTCGGCAAATCCCAAAATTCTGCACTACCTCGATATGCCCATACAGCACAGCACCGACAAGATACTTCGCCTTATGGGAAGACGCAGCAATACACAGGGACTTAAAGATATAATATCAAAACTCCGCAGCGCTATGCCCGATATTTGTTTAAGAACTACTCTTATAGTAGGTTTTCCCGGTGAGACCGAAGAGGATTTTTCACAGCTATGTGATTTTATAAGCGAGATAAAATTCGATCGTCTCGGCGTGTTTGAATATTCGCGTGAAGATGGCACGCCCGCATATAAAATGCCGCATCAGATAGAAGAAGAAACAAAGGCAAGGCGTAAAGACGAGATACTTGCTCTGCAAAAAAGTATATCGGCAGAAATTTGCGCAGGCTTTGTAGGAAAGGATCTTGAAGTCATAGTTGAAGGAAAGCTTGATGACGAGGAAGATGTATACTGCGGCAGAAGCTACCGCGACTGCTACGAGATAGACGGCTTTGTCTTTTTCAACAGCAGCGAGGAACTTATCGCAGGTGATTTTTATAATATACATATCACCTCTGCAGGCGACTATGACCTTATAGGTGAGATCATTAAAAAATAAAAAACCGTTGATAAGGAGAGATCAAAATGAATCTTCCAAACAAACTTACTATGTTCAGGATAATTCTTATACCGTTTTTCCTGATCTGTCTGTATATGGAAACTCCCGCGGCTCGTATAGCCGCACTTGTAATATTCTGCATAGCAAGCCTTACGGATTGCCTTGACGGGTATATCGCAAGAAAGTATAATTTAGTAACAAACTTTGGCAAATTTATGGATCCCCTTGCTGATAAGCTGCTTGTTTGCAGCGCAATGATCGCACTTGCTTCAGTAAGATCGGCAGTTATGCTTCCGTCATGGGTAGTTATTATAATAATAGCAAGGGAATTTATGATAACAGGCTTCCGTACACTTGCGGCCGAACAGAATATCGTCATTGCCGCGGGCTTCTGGGGCAAGCTTAAAACTGTATCACAAATGATAATGATAATAGTATTGCTGCTTGGTATCGACAATACATTTTTCAGATATTTAAGCTATATACTCATTGCCGCAGCGGCTTTGCTCACCATAATATCGGCAGTGGATTATCTTATAAAAAACAAGGATGTATTAAAAGGCTGAAAAGCCTAAAAGTAGGTGTTAATATGAAAAAACGAGTATTATCGTTGTTTTTGACATTTATAATAACAATTCAGTCGGTCCCGTCGGTCTATGCGGCAGATATCCAACCCGAAGAAGTTGCGCCCTATATTGATGAGCTGATCAATTTCATTAATGAAAACTACATCGGAGAAGTCGATCAGAAAAAGCTTATTGAAGCGGCCATGCACGGCATTGCCGAAACACTGGATGATTACAGCGAGTATTATACCGAGGCCGAATATTCCGAGGTCACGCGCAACAGCGCAAAAACCGTCTATACCGTTGATTTCGGTTTTGAGATCAATAAGGACGGCGAATTCAATATAGTTGAGTTTGAAAGCGGCAAGCGCAGGAATACGGACGGTCTGTGCATCGGCGACCGTATAAATACGGTAAACGGTGTAAATACAAAGGGTCTTTCCATAAGCGAGATGAAAGGTCTGCTCGTAAGCACCACCCCCGGAACAATGGCTCTCAACATCACAAGAAAAGGCGAAAACCTTGACTATAATGTAAGGCTGCGTTCTGTTGAAAAAAAGACCGTAACTTATGCGGGCTTTGCGGGAAATATAGGTTTAAGCTCCGACGGCATAGATAAAAATGTAGGCTATGTTAAAATAGAAACTTTCGGTGAAGGCACAGCAGACGAATTCAAAAGCACCATTGCAGCCCTGCGCCGTGACAAAAAGACTAAACTGATACTCGATCTTCGCGGAAACACGGGCGGATATGTTGATCAGGCTATATCCATATGCAATCTTATCGTTCCCTCGGGCACGATCATCACAACAAAGGATAAGTCGGGCAATATACAAACGTACAAATCCACTCTTGCAAAAAGTCCGTTTGACAAGACCATTATACTTGTTGACGGACTTACCGCATCTGCATCTGAGATAATCGCATCGGCAATGCAGGATTCGGGTGCTGCCGTTATAGTCGGTGAGCAGACATTCGGCAAAGGCGTTATGCAGTCGGTAGTCGAATTCGGCGATATAGGTACGCTCAAACTGACGATGTTTGAGTATTTTTCACGCAACGGAAAAAAGATAAACGGCGTTGGCATAACCCCCGATTATGAAGTTGACGATGTGCTTTTTGTAAGCGAAAAGGACAAGATAAAGGACGAGAATGTCAAAAATGCTCTTATGTATCTGGGTTATAATGTTTCAAGCGAAAACGAGATAATAAAGAGTCTCGGCAAATTCCAGACTGCCGAAGGTCTTACGCCCACCTATAAATTAAACAGCGAAACAGTCAGCAAGATCAATCTGCGCATATACGAAAAGACAAAAAAGGTTGACAGCACCCTGCTTGAAGGCTATCTGAAAATTCTTTGATAATAAGTTCTGACAAACCTTGACAAAGCAATGTATAAAAGGGTATAATAAATTTAATTATTGTTTTTAAATTACAGAATAAACGAGGTATATATCATGACAAAGTATGTTTTTGTAACAGGCGGTGTTGTTTCGGGACTCGGCAAGGGTATAACCGCAGCTTCTCTCGGCAGACTGCTTAAAGCAAGAGGATATAAGGTAACTATTCAGAAGTTCGACCCTTATATCAATATCGACCCCGGTACTATGAGCCCCTACCAGCACGGTGAAGTTTTTGTTACCGATGATGGTACGGAAACCGATCTTGACCTTGGTCATTACGAGCGTTTCATTGACGAAAGCCTTAATGTTCACAGCAATATCACAACAGGCAAGATATACTGGAGCGTACTCAACAAAGAAAGAAAGGGAGAATATCTCGGTGCTACCGTTCAGGTAATACCGCATATCACAAACGAAATAAAGGAACGTGTATTCAGTGCAGGCAGAGATACGGGCGTTGATTTTGTCATTACAGAGATCGGCGGTACTGTCGGCGATATAGAAAGCGAGCCTTTTATAGAAGCTATCCGTCAGGTATCGAGCAATGTAGGCAAAGAAAACGTGGTATATATCCACGTTACGCTTATACCCTACCTTGCAAAATCGGGCGAGATGAAAACAAAGCCCACTCAACACTCCGTAAAGCAGCTTTTGAGTGTAGGTATCCAGCCCGATATCATTGTTTGCCGTACAGAATATGAGATAAGCGATGATGCAAAAGCAAAGCTTGCACTTTTCTGTAATATTGAAAAAGAATGTGTTATCCAGAACCTTGACTGCGACTCTCTTTATGAAGTACCGCTGCTTATGGAACAGGAACACCTTGCGGAGATCGTATGCCGCAAGCTCGGTGTACCCTGCCCCGAACCCGACCTTACAGACTGGCTTGATGTTATAAACAAAGAAAGAAACCTCAAGGAAAGTGTTGAGATCGCACTTGTCGGCAAATATGTCGAACTGCATGATGCTTACCTTTCTATCGTTGAAAGTCTGCATCACGCAGGCATACACAGCGGTGCAAATGTAAAAATACGCTGGGTAAATGCCGAAGATGTAGAGAAAAACGGAGCAGAGGCAGAGCTTAACGGTGCAAACGGTATACTTGTACCCGGCGGTTTCGGCGAAAGAGGTGTTGAAGGCAAGATACAGGCTGTTCAGTATGCAAGGGAACACAAAATACCTTTCTTCGGTATATGTCTTGGTATGCACTGTACGGTCATTGAATATGCAAGAAATGTTCTCGGACTGAAAGATGCCCACACGGCAGAGATAAACCCCGATACAAAAAATCCTGTTATCGACATTATGCCTGATCAGAAGAATATTGACAATCTTGGCGGTACGATGCGTCTTGGCGCATATCCCTGCAAGCTTGCAGAAGGCACACATTCAAGAGATGCCTACGGTACGGAGGAGATATCCGAAAGGCACAGACACCGTTATGAATTCAACAATAACTACCGTTACGAGATGGAAAAAGCTGGCCTTGTTATTGCAGGTATTTCACCCGACAAGCGCCTCGTTGAAATAGTTGAGCTGCCGAAAGACCAGCACCCCTGGCTTGTAAGCGTTCAGTTCCACCCCGAATTCAAGAGCCGTCCTAACAAGCCGCATCCACTGTTTAACGGCTTTGTAACGGCAGCAATAGAAAACAAGAAAAAATAAGCTTAAAGGGACAGTGGACTTAACTGTCCCTTTTTTCAAAAGAGGAGTTATTATGCAGGAAGTTTTAAGACGCGAAAAAAATATCAAAAGAAAAGTTCTTGTAGTAGATGACGAAGTTGTCAACCGCCGTTTGCTCGGCTTTATAATAAGCCGCGACTATGATGTTATTTATGCCGAAAACGGCGTACAGGCGCTTGAACTAATAAAAGAAAATGAAAGAACGCTCTCGCTTATTCTTCTTGACCTTCTTATGCCCGAAATGGATGGTTATGAAGTGCTTAAACAGCTCCATAGCGATCCCGAGCTGCGCAGGATACCCGTTATCGTGCTTACATCGGAAAAAAGCGCAGAGGTACAGAGTCTCCAGCTCGGTGCTGCGGACTTTATCCCAAAGCCGTACGATATGCCGGAAGTTATACTTGCAAGAGTACACCGCTCTATTGAGCTTGCAGAAGATAATATCATTATCCACGAGACCGAGAACGACTCTCTCACAGGGCTTTATACCAAAGATTTCTTCTTCCAATACGGCAGACAGCATGACCGTTTTTGTCCCGATGTCTGCATGGATGCCCTTGTCATAAACATAAACCGCTTTAATCTTGTAAATGAGCTTTACGGCAGATGTTTCGGCGACCTTGTTTTAAAAAGCTTTGCGGCAGAGATCCGCAATATGATAAAAGAGACCGACGGTATTGCCTGCCGCACGGGCGCCGATAATTTTTACGTATATCTTCCTCACGGCAGGGACTACAAAAAAATAATCGACGATGCATCCGAGAGGCTGTCGGCTTTATTTAAAAAAGCGCGTGTCAATTCCCGTATGGGAATATATGAAAATGTTGATATGAGCATTGATATAGTCGAGCGTTTTGACAAGGCTAACACCGCCTGCAATTCATTAAGAGGCTCCTACAAAAATGAATACGCTTTCTATGACACTGACCTGCACGAAAAGGCAATATACTCCGAAAAGCTTATAAGCGAGATGGATTCCGCACTTTCGGAAAAGCAGTTCAAGGTATACTATCAGCCAAAATACAATATTAAAGGCGACAGACCCGTACTTGCAAGCGCAGAAGCACTTATACGCTGGTTTCACCCCGAACTCGGCATGATAAGTCCCGGCGCATTTATACCGCTGTTTGAAAAAAACGGTCTTATAAACAAGCTTGACCGCTATGTTTGGCACGAAGCTGCGGCACAGATAAAAAAATGGCAGGATAAATACGGGATCACGATCCCTGTTTCTGTAAATGTATCAAGAATAGATATTTATGACCCAAATCTTGAAAAGGAACTTTTGGAAATAACAAGCAGCAACGGTATCAAACCGCACGATTATCTGCTTGAAATAACCGAATCGGCATATACCGACAATTCAAACCAGATAGTGGACACCGTTAAAAAACTGCGTGATGACGGTTTCCGTGTGGAGATGGACGATTTCGGCTCGGGCTATTCATCACTCAATATGCTGACAGCACTGCCAATAGATGCGCTGAAACTTGATATGCGCTTTATTAAAAACATTGCCGAAAACGAAAAAGATTTCCGCATGGTCGAGCTTATGCTTGAAATAGCCGATTTCTTATCGGTCCCCGTTATTGCGGAGGGCGTTGAGACAAAGGAACAATACGATCTTCTCAAACAGGCAGGCTGTGATATAATACAGGGATATTATTTTTCAAAGCCCGTACCTCCCGAAGAGTTTGACAAACTGATAGAAAAAGAGAAAAATAATAATTAATAATAAAAGGAGGTCTTTTATGCTTACGATAGAAAAACTTAAAGCATACGGTGCGGATACCGATGAGGGGATGAAACGCTGTCTTAATGACGAAAGCTTTTATTTCAGACTTATTCAGAGCATTATCCCCGACACACGCATAGACGAGCTTGCAAAGCAAATAGAAGACGGTGATCTTGATGCGGCTTTTGATACGGCACACGCACTCAAAGGCATGTACGGAAACCTCGCTCTTACTCCGATAGTTAAGCCAATAAGCGAAATGACCGAACTGTTGAGAATCAGGACAAACACCGATTATACCGCATTTATAACCGAAGCATTGGAACAAAAGAAAAAGCTTAACGGACTTATGGAATAACGATTATACTTTGCTTTTTTCAACAATATAAAACAGGCTGCCGCAATTCAAACGCGGCAGCCTCTTTTTAAGCCTGTTTTACGTGTTTTATCTCAAAGTCCTTATTATAGGTCACTTTTATTTTATCGCCCTGTTTTATATCGCCGTTCAAGACAGCTTCGGCAAGTTTATCCTCAATGCTGTTTTGTATGGCGCGTCTTAACGGTCTTGCGCCGTAGACTGTATCAAAGCCCTCTTCGGCTATTTTATCGACCGCTTTTTTATCAAAGCTGACATCTATTTTATTCGCTTTCATCCTCACTTTGACATCATTAAGCAAAAGCTTGGCAATACCGACTATTTCTTCCTTGCTCAAAGGCCTGAAAACTATTGTTTCATCAATACGGTTAAGGAACTCGGGACGGAAAATACTCTTTATATCTTCCATTACTCCCGAACGCATAGCCTTATAATCGCGTTCACTATCCTCGCCGTTTATAAAACCAAGTCTTTTAGGTGCGCTTATATTTCTTGCGCCCGCATTGGAAGTCATAATAATAACGGTGTTTTTGAAGTTTATCTTTCTGCCCTGTGCATCTGTGATATAACCGTCATCAAGTATCTGCAAAAGAATATTGAAAACATCGGGATGCGCTTTCTCTATCTCGTCAAATAAGACCACCGAATACGGTTTGCGGCGTATTTTTTCCGCAAGCTGTCCGCCTTCTTCAAAGCCGACATAGCCCGGAGGCGAACCGATAAAGCGCGAAACGCTGTGTTTTTCCATAAACTCGCTCATATCAACGCGAACCATGGCATTTTCCGTGCCGAAAAGTACCTGTGTAAGAGCTTTTGAAAGTTCTGTCTTACCGACACCCGTAGGACCGAGAAAGAGGAAAGAACCGATCGGTCTGTTAGGGCTTTTCAGTCCTACCCTGCCGCGTCTTACCGCTCTGGATACCGCACTTACAGCCTCATCCTGACCTATAACACGCTTATGCAGTTCGGCTTCCATATTTTTAAGACGTTTCATCTCGTCTGTTCTTATCTGTTTAACGGGTATGCCCGTATGCACTGCTATAACTGCGGCAACATTTTCCTCCGTTACCTTTATATTGGGCAGACGGTTATCTCCGTCGCTCTCATCAAGCTTTTTTTCGAGCCTGTCTATCTTTGCTCTTGCACGTTTGACTTTACCAAAACTTCCATCTATAATAAGCTGCTCTATCTCGGCATTCAGCTCGTCTATTTTATGTTTTGTGTTTTCGTCTGCCGTCTGCCTGTTTGCGTATTTTATACCGACCATAGCGGCAGCTTCGTCAAGAACATCAATCGCCTTATCGGGCAGGAACCTGTCAGTCAGATACCTGTCGGACATATTCACCGCAGCAACTACCGCATCATCCGTAATAGTGAGCCTGTGATGCTGCTCGTAACGACTTTTCAGCTGTCTTAACATCTCAACGGCTGTCGGGATATCGGGTTCTTCTATCTCGACAGGCTGAAAACGGCGTTCAAATGCCGCATCCTTTTCAACAAATTTACGGTATTCCTTTATCGTAGTCGCACCTATTATCTGTATCTCATTGCGGGAGAGCGCAGGTTTAAGTATATTTGAAGCGTTGATGGAACCCTCTGCTCCGCCTGCCGTAAGTACGGAATGTATCTCATCAATAAACAGGATGACATCGGGGCGTTCTTTAAGCTCTTCAAGCAAATTTTTCATTCGCTCCTCAAATTCGCCCCTGTATTTTGTGCCTGCCACCATTGCGGGAATATCTATGGAAAGTATCTCCTTGTGTTTTAATACCTCGGGGGCATCACCGTCTGCTATACGCTGTGCAAGACCCTCCGCTATGGCAGTTTTGCCGACACCGGGATCACCTATAAGGCAGGGATTGTTCTTTGTTCTGCGTATAAGTACGCGGATAACTATATCTATCTCGCGATCTCTGCCGACAACGGGATCAAATCTGCCCTCTTTTGCCCACTCGTTAAGGTTTCGGCAATAGGTTTCAAGCATCGAAGGCTGCTGCGGAGGCATCATTCCATCATCGTCGTGAAACATCGGCACGGAACCGTTTTCGTCATAATCCGGTGTTGTATTCATAATAAACATAAGATCGTCTATTATTTTTTTGATATTTATATTAAGGTCGGTAAGCACTTTAAGCGCAATATTCTCCCTATCGCTTGTAAGCAGTGAATAAAGCAGATAATCAGTACTTATCTCACTCCTGCCGTTTTTTTCGCAAAGTTCGCCAGCATAATCCAGCACTCTGACCAATTTTGGTGTAAAATCTTTTTCACTTAAAAGTGCAGGCTTTCTTCTGTATTCTGTTTCGGCGCTGATATCGTTAAGAACATTAAGGTCAAAACACTGTTCTCTGAAAAGTACTTCATATGCAACAGAATCATGATCGCCGCGCAGTATGCCAAGCAAAAGATGCTCTGTACCGACATAATCAGCACCTAAAAGCTGTGCTGCCTCTATGGCTTTATTTATAGCTGTATTTGTTTTTTGGGAATATCTGAGCATTGCAACACCTCCAACAAACTTATTTTTTCGGTATAGAAAAAAATTATACCCTTTTATATATATTTACACTCTTAATATCTCGATCTCCGTTTTTTCCAACACCGCATCGGTATTATAATCCATATAGTCGATAACATTGTTCACTATCTGTTCGGCAAGCACGGCATCGTTAGTGACACAGGCAAAGCCGACTGCGATAGTCTGATGAATATCCTGAAAATCTATTTCCGCAGCAGAAATATTAAATTTATGTTTAGCTTTTTCAACAATACTTTTGACTACCATGCGCTTTTCTTTAAGGGATGTGACCCATTCGGCAGTAAAACGCAGTTTGCATGAGCCTATAATCATATTTGTCACCATTTTTTATTATTTTTTTCATATTCCATTTTTTACTCGCTGCATCAGTAAAAAGGCTGTTGTAAACAAAAAAGGAAACCGCTTTTTTTGTTTTTGAATTAATTTTTACTGAAAAAGGTGCTGTTTGGGGCAGCACCGAAAATAAAATAAGCCAAGCTGTAAGCCGGGTTCTGTATTTGATGTTCATCTGTCTAAGCCGATCGTTGCCGAGGGGCTTCAGCGGTCGATTTATGGGATAAGACGAGCAGCCTGTGTATCCCAATGACCTTGCTGCAGGTGGGGTTTACAGAGCCGCTGCCGTTACCGACAGCGCGGTAAGCTCTTACCTTACCTTTCCACCCTTACCCGCAAAAGCGGGCGGTTTATTTCTGTTGCACTATCCTTAGAGTCGCCTCCACCGGACGTTATCCGGCACCCTGCTCTGTGCAGCCCGGACTTTCCTCATGCCGAAAGCATGCGAACATCTGCCTGACTTATTTGATTTTTACCGAAATTTATTCTTCAGTATTCTCTTTTGGCTGTTCCGTCTTTTTAACAGCCTTTACCATAACTATGCGCTTATCCTCTATTTTTTCAACAAAGAAAGTATAATCGCCATAGTCTATAACTATATCTTCATACTCATCGGGGATATGACCCATCTGACCTACTATAAAGCCGCCGAGAGTGTCATACTCCTCGGTCGGAAGCTCTATTTCAAGTTCTTCCGCCACATCCTCAAGGCTTGTTTTGCCGTCGATAAGTATGGAATTATCTTCAAGTACGGAAATCTCGGGCAGTTCCTCCTCATCATACTCATCCTGGATATTACCCATAATTTCTTCGATAAGATCCTCCATTGTTACTATACCTGCGGTGCCGCCGTATTCATCAACAATGATAGCCATATGGAACTTATTGCTCTGCATTTCCGAAAAAAGCTCGTCCGTTTTTTTATTAAACGGCACATACTCGGGCTCACGCAAAAGGCTTTTCAGATCAAAACCCTCACTGCCCTTTACTATAAGCGTGGTCATTAGGTCTTTTGTGTTGAGCACGCCTACTATATTATCTATATTCTCCTCATAAACAGGCAAACGCGAATACTTTTCCGCGGTTATCGTCTGTATTATATCGTCAAGTCCCGAATTTATCTCAATACCCACAATATCCTTGCGGTGTGTTGCTATCTCGCCGACGATCTTATCATCAAAGTCGAATATATTGTTTATCATTTCCTTTTCGATCTCGTCTATACCGCCGCTTTCGCCGCCTGCATCGACCATCATCAATATTTCGCCCTCGCTGACCTCCTCATTGTCCGTGCCCGTATCGCCGAAAAGTTTTTCTATAATAGCATAGGAAACATTGACTATACAGACAATAGGCATAAGTAGTACTTCAAAAAACTTGATGAACCACAGACCTTTCAACACAAGCGTGTCCGGAAAGCGGTCTGCCAGAAACTTCGGCAAAACGATGCTGACAAAAGCAAAAAGGTAAATATAGATAAGCAGAAAAATTATCGGCTCCGCTTTATCCAGAACAGTGTATTCCTCTGCCTGTGTAAATGCGAAAATAATTCTGTCGATTATGAAAAAGCCGAGCACCATACCCGTGAGTATGCCCGTTACCGCCGTAACAACACTTGCGGTATTGGTATAATTTTCTATTTTATCAAGTGCGGAAGTAAGTTTTTCCTCCGTTTCTTTATCCGTTGTTTCGGATATATACTTTGCTTTTTTCAGGTCAAGCACGCGCAGTGCTGTGGAAATAGCCGTTGACCAGCTGTTAATAAACATTAAAACAAACAATACTATTATTTGATGAATTAAAATAATTAAATCCCTCCAAAAATCAATAACAGCAAAAAAGCTTTTCAAACACGGGCTCGGGAAATTCAAAATTTGCCGCCTCCGCTTTATCTCTGCCAAGCTGACGTTTCAGTTCGTGCATACTTGAAAACTTCTGCTCTGTCCTTATCCATTTATACAGGCTGACAAGAACATCCATACCGTATATTTCCCTGTCAAAATCAAGAATATGTGTTTCAACGGTATGTTCGTTTCCGTCAAAAGTAGGATTATTGCCCACATTTGTTATGCCTTTGAATATCTCACCGCCGACATTGACAAGCGAGATATAAACGCCGTCCGCAGGAAGGAGTTTCTCCTTTGGAGGTATAAGGTTTATTGTGGGGAATTCCATACGCCTGCCCCTTTTTTCGCCCTCCACGACCTTATTTATAACAAAATAAGGCTTTTTGAGCATGGGGATAACTTCGCTGACCCTGCCGCAGTCTATAAGACCTCGTATACGCGTACTGCTGACACGCATATCCTTATATGTCACAGAAGGTATCGCAATAACATCAATGTTTCTGCGTGAGCAAAGTATTTTGAGTTTTTCATAATCGCCCGCTTTATTTTTGCCGAAGTTGTAATTTTCGCCGACCACAAGAAGACGGCAGTTGACTTTTTTGGCAAGAAAATCAACAAATTCATCGGGTGAAAGATTTGCAAAATTTTGTGTAAACGGATACTGAACCGCATAGTCAACATCCATATGATCAAGCACGAAAAGTTTTTCGCGCGTATCAAGCATTGTTTTAAACTCGCCTTTTCTGCCGAAAAAGGCAACGGGATGCGGATAAAACGAGAACACAACAGTTTTTAAACCGTGGATATTTCTCTTTATGGTTTTTATAAGCTGCTGGTGTCCAAGATGTATACCGTCAAAATTGCCGAGCGTTACCGCAGTCGGCTCTGTTATTTTAAAATCGGCATTATCGTATATTATCAAGTTTTTCACCTACTTTTAGCTTAACATGATATCGGGATAGGCAAAGCCATCCGACACTCTGTAAAGACCGACAAGCTTGCCCTCTTTGTCATAAAGCAGCACTTTGTCTTTATCCGTTAAATTTTTATTAAATAAAAAACCAATATTTATTTTGTTACCGTTATAAAGATATTTATTTGCTTTTGGTGCGACCTTCGACGATTTTATATCATCACCGAGGACTTTTTCAACGGGAATGATAAGCTTTTCAAGCTCGCCCGATTCGGCATATTCCCTGAATTTATCCACAGTCACGGCATCCTTTGCATAAAACTGTCCGCTCCTTGTTCTCACAAGCGCAGACATATGCGCACCGCAGCCGAGTTTTTCGCCGATATCCTTGCAGAGAGTGCGTATATAAGTACCTTTTGAGCAGCAAACCGTAAACGAGACCTTATTTTCGTCAATAAGCGAAAAATCTACGTCACTTATCCCGAAAATAGTGATAAGTCTCGGCTTCCTCTCAACCTCAACACCGCTTCTTGCAAGGTCATAGAGTTTTCTGCCTTCATGCTTTACCGCCGAATACATAGGAGGTATCTGCTCATATTCACCTACAAAAGAATTCAGCGCCGCCTCTATTTCTACCTGTGTGCAGACAACTTCCTTTTGTTCAAGCACCTCGCCCGTATGATCTTCCGTATTGGTCGTGACGCCGAGTGTCATCTGCGCACGGTATTCTTTTATATCAGCCGCAATATTGTCGCAAAGTTTCGTAGCCTTGCCTATACAGACAGGCAAAACCCCTTCCGCCTGCGGGTCAAGCGTACCCGTATGCCCGGTTTTTATACGGTTGAAAGCACGTCTGACTATATTTACAACATCATGTGAGCTGTAATTTTTTTCTTTATATATGTTTATCACACCGGATAAATTTTCATCCATTTTTCAAACCATCCGTTATCAATGATACGATCCTGTCACAAACTTCCGCTGCGCTGCCGTCAAGCGTTACTCCTGCCGCAAGAGCATGACCGCCGCCGCCGAGGCTTACAACTATATCGGCGATAGGGAATTTTTTTGAACGCACACTTGCTTTTGCGCTGTTTTCGGAGCGTTGTGTAACAAGCACCGCACATTCGGAAGCATCAAGATTAAGTATAAAATCAACTATTCCGTCAAGGTCCTGCGAAGTGCAGCCACATTCCGACATTTCGTCAAGAGTAAGAGTTGTGTATGTAACGCCGTCTTTATACTGCATATTTGCAAGTGCCTTGCCAAAAAGCCTCGCCTGCGGCAAAGTATGCTCAAACAAAACTTTTGACTGTATAAAGGATGTATCCACACCGCCCTCAACAAGCATACCTGCTATCTCATGCGTTCTTCTGCCCGTGCAGTTATGTCTGAAGCCACCCGTATCAAAAACTATGCCCGAATATATATCCGTTGCGATCTTAATATTTTTTTCGGGTTCGTAACCGAAGCCCTTTAAAAGTTCAAACACTATCTCCGATGCTGAAGATGCATCTGCATTGATGATATTTTTATCCGCAAAACCGACATTTGTCCTGTGATGATCTATGCAATAGGTGAGTTTTGCGTTATCGAAAACCTCTGCCGCTTTTCCGAGCCGCTGTCTGTCGCCGCAGTCAACCGCAAAGAAAACATCGGGAGCTGTTTTTACATCTATTTCATCAAGTGAGATAAAAAACTCACCGCCATACATAAAATCAAAGCGTTTGGGTACACATTCAAGCAGTACATGCGGTCTTTTACCCAGCGTTTCAAAATAAAGCGCAAGTGAAAAGACAGATGCGACTGCATCCCCATCGGGATTTACATGCCCTGCGATATAAATATCCTCAATGCCCTTTATATCATTCAAGATCTCGTTTTTGTATATATCATTCATTTTCATTATCCTCTTCACTGTCCTCGGATATTGATCTGATTATACTGTCAATTTTAAAACTGTATTCAAGACTGTCATCAAGTATGAATTTCAGCTCGGGTGTCTGTCTTAAATTTATCCTGTTGGCTATAAGGCTTCTGATAAAGCCCGCCGCATTTTTAAGCACAGACATGACCTCCTGCTTTTTATCGTCATCGCCAAGCACACTTATATAGACCTTGCAATATTTAAGGTCATTTGTAGTATCAACTTTAAGTACGCTTGTGATAACGCCCACACGGGGGTCTTTAAGATCGGAACGTATTATTTCCGAGATCTCTCTTTGTATCTCGTCATTTATACGTATCATTCTGTTACTGCCTTTTTTCATCAGCGTTTGATTTCCTCCATAACATAGGCTTCAACATTGTCGCCTTCCTTGATATCGTTGAACTTGCTGAAAAGCATACCGCATTCAAAGCCCGCGTTCACTTCCTTGACATCATCCTTGCCGCGTCTTAAAGAAGCAAGTTCGCCGTCATAAACAACAATACCGTCACGAACTATTCTTATTTTTGCATTACGCTGGAACTTGCCGTCCGTTACGTAAGAACCGCCGATAGTACCAACGCCCGATGCCTTGAAAAGCTGTCTTATCTCCGCATGACCGATAACTTTTTCTTCGTATACGGGGTCAAGCATACCCTTCATAGCCGCCGTTATATCTTCGATAGCGTTGTAAATAACGCGGTAAAGTCTTATATCTACTTTCTGATCGTCCGCAACGGTCTTTGCCGATGCCTCGGGTCTTACGTTGAAACCGATGATAATAGCATTAGATGCACTTGCAAGCATAACATCGGATTCGGTAACTGCACCGACACCGCCGTGGATAGTGCGAATGCGTACTTCCTCATTTGAAAGCTTTTCAAGCGATGAACGGACAGCCTCTACAGAGCCCTGTACATCGGCCTTGATAACAATGTTGAGTTCCTTTATATTACCGCTTTGTATCTGGCTAAAAAGATCATCCAGGCTTACTTTCTGCGGTGTCTGCTTAATCATGCTCTCCCTGTCTTTTGCAATAACGGACTCTGCGACCTGACGCGCATGCTTTTCGCTCTGTGCGACATAGAACATATCGCCTGCGTGCGGCACTTCATTAAGACCGAGTATCTCAACGGGGATAGAAGGTCCTGCCTTCTTTACTTTCTGACCCTTATCGTTCATCATGGCACGTATACGTCCGTATGCGCCGCCTGCAACGATGGGATCGCCTACATTCAATGTACCGTCCTGTACAAGTACGGTGGCTACTGCACCCCTGCCCTTGTCAAGCTGTGCTTCGATAATGCTGCCGCGTGCACGCTTGTTGGGGTTCGCACTCAATTCCTTCATTTCGGCAACAAGAAGTATCATTTCAAGAAGCTGGTCGATACCTGTTTTGCTTACTGCCGAAACGGGAACGCAGATAGTCTCACCGCCCCAGTCTTCCGAAACCAGACCGTATTCAACAAGCTCCTGCTTAACTCTGTCGGGGTTAGCCGATGGCTTATCTATTTTGTTAATGGCAACTATTATCTCAACACCTGCTGCCTTTGCATGGTTGATAGCCTCTATAGTCTGAGGCATAACACCGTCATCTGCGGCAACAACAAGCACCGCGATATCCGTTACCTGCGCACCTCTCATTCTCATGGCTGTGAAAGCTTCGTGACCCGGTGTGTCAAGGAAAGTTATGGGCTTATTGTTAATAGATACGGTATAAGCACCGATATGCTGTGTAATGCCGCCTGCCTCGCGTGTCGTTACGTTTGAATGACGGATAGCATCGAGCAGCGATGTTTTGCCGTGATCGACATGACCCATAACAACCACAACGGGAGGTCTTTCTTTAAGATCCTCGGGAGCATCTTCAACTTCCTTGAATTCTTCTTCAAGCAGGTCTATCTCCTCTGCTTTTTCGACTATAACATCAAAATCTTCGCAGACCTTTTCGGCAGTTTCGTAGTCTATCTCCTGGTTCATTGTAGCCATAACACCTTTTTTCATAAGTGCCATTACGACCTCGGAGCCTGATTTGCCTATCTTCTCGGCAAGTTCCTTTACTGTGATGCTGTCGCTTATCTGAATTATCTTTATCTCGTCATCGGAAGTTTCTTCTGCCTGTACAGGAACTTCAGCGGCTGCCTGCTTATCCTTTTTCTTGTTCTTTTTATTCTTTTTGGGTTCATTCTGTCTTAAAGGCTGAGGATTTTGGTCTTTACGCTTTTTATCGCGATTCTGAGCCTTGTTTTTCTCTCTGTCGTTATCCTCGCGTTTTTCGTCCCTCTTATCCTCGCGGCGATCTGCGCGGCGCTGTTTCTCCGCACTTCTTTCCTCGGGTTTTTCCTCTTTTGACGATCTGTCACTTCTGTCAAAGCGAGCAGGTCTGTCGGAACGAACGGATCTGTCGGATCTTTCGGATCTTTCGGTTTTTTCCGCTTTGTCATTTCTTGCAGGCTTATCCTGTCGGTTATTTCTCGCCGATTTTTCCGATTTTTCGGCAGGTTTTTTCTTATCCTGATTATTTGCCGTTTTAGGCTTGTTGTCACTTGTTTTATTATTGCTCGTTTTGCTGTCGCCCGCCTTATTTTCATTAGACTTCGGCGTTTCCGCAGGGGTCTTTGTCTTTCTTTGCTGCGGCTTCTGCGCTTTGGGCTTATGGTCGGCAGGGAGGATAATTACAGGTTCATCCTTTTTCTGATAAATTCCTCTTAAAACGGAAATAGTTTTATCATCCACACCGCTCATATGGTTTTTAACATCCACATCCAACTCGATAAGCTTTTCAAGCAGCTCTCTGTTGGTAATATGAAATTCTTTTGCCAATTCGTGAACTCTCATCTTTGACAAATTTCACACCTCCTGTATTGATAAAGATCTACAGCAGCAAATTTTGTACAAGCTCAAATATCTTATCTGCAAAACTATCATTATTTATCACCGCCAGAACCGTTCTGTCGGATTTTCCGATACACGTTCCCAGCGCATTTTTGCTGCCGCAGACAACTGCGTTTACTTTATAAAAACTTGTTTTGTTCAAAAACTTCTTTTTTGTGTTTTCCGAGGCATCATCGGCTATAATGACCAATTTTGCCTTTTTGTTTTTTAGTGCAAGCTCCGTACCCTCTTCGCCCGATGCTATGCAGCCTGCCCTTTGGCAGAGCGAAAGCATTGACGCAAGTTTTCTGTCAAGCTTTTCCATTTTCAAGTTCCTCACGGAGCTGATCGTAGACCTCTTTGGGCACGGCACACTTGAATGAGCGCTCAAGACCTTTGTTTTTGCGCGCCTTTTCAAGACATTCCATATCGGGACATATATATGCGCCGCGTCCCTGTTTCTTGCCCGTAAAATCAAGCGAAATCACGCCCTCGTCGTTTTTAACGACTCTTATAAGTTCTTTTTTGCTTTTCATTTCCTGACAACCCGTGCATTTTCTCAAAGGTATTTTACGCTGCACCATATTTATTCCTCCGAAGTTTCCGCTTCTTCCTCTGCCGTATCTTCCAAAGGCATATCGTCAGCATCCTGTACAATATCTTCCGTAAGATCTTCGTCTTCTGCGTTTTCTTCTTCAAGAGCAAGCTGTTCTGCCTGTGACTTGGACTTAATATCCACCTTCCAGCCGGTAAGCTTTGCGGCAAGACGAACATTCTGACCCTCTTTGCCGATAGCAAGCGAAAGCTGACCATCGGGTACGATCACCCTTGCGGCAAGGTTTTCTTCGTCGAGTATCTCTACAGAAATGACCTCTGCGGGATTGAGTGCAGCGGAGATAAACTCTTTCGGGTCTTCACTCCACGGTACTATATCTATCTTTTCGCCTTTAAGTTCATTAACAACGGCATTTACACGGCTGCCGTTGGGTCCGACACACGAACCTACGGGATCAATATCGTTTTTTTGTGAATAAACCGCCATTTTAGCCCTTGAACCCGCTTCTCTTGCAATGCCTTTTATTTCAACTATACCCTCACGGACTTCGGGTACTTCAAGTTCAAACAGGCGCTTGATAAGCTCGTAATGTGTACGCGACACAGTGACCTGCGGACCCTTTGTCGTCTGTTTAACTTCGTTTATATAAACCTTTATCCTGTCATCGAAATTATATGTTTCGCCCGGTATCTGCTCGTTGTAGGGGAGCATGGCTTCATACTTACCGAGGGAAACGATAACATTTCTTCTTTCCATACGCTGAACGATGGCTGTGTCAATCTCTCTTTCCTTTTCAAGAAATTCGTTATAGATCTTTTCTCTTTCAGCCTCGCGTATCTTCTGTACTATTACCTGTTTTGCCGTCTGATCGGAAATACGGCTGAAATTTTTGGGATTGACCTCAAAGTCGATAAGATCGCCTATTTTGAACTTCGGGTCGATCTGCTGTGCATCTTCAAGCGATATTTCCAGGAAACCGTCATACTCGTCTTCTATACATACCTTCGGAGCATGAACTTCTTTGAGTTCTTCAAGCCAGGGTTTTGTCTCCACCGCAGTTTTCTGCGCAACAACTTCTTTACGTGCATAGATCTTTACATCACCGTTTGATCTGTTGATCTCAACGTGGATATTGTCTGTACCACCGTAATTCTTCTTGCAGGCAAAAACAAGCGAGCTTTCAATAGCCTCAAAAATAATTTCCTTATCAATACCTTTTTCCTTTTCGATCATGTCCAAAGCCTTAATCAATTCACGGCTGTCCATCTTTAGTAATCCTCCTTTTAATAATACTTATTTCAAAACCTGACCGCAAGTCTTGTTGAAGCAACTTCTTTTCTGTCAAAAGAAAGTTCCTCTCCGTTTTGGTCCGTTATCACAACATTGTTTCCGTCAAGCCCTTTCAGTACACCCTCAAACTGCTTTATACCATCAACAGCTTTAAAAAGTTTCACCTCGACCTCTCTGCCGCTGTACTTTTTGTACTCGTGATCGCGTTTGAGCACCCTGTCGATACCCGGCGAGCTGACTTCAAGGATATACGGCTTATCTGTTATATCCTCGGGTATGAGCGTATCTATCTTTCTGCTGACCGTTTCACATTCGTTTATGGAAACGCCGCCCTCTTTGTCTATATAAAGGCGCAGATAAAACTCGGGGCCTTCTTTGACAAATTCACAGTCAACAAATTCAAGACCGTTTTCCGAAAGAACGGGCATTGCAAGTTCTTCTGTCAGTTTAACGATGTCTTTTGCCTGCATCGGATCAATCCTTTCAATTTAATATTTAATAATTATAGTAAAGGACATTTAAAAATGTCCTTTACTATAACCCTGCGGGGCATGCACACGACTGCGTAAAAGGAATAAAGCCGCTTTGCGGCTCGCAGTCGGCGCAAGTAAACGCCCAAAGTCCAAAGACTTTTGTCGTTTACTATAATTAATAGATTAAAGCAATAATACAATAAATCCAAAGTTTCCGTATCATAAAAGTAGAGTGGGCATAACCCACTCTATCCTAAACTTCGTCAACTGCTATTATTATAACACAGCTTATTTGTTATTGCAAGCATTTTATTACAAATATAGAATAAATTTCAAATAAATTTCAAATAGATTTATAATAAGTTCATACAAATCCGCATTTAAAATTTTATAAGGGAAACGCTGATTTAAGGATACCAAAAATAATTTTGCGCATTTGCTTAACGGCTCTGTTTGCTATGTTCAGCCTGTTAGGCTTCAC
>ODAJ012165055.1_pt1 | contig 22613 bp, 14 predicted proteins | sample 1539241 | NCBI WGS metagenome assembly ODAJ01 (sample SAMN02144231, study PRJEB22623) | gut metagenome | biome: sheep rumen | host: Ovis aries | place: New Zealand | reverse complement strand
TGTAGCTGGGGTCGATGGTCTGCAGATACTCGATGAACAGAGGCAGCGCGCTCTTGCCGCGGCTGGAGTTGCCCACGCCGTAGAGCATCTGGCCGTTGGACTCTTCGATCGCCTTCTTGGCGAGCTCTTCCATGGTCATGCCTTCGGCTTCCTTGATGATCTTCTGCACCTCGGTGAGGTTCTCCTCGACCGGGGCGGGCTCGGCGGCGGGTTCGTCGGCGGGCGCATCGGCGGGCGCATCAGCGGGCGCAGCGGCGGGAGCGTCGGCGGCCGGAGCCGGAGCAGCCTGCTGGCCGCAGGCGGCGAGCGCAAAGATCATGGCGAAAGCCAGAAGAAGTGCCAATGCTTTCTTCATTTTTCTTTTCCTCCAATACAATTGTTTAAGCTTCCGTAAACCCTACGGATCTTAACACGTGAATTTTACTTCTATTTGGCAGTAATGTCAAACGCTACGCCGTATCAGCGCGCTGATTTGTAGCTGTTAACAAAAAAAATGTTAAAACTTTGTAAGGTCTGCCTATTGATTTTGATTTTTGAAGGATATTATTTCGTTTTTAGCCTCGGCCGGACGGAAGCGTCTTTGCGGACCCGTGCGCGGCTTCCGCATCCCGTTTTGTAGGGGCCGACGTCCTCGACGGCCCGTCATCCGCGTTTGTAGGGGCCGGCGTCCCCGACGGCCCGTCATCCGCGTTTGTAGGGGCCGGCGTCCTCGACGGCCCGTTATCGACGTTTGTAGGGGCCGGCGTCCCCGACGGCCCGTCATCCGCGTTTGTAGGGGCCGGCGTCCCCGACGGCCCGTCATCCGCGTTTGTAGGGGCCGGCGTCCCCGACGGCCCGACGTCGGAATTGCAAACGGGTAACGATTTACGCGAAAACCTATCCGCCCGGTCGTAGGGGAGGGGCTTGCCCCTCCCGGAACGCGACGATTGTACCGGTGGTAACGATGAGGCGGAAACGTCCGTTTCGCTGTAGGGGCGGCTTACGAATCGCCCGCCGCCTGTTTTCGCGCGACGAAAAACGGGCCGTTCGTGAACGGCCCCTACGGGATGGCGCGTCGCCGTCAGCACGGTGCGGAACCGGAAGGCGGCGGGGACACCTCATCAGTAAGCCTGTCGGCTGACAGCTTCCCCTCGAGGGGAAGCCAAAGCGCCTCCGCAAGAGCGGAGGCGCGGCGGGACGTCGAGGACGCCGTCCCCTACGGGTGCGTAACCATAGCACGGGTACGAGACTGCGGGAGGGGCAAGCCCCTCCCCTACGGGGTGGTGCGAATATCGGGGTCGGTGCAAATCTGCGGGACGTCGGGGACGCCGTCCCCTACGGGTGCGATGCCGTGGGTTTCGGCGCGGGTTGTACAACGGGACGTCGGGGACGCCGTCCCCTGTAGGATGCTCCAATGTTCCCCAACAGAACAGCCCCTCAGGGACTTCCCGAACAGGATGCGCGATGCATCCCGCCGGGCGCCTTGAGGGGCTGTTCTATGCTGCACGGGGCTCGGGTCAGGCCGCGGCTTTCGCCGCCGGTTCCGAGCGATACGCCCTGTGCTTACTTGAGGCCGTACTTCTTGTTGAACTTGTCCACGCGGCCGCTGGTGTCGACCAGCTTCTGCTTGCCGGTGAAGAAGGGGTGGCACTTGGAGCAGATTTCAACGGTGATGTCCTTCTTGGTGGAGCCGGTCTCGATCACATTGCCGCAGGCGCAGCGAATGGTGGTGGGCTGATAGTTGGGATGAATACCTTTCTTCATTGGGGCGTCTCCTCTTCTAAGGCTGCCATGATTGTACCGAAAAAAGGGTATAGTTACATGGCGCAAGTCGCATTGTATCACAGGAAAGAGCGCATTGCAAGTGTTTTCTTGCGGGAAATCAGCTCTTTTTCGGTGGGACGCGGCGCTCCTGCCCGACGGACAGAAAGTAGAGCACGCTCTCGCGGACGGGCTTGCCGCAGATGCGCGAGAGCGCGGCGGCGTAGGCCTGCAGCTGCGGCGTATAGCGCCGGCGCTTCTCCTCCAGGGCCTCCTCGTCCGCAATATAATCGGTTTTATAGTCGATGATCGTGAGCGCCCCCTGCTCCTCGAGGAAGCAGTCGATCGCGCCCTGCAGCAGGATCTCGTCCCGCTCGTCGGTGGGCAGGAGCTCGCAGGCCGGGCAGAGCAGCGAGAAGCGGAACTCCCTGCGCACCGCGTCGGCGTGCAGGATGCGCTGCCCGAGCGGGGAAGCGAAGAGCCGCCAGATGGCGCGCAGGTCCACCGCCTCCGCCTCGCGGCCGGAGAGGAACTGTGCCTCCCGCAGCCGCGCGACCTCCGCGCGGATCTCCTCCTCGCTCCCGGTCCTGTCGAGCGCGATGTGCTGCAGGACGAGGTGAGTGGCGGTGCCGCGCTCGGCGCCGGTCGCGGGGCGGTCCAGCCCTTCGAGATCCGGCAGGCGGAAGCTGCGGCGCGCGGCGGGCAGCAGCGCGGCCGCGTCGTCGTCCTGCGCGTCGTCCCCGCGCTCCTTGAGCTCGGTCGCGGTGAGCTTGGAGGGCAGGGCCTCCGCCCCGGCATGGGGATAGCGGAAGGAAAGCTGCCGCTCGAGCAGACGCAGGATCTCCGCCTCCACGGGCCCCTGCTCCGCGGCGGCGTTGACGGCGGCCTCGCATTCCTCCGGCGCGTGGATCGTCATGCGCAGCGTCCGCCCGCCGTCCAAGAGCACGGCGGGGATCAGCCAGTCGACCATCGAGCGGGCCTTGAGCAGCTTGGCCGGCTCCAGGGGATCGGTCAATTCACTGCGCGCCTTCTCCAGCTTCTTCTGCAGGCCCTTGACGGCGGCCGTCATATAGAGCCGCTCCTCGGCGCGCGTGAGCGCCACGTACAGCAGGCGCATCTCCTCCGAGAGCGTCTCGCGCTCGAGCCGCGCGGCGATGGCCCGGCGGGCGAGCGTCGGGTACTCGATGTGCTTGCGGAGGTTTGTGACCTTCGGCCCGAGGCCGAGCTCGGGGTGGATGAGCACGCGCTCCGTCATGTCGCTCTTGTTGAAATTGTGCGCGCAGTCGCAGAGGAAGACCACGGGGAACTGCAGCCCCTTGGACTTGTGCACGGTGAGGATATGGATCGCCGAGCCGCTCTCCGCGCCGAGCGAGGGCTCGTTCTCGCGCGCTGCCTGATCGGCCAGCCAGAGCACGAAGCGGTGCAGCCCCCGGTAGCCGCTGGCCTCAAAGCGCGTCGCCAGCTCCGCAAGGGTCATCAGCCGCGTGCGGCGCACGGAGCCCTCGCTCATCGCGCTGCAGAGCGGGAGCAGATCCAGCCGCTCGATCACCTGCCAGACGAGCTCCGCTGTAGGCAGATCCGGCGCGACGCTTCGCAGCCCGGAGAGGAGCTCCAGGAAGGCGGCGCAGCGCGCGTCATGCCTCGCGCGCTGCCTGAGCGCGCTGAAATAATCGCTGTTCGGGTCCTCCGCGCGGATCGCGGAGAGCTCGTCGGCGCTGAAATCAAAGGCGGGCGAACGCAGCACGGCCATGAGCGGGATATCCTGGTGCGGGTCGTCGAGGATGGCGAGCATGCTCATCACGGCGGAGATCTCCACCGAGCTGTAGAAGCCGCCGCCTTGCCCGGCCGCGACCGGGAGCCCCAGCCGCGTCAGCACCCGGCGGAAGACGCCGGCGCTGCGCGAGCTCGTGCGCAGTAGGATGGCGATGTCGCCGTACTGCAGCGGCCGCCCGCCCGAGAGCGTGAGGCCGCTGCCCATGAGCGCGCGGATCTTCTCCGCGACCATCTCCGCCTCCAGCGCGAGGGCGTCGGGCGCCTGTTCGCCGTCGCTCTCCGGCAGATCGAGCAGCATCAGCTCCGGCTTTTCTGCCCCGCTGAGGCCGTTGCCGCAGATGAGGGCGGCGTTTTCGTCGTAATCCACATCGCCGAGCTCGCGGGACATGCAGCGCGCGAAGACGGCGTTGGCCCCGTCGAGGATCTCCTGATGGGAGCGGAAATTTTCCCGCAGCAGGATGCGCCGGCCGGGGGCGCCGCTCTCCGCCCAGGCCTCGTATTTCTTTGTGAAGATCTTCGGGTCCGCGAGGCGGAAGCGGTAGATGGACTGCTTGACGTCGCCCACCAGGAAGAGGTTTTTCCCCTCGCGGGAGACGGCGAAGAAGATCTCGTCCTGCACCTGGCTCACGTCCTGGTATTCGTCCACCATGATCTCCCGGTAGCGCAGGGAGACCTGCCGGGCGAGCGCGCTCGGCCTGCCGTCCTCGTCGGTGAGGATGCGGGCGGCCTCGTGCTCCAGATCGGCGTAGTCCACGAGGGAGGCGCGGCGCTTGTCCCGGGCATATTCCCGGTCAAAGAGCAGCGCCAGCTCCAGCAGCGCGCTCATGGCGGGGGCGGTGAGCTTCAGATCCGCAAGCAGCTTCTGAGAGGGATCGGAGAGCTTCTGGGCGAGCGCGTCCATGGCCTTTTTGCAGGCGTTCTTGGCGTCCTTCACGCGCTTGGCCAGCGCGGGATCGGAGGGATTCCGCAGCGGCTTGAGCGCGGGGAAGCGAATGGGCAGGCAGGCGCGCGCCCTCTCCCAGCCGAGCCCCAGGCAGCGCGAGAGCTCGCGCATGGCGTCCCAGGTCTCGGCGAGGCTGTCCGTGTATTTGGCGGCAAGATCCGCGCAGGGGGCGAGCTCCTGCAGCAGCCGCTCGTAAACGCGGCACCAGTAGCCGACCGTAAAGGAGGCCTGCTCCATCAGCTCCCTGCCCCAGGGCGTCTCGCCGGCGTCGGCTCTCTCCTCCGTCAGCAGGGCGATCTGCTCGTGCGCCCAGCGCTCCGGCCGCGCATGGCACTGCATGCGCGCGTGCAGCGCGAGCAGCAGCGCGGCGAGCGCGGAATCGTCCCGCCCGGCGCCCACGGTGTCAGCCAGCTCCAGAAAGCCGGGGTGTTCGGCGCTGTTTTCATAGCAGAGCTCGAGCGTGCGCTCGAGGGCGGCGCGCTTCATGGCGGCGGCGCGGTCCTCGTCCATGACCTTGAAGTCCGGGTCCAGCCCGGCCGCCTGGCTGAATTCCCGCAGCAGGCTCGAGCAGAAGCTGTGGATGGTGCCGATCTGGGCGCGGCTGCAGAGCGCGCTCTGGGCGCGCAGCCGCCGGTTGCCGGGGTCCGCCGCGAGGGCGCTGCTCAGCTCCGTCATGATGCGGCCGCGCAGCTCCGCCGCCGCGGCGCGCGTGAAGGTGATGATCAGGAACTGATCGACGTCCGCCGCCCCCTCCGGGGCGGTGACGATGCGCATGAGGCGCTCCGTAAGCACCTTGGTCTTGCCGCTGCCCGCGCCGGCCGAGACGAGCAGGGCGCTGCCCTCGGCCGTGATGGCCTCGCGCTGCGCGTCGGTAGGATGGAATTCGCTCATGTCTCCAGCTCCTTTTCTATGGCCTCCCAGACCTGCCCGTCCTTCAGGCGCGGCAGGTAGCGGTAGCTCTCTCCGTTCTCGCCGTCGGCAAACTGGCAGGCGGCGTAATAGTCGCAGTTGAGGCAGGCGTCCTCCTTCTGACTGCGGTAATAGGGGTCGGCGGCGATGCTCCCGCGGTGGAGCTCCCGCGCCATCTCCCCGAGGCAGAAGCGCACATGCTGCGCGAGCTGCCCGATCCGCTCCGCGGAGAGCAGCGGCTCCGCCGCGTCAGCGCGGTTGGAGACGCGCATGGGGATGAAGCGTTTGTCCGCGCCTCTCTCCCAGGCCTCAATGAGCTCGCTTTCGTTGAGCACGAAGCCGCTGCGGCGCAGCTCCTTGAGGCGCCTGCTCTCCGCCTCGGTCTCGTCGATGTCCTCATCCGCCGCCAGCAGGACGTTCCGCGCCGGCACATACATGATCCCCGCGGGGACGACGGGATGCGCATAGCGCTCCTCGCCGCTGGCCTCGAGGGCGAAGAGATAGAGCAGCATCTGCAGGCTCATGCCGTAGCAGACGTCGGAGAGCGAGAAGGCCTTGTGCCCGGTCTTGTAGTCCACGACGCGCAGATAGAGCTTGCCCTCGTGCAGCCAGCCGTCGATGCGGTCGGCGATGCCGCTCAGGCGCAGGGCGTCCTCGCCCTCCCCGAGCATTACGGGGCGGATCTCCGTGGCCTTGGAAAAATCGAGCTCAAAATCGAGCGGCACGAAATCCGAGCGGCGCAGCTCCGCCGCCGTATCTGCTATGATCTGATGCACGTCCTGCCGCAGGCGGCCGAAGAGATGCGCGAAGCGGCCGGATTTCTCCTGCATATCGTTGAGCTTCTCGTGGATATAGGCGTCCACAAAGCCGTCCGCGAGGGCCGTGAGCTCCTCGTCGCTCACCTTTCCGAAGCCGCCGCGGCGCGCGACCTCGCGGGCCGTGTGCTCGAGCACATAGTGCATGAAGGTGCCGACCTCCGGCGGCGTGAAGCCCGCCGGCTCATGCGGCTTGACCTTCAAGCCGTACTGGCAGAAATAGGCGAAGCGGCAGGAGGCGAACTTGTCGATGCGCGAGGCGCTCAGATGCAGGCGTCTGCCGTAGAGCGCCTCCACCGAGGCGGGCGAGAGCTGCCCGCGGCTGCGCACGGCGGCCTGCTCGAGCCTGGCAAAGCGCTCCGGCTGGCGCGCGCGGAAATAGGCCGCGGCGGCCGCCGCTCGCTGTCCCCCGCCGCTGACGGCGTGCGCCGCGAGCGTGAGCGCGGGGGCGGGGGCGGACAGGCGCAGCAGCTCCGTGTCGAGCGGGCGGACGGGCAGATCGAAGATCGCCTTCGCGCGGTTGAGCACAAAGGCCGGGTGCAGCTCCGCGCCGTCCGCGCCGCAGAGCGGATAGCTCAGGCTCAGGCTCTCCGAGGGGAGCGTGAGCGTGTTGTAGATCAGGGAAAACTCGCGCCAGAGCTCCCCTTCCCCGCCGCCGAGGTCGAAGCCGAGGGCCTGCAGCCGTTCGCGCTCCTCGTTGGAGAAGACGCCGCTGCCCTCGTCGGCGGGCGGGAGCCGGTCGTCCGAGCAGCCGAGCACGATGAGGTGGCGGATGCTGCGGCGGCGCATACGGTCAAAATCGCCGGCGGAGACGCGGTCGAGCGAGATGGGGATGAGGCCGACGGAGTACTGCGAGAGCATGCGCGTGAAGAGCCGCCCGAAGCGCGCGGCGTCCATGGGCGTCTCGCCGAGGATCGCCGCGCACTGCTCGAGCGCCCCGGTCACGATGTCCCAGAGCTGGCCGAGCTCGGCGGCGAGCTCCTTCTCTCCCGCCTCCTCGAGCTGCGCGGCGCGGCTCTCCAGCTGCTGCGGGAGCGCCAGCTCCTCCAGCAGCGCCGCCAGCGCCCCGGCCTGGGCGAGTGCGGTCGCGGCCTCGCGGCTGCGGCGCTGGAAGCGCAGCAGCGGCGCAGCCAGCAGGCGGCGCAGGCGGTTGATCTCGCGCAGCTTCTCCTCGCTCTGTTCGTCATATTGCTTGTCGTAGCCCTCCGGGTGCTGCCGCCAGTCCCCGGGCCGCTCCCAGGCGCTGCCGCGCAGCTGCCAGAGGAAGATATAGCCGCAGAGCAGGTCGCACTCGTCGGGGCTGAAGCCCGTGAGCCCGGTGCGCAGCAGACTGATCACGTCCTCGCTCTCCCAGCCCGTCTGTGTGATGTCGTAGGCGAGGGCGATGAGCGAGGGCAGGGGCTTGGTCAGCAGATCGGTGCGCTGCGCGGTAAAGAGCGGCACGCCGTAGTGCCGGAAGGCGGTCTCGAGGCTCGCGCGGTAGCTGTCAAAGCCGCGCACGGCCACGGCGATATCCCGCCAGCGGCAGCCCTGCTCGCGCACGAGCCGCAGCGCCTCCGCCGCGGCATATTCACACTCCGCAGAGATGCTGTCCGCGCTGCGCAGGCTGAGCGGGACCTCGCCGCCCTCATAGTGCTCCCGCGTCCAGCGGAACATTCTGTCCGCGAAGAAGCGCAGCGCCTCCGGGCGCGAGCTGTCCGCCAGCTCTGAGACCGTGACCTTCTGCCCGGCCTCCCCGGCCGCGCGGCGCAGCCGGTTGCCGGCGATGCGCGAGAGGGCGTAGACCTCCCCGTCGCCGTCGAGCGCATCCAGCGTGAGGCAGACGCAGAGCTCCACCCCGCGGCGCAGCATCGCCTCGAGTACGGCCTGCTCCTGCCGCGTGAAATCCACAAAGCCGTCCACATAGACGCGGCAGCCCGGCTCCAGGCCGCCCTCCGCGATCTGCTGGGCGAGGACGGTGAGCCGGTCGGCGGGGTCGGCGCGCCCCTGGGCCACGATGGCGTCATAGCTCTCGAGCACGAGGGCGAGATCCCGCAGCTTGGCGCCAAGCGCGCCGCCCTGCTCCTCCGCGGCCTCCTGCAGCATGGCCGGGCTGACGCAGGCGGCCTTGAGCTCGTCCACCGCCGAGAGCAGCAGGCTCTGCAGCTCCGGCCGCCGCGCCGCCTCGGGATAGACCTCCAGGCGCCGCCCGAGCGCGTCGAGCGCCAGCGCCATGCAGAGCAGCCGCCCGCCCTGGTCGAGCATTGCCGCCGCGCCGCCGCCGCGCTGCTGCCGGAGCTTGCGCGCGAGGGACGTGAAGCTCAGCACCTCCGCATAGAGGGAAAGGCTGTCTCCGCAGGCGGCGCAGAGCTCGCGTTCGGCCTCGTGGCTGTATTGTTCGGGGACCAGCAGGATCTGTCCTGTCCGTCCGGCGAGAACGCCCTGCCGGATCTCGTCGATCACGGCGGCCGTTTTGCCGGTGCCCGCTTTACCGAGAATGAGGCGCAGCATGGGATACCTCCTCAGGTGAAGGATTCGTTCAGATGATTTTGCTCCGCCGATTCATTCCTGCATGCATCGGCGGGCAATATCGCCATATTTCGCGGCTGCCGCATAAGCGGCGAGCGAAATGGCAGTATAATAGTATGGATGTGCCTGCACAGGCTGTGGGTTTGATTCAAGATTCATACTATTCTGCAATAATATTCTATCAAATCCCCGCCGCGCCTGCAAGTCACTTGATTCTATTTGCCCGGTATGTTATAATGCCTTTTAATCAGAATGTAAGAAACTGGGAAAGCGGGGCGAGGAAAGGGCTGCGAGCCGGCCTTCCGAGCCCGGGGAAGAGCTGTCCGCCGCCCGGCGGCGCGGCAGTCTGCCGACGGTTCCGACGCGGAACAAGGAGTTCGTCTATGAAGTATTCGTCCAAAATGGAGCGCTGCTCGCTCTCGCCCATGCGGAAGTTCAACAAGGACGCCGCGCGTGCAGAGGAGCGCGGCGTGAAAATCTACCATCTGAACATCGGCCAGCCGGATATTCTCACGCCGCCCGCCTTTTTTGACGCGGTGCGGCATTTCTCCGAGCCGGTGCTCTCCTACGCCCCCTCCAACGGTCTCAACGACCTGCTGGACGCGGTGCGGCGCTACTACGCCCGCCTCGGCGTGACGCTCGCGCGCGACGATATCCTCGCCGCCACCGGCGGCAGCGAGGCGCTGATGATGGTGCTCTCCTCCATCCTCGACGACGGGGACGAGATCGTGATCCCCGAGCCCTTCTACCCCAACTATTACACCTTCACGACGCTCACCGGCGCGAAGATCCGCCCGCTCACGACCTGCCCCGAGGAGGGCTACCGCTACGCCGTCCGCGAGCGCGTGGAGGCCTGCATCAACGAGCGCACCCGCGCCATCCTCATCACCAACCCCGGCAACCCCACCGGCGCGGTGATCACGCCGGAGGAGCTGCACATGATGCTCGACATTGCCAGGGAGCACGAGCTCTTTATCATCTGTGACGAGGTGTACCGCGAGTTCGTCTACGGCGGGGAGCCGCTGCTGAGCGCTCTGCAGTTTGACGGCTACGAGGAGAACCTCGTGGTGATCGACTCGGTGTCCAAGCGCTTTTCCGCCTGCGGCGCGCGCGTCGGCATGGTGATCTCCAGGAACCCGACCCTCATGGGCCACGCGCTCAAGTGGTGCCAGGGGCGGCTGAGCTCGCCGACGCTCGAGCAGCTGGCCTCGGTCGCGCTCTACGAGCTGGACGAGAGCTATTTTGACGCCGTCCGTACCGAGTACAAGCACCGGCGGGACGTGATGCTCGCCAAACTGCGCGCGATCCCCGGCGTCGTCTGCGCGGAGCCGCGCGGCGCGTTCTACGTGATGGCCGCCCTCCCGGTGGACGACACGGAGAAGTTCCAGCGCTGGCTGCTCAACGACTTTGAGGATCAGGGCGAGACCTTGATGTACGCCTTCGGCGCGCCCTTCTACGCCACGCCCGGCAAGGGCGTCAACGAGGTGCGCATGGCCTACGTGCTCGAAGCGAAGGAGCTCGAGCGTGCCATGGACATTCTCGCCAAAGCCATCGAGCAGTACAACGCCCGCTGAAAATACAGCATACAAACAGCATACACGCAGACGGGACTGCTGCATAATGCGAGACCCCTGCCTGCATCGCAGGGGAGGGCCTTGGCCCTCCCGGCAGCAGCAAGCTGCAATAACGGCAAAAATGTTCGGCGTATTCGTACAAACTGCGAATTCGCCGAACATTTTTATGTATATCCTGCTGCGCCGCCGGGCGGGGCAGAGCCGCCGCCCCTACGAACGCAGACACACATTTTCGCGCTCATCCTTATTTTTCAGCAGACCCTTTCCGCGCGCTTCCCGGCTTGCAATTTATTGAAAAAGCTGCATCGTAGGGGAGGGCCTTGGCTCTCCCGGCAGCATCAAGCTGCAATAACGGCAAAAATGTTCGGCGTATTCGTATACTCTGCGAATTCGCCGAACATTTTTATGTGTATCCTGCTGCGCCGCCGGGCGGGGCAGAGCCGCCGCCCCTACGCGCTCATCCTTATTATGCAACAAATCCGTCTGCTCTCCGCGCGTCGAGCGCGGTTTTTTTACAATTTGCGGTTGACAAATGTAGTCTATTGCGCTATGATGCAATCGTAAAGACTACACGTGTAATCTGCTCGGCGGCGGCAGAGGGGCCGAAGTGCACCGGCCGCTGTGCCGCCCGCCGGGAAAGGAGCAAAGCATGTCAAATCTCGCTGAAAAGATTTCCGATTCCGAGCTTGAGGTCATGAAGGTGCTGTGGCGCGCGGGGGACGCCCTGCCGGTAACGGTCATCCGCGAGACCCTGCAGAAAAGCTGCGGCTGGGAGCCCACCACGGTCAAGACCCTGATCTCCCGCCTGCTCGCCAAGGGCGCGATCTCCCAGGAGAAGCGCAAGGTCTTCTATTACGCCCCCTGCATCAGCGAGCGGGAATACAACCAATGGGCCACTCGCAGCCTCATCTCCCGCCTCTACCACGGCAGCGCGCGCGAGCTCGTGGCCGCCCTGGTCGACTCCGAGGGTCTTACCCAGGACGATCTGGACGAGCTGCGCAGCATGTTCAAGGTGGAGGACTGAGGACATGGAGCAGCTTTTATACCTGACGCTCGGCGGGAGCGCGCTCGCGCTGCTGCTGATGCTGCTGCGCCTGCTGCTGAAAGCAAGGCTCTCCAGCACGGTGTACTACTATGCCTGGCTGCTGGTGCTGCTGCGCTTCGCCCTCCCCCTGCCGGGACTGATACCGACCGGGGCGAAGCCTGCGCAGCCCGTCCAGGCTGTGCAGAGCACGGGCGCGGAGACGCCCGCCCCCCGCTGGGAGGGCGCCTGGGAGGGCGTTGAAGCGCCCCTTCCGGAGCAGGAGACGCTGCCCGCCGCCGCGCCGCAGCAGGGCGATCAGCCCGCGCCGATCGCGCCCGCCGCCGTGGAGAGCGCCGAAGCCCCCGCGCCGCAGCAGGCGCTCCCCTCCCCCGCCGCGAGGCCGCGGCTGCATTGGGAGCCGGAGACGCTCCTGCGCGTTGTCTGGCTTGCGGGCACGGCGCTGGCGCTGCTCGTCACGCTCACGTCCTATCTCCGCTTCACCGCGCGGCTGCGGCCGACGCTGCGCGGCGCGCGGGACTCCGACCTGCGCACTTACGCCGCGCTGGGCGGGCGCAGAGCTCCGCTCTACCGCAGCGCCCAGGCCGCCTCGCCGCTGACCTACGGGCTTTTTGCGCCCAAAATCGTCCTCCCGGAGCGGGATTACGACGAGGAGATGCTGCGCAACATCCTGCGCCATGAGCTCACGCACTTCCGCCGCTTCGACATGCTCTACAAGTGGCTCGCCCTGGCGGTGCTGGCGACACAGTGGTTCAACCCCGTCGCCTGGCTCGCCCGGCGCGAGATCAACCGCGCCTGCGAGCTCAGCTGCGACGAGTGGCTGCTGCGGGGCATGACGCGCGAAGAAAAACAGTCCTACGGGGAGACCCTCCTCACCATGGCCTCCGAGCGGGCGCTGCCCGCGGGCGTCGCGGCGACGAGCTTCTCCACCGAGAAGAAAAGCCTGAAAGAAAGATTGGAGCAAATCATGCATTTCAAACATACCGGTATGAAGCTGCTGGCCTCGCTGCTGGCGCTTGTGCTTCTGGCGGGCTGCGGCGCTGCCGCCGGCCCGCAGGCTGCCGCGCCGGAACAGGAGGCGGAGCCGACGCCTGCCGCCGCCCCGGCGGAGAGCGCCGCCCCTGCGGGGAACGAGATCCGCGTCACGACGGTGGACGAGCTGCTCGAGGCCATTGCCCCGGATACGACGATCCGCCTCGCTGCCGGCGACTACGACCTCTCCACCGCCTCCACCTACGGCGGCATCGCCCGCAACGCCTACTGGAGCTGGCAGCAGACCTACGACGGCGTGCAGCTCGTCATTGCGAACGTAAAGAACCTCACACTGATCGGCGAGGGCGCGGACAGCACCGCGATCACCGCCGTGCCGCGCTACGCCCACGTGCTGGATTTTCAAAACTGCGAGGGGCTCTCGCTCTCCGGCTTCACGGCCGGGCACAGCAAGGAGCCCGGCCTCTGCGTGGGCGGCGTGCTGCATTTCTCCGACTGCAAAACGGTCAGCATCGCCGACTGCGGCCTCTACGGCTGCGGTGTGGTCGGCGTCTGGGCGGACAACTGCAGGGAGCTCTCCGTCCTCGACTCGGCGATCTACTCCTGCAGCAACTGCGCCCTGTGGGCCAACGCCTGCCGCGCGCTGCGCGTGCAGGGCTGCGAGATCTACGACTGCGGCGCTTCGCCGACCGGCTTCAGCGTTTTCCTGGCCGAAGGCTGCAGCGATCTCTGGATCACGGGCAACGAGATCCGTGACAACAGCGTCGGCCGCCTGCTCACGGCCAGAAGCTGCAGCCGCACCCTCTTCCTCTCCAACCGCGTGCACAACAACGCCCTGAGCGAAGCCATGTTCGAGCTGCAGCGCTATCCGGCCACCGTGGACGGCTGCGTCTTTGAAGAAAACACAAGCGAGCAGGGCTGGTTCTGCGAAAACAGCCTGCGTCCGCTCGACGCGGCCGGGCAGGAGCTGGACGGCGACGCGCTCGCCGCCATGCCCTTTGCCCTCCTCGACCCGGCGCCGCTCGCCGCCGTTCCCGCCGCGAGCGAGGGGATGGAGATCCCCGTCGGCGGGGAGGTCTCGGTCAAGAACGTGGACGAGCTCCTTGCGGCGCTCGGCTCCGACCGCACGATCTATCTCGAGCCCGGCGTCTACGATCTCTCCACCGCCGCCGGCTACGACGTGGCCGGAGAATGCTACGACTGGATCGAGCGCTTCGACGGGCCGGAGCTCGAGATCTACGACGTGGAAAACCTCACGATCTGCGGCGCGGCGGAGAGCCCCGCCGAGGTGACGATCGCAGCCGTCCCGCGCTACGTCAACGTCCTGCACTTCAACAGATGCGAGGGGCTCAGCCTCATCGGCCTCACCCTGGGCCACACCGAGGAGCCGGGCTACTGCTCCGGCGGCGTGCTGCTCCTGGAGGCGACGAACGGCGTCAGCGTCGAGGACTGCCGCCTCTACGGCTGCGGCACGCTCGGCGTGGAGGCTGTCCGCTGCACGGGCATCGCGCTGCGCCGCGCCGAGATCTACGACTGCTCCAGCGGCGGCGTCCTCATGCACGAGACCGACGGCGTGAGCTTTGAAGCCTGCGACATTCACGATGTCCCGAGTCCCGCGCTCAGCTTCAGCCGCTGCGGCGACCTGAGCTGGAACGGCGCGCCCTTCCCCGCCCCCGCCTACGAGAGCGCGCACTTCGACCTCGTTGACGGCGAGCCCGTGCTCCTTACCGGCCGCCCCGCCCCGATCGGCGCGGAGGGCGTCGCCGTGCAGGAGCTGCCGCCCGCTCCCGAGCCGCGCGCGGAGGACAGCTATTCCTTCGGCGACGCGGCGAAGGTTCTCGAGCTGATCGCCGAGGCGCGGAAGGTCGGTCTTCTCGGGGAGGACGAGGGCATGGCCTTCGATCCCAATGCCCATTTTGATCCCGACAGCGAGATCCTCGTCTACTTTGACAACACCATCCTCGCCATCTGCTGGAAGGAGATCATCGACGGGAACGTCTGCAGCTTCTCCGAGCTCAAGGTGGCGGACGCGACGCAGTTCCGCCGCAAGCTGGCGGGCGATCAGCCGAACTTCGCGGCGACCTATCCCGCCTCGCAGCTGGCCGGGGAGAGCGGCGCCGTCGTCGCCATGAACGCTGACAACTACATCACGCGGGATCTCGGCGTCCTGATCTACGACGGTCTGCTTTTCACCGCCAGCGACGCGCCCTATGACGCGGCGTATACGAAAGCGAACTGCATCGACACCCTCTGCATCAGCGTGGACGGCGACTTCCTCTTCTACCCCCGCGGCGCAGGGGAATCGGCCGACGAGCGGCTGAACGACTGGATGGTGAAGAACCGGGTGCGCTTCTCCCTCGCCTACGGGCCGATCCTCGTCCGCGACGGCCAGCTGCAGCAGACGGAGGACTACCCCCTCGGCGAGATCAACAAGGGCTACTCCCGCGCCGGCATCGGCCAGATGGACAAGCTCCACTATCTCTACATGTGCGTGAGCCACAGTCCGGAGGCCGAGGCGCGCTGGACGGTGGCGCAGTTCGCGCAGCGCTTCGCGGAGAAGGGCGTCCGTGAGGCCTACTGCCTCGAGGGTGGCCAGACCGCCGAGCTGCTCTTTGGCGGCGAGCCCTATAACGCCATCGACTACGGCGCGGAGCGCAGCGTCGGCGACCTCCTCTGCTTCGTCTCCGGCCTCCCGGCGGATTCCTGACGAGCCGCAGGGGCCGACGCCCCCGGCTGCTGCCGCAGTCAAGCAAGTCCGGCAGGGGCTTTCCTGGCAAAATGAAAGGCGAATCCGTATCACGGATTCGCCTTTTTTCAGGGGACGGGCCCCTTTTCTGCGGTGCAGACAGGGGAGCGCCGGTCTTCAGCGCTTCCCTACTCTTCCACTTCCACATCCAGCCCGAGTTCCTGCGGGAGGAAGCGCGGACAGACGTTTTCAACCATCGTGATGACAGAGGAGGCCAGACGCGAGCCGATCTCGCAGGACTCCGCGAGGGTCTTGCCGTAGGTGAGGCCCATGGCGACGCCCGCGCAGAAGGCGTCCCCGGCGCCGGTGGTGTCGCGCACGCGCACAGTCTGCGCCGGGCAGATGCCGCAGGCGCCCGTCTCGTCGGCCCAGACGGCGCCCTGCGAGCCCATGGTGACGACCATGGAGGGGATACGCGCGCTCTTGAGCCGCTCCACGAGCTCCTTTGCGAGCTCCGCGGGCGAGAGCTGTTCAAACTCGTCGGCAAAGAGGATACCGGCCTCCTGCACGTTGCAGACAAAGCAGTTCACCGACTGCAGGAAATCGCGCCGCTGCGAGGCGATAGACATGTTGGCGACCAGCGCGTAAACCGGGACGGAATACTTCTCGGCATAGCGGAAGATCTGCTTGATGATCTCCTTGTCCATGTCGATCTCCACAACGATGCTGTCCGCGTCGGCGAAGATCTCGTCCCCGTGCTGCTCGAGCATCTCCAGCATGGCGTCCATCTTCGGGCGCTTGGAGATGGAGCTCACCACGTCGCCCGTGGAATCATGGATGGCGAGCCACATGCCCATGCCGTCCGGCACCTGGGCGACGAAACGGGTATCGACCTTGTGGTTGCGGAGCTTGCGGAGCACCTCGGAGCCCTCGGCGGTCTCGTCCACCATGCTCAGAAAACGCGGCCGCAGCTCGACGTTGGCGATATCCTCCACCACGTTGCGCCCCACGCCGCCGTGGACGATGTCCACCCAGCCGGAGTTGCGCCCCATGGGGATGTATTTGTTGTCGGGGAAACCCTTGATGTCAACGAACACGTTGCCTGCGACTACGATCGGCATATTAGCTCCTCCTATAATGATTAGATGATCATTATGATCTCCTGTCCTCTGCGGGTCAGGTGTGATGGCCGGAAAACAGGCTCTTGCCGTGCTGTTCCCGTTCAAAGGTGTGCAGCCAGTCGGCCTTCGCGTAATAGATTGCGAGGAACACGGCGCTCAGCGCCCAGGTCAGGGGGTAGACCCAGTTGACGGTGTTGATGCTCGGGTAGAGGGGCACCATGAAGTGCAGGAAGGTGACGCGCACCACGCACCAGAACGAGAGCATGGAGACCATGGGGACCACGGCCTTGCCCGCGCCGCGCAGCACCGCTGCGAAGCCGTGGCTCGCAGCGAGCAGGAAGAAGAAGGGGGCGCAGATCCGCGCCTTCTGGATGCCGAAGCGGATGGCCTCCGGCTCGTTGGTGAAGAGGCCGATGAGGAAGGGCGAGATAAAATAGACCAGGACGCCCACCGTCTCCGCCGTGAGGATCGAGCAGAGCACGCCGAAGCGCGCGCCCTTTTTCGCGCGCTCATACTCCTGCGCACCGAGGTTCTGCCCCACGAAGGTGGACAGCGCGATCACCAGACTGTTGATGGGCAGGAAGACAAAGCCCTCGATCTTGGAATACGCGCCGCAGCCGGCGACCGCCAGCGTGCCGAAGGCGTTGATGTTGGACTGGACGACGACGTTGGCGATGGCAATGACGGAGTTCTGGATGCCGGAGGGCAGACCGTAGCGCACGATGAGGCGCATCATGGACAAGTCGATCGCGAGCTTGCGGAGCTCGATCCGGTAGGCTTCCTTCGTCATCAGCAGGCGGCGCAGGCAGAGCAGCCCGCTCACGAACTGGGCGATGATCGTCGCCAGGGCGGCGCCGCCCACGCCCGTGTGGAACACACCGATGAAGAAAATGTCCAGCACGATGTTCAGCACGGAGGAGAAGATCAGGTACTTGAGGGGGTTCTTCCCGTCGCCCACCGCCTGCATGATGCCGCGCAGCCCGTTATAGAGCACGAGGCCGAGGCTGCCGCCGAAGTAGATGCGGATATAGGTGGAGGCCTGCCCCATGATGTCCTCCGGCGTCCCCATCCAGCGCAGCACGGTCGGCGCGAAGAGCACGCCGAAAACCGTCATCAGCGCGCCGGAGAGCAGGCTGAAGACCACGTTGGTATGGATGGCGAGGGAGAGCTTCTCCTCGTCCTCTGCGCCGAAATAGCGCGAGACGAGCACGCCGGAGCCCGCGCCGATGCCGACGAAGAGACTGATCACGAGGTAGACGAGCGTGCCCGTGCCGCTCACGGCGGCCAGCGCGTCATAGCCCAGCATGCGCCCGACGATCAGCGCGTCGGCCGAATTATACAGTTGTTGAAACAGGTTGCCGAGGAAGAGCGGCGCGGCAAATTCGAGCATCTCCCGCGCGATGGGCCCCCTGGTCATCCTGATGTGTGTCTCTTTCATTCCTGTTTTCCTAAAAGCGCAAATCTCGCTTTTGATTCCCTGTATTCCCTTGAATTATAAGCGTAAACCGCCCCTACTGTCAATGCCGCGATTTGCTTCAATTTTCTCTACCAATTCGCTGAATTATCGTATATAATAGGGGCGTAAATAGATTTCAGCGACGGGGGGAAGAACGATGCGCGTCCTGTGCTTTGGCTCTTTGAATATCGACTATACATATTCCGTGCCGCATTTCGTCGCCCGCGGGGAGACGCTCTCCGCCAGCGCGCGGCACATTTTCTGCGGCGGCAAGGGGCTCAACCAGTCCGTCGCCCTCGCGCGGGCGGGGCTGCCGGTCTCGCTGGCCGGCTCCATCGGGGAGGACGGCTGCTTTCTCCTCCAGGCGCTCGCCGGCTCCGGGGTGGATACGTCCCATGTCCGCGTCCTGCCCGACGTGCCCACCGGCCACGCCATCATCCAGAACGACGCCGGGGGCGACAACTGCATCCTCGTCTTCGGAGGCGCCAACCACCACACCGATCTGGCGCAGGCGCGCGAGGTCCTGGCCTGCTTCGGCGAGGGGGACGTGCTCTGCCTGCAAAATGAGATCAACGCCCTCGGGGACATCATCCGTCTTGCCAAGGCGCGGGGCATGCGCGTCGTGCTGACGCCCGCGCCCATGTCGCAGGAGATCTTCTCCCTGCCGCTGGAGCTCATCGACCAGCTCTTCTGCAACGAGGTGGAGGCGGGCGTGCTGCTGCGCGGGGAGATGGACGTGCTTGCCGATCCCCCGGCCGCGGCGCAGGCGCTGCGGGCGCGTTACGGCTTCGGCGCGGTGGCGCTGACGCTGGGCGCGGAGGGCTCCGTCTATGCCGACGGCGAGCAGACGCTCCGTCAGGCCGCCTGCCCGGCCGAGGTGGTGGACACCACCGGCGCGGGGGACACCTTTGCAGGCTTCTTCCTCGCGGCCAAGCTCGAGGGCAAAACGCCGCAGGAGGCGCTGCTGCTCGGCTCCGCCGCGGCCTCCATCGCCATTTCCCGCCCCGGCGCCTCCCCCTCCATCCCCACGCGGGCGGAGGTCGAGGCCGCTCTGCGCTGAGCGGTACGGCTTATAACACAAAAGATCACAGGGAGAAGTATACCTCTCCCTGTGATCTTTTTTCTGTTCGGAACTTCCTGTTTACTTCAGCGTGTTGAGGTACTTCCCTGCCTGCATGGCGGCAACGGCGCCGTCGGCGCAGGCGGTGACGACCTGGCGCAGCGGTGTGACGCGCACGTCGCCCGCCGCGAAGACGCCCGGGATATTGGTCTCCATCTTCTCGTTGGTCTTGATATAGCCGCCCTGCATCTCGAGCACGCCCTCGAACATGCCGGTGGTCTTCTTCCCGGTGAAACCGAAGAGTCCGAAGAGCCCGTCCTCCTCGCTGGCCTTGAAGGTCGTGCGCTCGCCGGTCTTGACGTTGCGGACGCTGATCTCGCTCAGCAGCATGTCCCCGCCCAGCTCCTCGATCTCCACGTCGCAGAGGACGCGGATCTTCTCGTTGCTCTCAAGCAGCTCCCGCGTGGCGGGCGTGACCGAGAGCGCGGAGCCCTTGTGCAGCATCGTGACGCGGCGGCCGTATTTTGCGAGGTAGAGCGTCTCCTCCGCGGCGATCTCGTTGCCGCCGACGGTGAATATCTCCAGGCCCTCGAAGAAGTTCGCGTCGCAGACGGCGCAGTAGCTCACGCCGCGGCCGACGTAGTCCGCCTCGTTTTTGCAGCCGATGGAGCGGGTCATCGCGCCGGAGCAGATGATGACCGATTTTGCCAGGTACTCGCCGCGGCTGCCGATGAATTTCTTGACCGGGCCGGAGAAATCGCAGGCGCTGATGGTGTCGCTCACGCGCTCGCAGCCGAATTTCCGGCACTGCGCGCTCATCGGGGCGATGAGCTCCAGGCCGGTCATGCCCTCGACCTTGGACTGGCCGGGGTAGTTTTCGATCTCGTGGCTGAGGGCGATCTGCCCGCCGTCGATCCCCTTCTCGAGGATCAGCACGGAGAGCTTGGCGCGCCCCGCGTACAGCCCCGCCGCGAGGCCGCCGGGGCCCGCGCCGAGGATCATCACATCATAGATTTTGTTTTCCATTTTCAGCTTCTCCTTCTTATCAGTCTGCGCATTTCCGTCCGTTTCATACATCCGCGTCGGCTCCCCGCCTTCCGCAAGCGGGAAAATCGCGGCGCCGCCTTTTTTCAGGAAAAGAATAGGGCAAAAGCCGCCGCTTGTCAAGGCGCTGCGCGGCGCGCCCTGCGGAAAAAGCGCGGAAGGGCTTGACAGGCAGATATTGTTGTGATATCATTTTGATATCATATCAAAGGAGGTCACGATCATGCAGGAAATCGTGCTCAAGAACAGGAAGAACGGCATGTCCATGATGCTGCTCTTTATCGCGCTGTATCTCTGCGGCGTCGGCGCTGTCATTCTCGGCGGCATTCTGCTGGACGACGGCAAGGGCATCGGCGCGCTGCCGCTCGTGCCCGGCATCATCTGGTGCTTTTTCGGCTGGCTGCCCTTTATGGGCCTCAAGGTGCTCAAGCCCCAGGAGGCGCTGGTGCTCACGCTCTTCGGTAAGTACATCGGCACGCTCAAGGAGGACGGCTTCTATTTCGTCAATCCCTTCTGCGTCGCGGTGAACCCCGCCGCCAAGACCCGCCTGAGCCAGTCCGGCGACGTGGACGGCGGCCATAACGCAGCGCTCCTCAACGCCGTCGCCCTCGGCAAGAACGCGGAGGCCGCCGCCGTCGAGACGGCCAGCAAGAAGATCTCCCTCAAGGCCATGACCCTCTCCAACTCCCGCCAGAAGATCAACGACTGCCTCGGCAACCCCGTTGAGATCGGCATTGCGGTCATCTGGAAGGTCGTGGACACGGCCAAGGCCGTCTTCAACGTGGACAACTACAAGGAATACCTCTCCCTGCAGTGCGACAGCGCCCTGCGCAACATCGTGCGCATCTACCCCTATGACGTCGCCCCCGGCGTGGACACCACCGGCGACGGCGTGGCCGACGAGGGCAGCCTGCGCGGCTCGAGCGAGCTCGTGGCGCAGCGCATCCGCGACGAGATCCAGGCCAAGGTCGCCGAGGCCGGCATCGAGATCGTCGAGGCCCGCATCACCTACCTCGCCTACGCGCCGGAGATCGCCGCGGTCATGCTGCAGCGCCAGCAGGCCAGCGCCATCATCGACGCGCGCAAGATGATCGTCGACGGCGCGGTCGGCATGGTGGAGATGGCCCTCGAGCGGCTGAGCGAGAAGAACACCGTGGAGCTGGACGAGGAGCGCAAGGCCGCCATGGTCTCGAACCTCCTGGTCGTCCTCTGCGGCAACCACGACGCGCAGCCCGTGGTCAACTCCGGCTCGCTGTATTAAGCCATGGCCGACAACGCAAAAAAGCAGGTTCCGCTGCGCCTGAGCCCCAAGCTCTACGAGGCGCTCGCCGCCTGGGCGGAGGACGATTTTCGCTCTCTCAACGGGCAGATCGAATACCTGCTCACGGAGTGCGTCCGGCAGCGGAAGAAAAACGGAAAGTATGTGGGCGAGGAGATCGACAAGCCCCTGGACATCGACATTTCGTGAGGTGAAGCCATGATCCTGCGTATTCTTCGCCGCGTGGTGATCGCGCTCGGCTCCGCGCTGCTGCTGGGCGTGACGGTCTTCGTGCTCGTCCGCTGGCAGAGCCTCCCCGCCGAGCTGCCCTCGCACTATGACGCGGCCGGCAACATCGACGCCACCTCCGGCAAATCCGGCCTCTGGATGCTGCTCATCCTCTCCTGGGTGCTCTACGGCGTCATGAACCTCGCGTCGCTTCTCCCGGCCTCCGCCTGGAACCCGCCGCCGAAATCGCCGCTGGCCCTCCACGCGATGCGCCTGGTGCTCAGCGTCATGGCGCTGTTCGTGACGCTCTGCTTTTGCTATCTCGTGCTCTGCACCGCGCTCTGCGTCCCGCTCGGGGCCTGGTTCCTCCCGGTGATGCTCACCCTGACCTTTCTGCCCGTCGCCGCGCTCGTTGTCATTTCGGTAAAGATTACATGATCAAGCTGTAAAAAGAGGTACTATACGGAAAGGAGACATTCTGCCATGGAAACTCCCGCGATCCTCCGCGTGGAAGGGAACGCCAGTCTGAGCATCCGTCCCGACTGGGTCAGCGTTTTCATCACGCTCGTCCGCACGGACGAAAACTACGAGGCCCTCGTCAGCCGATCCAGGGAGGAGCTCGCCGCGCTGCAGGAGCAGCTCGCGCCGCTCGACTTTGCCGCCGAGGATCTCAAAACCCAGTATTTCAACATCGGCCCGCGCTATTTCGATCAGCCGGATGAAAAGGGCGTCTTCCGCCGCGTCTTCGCCGGTTATGAGCTTCGCCACGAGCTGAAGCTGGCCTTCGCCGCCGACGGCGCGCTGCTCGGCAAGCTCCTCGCGGTGCTGGCCTTCTCCTCGCTTGCGCCGGAGTTCCGCCTGCAGTACAGCCTGCACGAGCCCGAGTCCGTGCGCGAGACGCTGCTGCGCAGCGCCGTGCAGGACGCGCGGCAGAAGGCGCTCGTGCTCGCCGACGCCGCCGGGGTCACGCTCGGCGCGATCCGCGAGATCAACTACGGCGCCGAGGGCGGCGCGCCCTTTGTGGCCTACGCCGCGCCGATGGCCCGCTCCCTCAAGGCCGCCGACGCAGCCCCGCTCAACACGACCCCCGAGGACATGAGCTTCAGCGACAGGGTCAGCGTCGTCTGGGAGATCGGCTGAGCGCCGGGATCAGGCAGCGGCAGTCCTATCCCCCAGCCGCCGGGCATTTTGCTTCAGGCAAAATGCTGTTGCCGGAAAGGGTTCTGCTGCAAAAAGAATGAGTGCGTAAATGTGCAGCTGATTTCGCCGGGCGGCGGCTCCGCCCCGCCCGGCGGCGCAACCGTATACGCACAAAAATGTTCGGCGAATTCGCAGATTGTACGAATACGCCGAACATTTTTGCCGATGATCGTTATAATGAATATATGGCCAAACAGCTATGCTGTTTGGCTGCGCGGCAAAGCCGCGCGGCGAAAAGCTTTTTGGCTTTTCGCCATCTTATAGTC
>ODAJ012192803.1_pt1 | contig 22660 bp, 16 predicted proteins | sample 1539241 | NCBI WGS metagenome assembly ODAJ01 (sample SAMN02144231, study PRJEB22623) | gut metagenome | biome: sheep rumen | host: Ovis aries | place: New Zealand | reverse complement strand
CGGGGCCTCGCCATCGAGGCGCCCAAGCCCGACGGGATGAACGATTTCCTGAAGTTCATCGAGGGGGACCTGGTCCCGGCCCATTTCAACCTGCTCATCCTGCGGGTGGACTGGAATTACGCCTATGAGACCCATCCCGAACTGCGGGACGAGAACCCGCTGACGAAGGAGGACGTGAAGCGGATCGTCAACGTGTGCCGCTTCCGGGGCATCCGCCTCGTGCCGCAGATCAACCTGCTGGGCCACCAGTCCTGGGCCAAGCAGACGCACGCCCTGCTCCGGGAGTACCCGCAGTTCGACGAGACGCCGTCCGTCCAGACGGAGAACTATACCGAGTGGCCGAACCCGGACGGCTTGTACTGCAAGAGCTACTGCCCGCTGCATCCGGATGTGCATAAGGTTGTGTTCGACGTCGTGGACGAGCTTTGCGACGTCTTTGAGACGGATGCTTTCCATGCCGGGATGGACGAGGTCTTCTACATCGGCATGGACGAATGCCCCCGCTGCAAGGGCCGCGACAAGGCGGAACTGTTCGCCGGGGAAGTGGAGCTGATCCGCAACCATCTGGCCGGGAAGGGCCGGCAGCTCATGATCTGGGGCGACCGCCTGCTGGACGGCCGTACCACCGGGCTCGGGGAGTGGGAAGCCAGCTACAACAATACCTGGCCTGCCATCGACCGGATCCCGAAGGATGTCTTCATCTGTGACTGGCACTATGAACGGGCGGACCTGACGGGCATCTATTTCGCCACCAAGGGACTCTCCGTCGCGTCCTGCGGCTACCGGGACCCGACGGTCTGCGAACAGCAGATCCGTGACATGGTCCGCTTCCGCAAGCAGTCCGCCCCCGAGACCGCCGCGCGCCTGCAAGGGTACATCCACACCGTCTGGTCCGGCGCCGGTCAGTTCCTCCGCCGCTTCAATGCCGTGAAGAATGCCGAGGAACCGAACGAGCGCTTCACCGAGGCCCACGCCCTCCAGACCGTCATCGCCACGTTCACCGATTTAGGCCGATAAGTCCATGAAAAAAGCCGCCACCCTCCTTCTCTTCCTGTTGTCCCTGACCCTGGGCGCGCAGGAGCGCGTTCCCGTCTGGCCGAAGGGCAAGATGCCCAACCCCCAGGGACACCAGATCGCCGCCATGACCGACGAAGCCGGCCGGGACGGTTTCAATCCCGACAAGTACCGGATTCCGTACCTGGAGTGGTTCGAGAAACCGGCCAATCCGAACGGGACCTGCATGATCCTCATCTCGGGCGGCAGCTACATGAACTGCTGCGACGTGGGGCTCATCGACATGTGGCACAAGGAGCTCACGAAGCTGGGGGTCCAGTGCGTGAACTTCGTATACCGGACTCCGCGTCCCGTGGGCCTGCCCATTTACCAGTCGGCCTGGGAGGACGGCCAGCGGGCGGTCCGCCTGGTCCGCCGGGAGGCTGCGAAACGCGGTTTCGACCCGGAAAAGATCGGGGTCATCTCCATGTCGGCCGGCTCGCACCTGGCGCTCCTGCTCGCCACCAGCTCGCAGACGCCGGCGTACGCCCCCATCGACAAGGTGGACGACACCCCCTGCCATATCAACTGGGCCATCGTGAACGCGCCGGCCTATGTGACGACGGACGGTGAGACCGGCACGCCCGCCTTCCGGGAGGGCTACGGCACGGACGTCACGATCAGCGACGTATTCAAGTTCGACGCGAAAACCTGCCCGATGAGCCTGCACCACGGGGAAATCGACCCGTATACCCCCACGGGCTCTACCTTGGTATACCGGAAGCTTCGGAAGATGGGAGTCCCGGCGGAACTGCACCTGTATCCGGACAAGGGACATGGCGCCTTCGGTTTCGAGCGCGGTGTCGAGTTCATGACGCAGATGGGTTTCCTGGGGCCGGTGCAGCCGGAAGTGGCCCTGGCGGACCGTTTCACGTCGGATGACGCTCGTGCACGGTACATCCAGGAGGACATCTGGCCGGAAGGGAAGATGCCCGATGCGCAGGAAGCGCTGGGCAAGCCCTACATCGAGTGGCATTTCCCGAAGGAGCTGAAGACCACGGCCATCCAGATCATCTACTCCGGCGGCGCCTATGTGCGCAATGACCCGGGCAGTTTTGAGGTGACGCCCGCCCGGCGCTATCTCAACGACCTGGGGATGACGGTCGTGACCCTGCGTTACCGGACCCCGCGCCCGGAAGGCCTCTCCAAGCACACGACCGCCTGGCAGGACCTGCAGCGGGCTGTCCGGGCGGTCCGGAGCGAGGCCGCGCAGTACGGCCTGGACCCGGACCGGATCGGCATCATGGGTTCGTCTGCCGGCGGCCATCTGACACTGATGGGCGTGACCTCCGCCCGGCACAAGGCCTACTTGCCGGTCGATGCCATCGACAGACTCTCCTGTAAGGTCCAGTGGGGAATCGGCATCTATCCGGCCTATGCGCTTGTCGACGGGGAGGACGGGTATAACGCCCACGGCGGCAACGAGGATGCCGACATCCTGGTTCCCGAGTTCTCCTTCGACCTGGACACCGCCCCGATGCTCATGATCCACGGCGACGCCGACGGCTATGCGTCGATGGGCTCCGTCAAGGTGTGGGAAAAGCTCCGCGCCATGGGCCTTTCCGCGGAACTGCACACGCTCGCCCTCCGCGAGCACTGCTTCCAGCGAACAGCTTCCCCCGGCACCGGCAGCTACACCTGGCTGGACCGGATCCAGGAGTTCCTCAAGGGTCGCGGTCTCCTGTAAGCGATGCGCAAGCTCAAGGTCCCGAATACCTACGTCATCATCGCGGTCATCATCGCCCTTTGCGCGGTCCTGACCTGGTTCGTCCCGGGCGGGCAGTATGTCAAGGCCGATGACGGGACGCTGTCGTACGAGTCGGTCGATGCCGTCCCGCAGACATGGCAGGTGCTGTCGGCCGTCTATCACGGGTTCGTGAAGCAGGCCGGCATCATCGTCTTCATCCTCGTCGTGGGCGGAGCCTTCTGGCTGCTGAACGCCACGGGAGCGGTGGAGGCGGGCATCCAGCGGTTCATCGTCCGGATCGGCAAGCGGGACATCCTTGTGCTGGTCGCGCTGACGGTGCTGTTCTCTCTCGCCGGTGCGGTGTTCGGGATGAGCGAGGAGACGATTCCTTTCGTGGGCATCGTCGTCCCGCTGGTCGTGTCCATGGGCTATGATGCTTTCATGGGCATGCTGGTGGTCTATGTGGCCTCCAATGTGGGTTTCTCCAGCGCCTTCCTGAATCCTTTCACCGTGGGGATCGCCCAGGGCATGGCGGATCTCCCGCTCTTCTCCGGCATGGGCTACCGTATCTTCTGCTGGGCCTTCCTGACGCTCCTGATGGTTGTTTTCGTGTGCTTCTACGCGAAGCGAACGCGGAAAGAACCGGCTGTCATCCTGAGCGCCAGCGAAGAATCAGTCACGCCCCTGACGAAGCGCCAGTCCTGGATTCTCGTCGTCCTCCTCCTGACGGTCATCGCCCTCATCGTCGGCGTCACCTGCTGGGACTGGTACATGCCCGAGATTACGGGCCTGTTCCTCGGGATGGGGATCGTGTGCGGCATCATCGCGGGTTTCTCCGCCAACAAGATTGCCGATGAACTCATCGCCGGGGCGCGCGACATCCTGTCGGCGGCCCTCGTCGTGGGCTTCGCCTCCGGCATCATCGTCATCCTGCAGGATGGAAAGGTCGTCGACAGCATCCTGCACGGGATGCAGGAAGGGCTGGACGGGAGCTCGCCGGCAGCCTCCCTGACGGCCATGTACGGCATCCAGGCCCTCATCAATTTCGTCATCCCTTCCGCTACCGCCAAGGCGGCCATCACCATCCCGATCATGGCCCCCTTTGCCGATATGGTCGGCGTTTCCCGCCAGGCAATGGTCCTCGCATTCCAGTTCGGCGACGGCTTCACGAACATGGTCACGCCCACCTCCGGCGTCCTCGTCGCCGCTCTCGCCATGGCTCGGATTCCCTATGCGAAGTGGGTAAAATGGGTTTGGAAAGGGGTGGCCGTCTTGCTCGTCCTGGGCCAGTTGCTGCTCCTGGCGACCGTTTTGTGTGCGATTCCCGAGTTTTAGTATTGCTGGATTCCTAGGAATAGTTATATTTGTGGGAAATTTCTAACTTTTCCCACAAATGCAAGAGAAAGACGGAAAATACATCTTCGGCGTCGTGAAGGTGGGGGACAAGGGACAGATCGTCATCCCCAAGGACGCCCGCCAGGTCTATGACATCAAGCCCGGCGATGCCCTGATCATGCTCGGGGACGAGCGCGGCATCGCCCTCCTCAAGACGGAAATCTTCCAGAACGCGATCGACCAGGCGATGGGGGGCCTGACGAAATGAGAAAGCATTGGATCGACAACCTGCGCTGGGTGACGGTGCTCCTGGTGCTGTTCTATCATGTCATCTACTTCTACAACAACAAGGGGGTCTTCGGCGGCATCGGCGGTTTCGGCGCGTATCCGCAGTGCCCCCAGTACCAGGATGTGGTGATGTATATCCTGTATCCTTTCTTCATGCCGCTGCTGTTCATCCTCGCCGGCATCAGCGCGCGGTATGCGCTCCAGAAGTATTCCTCCAAGGAATGGTTCAAGGCGCGTACGCGGAAGCTGCTAGTCCCCGGCACCATCGGCCTGCTCGTGTTCCATTGGATGGTGGGGTATTTCAATACCGTCGTGGCGGAAAGGGAAGGCGTGTTCGACGGGGTTCCCGGCGTAGTCAAGTATTTCATTATGGCGTTCTCCGGCACGGGTCCGCTCTGGTTCATCCAGGTGCTTTGGCTGCTGTGCCTCGTGCTCCTCGCGGTGCGGGCGCTTGACCGCAAGGACAAGTTCTGGACCTGGTGCGGCAAGGCCAATCTCGTTTGGGTCATCCTGCTCGGGGTCCTGTTCTGGCTGGGCGAGCAGACGCTTGTCAAGAACCCCCGCCCGGCCACGTTGGACGGCCTCCTGAACCTGTATAAGCCCATTTTCTACCTCATTCCTTTCTTGCTGGGTTACTTCGTGTTTTCCCACGACGAGGTGCAGGAAAAGCTGGGCAAGGCTTGGATTCCCTTGATGGCCTGCGCGGTCGTTGCCGGTGGCATCCTTATCGGCACGACTTTCGGCCAGGACAACACGTCTCCTCAGTATCTGGGCAGTCCACTGAACTGCATCTACGGCTGGCTGATGTGCCTCGCGATGATGGCCTGGTTCCAGGCGAAGTACGACTGCACCAGCCCGTTCGCGGCCTATATGACCCGAAGCAGCTATGGCCTGTACATCGTCCATTACCTGGTGATTGCGAGCCTGGGCTATATGATGAAAACCTACACCCAGCTGCCGCCATGGTCGATGTATGTCATCCTGGCCGTCGCGGTGTTCACGCTTTCTCCGCTGCTGTACGAGATCCTGCGTCGGATTCCTTTCGTCCGCTGGGCGGTCCTGGGAGAGAAGAAGTCATGATTTTTCCGTATCTTTGCTAATATGAAAAGATTAGCATGGATACTCTGGGCGGCGGCCTTGCTGCCGGTCGCTTGTTCCCATCCGAAAGACCTGACCCTGGAGGAAGGCGCGGGATGGTCTTCCCGACGCCAATATGCAGATTTCGTCATCACGGGGCAGGCCCGGACGGAGGAAGGGGCCGCCGCGGCCATCCGCTTCTGCGAAAGCGCCCCGGGCGCGGGATATGAGGTCCTGCTGCAGAACGGCCCGATTGATGGGACCGTCAAGACAGGAAGCCTTTCACACGTGCGGAATCTCTACCGTTCCCTCGCCCAGGACGGCGAGTGGTTCGATTTCAGCGTCGCGGTGCGGGGCAAGAACATCGGCGTCCAGGTCAATGGTATGGACGTCGTCTGCTACACGGAACCGGCGAATCCCTGGCGCAGCGAGGAGCACGCCGGGCAGCGCATCGCCCCCGGCCGCATTTCCTTCCAAAGCCTGAAAGGGAAGGTGGAGGTGCGCGGCCTGGAGATCGACAAACTTCCCGCCGGGCTGAAGAATCCGGCCGATACGCTGCCTCCCGTGGACGAACAGGAGGACAGCATCATCCGGTTGCAGCAGCGAGACTTCCCGGTCATCGACTATCATGTCCACCTCAAAGGCGGTCTGACCAAGGAGATGGCGCACGCGATGAGCATGAATTACGGCATCAACTACGGCGTCGCGCCCAACGCGGGCGAAGGCGGCGTGGGCCGCATGCTCGCGGACGATGCGGAGGTCTATGCCTATTACGAGGAGATCAGCGGCGACCCCTTCCTGTTCGGCGTGCAGGGGGAGGGCCGCAAATGGACCCAGACCTTCTCGCCCGAAGCGCTGGGCATCTTCGAATACCTGTTCACCGACGCGATGACCATCGTGGACCACAAGGGCCGGATCTCCCGCATCTACCGCCCCGAGGAGGCCATTTTCGACGGGATCGACAAGCAGCGGTACATGGACCATCTCGTGGACCAGACGGTGCTCATCCTTACCAACGAGCCCGCGGACATCTATGCGAATCCGACTTACCTGCCCGACGAGATGCAGGCCGATTATGACCTTTACTGGACCCCCGAACGGGTGGACCGCGTCCTGGACGTCCTGGTGCGGTACAAGATTGCCCTGGAGATCAATCCGCGCTACGAGATTCCGAGTTTCGACATCATCCGCCGGGCGAAGGAACGCGGCATCAAGTTCACGTTCGGCACGAACAACGTGGACGCCGACTTCGGCCGGCTCGAGTACGCCGTGGAAGCCATCGACGCCTGCGGCCTGACCCCGGACGACATCTGGTTCCCGTCGATGAGCATCCGCTCATCCCGTCCCACGGTCATCTACAATCATTTCCGTTAGGCAGTCGACCTCCTTTTCTTGGATACAAAACGGCTATTTAGAATAAAAATGCAGCCGGATGGATAATTCTGCATTTTTACAAACAGGCCGTTTGGTAATAGTATTCTTCTGAAAGGCTTTTTTTCGCCGTCAGATGGATAGCGTTTTGGGGTTTCTGTCCGAAAATGCTAAGCCGGACGGCCTGGAAGGGCGAAAAATGTTAAAATTTGGCAATTAAAAATTTTTAGTATTTTTGCCCAAGTCCATTAGTTAGTAGTTGTTATGTCGAAGATTACGAAAACCCCCACGGGCCTGAGGGTGCCCGATGCTGTCACCATTCCGTTCATCGCTGGCGACGGAATTGGCAAGGAAATCTCGCCGGTCTGCCGGGCGGTCGTGGATGCGGCCGTCAAGCAGGCTTTCAAAGGAAACCGCTCGATCGAGTGGCTGGAGGTGGAAGCCGGCCAGGAGGCCTTCAAGAAACACGGCTCTTATCTGCCGGAGGAGACGGTGGCGGCCTTCAAGGAGTATCGGGTCGGCCTGAAGGGACCGCTCAATACGCCGGCGGGCCGGGGTGTCCGGTCTTTGAACGTGGCTTTGCGCCAGGCGCTGGACCTCTATGCCTGCGTGCGTCCTTTCCGCTATTTCTATGGTGTCTATTCCCCGGTGAAGTATCCCGAGCGGATCGACATCACCGTGTTCCGTGAGAATACGGAAGACGTATATGCCGGCATCGAGTGGCCGTACGGCTCCGAGAATGCAGAAAAGTTCAGCAAGTTCCTCTGCGAGGAGCTCCAGGAGACCAAGGTCCGATTCCCGGAAACGGCGGCGTACGGCGTGAAACCCGTCTCGAAGGAGGGAACGGAGCGCCTGGTCCGGAGGGCCATCCAGTATGCGCTGGACCATCATCGCCGCAGCGTGACCCTGGTCCACAACGGCAACATCATGAAATATACCGAGGGCGCCTTCTGCAACTGGGCCTATGAGCTGGCCGAGCGGGAGTTCGGGCCCTACCTCTCCTCGGGCCGGCTGGTCGTGACGGGCATCACCTGCGACGCCTTCCTGCAGAATGCGATTTCCAACCCGGAGGAATTCAGCGTCATCGCCACGCTGAACCTCAACGGCGATTACATTTCCGACGTGCTGGCCGCCCAGGTCGGCGGTGTCGGCATGGCTCCGAGCGGCAACATCAATTACGAGAGCGGACACGGGATCTTCGAGGTGACGCACGGCGTCGCTTCCGACATCGAGGGGAAGAACGTGGCGAACCCCAGCTCCCTGATCCTGTCCGCCGCCATGATGCTCGAGCATATCGGCTGGAACGATGCAGCCAAGCTCATCGTCACGGCCATGGAGCGCGCGTTGCGCCAGGGGATTTCCACCTCGGATGTCGCCGAATCCGTCAAGCACGGCAAGTGCGTAGGCACCAAGGAGTTCGGCGAGGCGCTCATCGCCATGATGAATCCCTCTTCCCATATCGGCTCGCGGTAGATGAACAAGGGTTTTCTGATTTACAAGCTGGCGGACCGGGTCAAGGCGGCCAGCCGGATCGACAGCGACCTCTTCCCCAAGTACGGCGTCAAGCGCGGCTTGCGGAACGAGGACGGGTCCGGCGTCCTGGTGGGCCTGACCAACGTCGGCAATGTGGTCGGCTATCAGCGGGAAGCGGACGGCCGGCTGACGCCCGTAGAGGGAAAGCTCTTCTACCGCGGGTATGAACTGAGCGAACTGGTCGCTCCGCTCCGGAAGGAGAACCGGCTGGGGTTCGAGGAAGTGGCCTACCTGCTGCTTTCGGGCGACCTGCCCGACCGGGAGGAACTGGATTCCTTCCGCGAGCTGCTGAATTCCAAGATGCCCCTGGACCACCGTTCCATGGTCCATATCATCGACCTGGAGGGTTCCAACATCATGAACATCCTGGCGCGCTGCGTCCTGGAGATGTACACCTTCGACGACAATCCGGAGGACCTGTCCAGGGACAACCTGATGCGCCAGTCCATCGACCTGATCGCGAAGTTCCCGACCATCATCGCCTATGCCTACAACTGCTACCGGCATTCTGTGCAGGGGCGGGGACTCCATATCCGCCATCCCAAGGAGAGCCTTTCCCTGGCCGAGAACTTCCTCTACCTGCTGAAGGGCGATTTCACGCCGCTGGAGGCCCGGATGCTGGACCTGCTGATGATCACGCAGGCGGAGCACGGCGGCGGTAACAACTCGACCTTCACGGTCCGCGTGACGAGCTCTTCCCGGACGGATACCTATTCGTCCATCGCCGCCGGCATCGGCTCCCTGAAAGGACGCCTCCACGGCGGGGCCAACATCATGGTGGCCGACATGTTCCAGCACCTCCGGGAGGTCATCCGGGACTGGGAGGATACGGAGGAGATCGACACCTACCTGAACCGGATGCTGGACAAGGAGGCGTACGACCAGACGGGACTCATCTACGGGCTCGGCCACGCGGTCTATACGGTCAGCGACCCCCGCGCCGTGAACCTGAAGGAGCAGGCGCGGCAGCTGGCCGAGGAGAAGGGGCGGATGAAGGAGTACGAGTTCCTGTGCCGGATCGAGGAGCGCGGCCTGGCGTGCATCCGGGCCCGCCGGAGCACCCCGCGTCCCATCTGCGCCAACCTGGACTTCTATTCCGGCTTCATCTATGAGATGATCGGCATTCCCCGCGAACTCTATACGCCCATCTTTGCGATGTCCCGCATCGTGGGCTGGTGCGCGCACCGGATCGAGGAACTGAATTTCGAAGACAAGCGGATCATCCGTCCGGCCTATATGAACGTGGCCGGCCAGCGGAAGTACGAACCCCTCTCCAAGCGGTAACAAGCGTTAGTGATAATAATTTCGTTGAGATAGCACAACGAATGATTAAAATGTGTAACTTTATCGGCACATTTTAATTAGACTACATTATTACTAACACTTGAAGCTATGATCATTGGTATTCCCAAGGAAATCATGCACGACGAGGCTCGTGTAGCAGCCACCCCCGAAACGGTGGGGAAATTTGTCAAGGATGGTTTTGAGGTGCTCGTGGAGCGCCACGCCGGAGACGGCGCCCTCTATCACGACGAGGACTACATCCAGGCCGGCGCGAAGATCGTCGACAACCCGCAGGAGATCTACGACCGCGCGGAGATGATCCTCAAGGTCAAGGAGCCCTTGATGAACGAGACCCTGCACAAGCACGAAGTGGACATGATGCACAAGGGCCAGGTCCTCATCACGTTCATCCATCCGGCCTCCCCGGTGAACCACGAGATGGTGAAGGCGCTCTCCGCCAAAGGCGTGACGGCCATCACCCTGGACGGCATTCCGCGCATTTCCCGCGCCCAGAGCATGGACGCGCTCACTTCCATGAGCACCTGCGCCGGTTACAAGGGAATCCTGATGGCGGCCGACCGTCTCACGACCTTCGTCCCGCAGATGTTCACGGCCGTCGGCCAGATCAAGCCGGCCAAGGTCATGGTCATCGGCGTGGGTGTCGCCGGCCTGCAGGCCCTTGCGACCGCCAAGCGCCTGGGCGCGATCACCTATGCGGCCGATATCCGTCCCATGGCCTCTGAAAACGCCATGTCCCTGGGCGCGAAGGTGGTTGACACCACGGTTCCGCCGGAGCTGGCCATCGCCGAAGGCGGTTATGCCAACCGGCTGCCGGCCGATGTCCTCGTCAAGGAGCAGGAAGCCCTGAAGGCGACCATCCAGGAAATGGACATCGTCTTCTGCTCCGCTCTCATCCCCGGCAAGATCGCCCCGGTCATCATCACGGAAGAGATGGTGAAAGGCATGAAGAAGGGTTCCGTCATCGTGGACATCTCCATCGACCAGGGCGGCAACTGCGAGCTTACCCCGAAGGGCGGCATCGAGACCAAGTACGGCGTGACGCTGATGGGTGTGAAGAACATCCCCGGCCTCCTGCCGACGAGCTCCACCTGGATGTTCTCCAACAACCTCTACAACCTCGTGAGCTACCTGGTCAAGGACGGCAAGTTCGTCCTCGACCGCAGCGACGAGATCGTCCAGAAGTCGCTGGTGTGCATCGACGGCCAGCTGGTCCATCAGGGCGCCCGCGAGGCCATGGGCTTATGATGCACCCGCTGATCCTCTTCGCAGTCTTCCTTGTGAGCGCGGTCCTGGGATACTTCATCATCAGGACCGTGCCCAGCTTGCTCCATACGCCGCTGATGTCCGGCATGAACGCCCTGTCCGGGGTGACGATCGTCGGCGCCATCGTGGCGACAGGCGTCGCTTTCCTCGCCGGGGACGGCTTTTGGGCGCAGTTCGCCGGCGGCCTGGCCATCGTGCTGGCGGCGGTCAATGTGTTCGGCGGTTTCGGCGTGACGCACCGGATGCTGAAGATGTTTGACAAGAAAAAGAAGTAGGGGATGCCGGCATTGCAGATCATACTCAGTGCGATCCTGGCGGTGCTCGTGCTCGTCGGAATCTCGATGATGAGCAAGGTCCGGACGGCCGTCGCGGGCAACCTGCTGTCGGCCTTCGCGATGCTTTGCGGCATCGTCGGCACGCTGTTTTTTGCCGGCGTCGTGTCGGTATGGACCATCTATGTGTCCATCCTCATCGGCGCCCTTGTCGGCGGCCTCCTGGCCGCCCGGGTCCAGATGATCCAGATGCCGCAGACGGTGGCCCTGTTCAACGGCCTCGGCGGCGGCGCATCGGCCCTGGTCGGCCTCCTGTCCGTCCATGGAGACAGCGCCTTTGTCCGGTTCACCGCGCTCCTGGCGGTGGCCGTGGGCATGGTGACGCTGGTGGGCAGCCTGGTCGCAGCCGGCAAGCTGCACCGGATTCTTCCGCAGAAGCCGGTCGTCTGGAAGGCCCACGCCCTGTGCACCCTGCTGTTCCTGGCGCTTACGCTGGCCTTTGTGGTGGCCGGCACTTTTGTCCAGGGCATCGGCCTGACCGTATGCCTGGTGGGCGCGTTTGTGTCCGCCTCCCTCTTCGGCCTCTGGTTCTCCCTCCGCGTGGGCGGAGCAGACATGCCCATTACCATCTCGCTGCTCAACTCGCTGTCGGGCGTGGCCGGCTCCATCGCCGGCATGGCCATCGGCGACGTGTTCCTGGTGGCCGTCGGCGGTATCGTCGGCGCCTCCGGCCTCCTGCTCACCCAGATCATGTGCCGGGCGATGAACCGCAAGCTGATGAGCATCCTCACGGGCGGAACGATGACCCCGCCCGCCCCGCAACCCCCGGTCATTGAAGAAAACGAAAACGAAGAACTGATTCGACGCATCATGGATTTAGAGAAGAAAATCAAGGAACTGGAGGCGATGGTCGCCGACCTCGAAGCCCGTGTGAAGGCCCTGGACGGCCAGCTGAATGCCGCGCCGGCGCCCGTGGAAGCCCCCGCCCCCGCCGAGGAAGCGCCCACCGCGGCGTCCGTCCTGTCCAAGGCCAAGGACGTCATCATCGTTCCCGGCTACGGCATGGCGCTGGCGCAGGCCCAGCATCAGGTCCGCCAGCTGGCGGACAAGCTGGAGAGCCGCGGCGCCCGCGTCCGCTTCGCCATCCACCCGGTCGCCGGACGCATGCCGGGTCACATGAACGTCCTCCTGGCCGAGGCCGATGTCGACTACGAGAAGCTGTACGAGATGGACGCCATCAACGACGACTTCAAGAACGCCGACGCCGTCGTGGTCATCGGCGCCAATGACGTCCTCAACCCGGCCGCCCGGAACGCCGTGGGTACTCCCATTTACGGCATGCCGGTCCTCAACGTGGACCAGGCCCCGGAAGTGATTGTCTGCAACTTCGACCTCAAGCCCGGCTATGCCGGCGTGGAGAACCCGATTTACACCCGCAAAAAAGGCGTCTACCTGGAACTCGGCGACGCCAAGGAAACCCTGATGCGGTTGATGGCGGGGATTGCCTGAAGCGTGTCTGAGGCACTAAGTAAAAGGAGTCGGCTCACCATGAGCCGACTCCTTTTTCATGGGCGTTTATTTGAACTGGGCCATCCACTGAACCATCATCTCCAATACCTCGGGGGTGATGGTTTCCTCGATGTTCCGGTATTCCGCGATGGCACCGGTCGTGCAGTGCTGGAAGAGGTGATTGACGCCTTCGATGGCTTCGATCCGGTTCTTGGGATTGGCAGGCAGACCGCTTCGCAGGGCACCGAGGTTGCTTTCATACTCCACCTGGATGTCCTTCGTGCCGTTGATGGCCAGGACAGGGCAGGTGATGCCGCCCAGCAGCGGGCGCATATCCAGCGTGAGGAACTTTCTCATCCACGGAATCTGGATCTGCGTGATGACTTGCTGATAGCTCTGTTTCAGTTCGTCCGGGAGGCTCAATTCGTCGGGGAAGGGCATCCGCCCGCCATGGACCCGTACCTCACAGGCCTCCTGGACGGCTTTGCAGAAGATATCGATTTGGTCTTCGGAGTATCCCGCGCTTTCCAGCGAGACCCGGCTCTGCCGGACAATCGTTTCGATGCCGGAAACGGCCATGCCGGCCAGGCTGATGATGAAATCGGCCTGGCCTTCCGCCGCCAGCATCAGGGCGATGGTGCCGCCTTCGCTGTGGCCGATGACGCCCACCTTGTCGAAGCGCTCCCGGAGCAGTTTGATGCCGGCGAGGGCGTCGTCCTTGAAGTCGATGGTCGTGGCCTCCAGCACATCTCCCGTCGATCCTCCCACGCCGCGGTCGTCGCAGCGGAGCGTGGCGACACCGGCCCGGGCGAGGGCATCGGCGATGACTGCAAAGGGCTTGTGCTCAAAGATTTCCTCATCCCGGTTCTCCTGCCCGCTGCCGGTGACCATGATTAGCACGGGCGTCTTGCGCGTGTAACCTTCCGGCAGCACGAGGGTTCCGGCCAGTCTGGCCTCGCCGTTGGTGAAGGTGACTTCCTCTTCGGTGTAAGGGAAGGGACCTATCGGGGTCTGCGGCCGGTTCAGTTTCGCTTCCGGTGTCAGCGCCAGGGGCAGGGACAGGCTGCCCTGCTTGAACGTGCCCAGGATCTGCTTTCCCATCCAAAGACCTTCATAAGAGGCGCCCAGGCTGGGAATCTTGATGGTAATGCCCCCGACGGCCGTCCTTTCGATCTGGACGGGGATTCCCTGCGCCGCCTGGTCCGGAGAATCCATGGAAGGTTCGTCTCCATCCAGATGGAACACGATGGTAAGCGAGGTGCCCTGGACATCCAGTTTCCCCGACCAGTTCCCCGTCTGGGCTTTTGCCAGGAACACGGTGGAGAGCAGCAGAACGATGGCAGCAAGGATCTTTTTCATGGGAGATTCATTTTGGTTTTGAGCAAAGATAGTAATTATTTATTGAAAAACAATAATTCTTATTAAAATTTCAATAAATAGCACGGCGAGTAGAGATTTAGGAAAGATAAAGATTACCTTTGACCGTTTGCTCAATCGGCTTCCAGGAAGGATTATCCGGACTTTGAGCGCCGCGCCTCCGCCTGGGCCGCAGTGGCACGAAAAATGGGCTATACCGTTTACGGCCAGCCCATGTAGTGTCCTAATTTGTGTCCCGGGATGACTACCGTCCGCCGGGTCCGCCGCCGGGTCCGCCGCCAGGTCCGCCGCCGGGGCCACCTCCCGGACCACCGGCGCCGCCGGTGTAGTTGGAGAGGGAGACGGAAGAACCGCCGGTGATGCCGTCCACGGCCCAGACGCCGCCGCATTTGGCTTCGCCGCTTACACTCACTCCCTGATAGCCGCTGGAAAGCGAGGGGGCCGATACGATCACACTGGAGATATTGGCCGGGGCCTTGAAGGCTGCGATGAAGGACTTGCCGTCAGAGAGGGCATTCCAGGAGCCGGCCTTTCCGCTCATGCCGTACACGTTCTGGGAGGCGGAATAACCGCTTTCCAGGCCGCCGTAGGCCACTAGGGTAGCACCCTTGTTGATATAGAGTTTCTTGCCTTCTTCCGTGTTGGCGTCGATGGCCACTTCCGGATTGCCCTTGGTACAGATGGCCATCACATAGCCGCCGTTGAGGTTGGTATTGCCGTTGGAGTCCATGGCGTCATTCCCCGAAGAGAAGGCATAGACGAAGCCCTTGTTCACGGTCAGGTCTCCCTGGCAGTTGATGGCGTCTTCACTGTTGGAAGAGACATAGGTCTCACCGCCGTCAAATGTCAAGTCCCCCTTGACTTCCAGCCCTTCGCCATAGGAACTGGTCACGGTAATGATGCCGCCGCTGATGACGAGCTTGCCGGCATTTCCCGTCACTTTGGCCCGGTCGCCGGTGCCGTCCTTGGTCACCCAGCCGATCTTGACGCCCTTCGCGGATACGTCGTTCACTTCACGGCCCGATACCGTAATATCGAGCGTGCCGCCCATGATGTAGCTGTCGGAGAGCGTGTGGTTCGTTTCGTCGAAGTCGTAGCTGCCTGCCCGGATGCCCTTGCCTCCGTCGCCGGTGTTCTTGAGGGTGAGGGAGCCGCCCGTCATCGCGAAGTAGTTGTCGGCCTTGACGCAGGAGGTTCCGGTGTATTCGGCATCCTCGTCGTCGTAGGCAACGCCGCCGGTGGACGTCACCATGTGCGTTCCTCCTTCGACCAGCACGTAATCGTCCGTGGAGATTCCTTTCGCCATGTCGGCGGCGATGGAGACCACCAGGGTCCCGTTCGAAAGCTGGACATAGTCTTTGCCCATGAGGCCGTTGCCGGCGGTGCTGCCTGCGTTCACCTTGACCGTGGGGCTTTCCATCATCCGGATGTAATCGTCGGAGGAGATGCCGGCCTTGCCCTGCGCATTCAGCGCATGGACGGTCAGGAGGCCGTTGCCGCTGAAGATGAGCTGGCTTTCGCTGAAGAATACGGCCTTCTGGTCTTCGTCGTCAACCTTGGTATAGGCCGCGGAGGCGCCGTCAGAAAGCGTGTTCGTGCCTTGCACCACGACGAACGTACGTTTCTTGCACTGGTTGTTGATGGCCGCGCCGTCGGGATTGGTCAGGCTGACACCGTTGAGCAGGATGGCCTGCTTCTTGGCGCCGTAGACCTTGAAGAATCCATTGTCGGTGGCGCCGGTGAGTTCATAGATGAGCACTTCGCCGCCGGTGTTGTTGACCGTGACCTTGTTGCCGTCGACGCTCACATAACCGTAGCTGTCGCCGTTGACGGTCGCATCACCCGTTCGAGAGTAGGTGATCGTAATCCTTCCCTTGAAGGTCGTGGTGGAGATGTCGTCGTCAGAGGAGGGGTCGCCGGTGGAGGCGAAGGTGAGCGGATCGCCGTCCGACCCGCTGCCAGAGGCGCTCATCACCGTCAGCATATAGGAGGCGGTGGATGCGCTGTAGGTTTCGTCCGCCGCGGATTTGGCGGAGATCAGGGTGGATCCGCTTCCCAGCAGGGTGATGGCTCCGTTCGGACCGATGGTGGCCACCTCCGTCTGCGAGGATTCATAGGTGACGCCGACGCTGAACGTATTGGTCAGCGTGGGGAAACTGTTTTCTGTGCCGAGGGTGGCTTCAAAGGAATCGGCGCTCCATGCGAGGGCGGGGTCTTTCAGGTTCGAGGCGCCTTGCCCGTTGCCCGGGAAGCCCTCCGGGAAGTCGGGACTGAAGGGGGAATCATCCCGCTCGCAACCCGTGGCGGCGAGCGCTATCGTAACCAGCATCCATACAATCTTCTTCATAATGCAAAAGGTTTTAGTATACGCATCGGAAAGGTAACCAATTATCAAACCACATCCGGCCCGGAAAGGCGGAGATTCAGCGAACGCCGTCTTTTCTTCAGCGAACGTCCGCGATATCTGGAAAAAAGAGCGTATTTTTGCGAAAACGAAAGTGGAATGCGTATTGTCCTGCCATTTCTGGTCCTTGTCCTGGTCCATCATTTCCTCCTGGCACCCCTCCTCAGGAAGCGCCTTCCGCTTTATATCGGGTTCACGATGGCGCTTCTGGTGCTGTTCGGCATCTGGTGTTTTTCTCCCATCGACCGTCCTCAGGGAGCTCCGGCTTTCCCCGGGCAGAACGAGATGATGCCTCCGCCCCCTCCGGGACCGGACGGGAAAGGACCGGAACCGCAGGGGCGGAAGAGGCCGATCGGTCGGGAAACTTCGAGACTGATCATGGGCATCCTTCTCGTCGGCGTGGACCTGGGGGCGTATTTCTATATGGAGTCCCGGCGCAAGGAACGCCGGATGAAGGAACTGGAAGCCGAGAACACCAAACAGAGACTGGAGTCGCTGCGGTACCAGATCAATCCGCATTTCCTGATGAATACGCTCAACAACATCCACGCGCTCGTGGACATCGATCCGGAGAAGGCCAAGGAGAGCATCGAGGAGTTCTCGAAGATGATGCGCATCCTGCTGTATGAGGGCGATGCTCCCACCATTCCGCTGGAGCGAGAGCTGGACTTCATCGAACATTTCATTTCCCTGATGCGGCTCCGTTATCCCGAGGATGCGCTTCGGGTCGATACGGTCTTTCCGAAAGCGCGGAACGGCGCGGTCGTTCCTCCGCTGGTGATGGCCTCTTTCGTGGAAAACGCCTTCAAGCACGGAGTGAGCTATTCGGAAGAATCGTTCATCCGCGTGAAGGTCGAGCTTCAGGAAGGCAAGGTGGTTTTCCATTGCGTCAATTCCTCGCATCCGGCCGAGGCGGATGAGCGCCACGGGATCGGCTTGGAGAACATCAAGAAACGGCTCACGCTGCTGTACGGCAACTCCTACACCTTGTCCATCGATGAGGAGGGCGGGCGCTATGACGTCTTGCTGGCCGTCCCGGACCAAACCCTTCTGGCATCATGATACGCGTCATCGCCATAGACGATGAGCCGCTGGCCCTGCGCCAGCTGGAAATGTACATGGCCAAGGTCCCGTTCCTGGAGCTGGTGGCCGCCTGCAGCAGCGCCGCGATGGCGGCGCCCTATGTCGCGAAGGCCGATGCGCTCTTCCTGGACATCAACATGCCGGATCTCAGCGGGATGGATTTCATCAAGTCGCTGCCTCATCCGCCCGCCGTTGTCTTCACGACGGCCTATTCGGAGTATGCCGTGGAAGGGTTCCGGGTCAATGCCGTGGACTACCTGTTGAAACCATTCAGTTTCAAGGAATTTGAAGCCTCCTGTGAAAAACTGCGGAAGCATCTGGAGATGCAGGCGGCGCTCGAAGCCCGGGAGTCGGACCCGGTCCTCCACTTCAAGGCGGACTACCGGACCCTTAGCATCGATGTCCGCAAGATCCTCTATGTGGAGAGCATGAGCGAATATGTCAAGATCTTCCTGGTCGATGCGGAGGCGCCGGTCGTCGTCCTCTACAGCCTGAAAAATCTCATCGAACAGTTGCCGGCCGACCGCTTCATGCGCATCCACCGCTCCTATATCATCGCCCTGGGGCATATCGCGGAGGCCTCCCGCACTTCCGTCCGGCTGGACAATGGCAAGACCCTCCCTGTCGGAGAACTTTACCGGCCGGAATTCGGCGCGTATCTGGCTTCCTGTTGACTGGTTCTCCCTTTCGGTTACCAATATTTCAACATCACGGCGTCGTGGTTCTTCTTGAGTTCCGGGGTGTTGTCCAGCACCATCGTGGGATTCTCATCGGGATTGAACGGCTCCCACGCGGGCAGTTCCTTGCAGTTGGGGTTGCTGGTCTTGATGAAAGCGATCCAGGCGCTGCTGACTTTGTCGGCCATTCGGTAGGCCTCGGCCGTTCCACCGGTCATCTCCCGCTGGTTGGCCACATTGTTGAACATGAATGGAAGTTCCATCCCGTGACAGGCGGCAAGCGCTCCGTCATTGACGGCAGATTTCCAGGCGAAGAGGTAGACATAGGCATCTGCGCCACCCAGGGCATGTTTGGCCGTTGCCTGGCGGATGACGTTGGCACGGGTCCGGAAGTCCGTGTTGACCAGCTCTTTGGGTGCTTGTCCCGGATACACGGTCTCGAAGTCCTGGAGGAAGGCCTGGAACTTCTCCTCGCCCAGTCTCGGGAGCAGGGACGCCCGGACCTGGTCCATGGTCAGGGGAACGTCGTTGGTATAGCAGAACTCGTTGAGGTTGGACCCGATCAGCATGGGCACCTCAGCGCTGCACGCTGCCGCAACAGGATCGAACGGATGCTGCACCAGATACTTCCCGTCCACGACGGGGGAGAATCCGCCGCGTCCGAGCCGGCGTGACGCGCGGTTCCCGGCCGCCACGAGTTCTTCGTAGGAGAACGAATCCAGGTCCACGTCCGGCCCCGGCTTCAGCCCCAGTTCTTCCACGACCGCCAACCCCAGGGCCCGGCTTTGCGCGGGCTCCTGCTGACGCAGTGTGGAGCCGCTCTGTACGATGGCCCGATGGAAGAGTCCTTTCGCGGCGGGCATCGCCATCAGGGTGGAAGTCTTGCCGCCACCGCCGCTCTGCCCGCCGATCGTTACGCAGCGCGGGTCTCCTCCAAAGGCCTCGATATTGTCACGTACCCACTCCAGCGCCTTTATCAGGTCTTGCTGGCCGAGGTTGACGGACTCTGCATACTTCCCGCCCAAGGCGGTCAAGTCCAGGTAGCCCAAGATGTTGAGGCGGTGATTGACCGTCACCACCACGATGTCTCCCTTCCTGGCCAGCGCCGTCCCTTCCTGGGCCGGCAGGAATATGGCGGATCCGGAAGAATAGCCTCCGCCATGGAACCAGACGAATACCGGACGCTTCCTCCCGTCCAGGCCCGGTGTCCACACATTGAGCACCTGGCAGTCCTCGGAACTCTTTTCGTTCTTGAACTGGAAGCCGAAGTCATAGTCGCTGGGCTGGCCGCCCCAGTTCATGTTCTGGCCCTGGCGGGCCTGCGGGCCGTATACCTGGGTTTTCCTGACACCCTCCCATTTGTCAGGATCCGTGGGTGGCATGAAGCGGTCGGCCTTGGCATAAGGGACTCCCTTGAAGGTATAGATCCCGGCATCGTTGTAGCCCATGACCTTGCCGGCTCCGGTTTCAACGATACAATCGTCTCCGGTCGTTATGGGGCCGATGCCGGCTACCTGGCCGTTGTTCTTGCAGGCGACCAGGACCATCAGGAGTCCCACCGCGGTAAACAGCGTTCTTCTCATATCGGTTGATGTTTTAGTGTTCAATGACTTACTGACAAAGATAAGAAAGATTTTGGAAGAAAAACCTTGATCCTGAAATGAAAACAAACACGCCTTCCTGTCACTTGGAAGGCGTGTTCTTGTGCCCCGGGCGGGAATCGAACCCGCACGGCCGTTTCGGGCCAAGGGATTTTCGTACCACTGTGGCTTTCACCACCAGGACGGCGTGCCGCACCTGTTTGGGGTCTGGACTATTCCTTCACCGTAGGACCGGGTCCGTTAGGTGTGTCGTGTCTAGTCTCTGCACCTTCCTCCTGCCGGAGGCTTGGCTCAAGATTGCCTTCAGCGCGACCTGGTAAGGTTTCCTTGAATTTACGACATTCTACATCCCTCCTTTCGGAGAGTGCACTCAAGTTTTGTTCAAGTCCCTCGTGTCTACCATTTCACCACCAGGGCATGGGTGGTCGTTCCGCGAAGGGGGCGGAACGGACTGCAAAGATAAGGATTATTTCTGACAATGAGAACAAGTGACTTTTGTACACACGGGTTGTGTGGTGTATACCTGCGGGGGTGACAGAATGTGGCGTTAAATGTAAGTGGTTGAATGCCTGTGTGTTATGAAAAGTGTTCTGGTCAAATCAGACCAGAACACTTTTCATAAACTATTGAGCAGCAGACGGTTCCATTCGACGTGCGAACGGAGAGCACTATGCGGCAAACAGGGAAATGATGTTCAGGATGACCTTCGCCGCGGCTTCCATGCTTTCCAGCGGGACGAACTCCATCTTGCCGTGGAAATTCAACCCGCCGGCGAAGATGTTCGGGCAGGGGAGACCCTTGAAGGAGAGGTTCGCGCCGTCGGTGCCGCCGCGGATGGGCTGGATCTTCACCGGGATCCCGGCCATCTCCATGGCCTTGACGGCCTTTTCCACCACGAAGTAGTGCGGTTCCACCTGCTCGCGCATGTTGTAGTACTGGTCGCGGAGGTTGAGCACCGCCGTGCCGGCCCCGTACTTCTGGTTGATGAAATCGACGGCCTGGCCCATCATGACCTTCTTCGCCTCGAACTTCGCCCGGTCGTGGTCGCGGATGATGTAGGCGATGTCCGCCTCCTCCACCGAGCCGTTGAAGGCGATCAGGTGGAAGAACCCCTCGTAGCCTTCCGTATATTCCGGACGCTGGTCCACGGGCAGTAGCGCGCAGAGTTCCTGGCCGATATGCAGTGCATTCTTCATCTTCCCTTTCGCGTAGCCCGGGTGCACATTCCGGCCCTGGATGTGGATCTTGGCCGATGCGGCGTTGAAGTTCTCGAACTCCAGTTCGCCGATCTCGCCGCCGTCCATCGTGTACGCGTAGTCCGCGCCGAAGCGGGGGACGTCGAACTTCACGACGCCGCGGCCGATTTCCTCGTCGGGGGTGAACCCGATCTTGATGGGCCCATGCTTGAATTCCGGGTGCGAAACGATGTACTGGACCGCGTCCATGATCTCCGCCACGCCGCCCTTGTCGTCGGCGCCGAGGAGCGTCGTGCCGTCGGTCGTGATCAACGTCTGGCCCACATAATGGAGCATTTCCGGAAACTCGGACGGCTTCAGGGCCAGTCCGGGCACGCCCTTGAGGGCGATCTCCCCGCCGTCATAGTTCTCCACGATCTGCGGCTTGATGTCCGCACCCGAAGCGTCCGGGGCCGTATCGACATGGGCGATGAAGCCGATGGCCGGCACCTTCGCCTCCACGTTGGACGGGATGCTTCCCATCACGTATCCGAACTCATCCAGCGTGGCCTCCACGCCCATCGCGTTCAGCTCCTCGCACAGCATCCGCAGCAGATTCAGCTGCTTCGCCGTGGACGGCTGACTCTCCGATTCCTCATTGGACTGTGTATCCACAGCCACATACCTCAAAAAACGATCAAGTATCTTTTCCATATTACGAACTTTAGGGAGAGGGTGTTTCTTTTCAAACCTATGCCACCCTCGGCACTATAAGAGGGAGGGGCCCATTTATGGGAGGGGTCGCAAAGCGACGGTTTGAAAAGAAATACCCTCTCCCCATCTTTTATTTCTTAACTTTCATTGAAGAGTAAACCATATACGCAATCAGCAGCAGGAACGGAACGATGGCGATCGCCTCGCCGTACGCGGCGTTCCACTCCGTGAGGAACAGGTCCACGTTCGCAAAGCGGAGGATGGCGCTCACCACGCCCATGAGGGCGCCGCCGGCAATGAAGCCGGATGCGATGAGCGTGCCCTTTTCCTGCCGGGCCGTATTGACCGCGGCGTCCTTGGAGCGCGTGCTCACGAACCAGGAGATGGCGCCGCCCACCAGCAGCGGGAGGTTCAGGTCGATGGGGATGAACATGCCCAGGGCGAACGGCAGGGCCGGCACCTTGAAGAGCGTGAGGAGGAGGGCGATGGCCGCGCCGATGCCGTACAGCAGCCACGGGGCGCCGCCGCCGTTCATCATCGGCTGGATGACCGCCGCCATGGCGTTGGCCTGCGGGGCCACGAGGGCCTGGTCGCCGGTGAAGCCGTAGGTCTTGTTCAGCACCAGCATCACGCCGCACACCGTCACGGCCGAGACCGCGACGCCGAGGAACTTCCAGCCCTCCTGCTTCTTGGGCGTGGAGCCGATCCAGTAACCGATTTTCAGATCGGTGATGAAGGAGCCTGCGACCGACAGGGCCGTGCACACGACGCCGCCGATGATGAGGGCGGCGGCCATGCCGGCGTTGCCCTTCAGGCCCACGGCTACGAGGATCAGGGAGGCGATGATGAGGGTCATCAGCGTCATGCCGGACACCGGGTTCGTGCCCACGATGGCGATGGCGTTGGCCGCCACCGTCGTGAACAGGAAGGACACGA
>ODAJ012167313.1_pt1 | contig 22679 bp, 15 predicted proteins | sample 1539241 | NCBI WGS metagenome assembly ODAJ01 (sample SAMN02144231, study PRJEB22623) | gut metagenome | biome: sheep rumen | host: Ovis aries | place: New Zealand | reverse complement strand
GGCGGCAGATGTTGCTACTGCCACTTCGTTGTCATATAAAGGCCATCTGCCCTCCACCATCTGTTTCGGATTCATGACGGAGGTATCGGAAATCACTCTTGTCGAAAGGCTTTTCGTTTTACTCCCTTTTTTGTAATCCATGGACAGAAAGGTTTCGTAATGTATCTCATCCACACATTCGAAGGAACGTACCGTTTCACCCATACTGACATCCCCTGAAAAATCCGCATCGAAAAGATCGATTCCGGATATTGTCAGAAGTGAGTCCACATCTTTGGCAATGTTTTCGTAAATTCCGAATCCCATTGCCGCCGCAAAAGACAGAACCGTCATCATGATTATGACACCAATCTGGCTTCTGAATTTACCAAAGGTTTCCTTACATGCCAGAGTAATGGAAATCGGCAGATTTGTTTTATCAAAAGGGAAAACGTTTTTCTTGAAATTATGCGTGGTAATTCCGCCGCGAAGAGCCTCCAAAACGCTGGTTTTTTGATATTCTCTTCCGAGAATCAGTGTAAACACGGCAATGATTAAGCAGATTCCGATTACCACACCTGCAAATATTACCGGATCCGGTCGCTGGTTCCAGGAAAGACCGAGTAAGAAAAGCATGATATATCCTATTTTCCCCTGCAGGAGGGCTGCAAGAAGCGTTCCCGCAAAGCTTCCCGCGAAAGATACGGATAAGAGCTGCACCAGAAGAATAAGCATCATTTCCTTTACCGTATAGCCGCCGGCTTCCATGATTCCGGTATTTTTCATATTATCGATAATAAAATTCTTTACGGAGAAATCAATTACCACCATTGCAACCGAAAAAATGATCAGTGCAAATACCAGAATTATAGCGATCACGATAAACGGCAGAATCATACTGGCTACAGACATCATACTGCTCGGAATCAAATTCACGTTCAAATCCAAAGTATCTTCCGGATGACTGTTCTGATAGGCATTGTACCAGAGTATCAGTTCGTTCCCTACGGCCTCCTCAACTTCCGTATCCGTAATTCCTGCTTCCTTTGCACCCTTATTCAGCTGTGTTTTAATCATTTTGCCAAAGGTAATGAATCCGCGGTTTTCAAACGCTATCTGCTCATACATTTTTTCGGAAACATATACAAGATAGGTACCCATATTCATGGGCGAACAGTAGATGAAATCCTCATTAAACCCGGCAATTCTGAACTCGTAGAGATTTTCCCCGATCTTAATTTCCATCGTATCTCCGACCTTAAAAGTGGTGGAAAGAGACACCGGAACAACGATATCGTTTCCGGAAAACTTCGAAGTATCAATGCTTGCCGTATGAATTCTGCGTTCCTCATCAAGGGATACAAAACAGAAAGAATAATCTCCCCACTTGTCACCCTTTTTTCTCCATTTCACCATTCCGTCAATGTATTTATTTTCTTCATATCCGTTTAAATTCCCGTTGCCCTGAAGGATTTCTTTCAGTTTAAAATTCATCACCGGCTCATCACTTGTCAGAATAAATATATCCGCTCCGTTAATGATCTCCTTATTGGTTTCCATCACGCGGAATGTTCCGACTAAAAGATTCAGAGTAATAAAAATCAGGAATGCGGAAATAAAGGTCATAATAAAGAAGGTGATCATGTCGCCCTTCTGCTTTTTCATATTATTTTTAGCGATAAAAAAATATCTGTACATTGGCTGTTACCATCCCATATTCTGTAAAAAGTTTTTCAGCTTATAATGTCTTTCTTTCGCTACTTCGATATCCGGATTGCTCTCGTCTTTATAATTTCCCACATAAGGTCCGAGATATACTTCGTCGGAAATCACACCGTCGGCTAAATAGATGACACGGTTTCCGCGTTCTGCTGCCTTGAAGGTATGCGTAACCATGACGATACTCTGCCCCTGGTTGTTTAAATCGGACAGAATATCAAGCACGTTATCCGTATTCTGTGAATTCAACGCTCCTGTGGGTTCATCCGCAAACAGGATTTCGGGGGCATTGATGACACCACGGACAACCGCAACCCTCTGCTGTTGACCACCGGATAACTGCGTTGGGAATTTACGGAAATCGTTTTCCGTCATTTCGACTTTATTTAAAAGCCGTTTTGCCCTTTCCACCAGTTCTTTTCTGTTATCCGCCTTTAAAAGACCGCAAACCAGTATATTATCCAGCGCGCTCATGGAATCGTTTAAGTAATTCTGCTGGAAAACGAATCCTACATGATCTCTTCTGAATCTTGCAAGTTTGTCGTTGTTAAACCGGGAAATTTCAATTTCCACTTCCCCGTTTGCAATGGTTCCTTTATGATTTTCGTCATCGCTTACATGGTATGTGATGGTTCCCAGGCTCGGGCGGTCCATTCCGGAAAGCGCATATAAAAGCGTACTCTTTCCGGAGCCGGAGTTTCCCATGATTACGGTAAAATCGCCCTTGTAGATGGAGAGATTTAAGTTTTTCAAAACATGCTGCTGCACCGATTCATTCGAGAATGTTTTGGATAGATCTTTTGCTCTTAAAATTTCTGTTTTGGCGTCCATTTTAATCCTCACTGTATTTCGTCATTCTGCTTTGATTACTGGGCACTTCTTACATCCATGCCGTCTTTGATTTCCACTTCGTCGTTCCAGACAACCACTTCGCCTTCTTCAAGACCGGAAACCACTTCTATCATATCATCATTTTTAACGCCCGTTTCGACTAATTTTCTGTTTGCCTTTTTATCCTTCAGAACATATACATAGGTTTTGTCGTTTTCTTCGACGCATGCTTCTCTCGGGATCAGCAGAACACCTTCAACGCTTGCCACGCTTACTCTGGCTTTGGTTTCAAAACCCAGAATCAGTTCGTCATCCGGATTGTCCAGCTTGATTTCCACACCTACGCCGGGAGCGGAGCCGTTTCCGTCGATTACCTTTTCGATACGTGTAACCTTGCCGGTATAGTCGTTGTTCTTGATGCGGAAGGTAGCGGTCTGTCCTTCTTCGAGGCTCATGATATCATATTTGTTTACGCTGCATCTTACAATCATGTCATCACTGGATGCCAGAGTTATAAGGTTCATGCCGACTACCACTTCTGCTCCGTCTTCCACGCCGATTGCGGTTACGATGCCGTCATATTCCGCCACGATACCGCTCTTTGCTTCATTTAAAGCCCTGATGGTTTCCTGACTCATCAGCGCGCCGGAATTCTTTAATGCTTCAAGCTGCTTCTTTCCGCCTTCGGTAAGGCGTCCGCTTTCCGCCGCTGCCTTCTGGGTTAACATGACCTGCTTGTATTCCTTAAAATTGGCAAGTTCCATCGTCAGGCGGTTGATGTCTTCCTGAAGAGCCGTCACTTCACCGCTTGCTGTCTGGAGATATGCGTTCTCCTGAATCTGCTTCTGAAGTTTCTTTACTTCCTCCGCCTTATCGGGATCGCCGCTCTTTTCGATGAGTGCCTGCTGGAGAGACGAACCGTTTCCTGCGAGTTCTCCCTGCTTCTTCATCAGTTCGTTTTCCTTTGCGAGTAAAGCTGCTTCGGTATCGGTAATCTGCTGATTGAGAATTCCGAGGTTGTGAACCGCTTCGTTGTATAAAGCCTGGCTTCTTCTTGCAAGTTCGAGGGAATTCTCATACTGTCCTTCACCCGCCTGTGCTTCATATTCCGCAAGACTGATTAAGTAATTGATTCTCTCTTCGTCGAAGGAAACAAGCAAATCTCCCTTTTTAACCGAATCACCGACTTTGACATGAACGTTTGCTACCTTTCCGTTTGCTCCGGCATAAAAGCTGTTCACTTTTTCGGACTGGATGTTTCCGTTCAGTTCAATCACCTGCGCCAGATCCCCGTTTTCTGCCTTAAAGGATTCCACCTTCATGGAAGCATTTGCGTAAATGGATACACCTGCTACAACCGCTGCCGTAAGCACTGCTGTTCCCGCTGCAATGAATGTTGCTCTTTTCCCTGATTTTTTCATGAGACACCTCTTTCTTATGTGAATAAACTTTTCTGTACGTTTTTGATTTCGTCCGGGCTCCTTTTTCATTTTTCCGTTCGCCCTTTGCTGATACTAAAATATCGCAAACGGACACGGAAGTCTTAACCTGTCTCTTGTGCAATCCTTAACTGATTCTTAATTAAGAAATAAAAAAAGCGCCGGGGCAAATGCCCCGGCACCTGATTTTCCTTATGATTTCTTTTTTACCGAATATCCGAATTTTCCCAGATACTCGCCCATTCCGTAATATTCGCCGTGATTGTACGCAAGCAGTTTCGCTTTGGATAAATCGAACTTTCCGTTCTCATCAAGATATATTTCGTCAATGTCTGTGCTGAGCACTTCGGCGATAAACATATCATGGGACCCGAGTTCGAGTACCTGCTTCACCCTGCATTCCAGACTTACCGGACTTTCTTCGATGCCCGGCGCCTTTACATACTTTGACGGCGACTTTGTAAGCTTCAGTTTTCCTTCAAATGCATCCTCGCCGAATCCGAACTTATCCATATCCCTTCCGGATTTTACACCCATGTAGTCAGTTACGAATGCCATATCCTCGGTTGTAAGGTTTAAAACAAATTCCTTTGTTTCGCTGATGTATTCATGCGTCAGCCGGCTTTTCCGAATGGATACGCTTACCATGACAGGGTCGGAACAGACGGTTCCGGTCCAGGCAGCCGTCATCACGTTCGCACGGCCTTCCTTATTCACGGCGCTTACCAGTACCACCGGCACGGGATAGAGCATGTTTGAAGGCTTCCAGTACTGCCTGCCCATTAAGCGCGTCCTTTCGTACGAATCTCCTTCGTTACGAGTGCAATGAATTCATCGAATTTTACGGTCGTGGTTTCCTTCTCACCGTGCAGACGATAGGAAATCTCTCCGGCCTCGGCCTCGTTCTTTCCTGCCACAACGATGTAAGGAACCTTCTGAATCTGTGCTTCTCTCATCTTGTATCCGAACTTCTCGGATCTGTCATCGAGTTCGACACGAACATTTTCTTCAAAGAGTGCATCCACAATCTTCTTTGCATATGCATTCAGTTCTTCGTCATCGTTCTTAATCGGAAGAACCTTAACCTGTACGGGTGCAAGCCAGGTAGGCAGGTTACCCTTGGTTTCTTCAAGAATGTATGCCATGAAGCGGTCGATGGAGCCTAAAATTGCTCTGTGCAGAACAACCGGGCACTTCTTCTCGCCGTTTGCGTCAATATAAGTAAGTTCAAATTTCGCAGGCAGACAGAAATCAAGCTGACAGGTGGAAAGCGTAATCTCCGCACCGATTGCGGGTTTTACGTTTACATCAAGCTTCGGTCCGTAGAATGCGGCCTCACCGATTTCCTCGGTATATTCGATACCGATTTCGTTTAAGGTCTGGCGAAGCGCTTCCTCTGCGTTATTCCACATCTCGTCATCGGGATGGTATTTCTTGGTATCCGCAGGATCACGAAGGGATAATACACAACGATAGTTTGTAATACCGAAGTCCTCGTATGTGGAGAAAATCAAATCACATACGTTCTTTACTTCATCCTTAATCTGTTCCGGCGTTACAAAAATATGGGAGTCGTTCTGGCAGAAATGTCTTCCGCGCTCGATACCCTTTAAGGTTCCGGATGCTTCGAAACGGAAATCATGTGCAATTTCCGCAAGACGAATCGGCAGCTCCTTGTAAGAGTGCGGACGGTTCGCATAAATTCTCATATGATGAGGACAGTTCATGGGGCGGAGTACGAAACTCTCTCCTTCCACTTCCATTGCGGGGAACATGTTCTCTTTGTAGTGATCCCAGTGACCGGAGGTCTTGTAAAGATCCACGGTACCGACGCAGGGAGTTAAAACATGCTGATAGCCGAGTTTCTGCTCCTTGGTACGGATGTAATTTTCAAGTTCCTGCCAGATGATGTAGCCGTTCGGCAGATACATCGGAAGTCCGCGGCCTACCAGATCGTCGGACATAAAAATCTGCATGTCCTTGCCGATTTTACGATGGTCACGTTCCTTGGCCTCCTCGAGCAGTTTTAAGTGTTCTTCGAGTTCTTCCGGCGTCGGGAAGCAGACACCGTATACACGGTTCAAAACCTGCTTTGTGGCATCGCCTTTAAAATATGCACCGGAGTGCTTTACAAGTTTGAAATTACGGCAAAGCTTCACGTTATCAACGTGAGGTCCGCGGCAAAGGTCGGTAAAATCGCCCTGATCGTAGCAGGTGATGGTTCCGTCTTCCATGCCGGAAATCAAATCCATCTTATAGGGATCGTCTTTAAACATCTCCTCTGCTTCCGCCTTGCTGATCTCGCGGCGATAGATTTTTACACCGGTCTTTGCGACCTTCTTCATCTCTTTTTCAATTGCTTCCACGTCCTCGTCAGAGAGCATAATCTCGCCGAGATCCATGTCATAATAGAAACCTTCTTCAACAACCGGTCCTACCCAGAACTTTGCGTTCGGATACAGATGCTTTACAGCCTGTGCCATCAGGTGCGCACAGGAGTGGTTGAGTACGTGCAGTGCCTCATCTTCCTTGAAATTAACCATGATTTATAACTCCTTACTATGAAACCTTCAAAAGTCCTATCTTAATAAGATACCACCAAATGTCGGGATTAACAAGCCTAAAAACCTCTAATTCTTCCCTTTGTACTCGAAACCGAGAATCGTCAGGTCGTCAAACTGCGGCGCTTCGCCTACAAACGCATCCACGTCCATTTTCACGCCTGCCGCGGTCTGCTGCATATCCCGGTCGGTCAGGGAATTCAGCATATCCACAAGACGCGTCATTCCGTACATTTTTTCATTCGCATTCGTGGCCTCCGGCACACCATCCGTATAGGTAAAAATCTTATCTCCGGGTGCAAGCTCAAACTCGTAATCTCTGAATTTCAGTCCGCCCATGGTACCGACGGCAATATTATGCTTGGTTTTATGTTCTTCGTATTTTCCGCCTTTTCTGTAAATAACGGGATTTTCATGTCCTGCGTTGGCCTCCGTGACTTTACCCGTGGAGATTTCCACTATGGCAAGCCAGATGGTACAGAACATTTCCGCTTTGTTATGTTCACAGAGCTCATTGTTGACAAATTCGAGAATCTGAGCAGGAGTGCCGCCCATGCGGGTGCGGATGGTAATCAGAATGTTCGTAACCATCATGAACAAAGCCGCCGGAATTCCCTTTCCGGAAACATCGCCGATGGCCAGCGCAAGATGGTCGTCATCTATTAAGAAGAAGTTATAGAAATCGCCGCCCACTTCCTTTGCGGGGTCCATAGACGCGAAAAGATCAAATTCCGTACGGTCCGGAAATGCGGGGAAATCGTTCGGAAGGGATTCTTCCTGAATGCTTTTTGCAAAATTCAGCTCCGCTCCGATACGCTCTTTTTCCGCGGTAATTTCCGTTAAATCTTTTACATAATTTACCATGTCCGTTTCCATGGTATCGATGGAACCGGCAAGGTCTGCCAGAACTTCATAACGGCTGACAGCGCCGAGTTCTTCGCCTTTGGATTTCTCTCTTGCGAAACGGCTTGCCTCTTTGGAAACTTTTTTAATCGGGTTGATAAAACCGAAGCGAATCATGAATACCGCGCTGAGGCAGGCAATCAGACCCATCAAAACGGAAGTAATGGCAACGCTGATTAAATAAGGACGTCTGGCCTCACTTAACTCTCTTGCGGGACGCTGCATGCAAAGAATTCCCACAACATCACCTGCCGAATCCTTAACCGGAACCATGGTTGTGATGTGGGGATGCTGTCCATCCGTTGTTTTAATCCGGTACAACGTTTCGTATAATGACTCTTTATCGTAGAGCCTTTTGTACTTCGTCCGGTATTCATCGTTTGTGGTATCTCTCTTAAATCCGAGTTCCCACGGCGTATAGGACGTATTGTCAACGGAATTGTCCACAGAGTTAAACACACTGACAAATCTTCCGTAGTCACTGCGGTCCACAACGATTACATAGATCAGTGAAACATGTATTTTCGTACAATAAGAGTTCAGATATCTTAACGACTGTGCATATTCTTCCGGATATTCTCCGTCCAGATATGCCTCAAGGTGGTCTCCGTTTATAAGAGTCGTTGCGGTGTCCGCCATATGATAGGTGGACTCCGCATACTCCTTTTTAAACGACCTTGTAAAACTGATAACACCGATGACACTGACTATCAGTCCGAATATCACCAGAATAGCGATAACGACACCGATGATGTTAAAAGACAAACTTGACTTCGCTCTCTTAAAAAGTTTCAATATCTTTTACCTTCTTTGTACGTCTTTTTTATTCTGTTTGTTATTTCCCGAGACCCTTTCCTCCCTTTTGGGATTCGACTACGGGGCCGTGATGCTTCTTCAGAATGGGATCGATAGTACTTTTCTTGGAATTCTCGTAACGATTCTGATACAGGCTGGTTAGTTTCCAACTGTCTTCCTTCAACAGATTTTTAAGCCGGAAGTCCGGACCCTGCTTTTCGCCTTTCGCCAGTTTAAGTTGATCTTTGTACATTTTTTCCAATGCATTTACCAAAGTCGCATCGTTACGCATGGTTTGAAGTGCATCGCTTTTATATTTCGGATCCATTACCAGCTCTGCCATTCTTGCGGCATTGAAATCCGGATCACGGGAAGTCGCCTGCAGTTCGGAACGGACAATGTTATTATAGATTTGGACAGTAGCGGCATCTCTGAAATCTCTGAAATCGATTTTATTCATCTTATCGATAACACGATTCAGTTTTTCCTCTTCCATATCCTGGAATCTGTAGAACGGTCTTGACTGTTCCGAATATCTGCTGTATTTCGCCCGATCCTGCATCATTGCATCGTAGTTCTGCTGCTGAATCGGATCGATTTTCTTGATGTTCCTGCATTTGATTCGGTAGGAATTGAAGGTGTTAATCTTTCTTTGATGATCATCAAAGTACTTGTCCATCAGCTGATCGTTCTTCATGTTGGCCTTCCACTCGGGCACCGTGGTATCTTCCTTAAGTTCCTGTCCCCACTGGAGGCTGCCGTTTAAGTAATCGCCCTTATTAAATTTATAGTCCTTCAGTGCAGGGCTCTTGGAAAGCAGCTTTTTCTCATATGCCTCGACCTTCTTATTATAGTCATTTTCGTGCTGAAGATTCTTCTGCTCTGCCGCCTTGTTTATCTTAACATCATTTTCATACTTGGCAAGTTTGGCCTGATACTCTTTATACTTTTCATTATATTCGGCCACCTTCATGTTATAGTAATTTACGCGGTTCTCATAGTCTTTTACTTCCGCATCATATTCGCTTCTCTTCTTATCATATTCTGCCTTTTCCTTTTTCCACTCGGTCATATCCAGAATATACCTCGTTTCAAGGGAGTCTTTCTTCAGATCATAATCCTTCTTCTCCTCTACCCATTTGGCATGATCTTCATCATACGTCTTAATCCGTTCGTCATAGGTTCGAAGTCTCTGACTCACATTACTGTCGGCGGTAATTCGAAGCGCGTTCATACGGTTATCGTAATCCGTAATTCTCTGTTCTATATCCTTGTTCCACTCGTCGTTTATGCTCTTCTTCTCATCATACTCCGCTTTCTTTTCATCATATCTTTTCTTCATAAGATTATAATATTTCTGATCTTTTACGTATGCATTGTATCTGCGGAGTTCGTATTCGTATAAAGAGATTTCCTCTTCATCAGGCTTTAACTCGTGCTTCTTTTCTTCCGATTCTGCCTGCAGTTCATCCTCCCGAATGGCATTTTCGAGCATATCCTCAACAAAGCTGTAGTTTAAAGCATCGCTGTTATCATTTTCAACGATTGCATTATTATTCTCATCTACAACAATCTTCTCGGAAGGAAGTGCCTGTTTCTCGGAAATAATAACCGGATCGAGTTTTTCAACAAGCTTGTTCTTTTCATCTTCACCCAGCTTATCGTAATCAACATCATAATCAATGCCTGACTCGTCGGGAAGCTGTTTCTTAACGATAACTTTCTTTGTCTTAAGGGCCTCGTTTCTTTCGTACGCTTCTTTTTCCTTTACATACTTTATATGTTCCGGATTATTTAAATAGGACTGGTGAACGGTAACAAGATTTTCCATCTTGCTCTTATAATCATCCATTTCTTTGTCATAATCCAGATTGGCTTTTTCGTTCGCTGCAAGTTTTTCGTTGATGCGTGCTTCCTTATTCTGTTCGTAATCCGGATTTTTGCCGTTTAATGCCCGATCCTCTTCCTCAATCAGATCTCTTACCGGCTTAACGGCATTCTGGTATGCTTTTTCCTCTTCTAAATAGGTATTGTATTTTTCGAGGTTTTTCTCGTATTCCTCCAAAAACTGTTTCTTGACTTCCGGCGCCTTATTATAATCAAAGGCATGAGGAGCCATATTGTTATCATACCATTTTTTCTCTTCGATGTATTTCTTGTATTCCGGGGAATTCTCGTAATCCTTTTTTAACTTTGCGTTCTTTTCTAAAATTTCTTTATTGCGTTTTTCCCATTCCTTATGCTCCTGATAAAATGCCTGATAATCCGTATCGTACTGACTTCCGAGCTCCTCTTTCGCCCTATCATAAGCAGCTTTATCCGCTTCAAACTGAACGTAGTTTGCTTCGTTAACGGATTTCAGGTCCTCAACCTGTTTATCGTATTCATTACGTCTTATCTGATACTCATTCCATTTATCGATATATGCCTCAGCCGCTTCATTGAACTTATTCATCTCATTCTGATTCGCCTGATCCACTTCGGCACATCGGACTCCGTACTCTATCATTCTCTGCGGGAACGTGACATCGCGTTCTTCTACCCATGCATTATGGTCGTTTACCCATTCTCTGTGTCTTTCTTCATACTGTTGAACGCTGGCACTGCTGAATAATCTTGTGAAAAATCCCGGTCTTGCGGGTTCTTCCGGCTCTGTGCGAAGTACCGGCTTATCCGGATAAACCAAAAAGACCGGCTGGTCCGGTTCAACAGGCGGCTTACCGAGTTCAAAATCAGGTACTGCAAATTCAATCTTCGGCGGAAGCGGATGCTTAAATACCGGTTCATTCGGAATACGTTCGTAGTCCGGTTCCGTGGGAGCAATGGGAGGCTCAAGCACAGGTTTATATGGCTCCTTAACGGGAGTCGGTTTACGGATTAAAACCCGCTTAAATTCGGAAGGAAAAACAGGATCCTTCGCATTCCCAAGCTGTTCTTCCACTTTCGCGATTTCTTTTTCGATGGCAGGAGCAACCGGTTCCTTCATATCGTCGCGCGGCGGGTCCGGTTTTTCAACCTTTTCCGGCACTTTGAGCGTAAAACGGGGAATCGGAATATCCATATATTTATATTCCGGTTTTTCCACATCCGCACTGATTCTTTTAAATTCCTCGTCAACCAGCTGCGCTTTTATCTTTCCGCCCTTCCTGGGATTCTCGGGAATCTTTGGTTCCTCGCGAAGAGGTTTTAATTTCTCCATTTGGGGCATATCGCGAAGATATTCGGCAAACGGCTTGGGCATGTCGGGCGGCTGCGGCTTGAAAACATTAAACTCTCCGGGATGTTCCGGTTTTACGAGGGGTTCTTTTTTCGGCTGAAGCTTCATTCCACGTTTGTCTTTCGGAATAAATTCTTCATCCAGCTTTATATAATCTTTTAAGGACATTAATTTGCCGGAAACCTGGAATTCACCGGTATTCGGGTTATAAAGAAGCTGTCTGGGTTCGGTTTCGCCCAAAGGAATAAATACCAGTCTGCCTTTGGCAAGCTGTTGGTACAATGCATTCTCCAGTGCTCCTGCTGCCTGGCTGAACTCCTCCATTTTCTGGGGAGAATCCGGCATAAGACTGATATCTTCCATTCTCTGTAAGTAGTCTTTTATGGCAAGTTTGCCCACTTTGGACGTAGCAACAATTCTTTTCTTAACATCCTCGGGATCAGCTTCCAGATCAAAACCTAAGTTTTCTTTCATAATCTTATGAAAGTAATCCACATTTTGTTTGATTTTATACATGGAAGGCGTTCCGTGATAATTAGCTGCATTGCTGTCATTATCCGGAATCGGCGGGAACCAGCCGGATCCCTGCTTTAAATTATTGGCTGCAAGATTTGTTTTTTTGGTCGGCATATTCTTTTCCTCCCCCATTGTATTTGGAGATATTTCCGGCATACTCTGCCTTAATATAAAAACAGTTTATCTCCCACCGTCCAACAGATGTCCAACAAAAAAAGCGCCTTTCGCGCTTTTTTGTGCATTTTTTGTGTTTTTTTTGTAAACTGTTACCTTCTTGTGATGATTCTGTGAACATCTTGGTATCAATCCGTTTTTTTGAGCCGTAATGCGGTCTGTAGTTGTGTCACAGTGCATCCTTCGGACAGTTTCTGACACATTCCATACACAGGATGCATTCCGTACCGTTCTCTCTCTTTCTGCTGTTATCCGTCACGTCGACATTCATGGGACAGACTCTTTTACATTTGCCACAAGAAATACATTTATCCTTATCGCATTTAATCCGAAGCAGGGAGAAGTAACTCATCGGTTTTAAGAATACCGTAATCGGACAGATATATTTACAAAATGCCCTGTTATCCTTAAACGCAAAGGCCAGAATTACTCCGATTGCATAGTAAAGTATATTTCCCACTATAAACGCCCAGAACATGATTCTTTCGATATTTCCGACTTTTGCAAGAAACAGCGCCGCAACGAAAACCAGTGAAATCGCAAACGTAATATAACGGATCCACCCAATCTTTTTTCGCGGTTTTTCGGGAACCTTGTAAGGAAGAAAATCAAGCACCATGGCAGTCCAGCAGGCATATCCGCACCAGCCTCTTCCGAACAGGAGCGGTCCGAATATTTTCGCCACGGCGTAGTGAATCGTTGCCGCTTCGAACACCCCGGTAAACAGATAATACCAGAAGCCCTCAATCTGCATATTTTCGCGGCTGATTATCCCCAGATAGATTAACATGTACAATCCCACAAGAAGCTGCACAAAACGCCTGGCGTGTTTGTATTCTTTTATATAAAGAAAAACCCCCAGGGATATGGACAGTCCGATATAACTGAAATTAAAAAGATAAAAAATATTATTCTTCGTCAGCCACAGCGTTACCGCTACCGTTTCAAAAATCACCAGCATCATTACCGGTGGCCAGTATTTTTTCATAACATCATCTCCTGCTTTTTTTGTCCGGCGCGCTCTTGTCCGGAGTACCCTTGTCCGACATACTTTCGGTCGGTTTCCACTGATAAACCGCAAGATCTACCTTTCCGTCAATAACGGTTATCCCTTCCGCTTCCAGAAGTTTTGCCTGTTCTCCCAATCCTCCGAATGCGAATTCGCCCGCAAGTTCTCCTTTGGCATTCACGACACGAAAACACGGAACGTGTTCGGGATCGGGATTTTTATGAAGCGCATTTCCGACCGCGCGGGCCATCTTCCTGTCCCCTGCCAGTTGCGCAACCTGCGCATACGTGGCAACATGTCCGTACGGAATCTTTTTTACCGCTTCGTAGATTCTCTTTGAGGGACAGTCGCTGATAAGATCGTAGCTTTCGGCGATCATAAGTTTAATATCCCGTTTGGGAATGCTGCCGTCAAGGATGATGGTATTCCAGTGATCTTTGTTCTGATGATATCCGGGAATCACCGCCTTGTAAATGCTTCGCCAGAAAAACGCCTTTTCCGGATCCACCTTCACATTCAGGTTGATAAAGCCGTCCCTTTCATACGTCCACAGAAACGCCTTCCCGTTTCCCTTGTACCTGACCAGTTGCCAGTTCGGATCATGAAACGGAGCATCCTGATAGGTATCCGGAAAAGACAGACCGTATGCGATTGCCTCTTCTCTCGTTTTCATAAATATTCGTCTCTTTCTTTCCTGTATGGTCTATTATACACCTTTTTCCTTCCAGGGTTTCTTTCCGTCCAGCCACCCTTTTTCTTTCCAGTACCGCGTTTCCGTCGGAGAGGAATTCCAGCCCTTCTTTTGCATCATTCCCATCATTTTAAACAGAAACGCAGTCTTTATTCCGACGTTTGGTGCGCCGCTTTGACTTAATTTCCGGGCAAGCCGGTCCGTCATTTTACCGATCTTTTCCTTCTTATTTGCAGCAACTCCGTCCCAGTTCATTGCCTGAACCGCAATTCCGTACCCGTAGATTTTCGGGATTCCGAGATATACTAAACAATCCCTGACATCCTTTATGGCCGACTTAGTCCCTGTGCCGGCTGCGGTCGATACAATAACCGCCCGCTTCTTAAAACAGGATTCCATCGGTTTGTGAGACATCCATAAATCAAACGTAAGATCAAAAAATGATTTTAACGGAGCCGACATATGCATGCAATAGGTCGGTGTCGTAACAATCAGAATATCCGCCGCATCCAAGGCATCGATGATTCTCTTCTTTTCTTCATAATACGGACATGCCGCCTGATCTTCAATACACTGATAACATCCTGCGCAGAAATGATTCAAATCCTTCGGAAAGAAAAACTCCGTAATTTCATTTTCGCCTTCTGTTTTATCCGCAATCATCCGCCCGATATGATAGGTACTTCCTTTATGATTCTGTCCGTTGAGCATTACAATTTTCATTTCTGTCTGCCTCCGTAAATTCTTCCAAACTGTCTGAAATGCTTTTCAAGTAGTTTGCAGGCTTCCGCCTCCCTGTCCGGTTCTCTGTCGCATAATGTAAGCAACAGATAGATCGGCGAATAAAACTGAAGTGTCATCACATCCGTATCGGCGGATGCAAACGATCCGCCCGCTGCCATCAGTTTAAACAGCATCTTCTGGTAGGAAAAAGGCCCGTCCACATATTGCGAAGAATAAAGTGCAGCAAACTCTTTATTATGAAACTGCTCAATTGTCAGAATTTTTCGAAACCGGCTGGTATAATCATCATGCAGAAAATACAGAAACAGACCTGTCCCGATTTCCACAAGTCTGTCTTCCGAAATATTTTCATACAAAGAAGCGTCTGATGCGGGATTCATACCGTTAATGTTTAATGCTCCCGCCTGCTCTTCATATCTTTTGTTCATCTCCTCGATGATGGCATCAAAAATAGCCTGCTTGTTCCTGTAATGCTTGTATAAAGAAGGGGCTTTGATTCCGACTTTCTCGGCAATCTCGCCTACATATACGTTCGCATAACCCTTTTGTGAAAAGAGCGTTAAAGCCTCGTCTAAAATCCTGTGTTTTGTATCCATTTGCCGCTTCCTCTCTGTGTGGCCGATTCAGCTTATTCGTTGTTTTTGCTTATTCGCTGATTCGTTTAATTGGCTAATTTCGATTAGCCTCATTATAGGCTAATTCGAATTAGCTGTCAAGAGAAAAATAAGTTTACGAAATTATGTCTCTCTGTCATATACCTGTTCAAACTATTATCCGTCACAGATTTAAGCCACTCATCATATGACTTCATCTGATCCAGTAGCTCACTTTCGTTTATCGTTGTCTCCCCGTTTTCAAAAAATTCATTCTTAAAGGCAGCTGCCTCTGATTCAAATTCCTTTGCCGGTCTTTTAAGCGTTATCATTGGTATTCTCGGGAAAATCTTTGCTCCCGCGCAGAATAAGATCCGCCGATTTCATTTGAAATCGCATCAACGATGGTGTCTGACAGAAGGTATGTTATAATAAAAAACACACCAAGGATATAAAAAGGATACATCATTTATGTAACATGAATAATGAAATGAGGGTATAAAAGATGAAATACAGGAAAGACGGTTGGTTCAGAGTAATAATCAAATAATCAAAAGCTATTACTTCAGACCACGCAGGAAATCTTCGATGATTTCTTCACATTTTTCCGGTTCTGTTTTATATATAAAATGGCTGCCGGGAAGATAAGCTATTTCATAATTCCCCATCTTTTCAAGATAAGGAATCAGCTCTTTTTCATTTGCTTCTTTGGATTCCGGATCCGACAAATCACCGTCTCTTGAGGAAATATAGAGTTTCGGAACGTCTGTTTTCCGAAGTTCGTTCCATGCAGCATTTCTGTTTTTGTTGATGACCGAGCCTTCTTTTGCAACCGCATCGGAAGATATGGACAGTAATTGAAAAATACAATATGTGCGCCATTCTTCTTTCGAAAGGTTCGTATCATTGCTTAAAAGAACCGGAAGCAGAATATCGCCAATCCCCAGGTTAACGGCAATTTTATAAAGTGTATTTCCAAAAGAGCCTTCCCGCATTTCTTCTTCCGTTAACGGTTCCACATAGGTTCCGTCAATGTTGATGAATGCCCTGACTTCTTCGGGATACCTGCTTACCCAGTAAGATCCGTAGGTTGCGCCCATCGAATGTGCCATCAGAATATAAGGAGCTTCAATCCCGGATTCCTTCAATGCCTTACGATACTCTTCGACAATTACATCAATGCTTCTGTCATCTTTTATATCATCACTCGCATCCCAGCCGGGTCTTCCGATGTAGATAAACAGGTAGTCCTTCTCCAGTTTTTTTGCCATCGTTCTTAAATCCACCGACATCCCGGCGCCCATGCCGCTTAAGATAACAATTTTTCCTTTTCCGTTTTCATTCCCGACTTTTACGACATTTACGGAATACTCTCCGATGGAAATCGGATTGTAATACCCGTTTTCCGTCAGGTACTTCATGTCAATGCCATGCTTAATCTTGTGAAAAATAAACAAGCCACCCAATATCACTACAGCAATTATTAGAAGAATAAGGAATACTTTCCCTGGATTTACTCTTTTTTTCAGTCCGTTTTTCATGAGTTTTTTCTCCAATCAGAGCAAACCTTGTATCATAACGATACCACCCGTTTTTTGCATCTCTGCCATGTCCATTATTCAATATACCACATTTACGATTATCCAAAAAGCAAGATGACCCACCAGCCCCAAAGCCCTGTCCTTTAGGGCTTGCCCCTGGTTCACCCAAAACAAAAGAACCGCATGGTCTGCGGTTCCTTTGTTTTCGATGACATTCTGTTATTCTATGGAATCGGTCTTGAAAACGAATTTTACCTGACCGCTCATAGCACCCTGTTTGCCGGAATATGTGGTGTAATGATCGGATACATCAAGAATTGCTTTCACCCTGTCCGTAATACCCTCAAGGTCTTCTTCGATAACTGCCGTAAGCTTCTCAATGCCTTCTTCATTCAGCCTGTCAATTCCGTCCGAAAGCTCCCTGCTTCCGTTTTTAAGTTTGGTTACCCCATCAATGAGTTCGGGCATTTTGGAATCGATGGTTGCTGCTCCGTTATAAAGATCATTTGCTCCGCCTGCAAGCCGGTTTGTGCCGTCTTTTAAGCTGTCGGTTCCGTTCTTTAACTGTCCCGCACCGTCTGCAGCCTTTGCAACGCCGTCCGTATAGGCTTTCAGTCCGTTATAGAATTCCTTGTAGGAATCCAGCTGACCTTTCAGTTCCGCCAGCTGCTTTACCCCTTCGTTTGCGGCTTCCAGCGCACTCTTCGCCTCGTCACTCTGCATGCCCTTTTCAACGGCGCCTTCACGAATCTGTGCCTTTTCCTCGTTCGTAAGTTTTTTCAGCGCACCCTCAAGAATCTTTGCTTTTTCTTCCTCTGTCAGCAGCGCCTTTGCTCCTTCCAAAATCTTTGCCTTCTGTTCCTCGCTCAGCTGCTCTTTCGCACCCTTTTTGATTGCCTTTTTTTGCTCCTCGGTCAGCTTTGCCAGAGCACCATCGATGATCCGGTTCTTCTGTTCCTTGGTTAATGCAGCCTTCGCACCCTGCAAAATCTCCGCCTTCTGTTCCTCACTAAGCTCCTCTTTTGCACCGGCCAAAATTTCCGCCTTCTGCTCCTTGGTAAGGGCATTCAGAGCACCTTCCCGGATCTCTTCTTTCTCCTCATCCGTTAAAGAAGAAAGCTTTGCTTCCACTGCTTCATCCAGACTCTTTTCATCGATTCCCGGAGTCGCTTCGCTTATCTTTTGTCTTAAATACTCTCTGTATATAGATTCTGCAATTGAATCTATGTATGCTTTGTAAAATGTGTCCGCATTACCGGATATATAACTATTGATAACATCATCTTTGATGGATTCAAGATATGCTTCATACAAATCATCCGCATTGTTTTCAAGATACATTCTGTATATATCCTCTGCATTGTTTTCGATATATTTCTTATAAATATCGTCTTCAACGGACTTAAGATACTTGTCATAAACGCTATCGGCAATACTCTGAAGATACTGTCTGTATAAATCGTCACCCATTGCATCGACCTTATCTTCGACTGTCTTTCTTACTTCTTTATAAATGTTTTCTTTATCAAGATCTTTGATGAGCGAATCCAGCTTCTCATCATAATTCTCAATGGTTAACGTACCGACATTCAAACCTGCCCCGGCAATCTGCTTGTTTGCTTCTGCAAGAAGTGTTTCAAATACCTGCTTTGCGCCGTTGTTCAACGCATCGTTATTTGATTTTAAACTGTCCAGTCCGTTCTTAAGATTGGCTGCACCGTTTTGGAGCGCGGCTGCGCCGTTATTCAAATCATTTGCGCCGTTTCTTATTTTTGCACATCCGCCTGTCAAATCATCCATTCCGCTTTTTAACGTGTTGCAGCTGTTTAAAAGCGTATTCAGCCCGTCATAAAGTGCATCCGAACCGTTAACCAGCTTGTTCATGCCGTCTTTCAGTTCATCGATTTTTGAAAGGTCAAAATCATTGTTCTCCAGTTTCTCTCTGTCAAAATCATTGACGAATTCGTTGGTTGCAAGAGTCATGGTCGATTCCATCTCGAAGTCGGTGACATCTGCATCGAGTTCGAAAAAATCCGGAAATTCGAATTTTTCTTTGTCGATACCAAGGTCTTCCTGCAGTCCCGGGAACGTTGTTCCTATGACGATTGTTTTATCTCCGTCGTTGACAAGACGGGCATTTTTAAGTTCGACATTTTTGAATATGTCGTTATTCAATACCATTCCGGTGATTACGGTAAAAGGAACATAAATCTTTTCTTCTTTTCCGTCGATTTTGCACATTTCGTATTCATGGTTTGTAAAATCAAAACGGATATTTACATGACCGCTTTTTCCTTTGATCTCATTTGCTCCTATACTCTTTCCGTCAAGCCTGTATGTAATTTTCATTCCGACGGGGAGAGGCTTGTCGGATGTTCCCTGATAATAAATATCCTTTCCTTCTGCGTCCCATTTCTGTTCATTGTTTCGGGCTGCTTCAAAAGTTTCATATCCTTTCAGATTTTCAATATTCTTTAAATCGCTGTAATCATCAATCGTTTTGAATGAATCCGTATTTTTGAGCCAGTCGCTGACAATGACTTTTTCGACATTTCCGCTTGCATCCGTGAAAATGTATACGGTCTCGTCTTTTTCGGTTTTTCCTTCACCTGCGCCGGAGCCTTTTCCTGGAAGGTTTTCACTATCGACTTTGGTTTTTTCATTGCTCTGACCGGCTTTTCCGGAAGCCTGTGCGCTTGGCGCAGCATATACGAGAATCAGTATTGTACAAAGCGCAAGAGCGATAATCTGAATTACTTTTTTATTTCTGTTTTTCATGATAACAGCTCCTTTCTTTTATGATGGTTAAAATGAAACATTCCAATTGTTGTAAAACATATGATTTTATCGAACAGCATGAGGAATGCCGGAAGCACGAATATGACAAGCACCATGCTTATGATTGCTCCTCTGGCCATCAGCATGCACATGGATGAAATGATATCCAGGTTCGAATAAATTGCTACGCCTATGGTTGCCGAGAAAAGTCCGAGGCCCGATACAATGATGGAGGGGATTGAAGTTGATAACGCAATGTGAATTGCTTCTTTTTTATCCAGTCCTTTCATTCGTTCGTTTTTGTATCTGGTGGTCAGTAAAATCGCATAATCGACGGTTGCTCCAAGCTGAATCGTACTGATGCAGATCGGCGTGATAAACGAAAGCTGTTTTCCCATAAAATACGGTATTCCGAGATTGATGAAAATTCCGAGCTCAATAATCGAAATAAGGATGACGGGAAGGGATACGCTCTGCTCAACAATCAGTATGATGACAAATACCGCAGCAATCGATATCATGTTGACTACTTTAAAATCGTGGCTCGTGGTATCAATCATATCCTTCATGCAGGGAGCCTCTCCGATCAGCATTCCGTTCGGATCGTATTTTTTTAATATGCTGTTTAAGCGGTCAAGCTGAAGATTGACTTCATCACTTGCTACCTTGTATTCCGAATTGATCAGCAAAAGTTCGATGTCATCATTTTCCAGTTTGTTTACGATATCTTCCGGAAGAAAATCCTCGGGAACTCTCGATCCCACAAGGGATTCGATTCCGAGCACGTATTTTACACCGTCAACTTCTTCCATTTCTTTCATCATGTTTTTGACATCTTTTGAAGGAATATCGGAATCTATTAAAACCAGGTGTGTTGACGCGATATTGTAATCCTTACGAAGTTTCCTGGAAGAAATCACATAGTTCATATCCTCCGGAAGTGCATCCCCGAGATCGTAATATACATTCGCATTCGATTTGCTGTATCCGTAAAATGCGGGTATGACAAGTACGAAGAACGTGATGATGAATACCGGGTATATTTTTAACAACGCATTGGAAACCTTATCCATATTGGGAATCAGAGGTTTGTGTTTCGTCTTCTGAAGCGGTTTGTCAAGGATAAGAATGATGGAAGGAAGAACGGTAACACAGGTGATAACTCCGAAAATGACTCCCTTTGCCATTACAAGACCCAGGTCTCTTCCGAGCGTAAATGTCATGAAGCAAAGGGCGATGAAACCTGCGATTGTCGTAACGGAACTTCCGAGAACGCTTGTAAACGTATTTTTTATCGCATACGCCATTGCTTCTTCTTTGTCTTCATGTATTTTTAACTGTTCGTTGTAGCTGTGCCATAAGAATATGGAATAATCCATTGTTACAGCCAGCTGAAGAACGGCTGACAAAGCTTTTGTAATATAGGATATTTCTCCGAAAAAGATGTTGGTTCCGAGATTATAAATTACCGCCATCCCAATCGATGCAAGGAAAGTAAAGGGAACGAGAAAACTGTCCAGGAATACAAACATTGCGATACTTGCAAGAATTACGGCAACTGCCACGTATACCGGCTCTTCTTTCTCACAAAGATCCTTTAAATCGATTACGAGAGCGGTCATCCCGGATATGAAGCAGTTTTCTCCGGCTGTTTTTCTGATCTCCTTTACAGCCGAAATCGCTTCGTCGGCGGAAGTCGAAGAATCAAGAAATGCAGCCATCATCGTGGAATGATCCGTATTGAATTCTTTTAAAATTTTATCGGGGATTAATTCCATCGGAACCGACAGATCTGCCAGTGAATCATACCATATTACGGTATCCACATGGTCGATTGCCTCAATATCTTTTTTCAGTTTGGAAACATCCTTTTCGGGCATGTTTTCCACTATGATGAATGTAAAAGCACCTTTGTGAAATTCATCAAGCAGTTTATCCTGTCCGACAACGGTGTCCATATCTTCGGGAAGATACGTCAGCATGTCATAATTGACTTTTGTTTTGAGAAATCCGATAAATGAAGGAATTAACAATAGAATTGAGAGAATAAGAATCGGAATTCTCAATTTAACTATTTTTTTTGCGAATGTCATCTTATACACCTCCATTTCATTTTTCATCCTTAATTCTACGCGTATGGAAAATGAAAGGAATTGTCAATTTAGCGCAAGTGCGCAAAATTTTAACATATGTATAAAAATGACCAAAATTGAATGTTTATTTCTTCTGTGTTTTTTTGTATTTCCTGTGTTTTTTCTATTTTCTTTTACACCTCTCTATCATTTCCGCCGTCTGGCCGCTTTTCAGCTCGCAAAGGCGGTGAAAATGCTCGATGATATTCTCATTCATGCCGTTTTCGAACCAGTCAATCACAGTGCCGAATGCAAGACATTTTAAATAACGGATGATGATTTCCCTGTCCTCGTCTTCAACATCCTGAATGTTCAAAACAGAATCAACATATCTTCTTACCGCATATTCGCACTGCTTCATAAGAGAACTTTCAAAAATATTTCTGTTGACTGAATTGTAAACATGAAGAAGCATTTTTTTGTCGTGAATACAGTATTTGACGATTGTTGCAAAGCAGTCTTCCAGTGAATCGATGGTATCCTGTTCTGCCGCCAGCAGATCGATTTCTTCTTTTACGATTGTTTCAATCAGTGTGGGAATATCCTGATAATGGTAATAAAACGAATTTCTTGTAATGCCGCATTCATCCGTAATGTCTTTTACGGTAATCTGATTAAGCGGCTTTTTATCCAAAAGAGTCTTAAAAGCATTCTTTATCGCATTTTCGGTTATTTTAGACATATCTTTCACCTTCTCGACATCGTTTTCGTTGATTAACCACTTATAGTACGACTTTAATCTTTCACAGGACAAATCATCTGAAGGTCAAACGGTTCTTCTTCCGCAATTTCTTTTATAGGATTACTTGCCAGGTCACTTCCCATGGCTCTGTAAAATGCAATCGTCTCTTCAGAAGAACAGGCAGATATATACAAAGCCTGCGCACCGGCTTTTCTGGCTTCTGCTTTTCCCGCTTCAAATAATTGTCTGCCAATCCCCTGTCCTCTGCATTCAGAAGATACCTGTATCATATCAAGAATCATGTACGGACCACGAAGTTTCTTTAACAGTCCTATAAAGCCGACCACTTTATCATTGTCCAATGCAATGTATGTG